>Ga0310811_10014561_pt1 | contig 10261 bp, 11 predicted proteins | sample YCmetagenome_FD_207642 | JGI IMG/M metagenome (GOLD analysis project Ga0310811, IMG submission 207642) | Soil microbial communities from experimental microcosm in Duke University, North Carolina, United States - YC | ecosystem: Engineered > Artificial ecosystem > Soil microcosm > Unclassified ... | reverse complement strand
CACCGCGTCGCATCGCCACAGCGCACGACGTAGACGGTTGCCTCCTTGCCGCTCATCAACTGACCGATAACTTCGTCGATGAGTCCTTCGTCGAGAAGCGGTGCAAGCCTCTTGGGAATTTTCATACGGGCACCGGATGCGACGCGTGGCGCGTGCGTTCGGAATGCGTAGAAGGCAAATGAGCCGCGGGCGGGCGCACGATCGGCCACCCGATGGGTCGCGCGGCCGGTGCCGCACGTAGCGTTGATGCGAAGGAGAACAAGTCAGTCATACCGGATTATACGGGGCGACCGAGAATCGGCTGGATTCCAACAGGCGCACAGCACGAAAGGCTTACTTGAAAGTGACCGGATTTCGCCCTCGCGCGACGTTGAAACTTCATCGACCCCGCTGCCCGAAAGTGCTTTGGCGAGCACCCGACGACGCGCCTGAAGTCGACATTCAGAGATTCGCGCCGGATGGCAGCTCACGTCTCCAATGCAGACTTCCCGGTACGGGTCGTAGGCGACTCTTCATGGCCGATTCTGTTTGCAAGGACTTCCCCCGAGAGTCAAGGTCGGGGTTGAATTTCTTGCGCGTGCCGATGCGCCGCGCCAATCTCGCAGGTGGCCCTGTTGATGGGGTTGTCATAGCACTTCCCGTTGTCGACGTTCAGGCGATACCAGGAACAGACTGCGTCTTTGCAAACGGCCTTGTTGTCCGAGCGTGTCGGGCGGGCCACGATATGAGCCGCACAGGAGAACCCTATTTGAAAACCGGCGAACAGGCACGCAGCGATACGCTGCATGCGGTAATGACTCGCCAACAGAATCGTCGGGTTCTTCTCCCGTTCGGTCCGACCTCGTCTTGCTATCGCGTCGAGCAGTGGTTCAAACACAGGTCAATCGGGTGATGCAGGAACGGCGGGCAACGGTGGATGTAGCGGGTGGCGTTGCCATGCATCGGCGTCGTAACGCTCGTCCTTTGCGAGCATCGCCCACAACATCCGGGCATGCTTGTTGGCAATCGCAATCAGCGTCTTGTGATAGCCCTTGCGTTCATGGAGCTGCCTGATCCATCGTTGCAGGCGGCTTGCGTGCGTGGGGTCGGCACGCAGCGCCGACTGCAACGTACTTCGGGCGCCCTGAACCAGCAGCGTGCGCAGATAGACATTGCCGCGCAGGCTGATATGTCCGAGCCGGGTCCTGCCGCCCGAGCTGTGCTGTCGCGGCGTCAGGCCCAGCCAGGCGCCGAACTGTCTGCCATTCCTGAAGACCTTCGCGTCGGGCACCGTGGCGGCCAGCGCGCTCGATGTCACCGGACCGATACCGAGCAGTTCGCCGGCGCGTCTCGCGACGTCACTGCTTCTGGCGTGAGTGGCAATCTGCTGGTCACAGCGCGCAAGCCGCAGGTTCAGCGCGGCCAGCTGTTCACGCACCTCCAGCAGCATGGCGCGCACCGGGTCAGGCAGCCTGGGGTCTTCGATCAGCGTGGGCAATGCGCCGAGAAGCCGGTCCGCAGAACGCGCAATCACCACGCCGAATTCGGCCAGCAGGCCGCGCGTGCGGTTCAGTAATGCTGTCCGTTCCTCGTGCCAGCCTGCACGCACGCTATGCCACGCCAGGATCGCCTGCTGGTCGACGGACTTGATCGCCACAAAGCGCGTCGTCGGCTGTCGGGCCGCGACGGCAATTGCTTCGGCGTCCGCTGCATCATTCTTGCCCCCCGGTCTGAACGGCTTGACGAACTCCGCTGGAATAAGCCGGGCCGTGTGACCGCGCGCGGCAAACCAGCGTCCCCAGTGATGGGAAGAACCACAGGCCTCCATCGCGACGCGACACGGAGACAGCTGTTCAGCCCAGCGCATGAACGCCTCGCGTCGCAGCACGCGCCGCTGCAGCACCGCGCCCGCGGCGTCGAGCACGCAGATCGCGAACACATCCTTTGCCAGGTCAATACCGACGGTAGTAAGCTGGTCCATGACTTCCCTCCTGTTCAGATTGACGGCTGACACCTCAATCCTGGCACTCGATGCCGTGCGACTTCAATGTCGCCTCAGGTCGGGGAAGTCCCTCACATTTGAAAAACTCCCGTAGCCCCGCTCCCAAATCGTTCACAAAATAATCGACCCTTCAGATCGGTCTACAAGCCGCTCGCGAGCATCGGTCAAGGGTAAAGCGACCCCTGCGAACTTCGCGAGATCGACGGTCACCGTGTTTTTCAACGAAATAGACCCATTGCAGTCTCTCGACCAGACGCCATGAGTGTCCGTATTTGCGAACAAAGCGGCCTCCTGGAAGGCCCGACGACCAGCCGGAATCCGCATTGCGCGCGAGAAGAAGCGATAGCGTAATCCAGGCGACTTTAGCCTTCTAGGCATGACAGGTGCAGGGTTCAAATTCGTGGCCGTCCGGACTGGACAGAACGATGCTCTTCATTGCTTCGTCCGCTAAGCTGTCGAGAACCACAGTCGCACCATTGGCCTTCGCACAATTCAGGAATGCGCGCGACACCTCGTCGTCAAACTCAAATACCGCCACGGACCCGCTACCATTGAAGTCGTCGCCAAAGTCATTGAGCAATTAACCCAGCCGGACCTCACCAAGCACAAACTCTGTCCATCTCTCTGATTTACGATGCGGTACGGTCTCGAGAACTTGTTGCCAGAATGACGCCGACTTCTCCATGTCGCTGACCTTCAGATATACCGTTCTGAGCTTCATGTGCTCTCCGCACTTGATGTTCAAATGAATCTAGCAAGGCAGAAAATTGCCGCCAGCGAACATGTCGGCGCCCTCCAGCATCTGCATGGTCGAGCCATTCATGTCTGAGCTTGAGAACGGCTCGGCATAACCGCCCAGGTGGCGCGCGAGAAACGCCTCCGCAACCGCATGAAACGAGAGCCGGTTCGCCGGTCTGACAAAGCCGTGTCCCTCGTCGGGATACAGCAGATAGGTGACCGGAATGCCCTTCGACTTCATCGCGGCAACCATCTGATCGCTCTCAGCCCGCTTCACCCGTGGATCATTCGCCCCTTGTGCAATCAACAGAGGTTTGATGATCCGGTCGGCGCGATGAACCGGAGAACGTTCGCGCAAAAGTGCCAGACCCGCGTCGGTGGAAGGATCGCCAATTGCGTTGACGAACATGCTGCGAATCGATTCCCAGTATGGCGGAATGGTCGCGAGCAGCGTTTCCAGATTGGATGGTCCAACTACATCGATTCCGCAAGCGTAGACCTCGGGGTTGCGAGTCATGCTGCTCAGCACTGCATAGCCGCCGTAGCTGCCCCCCATGACGGCGATGCGATTCGGATCCGCAATGCCCTCGCGAATTGCCCAGCCGACGGCATCGAGCAAGTCGTCGTCCATACGTCGGCCCCATTCCTTGTCGCCCGCACCGACGAAGGCCTTGCCGAAGCCGGTCGAGCCTCGGAAATTGACGCTGAGAACGTTGTACCCGCGATTGGCGAGCCATTGATGCTCGGGGTGAAACCCGAACGTGTCACGTGACCATGGCCCTCCATGCACCAGCAAGACCATCGCCGCGGGGCCGTCGCTATGCTTTGGACGCGTCAGGTAAGAGACCAAGTCGAGACCATCGCGCGCCTTGATCGTGACGGGTTGCATCGGCAAGAGCGGAATGCCTGTCAGCTCGGGGCGGAACTCGAATAGCGCTTGTAGCGTCCGGTGCCCCGTCCGGTTATATAAATAGGCCTTAGCGGGTTGAACATCCGACCTCTTAACGATCACCCATTGCGTATCGTCCTCCGTTCGGCTTACCAACGACCACTCGCCGAGATCGTGACCTGTGAGAAAATTCAGATCCGATTGAAAATCCGCTGATAACGCAACGTATGTCTGCCGTTCGGCAAAGGTGGAATAAGCAATCGGCTCTCCCGAATCAAGGTCGGTCACTATCCCGGCGACGTCGGTTCGACTGTCCTCCCCGAGCGTGTGTCGTTCTCCAGTGGTCAGATCGAGACGTACAAGCGCGGCCGTGTCGCGTTCGCGGCTGTCGAGCATGAACAGGGCGCTGCCATCAGCATTCAGCCGGAGCGGACGTGACACGCGCGCGTCTTCCGGACCAAACGTCAATAGTTCTCTCCAGGGAGTCTCGTCGCCGCGCTCGAACAAATGCAGGGTGCCGTCGCGCGCTTGCCTGGTTGCGATTCGTGGCCGATAGTGCTCGTCCAGGGTGAACCCCCGCATGCCTGCGGTGTTCTCCTCGACGAGTTGAAATTCGCCGGTCTCCACATTGAGCGTGAACAGGTCGAAGAATTTCGGATCGCGCCTGTTCATCTGCACCAGAACGCGGTCGCGCAGGATCCGGCTCGCCGCAACGGCGTCCGCTCGTATGCCGTCGAACGGGGTGACGTCACGGTCAACTTGTGTCTCGACGTCGACCGTATGGATATGGAAGTCCTCGTTGCCGCCGACGTCGCGCAAATAAATCAGATGGCTGTCGGCATAGGTCCAGGCGAATTGTCCGATTCCACGCTGCGTCTCATGCGTGACTACCCATGCGCTTTCGAGCGCATCGCTGCGCGCGACCCAGACATTCAGGACACCGTCGACAGGCGAAAGCCACGCGAGATACTGGCCGTCGGGACTGATTCGCGGATGGGCCTTGACGGGAGCACCAAATAGCAGAGTGCGGGGGATGAGCGGTACGTCTTGCGAGAGTGAGGTCATAGTTCACGGGTTAGATGACGGGACACCTCGCGGGTATGACTTTGACTGAGGCGAAAGTCCGGTCTGGTTAGGGATGCTCTGCGTGTGTAGTGGCACGGGCATTTCGCCAGTTATCGGCCACTGACCGAAAGACCCCAACGCAGTGAACAGCCTTATAGCAGACGTCAATAAAGTCTGCCCGCGGAATAAAATCTTTTTTGAAGTGGTAAAAGAAGCACTTGATGGACGCGTGTCTTCGACCATGTCGAAATCGGTCGAAGCATCATGCGAATTAAATAAAAACGAGCCGATGAGGAGTGGCTGTGCAGTCGTTCGAACCCGTAATCCTGGCTACACCACGACTGACGCTCCGACCGCTTCGCGAGGAGGATGCGCAAACGCTGTTTGCGATCTGGTCGGACGACGTTGCGATGCGCTATTTCTCGTTTCTGGCAATGACTTGTTTAAGTCAGGCAGAGGACCGCGTCGCGCGCAAATTGCTGACGTCCGCCAACGGGGAGGAACTCATCTACGTGCTCGAATCGCGCGCAACGGGCGAGGTGCTCGGGGATTGTGCGCTCTTTCATGCGGATCACCAATGCCGGCGCGCCGAAATAGGCTTTGCACTCCAACGCAGGCATTGGGGAAGTGGATATATGTATGAAGCGGCCTCCGCTCTGGTCGAACACGCGTTCGGGACACTGGAATTACGGCGAATCGAGGCGGATATCGATCCACGTAACGTGGCCTCGGCACGTCTTCTTGAGCGGCTGGGATTCGTGCGGGAGGGGCTCCTGCGTGAGCGCTGGATGGTCGGCGACGAGGTGTCCGACAGTGCGCTGTACGGACTGCTCGATCGGGATCGCCGGCAACCAGCCTACCGAACCGACCGCCGCGTTGTTCAAGAATCGACCTGACGCCTTGAGACCGGAGTCGTTGACCATTGTGACGATGGGCTCAATGCGCGACGGCCTAGCTGATTACGGTATTCGCAATCGTTATGCTGGTGCACGTGTTGGTGCTCCTGACGGACCTCGATGGACATTACTTTTTCTCCCACTACCCAGCTTGATGCCGAAGCTCTGGTGACCATCCGCATCGCAGCGATGCGCGAGAGCCTTGAACATATCGGGCGCTTTGATCATCAGCGGGCTCGCGAACGTTTTCTGGTGTCCTTCGACCCGGCGATGTGCCGTTTTATCAAGGCCGATGGCATTCGTGCCGGCTTTGTTCTGATTCGCCCTCAAGAAGGCCACTGGGTCCTCGATCACTTCTACATTCTGCCCGAGCATCAGGGAAAAGGAATTGGCGCATTTGTGCTGGAGCAGATTTTTGCGGATGCCGATGCGCGACACACGCCCATCCCGGTGGGCGCTTTGCGTGACAGTAATTCCAACCGCTTCTATCGGCGACATGGCTTCGTGCAAATTCATGAAACGGAATGGGATATCTACTACGTGCGCCAACCATGCACGCCTAAGAAAAATGGGTAAGCACGACAAGTGCGAGCGCCGATCGAGAAGTTTATTGGCGACAACGTTGGAGGTCGGCGCGTAACAAAGCGAACTGTGAGAGGTCGTGATAGGCGCCGCCCCAGTACCCTGCCTGACGTTGGTAACCTTCCCGGAGAAAACCCAGCCTCTCCAATATGCGAATGGAAGGCTCGTTTTGAGGGTGAATCTGGGCTTCAACACGGTTTAGCTGCATCGTTTCAAAACCGTATTCGATCGCGGCACAGAGCGCTTCCTGCATATACCCGTTGCCGCGAGCAAACGGTGCCAACTCGTAGCCGACGACGCAGCTTCGCCAGCTACGATTCCATCGGAAAAGACCGCAAGTACCGAGAAAAGCGCGGTCGGAAGACCTCTCGATGGCCCAGCGGACGCCCGAACGATTACGCCACCAGTCGGCAAACACCTGTATCAACTTATCGGCCTCTGCCGGTTCAGTCATCGGATCGGTACCGAACCAGCGCATGCCCTCTGCGTCGCTGTGAATGGCAAAGAGCGATGCCGCGTCGTCGGGCGAGGTCTCCCGCAACGTCAATCGCGAAGTTGCAAGCGATGGAAACTGGGGCGCTTTCCGAGGATATGCCATTGCGGTCAATCTACCGAAAGGTGTTCAAGGCATCTCTCACGCGAAGAGCATATCTCCGGCAACCGGGAGCTGCTTTCCCATTTCGAACGCACGAAGCTCGTAGCCCAAGTCGTTGTACAGATCGATCGCCTGCTGGTTGAATGCCCAAACGGTCAGTCTCATGTCACTGGCACCGTTTGTTCGTGCCCACTCTTCCGCAAGTTTCATCAGCGCGGTCGCGACCCCGCGTCCCCGCAGTCGTTCCGAAACAGCAATCGAACCAATGCGACCAACGATCAACGGTTGCAATATTGGACTGATCGGCTGCATCAGCTGAGCGGTGATAAAGCCGACTGCCTCGACGCCATGTTCGGCCAGGAACATGGCTCGATCGTCTCCCTGAAGGCTAGAGAGCCAGTGCGGCTTGTCTCGAGCAAACTCCGCGGTCGCGCTTGCATAGATGTCAGGGCGTGCCTGGTGGTGGAGCGTGTTCAGGATCTGCCCCAGTTCACAGACGGTCAGAATGTCATCGATAGTCGCGCGTCGATAGCTTATCGGCTCAGTCATCTTCGGTTCTTTGCTGGAAATAAAAAAGGCGCCGTAGGCGCCTTGGTCGTTTGCACATGGAGATGGACCGATGAGGTCAATTCCCTGCTATGGACGTAACGAACCACGGCGCAATGGTCTGCGGCCGTGATGACAGGATTGGTTCGGGGCGTTACGGAGTTCCATAAAATTTATACTGACACAACATTTTTAGTTTGTGAAGCAGGTTGACCCATCGACACGACGGCTCACTCAATTCGCTCGACAAACTGCGCCCTGTCGAATGGCGCATCGTATGGCTCAGGCCAGTACTCCAGCATTTGAACGATCTTTCCGCTTTTAACCGTAAAGAACGAGATCGCTCTTGCATCCGAGGCGCCATCCGTGACGGATACGTCTGAAACGACCTCATTCCCGGCCGCAAGGATACGATTGATTGTGAAAACCCACTTACCTTGCGCCGGATACGCCGTGTTAAGTCCGGCGAAATTCGCAGTGCCCCGGATCCGCTCTTTCGACTGGGGCCAGTCAAGAACAAAATCATCTGCGAGGACCGCGGCGACAGCATGAAAATCGTTTGTGGCCATGAGGCGCCAAAACGCTTGAACCACATCGAGCGCAGTCTCGGGGAAGGTAGGCATAACCTGGATGTGTTGTGCACGCACTGAGAATTGGCTACGGTTGATTGTCATCCATCTGGCCACCAACGTCGACTGACTCTTCATGGCCGCGTCCTGGGCGCAAGTCGATCCGAAGCAGTCTGCAGGGACACCTCCTGGTCAGCTTTGGGCATGTCGGAAAGTACCGCCCAACGTTCGTGATCTTGCCATTCACCATTGATGCGCAAATAGCGCAATGAGAAGCCTTCCTTCTGAAATCCTAATCGGCGTACCAACGCTATTGACGCGTGGTTGGTCGGCTGGATGTTCGCTTCGAGGCGGTGCAGTCCCAACTCACCAAACGCATAGTTGACCGCGCTTCCCACTGCTTCGGTCATCAGCCCTTTCCCGCTGAATTTTGCCATTCCGTAGTAGCCGAGATAAGCGCTGTGAAATGCTCCGCCTACGATTTCATTAATGTTGATCACGCCGACGACTTCACCCGTAGCCTGCACCCGCGCTACAAGACCAACGTTCGGGCCAGTAAGGCAACGCGCAAACCAGACATCAAAACCGGCCTGATCTGTGAATGAGGTGACCCATGGGAAGTGATGGTCCTGACTGGAGCAATTTGCCGAAATCAGATCGGTAGCGTCATCGCGAACTACGCGACTCAGTTGAATCAAGCTCATGATTATTGTGGAAGCCCGAAAGTTTCGCCAACAATATTGCCGCTGTACCGCCAGCGCTTACGCGCGGTTCCGGGCTCGTTCAGCGGATAGCGGTACGTGCAAGGTCATCATCACGTCGTCCACCACGCGACCCATGAGCCGAAAGCGATCAGGCCTACGTCCTGATTCGGCGAAGCCGAATCGCTTGTACAAGGCGATGGCCGCCGCGTTATCGCCGAATACGAAAAGGTCGATCCATTCGATGCCGCTTTCCAGTGCAAAATCGATCGCCAAACCCATCAACATGGCGCCGATTCCCTGGCGTCGAAACGACGTCTCGCATCCAATACCGAGCGTCATCCTATGGCTTTCGGAGGGAATGTTCGACCCGGACAGGTCAAGGTGGCAGACTATTCGCTCGCTCGAGTCATGAACGGACCATGCGCGCATCCACCCGGGCTTCCCGACTGGCACAACAAGGCTGCTTTCAAACCGGCTTTGTCGTTCGGGCGATGAGGCGCTCTTCACTTGCTCGTATGGCGAGAATAGCGGTTGCCCTTCGCGCCCGGACTCGGCGAACAGGCGATCTATATGTTCAGTCCAACGCCTGAAATCGGCGGGTATAACGGCAACGATATCCGGCATGGCAAGGTGCTTCCTTTTTTACAGCCTTAGATTTTCGGATGCAGGCCAGCAATTTCCAGCGATTCAATCGGACCATACAGCGCGTTAGCTTGCTGCTTCACTACTGCCCAGTACTTGTCGCCGTATGACCAATGCCACCATTCGAACGGGTAATTGACGAAGCCCACATCTTCCAGAGCAGCGAACATCAGCGAGCGGTGTTTGCGAGCGTGCGCATTCAGATTCTCGAACTGCGAAAAACAGGCGCCGCCCGACGCCACCTCATCGGCATCGTAGGCGCAGCCAAGGTCAAGCTCACGCCCATCGCGACTACACAGGGTGATGTCTATTGCTCCACCGCCTGGATGCCCTGCGACCGATGGGGGTGCAACGAACCGCGAAGTAACCTCGATTGCATCGGACTCGGACAAGCCCGGATTGCTGGTCAGTATCTTGCGCAAGCGCCGCTCAAAATAAAATCTCTGCAGAGCAGCTGGTCGTAGCGATTCCTTCACCAGAAGACAATAGTCCGATGGCAAGTTCGAAACAGCGTCGACAAGTCGACAGGCGACCGACTCCCGTACCGTGAATGTTGGCTGATAGCCAAGGCAAGCGATATTCGCGTCCGATTCATCAATGCTCAGCCGAGCATGCAGGCCGGCGATCGCGACAAGCCGTTCACCACATTCCACTGTCGGCATCGCACTCACGCGAGCATCGGAAAGACTTAGCCAATTCATTGTGGGGATATCGATGCGCTCATTCTGGTTTTGATGCCGGACGCATTCTCGCGGTCATTCGCTGTATTTGCGAGACCACGCCCTGCGAGCGACAGACTTATAACAGAGGTCAATAAAACAGGCTAGCAAAGAACCTGTTGGGGGCTGTTTGAGCACGCTGAGAGCCTCCGAGATGCCTACATAAAATGATTGGAACGCAAGTGCCTAAAAAAATGTGACATGCGCCCGTCGTTGGCACTGACCGGTTTCGTTCCTTGTTCGGACGTTTCGTTTGCCCCTGCAAATGACTCTTCATGGCCGATCCCGGTCTCATGCGACTGTGTCAAATGACCCTGGTATCGAGCGATACGATT
>Ga0310811_10014560_pt1 | contig 10261 bp, 10 predicted proteins | sample YCmetagenome_FD_207642 | JGI IMG/M metagenome (GOLD analysis project Ga0310811, IMG submission 207642) | Soil microbial communities from experimental microcosm in Duke University, North Carolina, United States - YC | ecosystem: Engineered > Artificial ecosystem > Soil microcosm > Unclassified ... | reverse complement strand
TCAGCGATTGAGAGCGGTGAGCCCGAGAGAAGAGAACGGGCTCGCAAGACGGGCGATCCCCCGCTGGACGTATAAGAGCGCTTTGTAGAGCGCCTCCAGCGGGAGCATCGCCCGCCAGAGAAGGGCAAAAATAAAAGTGGTAAGTCTTGTCGGCGGTCGCGCTGCGTCCGCGATCATGGGTCTTTTCATGTTTGCGGTCAGCGCGAGCGCGAGTGCGCAGAACGCCGGCGCGCTCCCAATCAACTATAGCCTCAACCCGGCAACTGCTGCGGCCCGCGTCGATGCGTCGGCGACGCCGCTCGGAACCAACGCCAGCCCCGCAGCAGTCGATGCTCGTCCCGCGGTCGCTTCGACGACCGCCGTTGCCACCCCGACTGGAACGGTGATGCAGGTCCAGCCTGCGCAGTCGGTGACAGTCCAGCTGACGCCGTCAATCGCCAAGGAAGCTGCGTGGCTGTTCAAGGGCGGCTGGCCGCTTGCCGCGCTGGTCCAAAAGTTCGAGACGAGTGCGCCGCTTGACGAGGAAACCAATTGCCTTGCTACGGCCATCTATTTCGAGGCGCGTGGCGAGAGCCTTGAGGGGCAGCTCGCTGTCGCCAAGGTCGTGATGAATCGCGCAGCGTCTGGCCGTTATGCGTCGGACTGGTGCGGTGTCGTGAAGCAGCCGGCGCAATTCTCGTTCGTTCGCAACGGGCAGTTTCCTTACGCCGATCCGAACTGCGAGGCGTGGAAGAAGGCCGAGGCTGTTGCCGAACTCGCGGCGGCCAATGTGGTCCCGAGCATCGGTTCCGACGTTCTGTGGTACCACGCCGATTATGTGGCCCCGTCGTGGCGCCACAGCCTTCAGGAAGTCCAGCAGATCGGCGCGCATATCTTCTACCGCGCCTGAGCGGAGTTAATCAGGAGGGACAAGAGGGCGTTCCGGGCACTTGCCTGGGACGCCCTTTTCGTTTCGGCGCGGGCTGCTGGCGGCTGGCCGATAATGCCATTCACAAGGGATTCGCAGCCGGACCGATCCGCGCGAAGCATGCCCATGGCCAAGTGACGGAATTTCCGGGGGGATTTTCCGCGAAGCCGTGACCTCGGGGAGGATCGCCGGTGCTGAATATCCTGATCGTCGAGGACGACAGCCAGCTCGCGGTGACGCTCAAATATCTGGTCGAGGACAATCCCCGCTACCGGGTCATCGGAATGGCCGAAGATGCCGAAGGCGCGATTGCGGCTGCCGAGGTCCATGAGCCGGATCTTGTTCTGCTCGACCTTCACCTCGCGCGAAGCACGACCGGATTTTCGGTTGCGGTAAGGCTCAACGATCTCGGCGTCCCATGCCTGTTCGTCAGCGGCAAGGCGCCGAGCTTTCCAATGCCCGATCTCGCGCTCGGCTGCCTGATGAAACCGTTCACCGCCGAAGACGTGCACCGTTCGCTTGCGGCCGCCGAAGACCTGCTTCGCGGGCGAGAAACGCATCGGCCCAAGATGCCGGAGAACTTGACGCTCTACGAGATGCCGCAGGAGGCTCCCGAAGCGGAAGCGGGGTTCATTCCGTCGAAGCGTTCGCTGAGGACCCGCCTCGAGCACTGGATTTCAAGCTATCATCACTAACGCCGCCTAGAGGCGCATCATTCCGCGGCGCGCCTCACGCACACCCATGGTTTGAGCTGTAAGCCGGGCTCCGGCATCGAGCAGGGCCTGTCGGCGGCCCTTGATGTCGGCGTTGCGCTGCACGTTCTCGAGCGGGAGAAGGCTGGCGATGCAGGGATGGGCGAGGGTGCGCTCGACGAAGCCGGCGGTCCGGGGCCACCGAGCCCGGTCGACGGTGAACCCGGCGTAGGCACCGTTGCGGAAGAAAGTGGCGATCGAGATGTCGGCAACGCCGATCTCGCCGAACAAATAGCCCTTTTTGGGCAGCTGGCCTTCGAGATAGTCCAGCGCCGCCGGGATATCCTCGCCGAGCGACTTTTCGATCCGCTGCTGGTCGCCGGATTCCCCCCACACCGCCGGGCGGACGACCTTCTGGTAGAACAGGCCCCAGATGAAGATGTCTCCAAGCCGAGTGTCGGCATATTCCTCGAGCCAGCGCGCATGCGCACGCTGCCTTGGCTCGTGCGGTAACAGCGGGTGACCCGGATAGGCTTCGTCGAGATAGGCGCAGATCGCCGACGAATCGCTGACCGAGAAATCGCCGTCGACGAGAACCGGGATGCGCCTCAACGGGCTCAGGCGTTCGAACTCGTCATTGCCGAAGAAGGGCGTGATCGGGTCGACCTCATAGTCGAGGCCCTTGAGGTTCATGCAGGCGAGAACCTTGCGCACATAGGGACTGACATAGCTGCCGATGACGGTGAGGGGCTGGGCCATGACCTTCGCCAATGCAGCCGTGAAAGCCCCGTCGCAAGTGGGACTAGACGCGCTGCATTTGTAGCGCTACATATGTAGCGTACTGATTCGAAAGGGACCCTCGATGATCCGTTCTACCCTGCCGCTATTCGCCTTCGCCCTGCTCGCTGCCGCCCCGGCGCTTGCGATCGAGCCGATCGCGGTTCCAAACTTCCACTCGGTCGAGCTTCGCGGCGGCGGCAACGTCACCGTCGTCCCGGGACCGGCGGAGCGCGTGACCATCGTCGAGGGATCGAGCCAGTTCACGCACATGTATGTCGAAAATGACGGCCAGTTGCGCATCGACACCTGCAACGAGCGGTGCCCGCAGAATTACCGGCTTCGCGTCGAAATCCAGTCCCCGCGCGTGCCGGACCTCGCGGTCTCCGGCGGCGGTTCGATCGCGACCTCGGCCGGTTTTGCGCCGCAGGAACGCCTCGCTGCTGCCGTGCACGGCGGTGGCAGGATCGATGCGCGCTCGGTGGAGGCAGGAAGCGTTGCAGCAGCCGTGAATGGCGGCGGAGAGCTGCTTGTCCGGCCGCGAGCATCGCTTGCGGCGGCCGTCAACGGCGGCGGTCATATCCGTTACTGGGGCAGCCCGAGCCTCACCATGGCTGTCCGCGGCGGCGGCGACGTCAACCGCGGCTACTGAAGCGGAACGACTTCGGCGCGCTCGCGGCTGAACTTCAGCCCGACGGTGAGGAGGGCGCGGAAGGCGTTGTAGCCACCGGTGCCCGGATGGAAGGCGTGGAAGAACAGCTGCGGCTGTCCGTCCAGTCCCGGCGCGACCGACGCATGACCTGGAGCGACCCACTCCTGGGTCGAGCGTAGGAGCGGCTCCTCCTGCTTCACATAAGGTCCCAGGGGATGATCGGCGACGGCGACACCGATTCCGTAGGCGGGCGTCGAGAAGTCGTTGCCGGCGTAGAACAGCCAGTACCGCCCCTCCTGGTAAGTGACGAACGGCCCCTCGATCAGATGGCCTTCCCAGTCCTTGTCGTTCGTCAGCACGATTGTGTTATCACCAATCAACGAGCGCCCGTCGCCGGCGATGACTTGTGCGCGGACCGGCGTCGTCATGGCGTCAATGATCGTGGTCGCCTTGAGCCCGACATCGACGAGGACTTCTCGAACCCGGTTCCAATTGTCGAGCGCGGCTTCGATCAGCGGCTGGATGACGAAGAAGCGGGTCATTGGCCGCTGCGTGTTCGCCCATGGAACGATGGCCGCCGCGAACGCTGCAGTGCGGCGGTCGGCTTCGGTTGCAAACAGCTCGTCGATCAGTTCCGGATGCAACCTGAGGAGCATGGCGAGCGGGCGCGGCCAGACGCCGTTCGTGTCGTCCTTCCAGAAGAGGTAGCGCTCGCCTGTCGCTGGATCGACGAACAAATGGGAATCGATGACTCCGCCGCTCATCTGCGATTGTGACGGATCGAAGCCGAGCCCGGTCGTGTCGATCGGATTGCCGATGACCAGCGGGCCTCCGTTGTCGATCCACGGACCCAGGGGCGATGACGAGCGAGCGAGGCCGATTGCAAGCGCGTTGCTGACCTGCCTTGCGGTGTACACCGTCCAATATTCGTCGCCGACCTTCGCCATCTCGGGTGCCCAGAAGTCGGCCTTGTTGCGCCCGGTTGCCGCCCAGGCGGGCTCCTGTCCCGCGGGAAACACGAACCCTTTCGCTTCCCATTGCTCGAGGTCGTTCGAGTGAAGGATGGGAAATGCATCGGGCGCATCGTTGGAGGTGGCGACCAGCCACCAGCCCGCATCGGTCCTGAGGACTGCGGGATCGCCATAGCCAACGAGGATCTTCGGGTGGACGTTCTCGGTCAGCAGCGGACGCCACGGGATGGTCGCAGCGGGCCGTTCCTTTGCGCGCGTATAGGCGTGCGGCATGCGCATTCCGAAATCGCCGGCAAGCTCGCGAAAGAAGACGGTGAAATCCTGCTGGGTCGCCGTTGGAACGAGGTAGCTGTGCGTGCGGCCGTTCTCGCCGACGTCGAAGCGGAAACCGTCGCCTTCGTGATGCACATTGACCGAGAAATTCATGAAGGCCGCCAGATAGGAAGCGGCGCCACTGCTGAGAACCCCTTCTGACGTCAAATCGCGCGGGTCAGCGCTCGAGCGACAGGCGGTAGATCATCCGGTGGTGGTACGGATGTGCGGGATCGACGCGCGCGGAGCCGAACGCCGGTTGGTTGGGCGTGTCGGGGAAGACTTGCGGCTCGAGCGCGATGCCGTCGCCCATGCGGTAAAGGTGCCCCTTTTTCCCGATCAGCGTCCCATCGAGGAAGTTGCCGGTATAGACCTGGATCCCGGGCTGGTCGGTCAGCACCTCGAGCACCCGGCCCGACGCCGGATCTTCGAGCCGCGCAGCGAGCTTGGGCTCGGCCGTCTTGCCAGCGTCGAGCACGAAATTGTGGTCGATTCCGTGTCCGATGACGATCTGCGGATCGCGCCCGTCACGGACGACCTCGTCGAGAATTCGGCCCGTGGTGAGGTCGAACGGCGTTCCGGCGACCTGCCGAAGCTCGCCGGTGGGGATCAGCGTCTCGGTAACGGGCGTGTAGCGGCTCGCGGGAACGGTGAGCCGGTTGGTCAGTGCTCCGCCGGGCGAGCCCTCGGCCGCCATATCGAACAAAGCGTGGTTGGTGAGGTTGACGATCGTCGTAGCGTCCGTGGTCGCCTCGAAATCGATCGTCAGCGAGCCACGGTCGTCGAGCGTGTACGTGATCGTGACGGTGAGCGTGCCGGGATAGCCCTGGTCGCCCGCCGGGCTGACCAGCCGGAGCGCGACCTTGGCTAACCCTCCGGCGTCGCTGACGTCGACGATCTGCCAGACATGCTTGTCGAACCCGACCGTCCCGCCGTGGAGCGAATTGGTCTTGTCATTCTGCGTCAGCTGGTAGGTCTTGCCGTCGAGCGTGAAGCGGCCGCCCGCAATTCGGTTGGCATAGCGCCCGATCGTCTGGCCCCAGTAATTGGGATGGGTGACGTAGCTCGCGGCATCGTCATAGCCGAGCGTCACGTCGGCGATTTGGCCCGACCGGTCGGGAGCGTTGAGCGCCTGAAGCGTTGCGCCAAGCGTCATGATGCGGGCGCTGACGCCGTTCGTTCCGGTGAGAACGACCGATTCGATCGGCGTTCCGTCCGGCAGCGTGCCGAAGGCTTCACGACGCGCCGTGGCCGCATTCGCCGATCCTGCAATCACGCCAGCACCTGCCACTCCGACCATTATCGCTCTCCAACTCATTCGACGCCCCCTCCTAAAGCACGCTTACTTCCGGTTGCCGTTCCTCAGAACGCATGAGCCGGTTGCGCAGCGGCAGCGTAAACGGCGATCCCTCGATCTCGAATTCGTCGCCCGGCTGCGTCAGGAAATCGTCACTGAACGACAAGGTTGCCGTGCCGAAGAAGTGCACGTGGACGTCACCCGGCCGCCGGAACTGCGCATATTTGAACTGGTGCCACTCGAGATTGGCGATGCTGTGGCTCATGTTCGCTTCGCCGGAGAGGAACGGCTTCTCCCACGCGACGGAACCATTGCGCCAGATGCGGCTCACGCCCTCCACATGGTCGGGCAGCGTGCCGACAAGCAGTTCGGGGCCGAGCGCCGCCCGCCGTAGCTTCGAATGGGCGAGCCACAGGTAATTGTGGCGTTCGGTGACGTGGTCACTGAACTCGTTGGCGAGGCAGAAGCCGAGGCGGTTCGGCGTTCCGTCGGGACCGATGAGATAGATTCCGGCAAGCTCCGGCTCTTCGCCGCCGTCCCGCGCGAAATCGGGCGTCGCCAGCGGCTCGCCAGGGCCGACGAGTTGCGATCCGTCGCCCTTGTAGAACCATTCCGGCTGGCATCCGATCTCGCCAGGGGGCGGCTTTCCACCGTCGATGCCTTCAAGGAAGATGCGCATCGAGTCCGTCTGCTTTTCGGCCGCAGCCATCCGGTGCATGCGATCGCGCGCATTGGCGGAGCCGAGGTGGGTGAGACCGGTCCCCGACATCATGAGGTGAGCTGGGTCGTCATGGTCGATCGGCGCCAGAAGCCTTCCGGCAGCCAGCTCGGCCGCCGGATCGATATCCGGTCCCAAGCCGAGGCGCGAAACTGTCTCGGCCAGCGTTGCGCCGGCTTCGATCGCGTTCAGCGCGAGTTGGCGCGTCGAGGAAACGCCGTTCACCACCCGCGCCGAGCTGCCATCGTCGGCAATCACCGAACGCGTGCCGTCATCGGCGCGATGCTGCATCAGGCGGAGCAGGTTCATCGTTGAATGGCTTGTGCCGACCTCCGGACTCTGCCTAGATGTTTGCGCTAACATTTGGGGGCTTGCAATGCAGGGAAGCGCCGATCGAACCGCATCAGGAGCGCCCCGCTACGGCCCCGCGCTCGCGCTGCTCACGACCTTATTCTTCATGTGGGGTTTCATCAGCGTCATCAATGGGACCCTGCTTCCGCACCTCCGCAGCGTCTTCGAGCTCAGTTATTTCCAGACAGGGCTGATCGAGTCCGTCTGGTTCATCGGCTATCTGCTCGCTTCATTGCCGGCGGCGTGGCTGATCGAGCGCATCGGTTATCAGCGAGCGCTGACGACGGGGCTGCTGGTGATGACCGCCGGATCGCTGGGCATGATCCTTGCCGCTTACCTGATCTCCTATCCCGTGACCGTCGCGTCCTTGTTCACGGTGTCGTGTGGGATCGCGCTGCTCCAAGTCGCCGCTAATCCATATGTCGCCGTTATCGGGCCGCCCGAGAGCTCCGAATCTCGGCTGACGCTCGTCCAGGCGTTCAACACCACGGGCGACGTGCTCGCGATCCTATTCGGTAAATACCTGATTCTGGCGCGTACGACCGCAGGCACCGTGGCGCAGGGGACGCAGCTCACCCACGCGCAACGCATGGCCGACGCCCAGGCCACCAAACTGCCATATCTTATAGTCGCAATCGTTCTGGCTATTCTGGCGTTCCTCATTGCACGCGCCAAGCTACCCGAGCTGGGTGCATCGACACGCCGCATCGCCGCCGAGCAGCGCAAGAACCTGTCGCTCTGGAACCACCGCAACCTCATCCTCGGCTGCGTCGGCATCGCGCTCTGCGTCCTCGCCGAAATCTGCGTCGGCAGTTATTTCATCAACTTCGTTTCACAGCCGAGCGTTGCCAACATCCCGCAGGATCAGGCAGCGACCTACCTCACTTTATTCTGGGGTGGGATGATGATCGGCCGTTTTGCCGCTGCCGGCTTGATGCGCCGAATCGCGCCCGAACGGGTACTCGCGCTGTTCGCGACAATCGCCGTCGCCGGTTCGCTGGTAGCGGTATTCGTCACCGGCCCTGCCGCGATGTATGGCCTCATCGCCGTCGGCCTCGGCATCTCACTCATGTTCCCGACCATCTTCGCCCTGGCGATCCGTGGGCTGGGACCGCTCACCGAGGAAGGCTCGGGCCTGCTGATCATGTCGATTGCCGGCGGCGCGTTCGCATCCGTGCAGGGCAAGATCGGCGATCTCTACGGGCTGCATTGGGGTTTTCTGGTGCCTGCGGGATGCGCGCTATACGTGCTCTTCTATGCGCTCTGGGGCGCACGACCCACGGAGGCGCTGCCTGCCGAAACGCTAACGGTGGCAGGCTCAGCCTAGAAATGTCAGTGGATGCCCCGCGTGGATTCGAACCACGATTGACGGAGTCAGAGTCCGTAGTCTTACCATTAGACGACGGGGCAGCTTGGGAGCGCGCGAGATAGAAAGCGCTCGGTGAGGTGTCAACGCCGCCTCCGGAGGGCCACGGCCTTGCCCAAAGGCGGTAAAATTCGTTAAAACGGACCCAAGTCAGCCGCCTCATTCTGGCGGTGCAGGACAGAAATGGGCGTTACAATGGCGCAGGGTGTCGCCAGTGCGCCGGTCCCGCGGCAGGATTATGCGCCGCAGGACGGGCCGTCGGACCAGGGCTCGCCAGCAAGGCGCGGGCCGCAGCGCCGGACCTATGGCGCGATCGATCTTGGCACCAATAATTGCCGGCTCCTGATCGCTCGCCCGAGCGAGGGCGGCTTTACCGTCATCGATGCTTTCTCGCGCATTGTCCGCCTCGGCGAAGGCCTGTCGCGGACCGGCGAATTGTCGGAAGACGCGATGGGGCGTGCCGTTGGCGCGCTGTCGGTCTGCGCGGAAAAGCTCAAGCGCCGCAACGTCTCCTTGTCCCGCTCCGTCGCGACGGAGGCATGTCGCCGCGCCAAGAACGGCCGCGAGTTCGCCGATCGCGTGCGCGATGAGACTGGCATTCTCCTCGACATCATCGAGCCCGCGGAGGAAGCGCGCCTTGCGGTGCTCGGCTGCCACAAGCTCCTGGAGCCGGGCGACGGGCCGGCGCTGATCTTCGACATCGGCGGCGGATCGACCGAGCTTGTGCTGATCGACCAGGACGAGGGTACCCCTCGAATCCGCGCGTGGTGGAGCGCGCCCTGGGGTGTCGTCTCGCTGACCGAGAGCGAGGGCCGAGAGGCGCTCGAAGGCCCCGACCGGATCAAGGCCTACGAGCGGATGCGCGAGCGTGCGCGGCGCGCCTTCGCGAATTTCGCGACCATGCTTCCCGAGAACCGCGATGGAATCCGGCTGCTCGGAACCAGCGGAACGGTGACGACGCTCGCCAGCGTCCATCTCGCCCTTCCGTCATATGATCGGCGGGCCGTCGACGGCCTGCATGTCCCGACCGAGGCGATGCAGAAGATCAGCGGAATGATCGCGGGCATGGATTATGACGAGCGCTCGGCGCTTCCGTGCATCGGCAACGAGCGAGCCGACCTCGTCGTCGCAGGCTGTGCGATCCTCGAAGCGATCATGGAGATCTGGCCGGCACCGAACCTTGGCGTTGCCGACCGCGGCATTCGGGAGGGCATCCTGCGTGCTCTCATGGCGCGCGACGGCTGGCTTTTGTGAAGCGGCTGAAGACCGCGAAAGGCCGCAAAGTCTCGTCGACACGCTGGCTCGAGCGGCAGCTCAACGATCCCTACGTCAAGCGCGCAAAAGCCGAGAATTACCGAAGCCGCGCCGCCTATAAATTGCTGGAGTTGGACGAGCGCTTCGGCTTGCTGAAAGGCACGAAGACGGTCGTCGACCTCGGGATTGCCCCCGGCGGCTGGACCCAGGTCGTCCGCCGCAAGGTGCCGCAGGCGCGCATTGTCGGAATCGACCTGCTGCCGACCGATCCCATCGAGGGCGTGACGATCCTCCAGATGGACTTCATGGACGAGGCCGCACCGGGGAGGCTCAGGGAGGCACTCGGCGGTCCCGCCGATTTGGTGTTGTCCGACATGGCGGCAAACACGGTCGGTCACCCGCAGACGGACCATCTTCGGACGATGGCCTTGGTCGAAGCCGGCCTCGAATTCGCGCGCGAGGTTCTTCGCCCCGGTGGCGCCTTTGTCGCAAAGGTGCTCGCCGGTGGGGCCGACAATCAGCTGGTGGCCGAACTCAAGCGCAGCTTCACCACTGTGAAGCACGCCAAGCCTCCCGCCAGCCGCAAGGATTCCAGCGAATGGTACGTCATTGCGCAGGGCTTCAAGGGAACTCCCGAACAGGCTAGCTAATCAGCCGTAACAGCGGGGGGAGGGCGCATGGCCGACACGGATCGCAGGTCGTTCCTCGCGCGCCTCGGGCCCGGGCTCATCACCGGTGCAGCGGACGACGACCCAAGCGGAATCGGCACCTACAGCCAGGTCGGCGCGGAATTCGGCTACGGCCTTTCCTGGACGTTGTTGTTCAGCCTGCCCTTCATGACGGTGATCCAGGACGTGGCCGCGCAGATCGGGTCGGTCACCGGCCGGGGAATCGCTGCGAACCTTCGCCGCCATTATCCGCGGCCGCTCCTATGGGCCGCGGTCGTGCTCCTTCTGTTCGCGAA
>Ga0310811_10014559_pt1 | contig 10261 bp, 12 predicted proteins | sample YCmetagenome_FD_207642 | JGI IMG/M metagenome (GOLD analysis project Ga0310811, IMG submission 207642) | Soil microbial communities from experimental microcosm in Duke University, North Carolina, United States - YC | ecosystem: Engineered > Artificial ecosystem > Soil microcosm > Unclassified ... | reverse complement strand
ACATTCATCCATCTATATTAGGAACGATGGGCGAGGCCCTCCGTTTGGAGCTTGCTACATAGGCGAGACACACGAAGAGCTCCAGTGTCGCAGCGCGCATGCAGCGTAGCGATCGCGCTGGGGCTTAGGACGAAGGAGGAAACCTTATGCCACAAATGGCGGACGCTGTGTCGCAGGCGGAAGAGGTCGCCGAGCGGCAAAAGAGGGCCGGCGCGGAGCGCGTCGATGAAATGGCCAAAGCGGTTCACGGCGCCGCCGATGAGCTCGGTAAGCAAATGCCTCAAGCTGCGGAGCTTGTTCATGCCGCCGCATCAAGGCTCGAACAGGGTGCGGAAGCGGTTCGAGAGCGCAATCTCCGGGACCTCATGGGCACCTTTAGCGATATGGGGCGAAGGGAGCCTCTGGCCCTTTTCGGCGGGGCCGTCGTCGCAGGATTTGCAATCTCCCGGTTCTTAAAGAGCTCGTTCAACAGCTCACATCGCGGAGAGTAACCAATGGCTAGTTCGAACCATCCGCGTTCTGCTCCCGAGATCATCGGAGATCTGTTCTCGCAGCTGACTATCCTACTGCGCAAGGAAACAGAACTCGCGCGTGCGGAAGTATCGGAGAACATGGCGAGTTTGGCGGGTGGCTTAAGCTCCATGGTCGTCGGCGCCGTTCTCCTGATCCCGGCGCTGGTAATCCTTCTTCAAGCCGCGGTTGCCGCGCTCACCAATGCATTTGGATTGGCCTCCTACTGGTCCGCCCTGATTGTCGGCGGTGTCGTGCTGATTCTGGGCATTATTCTACTTTCGGTCGGGAGGAATCGCCTCGACCTAAAGAACATTGCCCCCAATAGAACTGTCCACCAACTCCAGCGCGATGCAGAGGTAGCGAGAGAAAAAGCGAGTCAGGACCATGAGCCACGTCGAGCAGCTTGAACGAGAGACGGAGCAGACCCGGTTGCAGATCGCCGACACACTCGACGAACTGAAGGAGTCGATGACGCCTGCGCGCGTCCTGCACCAGTTGGCGGATCGGATGAGTGATGGCGCACCTGCGGCGTTCGCGCGCAATCTCAAGGACCAGGTCGTCAATAATCCGCTTCCCGTCGCCTTCATCAGCGCTGGGCTGGCCTGGCTGATTCTGAATTCCCGGGCAAATGGCAGCTTCATGCGCAGAACCACAGAACAGCCGCAGGGCGCCAGCGATGCGGCCCAACAGTTCGCAGCCAAGACAACCGATACCGCTCGCGAAGCCTCCGCCTCGATCGAAGAGATTCCCGACTCGTTGCGCGGCGCCGCGGCGTCGATGTCGGAGTCGGTCCGGAGCGCGGCCTCATCGGGCTATGAGACAATGGCTGATACTGCCCGACGAACTACTGATTCCATTTCTGAGTCGACTAAGAATGTCAGTCAGCGGACGGCTCAATCGGGCGATGCTTTAGTCAATTTCTGCCGCGAGCAACCAATGGTCGTCGCCGGAATCGGGCTTGCGATCGGCGCGATGGTTGGATCGCTTCTTCCGACAAGCGAAACAGAAGACCGCCTGGCAGGAGAAGCCAGTGATCGCGCCAAGGAGAGCGCGCAGAATTTTGCCAGGGAGAAATACGAAAACGCAAAGAACGTCGGGGAACGGGCGTTTGACGCCGCGAAAGATGAGGTAGCAAGGCAAGCAAATGAACAGGCGGGCACCGGCCGTTCTGAAGACGAAAAGGAAGGGCACCCTACGCTTGTGCCCTCCGATGCGTCCGAGCTCGAGCGGCGTGGGCGGCCTTGGACCGAGGACAATTCACCGGTTTGACCATGGTTTTGACGCCCTCATCGCTGCAGTGTGCAAGTCTATTTGCCACTATGCTTTGGCGTCAGGGTTTCGGCAGCGTGCAGGTGCTTCTGCAATACGGGTACCGTCTGCTTGGCAAACTCAGTAAGGTCGGACTTGGAGTTCGCTTCCTTCCGATACTTGCTGATGTCCTGCTCGTGATCGCGGACCATATCTCGTGCGAAAGCTGTATCAAATTTGCTGCCTGAAAGTCCGCTAAGCTTCTCGTAGGCGCGCTGCTGTTTCCGGTTCGGTTCGGTCGGGGCTTTGAGACCGTTCTTATCTGCGATTTGTTGCGCCTGCTGCAGGTGTTCGGAGTGGTCCTGCTCAAGCATCTTGCCGAACTGCTTGACGTTATCCCCTTGTCCCTTTTCCTGGGCCAGCCTGCCCATTTTGACCTCCGAAAGGTCCCCTTGAATGGCTTCGGTCATAAAGCGCTGGTCGTTGCTCTTAGCCCGGGGGGCCGCCGTACTTGGCGAAAGGGCAAACAACGTGGCAAGCGCAAATGCCGCTGCGCCGACGGGCAGTGGCGAACGATAGATTTTCCCAACCAACATGAGTCCCCTCCGAAGCAAGTGCGCATCACGACGGACGCCTTGCTTAAAACAGACCGGTCACTTTAGTTCCTATTCGCGCCGGCGTTAGCCTGCGTCCCGGCGGCGCGCTTTCGCAGCGGCAAGGCTCTGGGGCCTTCGGGACCGGAAAAGGGGGTGCCATCTCTTCCGAAAGGTAGATGTCGCCTTAGACCGGACATGGCCCCGGCACAGCCAAATCGATGCGCATGACCCGTATGTATGGTCCGGCCGTGCGTTGCAAGAAGATTTCAACGAGTTGGTGGCAAGCGGTCTTGCATCAATGTATCTTCGCTTGGCGACGTCTATCCCCCAGCGCTTGAGTTTTGAGAACCGCGATGCGCGATGGCAGAACATTGGCGGCTTCATAGAGCGCCGTACGCACCATCTCATCGCCGGTCAGCGTGATCCCGCCTGTGACGCCTTCTCTCCTGACTGATACTTCTTTGGTGTGAGCCCGAACAGCGCTCCTGCCGCCTTGGGCGAGGCACATCTGCGCCGAATTCTGCGATCGTATGCCCGCAATTACAACGACGTCAGAAAGCAGCGATCATTGGACAAAGATGCGCCGATCTCTCGCCTGGTTCAGCGGACCGGGATCACATCGTCCCCCATCCTAGCGGACTCCATCACCATTACGCCCGGGTTTAGGTTTTCGGTACCCGCTGGACAGATCCCCCATGCTATTTTTCCAGAACATAGCTTCCCGGTGCGTCCTGGATCGGCGGGTAGGCAGCACTGCCAACAGCCGCCGCCGGCATTCTCTTTCCGGAACGGGCCTCAAGCCATTTGGTCCAATCACCCCACCAGCTGCCCTCGTGCTTTTTCGCGCCAGCCAGCCAAGCCGCCGCCGTCCCGGCCGCCGCCGCATCGCCGGTCTCGTCGGTCCAGTAGCCGCCTTTGCCTGCAGACGGCGGGTTGATCATGCCGGCGATGTGCCCACTCGCTGCTAGCGCGAAGCGCATCTTCGCACTTGTCAGCTGCCCTATCCGCCAAGCCGAGCTCCATGGAACGATGTGGTCCTTCTCGGCGCCGATTGTGTAGATGTCCCTGCGAATACGACGCAGATCGATCGGTTGATCGAGAAGAGAGATCTTCCCCGGTTTGACCAGGTTATTCTCGAGATAGGTGTTATGGAGATAGAAGCCGTGCGCCAAGGGGACCATACGGGTGCCATCGTCGTTCCAATAGAGCAGATCGAAGGCGGACGGCTTGTTTCCCATGAGATAGCGATTGATGAACGTGTTCCAGATCAAATCATTGGAGCGCAGAAGATTGAACATCTTCGCCATGTCGCTGCTGTCGAGATAGCCGCGCTCAAGCATGCGTCGCTCCATGAACTCGATCTGGGGCTCGTCCATGAAAACAGCCGTATCTCCGACCTCGGAGAAATCCTGCAGCGAAACCATGAAGGTGGCCGGACCGAAGCGGTCATCTTCCCGCGCCGCCAAATAGGCCAGCGTCATGGCGAGCAATGTTCCGCCAATGCAGTACCCGACCGGGTTGACAGATGCCGCCCCCGTGATCTCGCGCACCGCATCGCTCGCGGTCAGTGGACCATCGGTCATGTAGTCCTCGAACGCAATTCCCCGCATTGATGCGTTCGGGTTTTTCCAGCTGATCATGAATACCGAGAAGCCATGCTCGACGAGGAAGCGGACGAGACTGTTCTTGGGCTGGAGGTCGAGAATGTAGAACTTGTTGATCCAGGGCGGAATGAACAGCAGCGGTACCGCGTAGGTCTGCGTGGTGAGCGGCGCGTACTGGATCAGCTCGATGAGGCGGTTTCGGTAGACGACCTTCCCTTGCGTGATGGCGAGGTTCTTTCCTGGCGCGAAAGCTTCGGTGTCGGTCATAGTCATCCGACCCTCGCGCAGATCGGCAACCAGATTGCGCAGGCCGTCAGCCACGCTACCGCCACCCGTCTCCCACGCCTTGCGAAGAGCCGCCGGGTTCGTCGGCAAAAACAAGGTAGGACTCGTCGCATCGATCAACTGTTGGACGTGGAACATGAGGCGATGCCGTTCGGTCGGATCGGGAACCTCCCGGTCGGCTTCCTCGCGAAGCTGCGCGGCGATCGCGAGATAGCACTGCGCAAGGCCCCGGAAAAACGGGTGCTGCTCCCATTCCGGCGCCTCGAAGCGGCGGTCAGCTGCAGGGCCCCGAAGTTTATTTTCGGTTGGCGTCGCCAGTCCCCACCAGCGCGATGCGGTGCCGATCCACGTCTCCGCCATTTCCTGCCACAGCCTCATATTCAGTTTCGCGACCACCGTTGCCGCGTTCACCGGATCTGCCATCGACCGGGCACTCAGCGTCGAGAGAGCCTGCGTGATCGCTTCCCAATCGACGGGCAGGAGCTGCTGGAGCGGATTGGCCTGCCACATCTGGTCGATCACGGCGGCGGTAGGCAGTCCGTCGACAGGCACCTGGCCCGGTGCTGGCTCAGGTGCGACAGTGACCGCTGTTTCCAGTACGACGTCGTGCAGCTGCGCTTTGGTCGCAGGCAGTCGGCGGGGGGCGCGCGATTTCCTTCGCTCTGGTCGCTGTGGATTGGTGACCGAAGCGCCAGTGATGCTGACGGGCAGGCTCATTGCATCCTCCCAGCGGTTCGCCAAAAGCCGAAACCGAATTCAAAGTCAGAGAAAGACTGACGAGCCGTTTCGTTCCTCTCAGGGTAATGCTGATCCGTCGCGGCGCCGCAAGGTGTTTGCGCGCGAACAGTCGGTGCTGCCGTCGACGACATCCATGACGCAATCGGCCGCGCGGTAAGCTGTTCCCCAGGGAACGTCGCCGGGCCGGGAAGCGGGGCTAGCCGCCTTTCGAGAGGCAGTCGCGATCCTTGCGCTCTTCCCTGCGGCGACGGATCTATTTGCGCAATGGCGGGCCTCTCAGTATGGAGCAGATACGCGAGGAGCTTGGCGGCGCCAAATCCAGAACTCATAGCGTGCTGTTTGGTCTGACGAAAAGCAGCGTGGTGCAAAAAATTGGCAGAGGCCAGTACCAGCTCAGCCCCAAGGCCATTGAACATCACCCAAGCGCGCCGCCCGCATTGCCCGGGCCGATGAAAGCCAAACGGCCATGATATCGCCAAGACGCCGAGTGGACGCGCGAGACAAGGCGCTGGCTTTCAAGCTGTCAGTGCGTTGCTGACCGAGCGCGGTGCTATGAGAGCGATTGATCTCAAGGCAGCACTGGAGCCAAGCGGCGTATCGCCGAAAAGCTTGTCCGGTATTTTAGACCGCTCCAAGCGTGACGGCCTGATCAGGAAAACATCCGATGGTGCCTATGAACTTACCGCCAAGGGCAAGAACAACAGAGAAGACGGAACGGTGGAGCATTAGTGAGATGGCGCGTTTTGCTCTCAAGTATCGCACCTATAACTTCGTGAACAAGGATCCAGTGATCGATAAAGTGAGGACGGTTTTGCAGGACGAGGGCCTGTACGCCAAAAAGAAGCGCGGCATGCTGCACGATCTGACCGGCGTTTCCCTTTCCACTTTCGACGGGTGGTTTGAAGGCGACACCGGAGACCCGCGTCACACCACTATCATGTCCGCGATCGGCACCCTCAACGAGAGCGCTTCATGAATCGCCCCCCGGGCAAATCGCCAAGCGAATCATAGCAGACAGCTGCGTTTTCACGCAGCCAGGGTCATTCGCGTCATTTATGCCTTGTTCGCCCGATGTCTGCTTATCCCCTGACAGGTGCACATTGCCCAACCGCCGCTTGGAGCCATGAGCAGCCATTGTCGTGCAGTATTCGACCTTTGTTGTCGAATTGAGTTCCGTTCTGAGAAGTCAGCGATTTGGTTTAAGGCTCAGATGGCGCCAGCGCCTATACGCCTGCGATGGCCTTGTTGGCTGCTCGTTCGTTCAAGTTCACCGACAACTTGGTTCAGAGAGGTCGACTGCGGAGCATTCTCGGTTTGGCGAAAACCTGTTGGCTGCTTTTAACGCGCTGTGCTCATCCGTCTCCAAGGCAATCTTTTGGGCAAGAATGACATCCCCCGCCGCCAGGCGGCCAAGAGGCATGAAGCACAAACCCACCTTGAGACGACCCGCATGATCGATCTCATAAACGTTAGGCGGAACTATCCCAAAATAGACGCGGTATCTTTTTCCGCTGTCGCAACCAAAGACCTCGAAATAGCCTGAGTCATCGAATTGCTCTCGCTGGTCTGGCGATAGCCAGTCCCGCATAAGCCGCAAACTGCGCGCTTCGCTCGTATTTTCGGCTAGAAATTTCCGGTAGTGCTTGCGCAGAGCCTTGATGCGCGGGCCAGCCTCCACTGGCGGGGTCACGTGAAACAGCCCGATCCTCTTTGCGTGCGACTGGTTGAACATCCGGATCGCCTCGGTTGTTGGCCTCAACAGGACCTCACAGCCCTTCTGTTCGAAATAGGCTTCGGCTTTCGGTGATAGGTGGACGTTGCCCAACTGACCCGAGCCAATGACGACTTGGTCGCACCCTTTCTCAAAGAGAAACTTAGCCTCAACTTTTGAAAGCAGGTGCGAGGTACCATAGAGCTTCTTTGAAAACTTCTTTTTCCGCTTCACAACCTTGCCTGAAAGGCGAATAACCACGTCGTGCCCATACGTCTTTCCATCAATCATAATCGCGCCAAATGTGGCGCCCTCAATCCACATCGCGACCTCCTAACCAGGCTTGGATTACGCGGAGTCCGGTCTGCTGCCGAGGCCGACATCGCAGGCGTGCCTCGCGACGTCAGCAAGCCACTAGCCGACATCGGAAGGTCGCCAACCGAGGCGGCCTTACTTACCCTGTCTTTCCAGCGCTTCCTGCACGACAGTCGAGCGGCCGATTACGGCCTGCTGTCATCGTCGTCCCGAAAGAGTCGTGACCTCTCGGGACACCTCGATGCGCAAGAACGGATATGCAGCCATTTCTTTCGAATGCTGCCCGAACATGTCGATCCGCCTGCTTGTAAATTCCGCAATGACAGTGAAAAATTCAACTGGTGACTTGATCGTCGCAAGCCTCAGGCCGAATTCAAAAGCAAATTGCACGTTGCTTTGCGCTATTTCAAGAAGCTTCGTTTGATAAGCCTGCATGTTTGCCGTCGCTAAAGCAAACCCTTTCGTTTGATTATCCCTCATCCTATGACTGAGGTCATCTTGTAGGGCACCTACCCCATTCTCAACGATGGGAGCCTCTTGTTTTGAATCGTCATGAAGCTTGAGAGGCGGTTCAATCGAGGCTGCCGCAACAGAGCCCAGAGAATTGTCTTTCGGGCTTCTTACAATGGCCTGCTTATTCCGTTGGGCCCGCGCGGTCATTTTCGGATGGCGGGCGCGCTTTGACGCTTTTGCGAGCTTACGTTTGCTCATCTGGCGCTCCAAGAAAATGGGGGCAACCACAACGTTCATTTCTGAAAGGACAACAGGCTTTGCGGTGTGACGTTCCAAACGCGCGGATTGTGCGGGTTCCGCAAGAACTGAGATCTAGCGTTCTGTGTCGACGATGATTTTAGGTAGCAACTCCCAACCAACAAACGTCGAGCTGGCGATCCTAGAGATCCATCCTCAGCGGCGTTAGTCTGACGACAGTCAGCCTCCGCTCGTTGTGCTCTCCAAGGATAGCGCTTTAAGTTGCGGGCCTACGCGGACACCCATGCCTTGAGTTTCGCGAACGATTTCCTCGAACGGAACCTTCGGAGGGCGACATCGCCTGCGGCCATTGATAGCCCATATCGCTGAAGCCACTGACTGCTATGGGTCGGCTGCTTCCCCCGTCAGGATACTCTGCAAGGACTTTCCACAGCATCCGGAGAAGCAGCCCATGACCACCATCGCACCCTTGGCCTCGATCGGCATCGACATCAGTAAGGAAGCTATGGGGTCAAAAGCGCCGTTCAGACGCACGACTTGCCATTCCGCTCTACCGCGATAGGCAGACTGTCTCGACGGCCGTGCAGACTTCGCATTAGGTCATCACTGTACTCATGCGCCGCAGCAAACGGCACCCCTTTTCGACCACCTGGTCAGCGCGGGCGAGGAGTGATTGCGGGCGGCAGAGCGTCGGCATCTCGACCTGAGCAGCCGATCATGGTGCGAGTCCCGCAAGCCGCTTCGGAATCGGCAGCTCCTGCTACCGCGAACCTTGAACTGGTTCACCGGTCGGTTGGGAGGCGGCATGTCGACCACGACTTGCCGATACCCCCGGTGCGGCTGGTCGCGGCGGGGATAGGCGCTCTCAAGACAAATTACTCGATTGCCTATGTGAGCGCGACAAGCCGCTGTCCATTTTATCCACCGTGCACAGTACGTCTCGCTCGGCCTCATCGGCGATCTGGTTCAAGGTCGCAGCCTTTGCTTTATCGGGCTCAGCAAGCGCGAGCCGACGATATCGCACAGCGCGAGCTTGGTTCTCGGGCGTCATCGGCGGCACCTCGTGCGCACCCCTCTGCGCCCTAACTATGCGCCTCTGCGTACCAAACGCAATCCCGCTTGATCAACAGGAACGCATTTCGGTTTCGTCCGTTGAAGGGTCGATCCCAAAATTGGAGTTTTCGCCATGCGCGAACAGCACACGCGACGAACGAATACGGCTGCGCCTATGTACGGGGCGAAGAGCGGCCTTCCAACGACGGGCTATGCCGTCGTCGCGGACGGACAGATTAAATCGGAATTCAACACGCACGATCGCGCCCTGCAAGCCGCTCGAGACCTAAAGGGGCGTTCCCCGAAGCTTCAGGTCAAGGTCTATGATGCTGAAAAGAAGCATAGCGAGAAGATCGAGGTCGCTGCAGCTTAACCAGCCCGTCCCCGGGGGCCGGGGCACCGGGCGTTTTTTATGTGGACCGGCTGCTGGCCCTCAACGCCGACACTTCCAATATCGATGATGGTGCCGCGTGAAGTGGCGGCGGCCTCGCACACCCGCACCTCATTGACCGAGCGGTAGGACCCGGTGAAGCAGGAGACCTGCCCCGGTAAGCGCAAATTGCCGCCACCGACCGGTTCCCATGTAAACTCTCGTCATTGGCATGGGCTGAAGGGAGCAATGGCGACTTACCTAAAATTGAAACCGCGGTATGGCACCGAAAGCAGTTGCCTCTGTTACAAAGGCTTACGAGCACGCGTTTCGTGCCCTCTGCGTTAAGGATCACGACGCCCCCCTCACGGAAATGATCGCGAAGAAGATCATCAAGATCGCGCAAACCGGCATCAGTGACCCTGCAGAGATTTCGGGGCTAGGCAATCAAAGAACTCATCGAGATGCGGTAAGGCGCCTGGCCTTGCTTGCGCCAAGGAAATGGGATCGACGGAACTGCAGCCGGCCCGTTAAGCGCTCCGGTTGTACCGCTGGAGTCGCCTCGACTTTCGGCGAAAAGTTTTCGAACTTCCCCGCAACGATCGAGCTCGTTCGGCGTCATAGCTCAAAGTGCGGAACGCGTTATGGACGACGAGGAAAAGCTAGAGCTTCAAGATCAAATCATGCGCTATCGTATGATGGAGCGCGATGTCACCGATCCGCTTGCACTCAGCCTCCTGCACGATATCGTCGCAGAACTAGAGGCAGCGCTGCAAGATCGCAACGAGTACCGGGATGCACGGCCTGTCTGAGTTGTTAGCTCTGCAGCAGCAACGAATTTCCATATCCCTTGAATCAGGGCGGCCTCTTCGCCATTTTCGTGCACTGGCCTCGTAGCCGAGCAATCTATTGCAGCTTAATAGGTCGCTGAGACTATGGGGCGGGCTCCTAGGCGGAAGGAAACGTGCGTTCTGAGCAGCGCGCAAGCAATGGGAGGTCTAGCTCTCCCAAAACTTGATTGTTGAGACCGGCCATCTTCCGTCATGGCCTTTGATCGATATCCGCAATCCGTGCAATTCATCCAGCCAAACGTTCTCCACCGTTCCGGCCTTTCCGG
>Ga0310811_10014558_pt1 | contig 10261 bp, 6 predicted proteins | sample YCmetagenome_FD_207642 | JGI IMG/M metagenome (GOLD analysis project Ga0310811, IMG submission 207642) | Soil microbial communities from experimental microcosm in Duke University, North Carolina, United States - YC | ecosystem: Engineered > Artificial ecosystem > Soil microcosm > Unclassified ... | reverse complement strand
CGTCCGCCGACCGTGATGTCGTGCGGCCCCAGTCCGTGCATCAATTCGTGCATCAGGATGTGCGTGAAGAACGCATCGAAGGACACGTGTGCCCGGTCTGCAGCCGGCAGCGCGACTTTCGAGATTGGCAGGAGCACCATCCTGAACTTGGCGTCCTGGACGTTCTTCAGCATGACGCGCTTGGCGCCCTTCTCGCGGATCACGCGCTCGTCGTTCGGCAGATTGAACGCCGCAGTCTGTACGCCGCGGTTCCCGTCGCCGGCGGCGAACACGACGTTGACGACTTTGATGGGCGCCATGCCGCCGAGTGACGGATTTCGCAGAGCCGGATCGATCGGCAGGTGATTCTCGATGTCCTGAAGGTGCGCGCTGAAGGACTGCAGCTGCCGTGACTCTTCATCGTCGCGGACGGTGACGAACGCCTCGAACGCGGCCTTGTAGTTGAACCACTCGTCTTCGTAGACCTCGTACGGCCCGATGGTGGGCTCGATAGCCGCGTCGAGCTCCATCCATGCGACGTCGCTCGGGTAGTAGTCGTTGCTGAGGAACGCTTCGGCGCGCGTCGACAAGAACCTCTTCAGACTGACGTTGGAGGTGAGCGCCGCCGCTTCATGCAGCAGCCCCGCCGCTTCGACGAGCGCGCCCTGATATTCGACGCTGTAGGGCACGGTGACGAATCCGTCGCCGCTCCGGCGGATCGTCGTGAAGAAGCTGGTCGCTGCAGCTTTCGCATCAAGGCGCAGCGAATCGATCCAGCGCTGTACGTCCTCCTTCGACGCACCCGCAGGATAGAAGTTGGCACCTGGCGGTTTGGCCGGCGCGCCCGGGACGAACGGTCGATTTCCCTCGAGTCGATCCCACGGTCCTTTGTTGATCAGGAAATCGTGCAGGTGCGGCGACGCCGCGCGCGACAGATCCTGCAGCATGGCATCGTTGCCACCCCAGACCTGGCGCAGGAAGAGCGCGTCCATGATCCGCGCGGCGTCGACGAGGCGCGCGAGCGCCTTCTGCTCGTTCTCGGGCAGCGTGCTGATGTCCGCGCGGATCTCTGCGGGCGCAAATGGCGCGGTCATCCGTGAACCTCGGCAAGGATGGGCATTTATGTAACGTCCTGATGACGCTCGCCTGCGACGCTGGTTGGCATGCGTCAGCGCAGGTGACGACGCACGTGCGCACCGTCGATTTGACCTACAATAGAAGGATTGTAGTCCTACAAGTTTCCACAAAGGTTGACCCGCGATGAGAAATCCGGCCCAACGCGACAGCGCCGACATCGAAGCCCTCGAACAGCGTGAGTGGCGCGAGGCGCTCGACTATGTGATCCAGCAGGGAGACCGCGGTCGCGTGCAGCGCCTCCTCGCCACGCTGCGCCATCACGCGCGCATGAATGACGTCGCGCTGCCATTCACGGCCGTGACTGCGTACGTCAATACGATCCAGCCAGACCAGGAGACGCCGCTTCCCGGGAGCCAGGAGATCGAGCGCCGCATCAAGAGCCTGATCCGGTGGAACGCGATGGCGATGGTGGTGCGGGCGAATCGTGTGTCGGAAGGGATCGGCGGCCACATCTCTACGTACGCGTCGGCCGCAACGCTCTACGAAGTCGGCTTCAATCACTTCTTCCGCGGCAAGGGGCGCGACGGCGACGGCGACATCGTGTATTTCCAGGGCCACGCGTCGCCCGGCATTTACGCCCGCGCGTTCCTCGAGGGACGTCTCTCCCTCGAGAAACTCGAGAATTTCCGGCACGAGCAGCGGCCGGGCGGCGGCCTGTCTTCGTATCCGCACCCGTGGCTGATGCCCGACTTCTGGGAATTCCCGACGGTGTCGATGGGACTCGGGCCCATCATGTCGATCTACCAGGCGCGCTTCAATCGCTACCTCGAAGATCGCGGACTGAAGAAGCCGTCGACCAGCAAAGTCTGGGCGTTTCTCGGCGACGGCGAGACCGACGAGCCCGAAGCGCTCGGCGCGATCAGCCTGGCGGCGCGCGAGAAGCTCGACAACCTGGTCTGGGTCATCAACTGCAACCTCCAGCGCCTCGACGGACCGGTCCGCGGCAACGGACAGATCGTCCAGGAACTCGAGGCGATCTTCCGCGGCGCGGGGTGGAACGTCATCAAGGTGTTGTGGGGCTGCGATTGGGATCCGCTGCTCGCCAAGGATCACGACGGCCTGCTTGCGAGGCGCATGGGCGAAGTGGTGGACGGCCAGTACCAGAAGTACGCCGTCGAGTCCGGCGCCTACCTGCGTGAGCACTTCTTCGGCACCGACCCGCGGCTGCTCGAGATGGTCAAGCACCTCTCCGACGATCAGCTGAAACGGATGCGCCTCGGCGGACACGACCCGCAGAAGATCTACAACGCCTACAAGCGAGCGGTCGAAACGAAGGGGCAGCCGACGGTCATCCTCGCCCGCACGATCAAGGGATACGGCATGGGCGAAGCGGGTGAAGGCAAGAACGTCACCCACCAGCAGAAGAAAATGAACGAATCCGACCTGCGTTCCTTCCGCACGCGGTTCGGAATCCCCGTGTCCGACGAGCAAATCGGCGAAACGCCGTTCTACCGTCCGGCCGACGACAGCGTCGAGCTGCAGTACATCCGCGAACGCCGCAAGGCGCTCGGTGGCTACGTCCCGGCGCGCTCCGTTCGGGTCGAACCTCTCAAGGTGCCGCTCGACGGCGTCTTCGAGGAGTTCTTCAACGGCACCGAAGGCCGCAAGGCGTCGACGACGATGGTGTTCGTGCGCATGCTGTCGAAGCTCCTGCGCGACAAGGAAATCGGCGATCTGATCGTGCCGATCGTTCCAGACGAGGCTCGCACGTTCGGCATGGAGGCGCTCTTCCGGGCGGTGGGCATCTACTCGCACGTCGGCCAGCGCTACGAGCCGGTCGACATGGATACGCTCCTGTACTACAAGGAAGCCAAGGACGGCCAGATCCTGGAGGAAGGAATCACCGAAGCGGGATCGATGTCGTCGTTCATCGCCGCCGGGACGGCGTACGCCACGCATGGCGTCAACATGATCCCGTTCTTCATCTACTACTCCATGTTCGGGTTCCAGCGCGTCGGCGATCTGATCTGGGCCGCGGCCGACTCGCGCACGCGCGGGTTCCTGCTCGGCGGCACGTCAGGCCGGACGACTCTCGCGGGCGAAGGCCTGCAGCATCAGGACGGCAACAGCCACGTGTATTCGCTGGCGTATCCCAATTGCGTGTCGTACGACCCGGCGTACGCGTACGAGCTTGCAGTGATCATTCAGGACGGCATCCGGCGGATGTATCACGATCAGGAGAGCATCTTCTACTACCTCACCGTGATGAACGAGCAGTACGAGATGCCGGAGATGCCGAAGGGTTCACGCGAGGGAATCCTCCGAGGGATGTACCGCTTCAAGGCGGCCGGAGATCCGAAGGCGAAGCTTCGCGCACAGCTCTTCGGCAGCGGCACCATCCTGAACGAAGTCATCAAGGCGCAGGATGTTCTGTCGAAGTACGGGGTTGCCGCCGACGTGTGGTCTGTGACGAGCTACCAGGAGCTGTATCGCAACGGGCACGCGACGGAGCGGTGGAACATGCTCCATCCGGGTGAGAAGCCGCGCGAATCGTACGTCACGGAGTGCCTCAAGGACGAACCCGGCGTGCTGGTCGCGGCGTCCGACTACCTGAAAGTGCTGCCCGACTGCCTTGCGCGGTGGGCCCCGCGGCGCATCCGCTCGCTCGGCACCGACGGGTTCGGCCGCAGCGAAGACCGTCAGGCGCTGCGCAATTTCTTTGAAGTCGACGCGCGCTATATCGCGCTCGCGGCGCTCGCGGAACTCGTGCGCAAGGAACAGCTCGATCGCAAGATTCTGCAGCAGGCGCTCAAGGACTTGCAGATCGATCCGGAGAAGGCGAACCCGGCAATCTCTTAACTTATGGCTGATTTCACGCTCCCTGAACTGGGGGAAAACATCACCGCCGGCGACGTCGTCCGAATTCTCGTCAAGCCTGGCGACGCGATCGCGAAAGACCAGCCGGTGCTCGAACTCGAGACCGACAAGGCCACCATCGAAGTGCCGTCGAGCGTTGCCGGCACCGTGCGGGACGTCAAGGTCAAACAGGGTGACAAGGTCAAGGTTGGACAGGCGATTCTGACGGTGGATGATCAGGGCGACGGCGCGTCCGCGACGCCGCCGAAGCCGGAGCCGCAGCCGATGGCGGCTGCGGCCGAGGGCGGTCTCGCCCAGCGGGAAACCCCGGGTTCGACCGGGCCAGCGGCGGCGACTGAAGAGGATGCAGAGCAGGGCCGCGAGGATCGCGAGAGCAGCAAGCCCGGGACGGTCGAGCCGAACCGCCGTGCGGCGCCCCCGCGACTCCCCGAAGACGAGATAGACGACGGCGGATCGAAGGGACGCCCGCGGCGCGGCGAAGTCGTCAACATCAGCCGCGAACCGAGAGCGCCGCAGGCAGCGAGCGAAGGTCCCGCGCCAGCGGCGGGACCGTCAGTTCGCCGCATCGCGCGCGAGCTTGGCGTCGATATTCGCGAGGTCTCGGGAACCGGTCCTGGCGGACGCATCACGGCGGACGACGTGCATGCGTACGTGCGCGAAGCTCTTGCCGGCGGAGGCGGCGCCGGCCGGACATCCGGAACGGTCCCCTCGCCGCCGCTGCCCGACTTCTCGAAATGGGGCGACGTCGAGCGCAAGCCCGTGAGCAACATCCGCCGCAAGACGGCGGAACATCTCGGCCACGCGTGGAACGTCATTCCGCACGTCACGCAGCACGACAAAGCCGACATCACTTCGCTCGAAGCGCTGCGAAAGCAGTTCGGACCACAGGCGGAGCGCGCGGGCGGCAAGCTGACCGTCACGGCGATCGCGCTCAAAATCCTCGCAGGAGCGTTCAAGCGATTCCCTCAGTTCACGGCCGCGTTCGATACGGAACGGGGGCAGCTCGTTTACCGCAAGTACTCGCACATCGGCGTCGCTGTCGATACGGATCGCGGTCTTCTGGTGCCCGTCATCCACGACGTCGACACGAAAGGGATTGTCGAACTGTCGGTCGAACTCGCAAAGGCGAGCGAGAAGGCGCGCGCGGGAAAACTCTCGCTCGACGAGATGTCGGGCGGTGTCATGACGATCACCAATCTGGGCGGGATTGGAGGAACCGCATTCACGCCGATCGTGAACTGGCCGGAGGCCGCGATTCTCGGCATCTCGCGCGGCACGCACGAGCCGGTGTGGACGGGGGCCGCGTTCGAACCGCGGTTGATGCTGCCGTTGTCGCTGTCCTACGATCACCGAATCATCGACGGCGCCGACGCGGCAAGATTCCTGCGATGGGTGGCCGACGCGTTCGAGCAGCCTTTTGTGCTTGCGCTCTAGGCTGACGCCGAGAGCGCGCGTCAACTCCCAATTCCCGACGCCCAACTCCATAAGGAGTCCTCCAGCCAGGTTCGGGCGAACATGAGCGCCTTGGGAATGGGGCTTGGGAGTTGGTAGTTGGGAATTGACATGTCCATCTCAACACAGCTCGTCGTAGTCGGAGCCGGCCCTGGAGGCTATGCCGCGGCGTTCTACGCCGCTGATCGTGGGCTGCAAGTCACCCTCGTCGACCCGGAAAAGAATCCCGGCGGCGTATGCGTGTATCGGGGGTGCATCCCGTCAAAAGCGCTGCTGCACGTCGCGCAGGTGATCAACGAATCCCGGCACGCGTCGGACTTCGGTGTGCAGTTCCAGAAGCCTTCGGTCGATCTGGACAAGCTGCGGGCCTTCAAGGACGCCGTGGTCGAAAAGCTCACCTCGGGCGCGGGGCAGGTGAGAAATCTGCGGAAGGTCAGACACCTGCGGGGCACGGCCGCGTTTCGCGACTCGCGCACGATCGACGTCCGACTCGTCGACGGCGCCAACGAAACGGTGACCTTCGAGAACTGCATCATCGCGACCGGGTCACGTCCGACGACGATTCCCGGCCTCTCGATCGACAGCCCGCGCGTGATGGATTCGACAGGAGCGCTCGATCTTCCTGACATCCCCGGGTCGCTGCTCGTGGTGGGCGGGGGCTACATCGGACTCGAACTCGGGACGGTTTACGCTGCCCTTGGCAGCCGGGTCACCGTGGTCGAAATGACCGACGGGCTGCTGCCGGGCGCCGACCGCGACCTGGTGGGCATCGTCGCCCGGCGCGTCGAGTCGATGTGCGAAGCGGTCCTGTTGAAGACGAAAGTCACCGGTATCAAAGAGGCCGGGGGGCAACTATCGGTGTCGCTCGACGGCGTAGGATTCACCGGCGAGCGCACGTTCGATCGCGTTCTCATGTCGATCGGGCGGCGCCCGAACTCGTCGATCCCGGGTCTGGACACGACGGGAGTCCAGGTCGACAAGCGCGGATTCATCATTGTCGACGAGCGCCGGCGGACCGCGGACCCCGCCATCTACGCGATTGGCGACGTGGCGGGGGAGCCGATGCTCGCTCACAAGGCATCGCACGAAGGCCGTGCGGCGGTGGATGCGATCGCGGGCGATCGCAACGTCGCGTTCGAGCCGCTCGCAATCCCGGCGGTCGTCTTTACCGACCCCGAAATCGCGTGGGCCGGCCTGACGGAGGCGGAGGCGGAACGGCAGGGACGAAAGGTCGCGATTGCGAAGTTTCCGTGGGGGGCTTCCGGGCGCGCAATCACGCTGGGCAGGACGGACGGTCTCACGAAGCTTCTGCTGGATCCGGCTTCCGAGCGGATCCTCGGCGTCGGCATCTGCGGCGTGGGCGCCGGCGAAATGATCGCCGAGGGGGTGCTGGCCATCGAGATGGGCGCAACGGCAAAGGATCTGGCGATGACGATCCATCCGCACCCGACGCTCACCGAAACGCTGATGGAAGCGGCGGAGGTATTTTTCGGCACCGCGACGCACGTGTTTCGGCCGAAGCGGCGTTAAGGGCGCTCCCTCGCCTTTCGACCGCCACTCGTTCGCGGTAGCGGTAAACTCTCCGGCATGCGGATGCGCGCCGTGGTTGCCGGCGCCGTTGCGACGCTCACCCTGCGCCTGCCGGAGAGCCTTCCGGCGGTCCTTCTCATCAATACCGCGCCGGTTCGGACGCACGCCGCGCTCGCAGACGATCCCGTTCTCGTGCTCGCGAAAGAATACGTCGCGCGTTTTGAGCAGACGTTCTCGTCCGTCATGTGGCACGAGCACTACGCCCAGGAGGACCACGTCCAGCAGAAGTTCGCGTCGTCTGGGGCGCAGTTCACGCGGCTCGCTGCCAAACGCGAAATCGAATCCGACATGCTCCTGGTATGGATCGCGCGCGAAGAGAACTGGATCGCGATCCGCGACGTCATGACCGTAGACGGCGTTCCGCCCGGCAATGAAGGACGATTGGGCGCGACGCTGGCGCGTCCGGACGCGTCGCTCGATGACCTCCGAGCCCTGGCAGCCGAGAACGGTCGCTACAATGTCGGCCGGATTCTGCGGACGTTCAACGAACCGACGCTCACCCTTCTTTTCCTGAACGAGCGGAACCGCGACCGATTCTCGTTCAAGCGCGGTTCTGATGAACCCGTCGGCGATCGCGACGCGGTCGTGTATGAGTTCGCGGAACGCGGACCGCACACGATCGTGCGCGACGAAATGCACGACGTGCCTGCGCGCGGCCGGATGTGGATCGATCCCCAGACCGGGCAGATTCTCCAGACGTTTCTCGAACTGAAGGACCGTCACAGCCACGTGACCGGGCAGATGACGGTCCGCTACGGGCCGCACGCAGGATTCGACGTGCTCGTGCCCCTCGACATGCGCGAAACGTACAAGGCCGACGCAGGCGAACAGGTCATGACGGTCGCGACGTACTCCAACTTCCGAAAGTTCCAAACCGCAGCCCGCATTCTCCGGAAGTGAACCGTGGCTGATTCGATGCGACGGACGATTCCGCTGGCGCTTCTCATCGTTGCGAGCGTACTTGCGCTCGTCGTGCCTCCTGCGCCACCGCTGGTGAAGGGCGCACCGCCGGTGGCGGGCGACGTGGCCTGGATGATGACCGCTGCGGGCCTCGTTCTCCTCATGACGCCCGGCCTCTCGTTCTTCTACGGCGGCATGGTCCAGAAGAAGAACGTCATTTCGACGATGCTCCAGAGCATGATGGCGATGGTCGTCATCAGCATTGTCTGGGTGGTCGTCGGGTTCAGTCTGGCTTTTGGCGACGACGTCGGCGGCGTGATCGGGAACCCGGCGACGTTTTTCATGTTCCGCCATGTGGGCACTGCGACGAACCCGGCGCTGGCGCCGACGATTCCGCTCGTACTGTTCGCGCTCTTCCACCTGAAGTTCGCCATCATCACGCCCGCGCTCATCACGGGTTCCTTCGCGGAACGCGTGCGGTTCTGGGCGGTGGTGACCTTTACGGTCCTCTTCAGTCTCGTCATCTACTGTCCGCTCGCGCACGCGACGTGGCACCCCGACGGGTTCCTTCACCGCTGGGGAGTGCTGGATTTCGCGGGGGGAACCGTCGTGCACACGTCGGCTGGCATGGCCGCCCTTGCCGGCGCGCTGGTACTGGGGCGCAGGAAGCTGCATGAGCTCGGCGGCGAGCACGTCCCCGCCAACATCCCATTCGTGATTCTGGGAACGGGAATGCTGTGGTTCGGGTGGTTCGGTTTCAATGCGGGCTCCGCGCTGGCCGCGTCGGAGCAGGCGGCGCTCGCGTTTGCGACGACGAACACCGCGTCGGCAGCGGCGGCGCTGGCGTGGATCGCGTTCGACCTGCTGCGGGGCCGAAAAGCGTCTGCGCTGGGCGCGTGCATCGGCGCGGTGGTCGGACTGGTGGCGATCACACCCGCGGCCGGCTATGTGTCGGTCGCGCAGAGCCTCGTGATTGGAACGGTGTCGAGTGTCATCAGCAACGTCGCCGTGCACTGGAAGTCACGGTCGTCGGTCGATGATACGCTCGACGTATTTCCATGCCATGGCGTCGGCGGAATGGTGGGAATGGTGCTGACCGGCGTCTTTGCGGCGGACGTTGGTCTGATTCACGGGCACACGCACGTGTTTGTGATCCAGCTGGTCGCGCTGGGCATCGCGGCGCCGTTCGCGTTCTTCGGCTCGTGGTTGCTGTACCGCGTCACCGATGCCTTCATCCCGCTGCGCGTGAGCGAGCGGCAGGAGTTGATGGGGCTCGATCTGACGCAGCACGACGAGACGGTCAGCTCGCGCGGCGTGCGTGCGGCGCTGGAAGCGATTCAGGGCGAGCTGTTCCGCGACAGTTAATGGGGACAGCCGCCATTTTTCGACAAAAAAGGGGACAGCCGCCATTTTTCGTCAAAAAAGGGGACAGCCGGGGCGGTGCTCCAGGCTGTCCCCTTTTTTCGCAAAAAATGGCGGCTGTCCCCTTTTGTCGAAAATTATTCGCAGCTGCCCGAGACGGTCCGGACGTGTTCGACGGCGAGACGCGGGGCAGTGCCGTTCGCGTCGCCGCCATTCGGCGCCGCCGTCGTCGGGGTCATGTTGCGCTCCGGACTGGTGCCCGCGTCGCGGCTGGAGCGGGCGTACTTGTCCTTGTCGCTTCCTTCGTGGCCCGAGGTGCCGAGCGTGTTGACGCCCGAATCGGTGATGCTCCCGATCACCTCAACGCGCTTGCCGAGGTAATCGTTCAAGTCGGCATCCTTTCCGCCGACGAGCCGCACCCAGGTGCCATTCGCGATCGGCGGGTTCTGAACGACGTGCTGGCCATTCGGCTGCGTCGCCGGATCCGCCAGGACGACGTCGCGCAGAATGAAATCGCCATCGGGCCGCATTCCCGGCGCAAGGCATCCATCCAGCTTGACGTTCTGCCCCTCCGAGCTGGAGCCCCGGCCGCCTTCGGTCGCGTAGCGCCCATGGTCGGGATTGTTACCTTCGCCACACGCCACGGCGAGCGCTGCAACGGAAACGGCAATCAGAAGACGAGCAGCATGGTTCCGCATATGAAATCCTGCAAAGCATACTTGCAAGATCCGTTGCGTTTCAACGGATCAGCTCGCGCCGCGCGAGACGAAACACCGCTTCGAGCATGCCGGGCGTGAGTCGACCCGTGTTCGTGTTCTGCCGGCTGGGGTGATACGAGCCGATCACCGTCAGCGCCGCAGTGCGGTACAGCCCACCATGCTCGAACGGCGGTCGTGATTTGACCACGATCCCCCGTGAGGCGAGCAACCTCCACGCCGCATCGAACCCGATCCGGCCCAGACATACGACCGCACGAAGCCGCGGCAGCGCGGCGGCTTCGTCGACCAGATGCGGATGACACGCG
>Ga0310811_10014554_pt1 | contig 10262 bp, 10 predicted proteins | sample YCmetagenome_FD_207642 | JGI IMG/M metagenome (GOLD analysis project Ga0310811, IMG submission 207642) | Soil microbial communities from experimental microcosm in Duke University, North Carolina, United States - YC | ecosystem: Engineered > Artificial ecosystem > Soil microcosm > Unclassified ... | reverse complement strand
AACCAACGGGTGTTGGAGAGGTCGCTTTCGCGCGACCCCTCCATTGCCGAGAAAACTAGTGCCGCCGCCCGCCGCCGCCACCCGACGGGGCCGCGATGCTACTCATGGTCGGCTGCGTCGGCGCGGGCGCCGTCGCTGGCCGCATGCCCCAGCCGCCGTTGTTGCCGGCCCAGCGGCTGCCGCCGCCCGTCGGCTGAGCGGCCGGCGTCGGCGTTGGGGGCTGCTGGGCCTGTGGCTGCCGCTGCCAGCCGCCGCTCCAGTTACGCGAACCGCCCGGCTGCGCGCCGGCAGCAGGCGTGGTCGGTTGCGCATTGCTCGTCTGCTGCGGCTGCTGTTGCCAGCCGCCACCCCAATTGTGCGAACCACCTGGCTGGCCACCCGGTTGGGTGCCGACCGGCGGCATGGTCCGGTCGTTGTGGCGAGCATTGTAGATGTCGCGGCTCTCCCGGTTCTGCATGTTGTTGATGCGGTTGCGCTCGTACGGCGAGATGTTGCCGTCGGCGCGGGCGCGGCCTTCGTAGCGGTCGATCCGGTTCTGCTCGTGCTGCAGGCGATTGGCTTCGCCATTGGTCAGCGAGCCGTCGCGCCGGCCGTTATCGATGCGGTTCTCGAGGCGCGCGTCGCGGCGCTCGATGCCATAGGGCCGATTGCCATCCCAACCATTGTGCTCGCCCCGCGCCCATCCCTCGTGCCGGCCGTCGTTCCAGCCGTCGCGGCGCCCGTCGTCGCGGCCCCAGCCGTCGTGCCGCCAACCGTCGCGGCGCCCGTCGTCGCGGCGCCCGTCGTCGCGGCCCCAGCCGTCGTGCCGCCAACCGTCGCCATTGGCCCAGCCGGCGCGCTGATTGTCGTGCGACTCGCGATAAATCTGGCGTCCTTCGCGATCGAGCATGTTGTCGAGACGCTGGCGTTCGTAAGGAGACACATTGCCGTCGGCGCGCGCCCGCCGCTCGTAATTCTCGATACGGTCTTGGCCCCGCTCCAGGCGATAGTACTCTTCTCGCGTCAGCGAGCCGTTACGCCTTCCCTGGTCGATGCGCTCCTGCTGTTGCGCTTCTCGCTGGTCGATGGACCACATCGACTGGGCGGAAGCGCCGCCGGCCGCGAGCAGGCCCGCCGACAGAACCGCATACGGAAGATGGCGGAGTATGGACATTGTTCCCTCGTTTCGCTTCGACGGCGGATGTACCGTCTTATGGATCGCTACGCCTATGCATCGACAAACATCCCTCGATATTTCATCGCGCTGCGGCTAGAAACGAACGTCCGGTAAACGACACAACAACGCCACACCAATGTCTGAATTGCCCGAGAATCTAACACCCGTTCGTCCCGCCCACGTCTTCGACGAGGAGCGCCTCGCCAGCTACATGAAAGCCCATGTCGAGGGCTTTCGCGGCGCCATCCGAGTCCTCCAGTTCGAGGGAGGGCAAAGCAATCCGACCTTTCACGTGACCGATGGCGCAGGACGCATGTACGTGCTGCGCAAGAAACCGCCCGGCAAGCTTTTGCCGTCGGCTCATCAGGTCGATCGCGAGTATCGAGTCATCAAAGCCCTCGCCGAAAATACTAATGTACCGGTGCCGAAGCCGTATGCTCTCTGCGGTGACCAATCGGTGATCGGTACCGACTTCTACATCATGGAGTTTCTACCTGGCCGCATTTTCACCGATCCAAAAATGCCCGAAGTATCTCCGGCGGACCGCGGCAGGATTTTCGATTCCCTGAACGACGTGCTCGCCCGTATCCACAACGTCGATTATCGCGCCGTCGGGCTCGGCGATTTCGGCCGCGAAGGCCGGTATATCGAACGCCAGATTAACCGGTGGTCGAGCCAGTATGACCTGTCGCGCACCGAGCAGATCGAGTCGATGGAGGCGCTGAAGGCCTGGCTGCCGGCCAACATTCCGCCGGGCGACGAGACGCGCATCAATCACGGCGACTACCGCCTGGGCAACGCCATCGTCCATCCCACCGAGCCGCGGATCATCGCCGTGCTCGATTGGGAGCTCAGCACGCTCGGCCACCCGCTGGCCGATCTCGGCTACAATTGCATGATGTATCATTTCGGCGAGGGCTTCGGCGCCTCCGGCGGCTATGCCGGGGTGGACTTGAAGGAGTTCGGCATTCCGACCGAGCAGGAATATCTCGCCGCCTACGCCCGCCGCACCGGCCGCGCCGAAGTGCCGTCCTGGCATTTCTATCTCGCTTTCTCGCTGTTCCGCCTCGCCGCCATCGTGCAAGGGGTCTACAAGCGCGGCCTCGACGGCAACGCCTCCTCGGAGACCGCCACCAAGTACGGCAACCGCGCCCGCGCCATGGCCGACCTGGCCTGGTCGATGGTGGGGAGGTAGCAGTTCTATTCCCTCTATGAAAATGGGGCGGCAACCCGACCCATTTTCCCGGCATCGGGTGCGCGCCGGGCGTGCTGGGTGTCTCCCATGAAAATGGGGCGGGTTACCGCCCCATTTTCATGGGAGGGGCATGAAGCATGTGGCCCCTACTCGACGGCCAGCGGCACGCCCGCATCGTCGGTGCCGCGCGGGCAGCCTTCGCTGTCGTTCACGGCGTTGGCCGGATTGCGGTAGCGCTCGATGTCGTAGGTCGCGCCTTCGCCAGGCGGCCGCGGCGGCGGCGTGCGCAGCGTCCACGACACCAGCCGCTTGATGACGCTGCCCAGCGCCTGGTCGAAGGCCTCGACCACCTTGGGAACCTTGTCGGCGCGCGCCCGCACGCAGCGCTCGAACGAGGCGACCCCGATGATCTGGCGGTCGGGCATGCGGACCAGCTTGGCGATGATGCGCACCCGCACGATCGGCTGCGGGCCGTAATAGTACATCGCCTCGAAATTGCGCAGGTCGGGCTGCAGGACGTAGTTGGCGCGAAGCTCGATCGATTCGCGCGCCACGGCGACGATCTTGCGGGTGGCCTCGAACGAATCGACGATCCGCGTCTGCACCATCAGCGGCGCCCGGTCGGTCCACGCCACCTTGGCGTAGTAGTCGATCGAGGTCGGCGTCATGGCGATCGCCATGCGGCCGGTGTTGAGGCTGGCCGCCGCCGCCGGCACCTCGACGGCGAGCTGCCAGTAGACCGCCGGCAGATCCGCATCGAAGGTGCTCTTGGGCGTTACGGTGTAGAGATCGGTCGGTTCGGTCGCGGCATCGATCAGCTGGCAGGCGGCAAGCGAAGCGGCGGCCATCGCTGCGATGGCCAGGCGAAGGATCATTTCGGCGTGTACCCCTGCTTGCCGCTGAACACGAAGCCGGCCGGGTCACGCTCGAGCCGGGTAGCGATGACGTTCAAGTTGGCAGTGAGTTGGCGCAGCTCGCGAATGGTGAGCGACAGTTCGGTCAGCCCGCTTTCGGAGAATTGCTTGATGGAGCCCTTGTTTTCGGCAACCAGCTTGCCGAGCTGACCGGCGGCGGCGTCGATGCTGGCAAAGGCGGCCCGCGCCTCGGCGACCACCTTGCGGATCTCGCCCGGCGTCTTGCCGGCCAGCGCCTTCTTGGTGGCGTCGTCCTGCGGACCAAGCTCGAGCGCGATCTGGCTGAGCGATTCGGTGAGCGAGTTGACCTTGTCGAAGGTCTTGCGCAGCTCGGCGACGGTGACCGGCAGCTCCGACAAGGTCGACTGGATGGCCGAATCCTGCTTGGCGATGCCCGCCGCCACTGTCGAGATGCTGTGCAAGGTCTCGGTGACCATCGAGATGTTGTCCGGGCTCAGGAGCTCGTTCAGCTTGTCGACCGTAGTATTGGCCTTGGCGAGCAGCTCCTGCGCCGACAGCGTCGTTGCCTGCAGGAACGAGGCGCCTTCGCGGATCTCGGGATAGGGCTTGTCGCCCAGCTTCTTCTTGGGCTTGACCTGGTCGACGTCGAGACGCCCGACGATCTGGATGTAGGGCGCGCCGGCGATGAACGGTTTCTCGAACACCGCATACGAACGCTCGCGGATGTCGATGTTCCAGTCGACCGCGACGGTCACCTCGATCTTCTCGGAGGGACGCAGTCGATTGGAGCCGCGCTGGACGTCGTTCCGCGAGGTCAGCTGGATGCCGGTGACCCGGCCGACCCTGAGGCCGCGATAGAACACCGGTGAATCGTTGGTGAGACCCTGGACCTCACCCGAGAACAGGATGTCGTAGTAGGCGTAGGCCGTCCGATCGCCCGCCCGCAGCTTCCAGATGACGAAGCCCGCGATCGAGGCGATGAACAGGATCATGGCCGCGCCGACCAGCACATAGGGCGATTTTCTATCCATGAGACGCCGCCTCTACTCCTGCCGGGCCGCCGCGCGTCCGCGCGGCCCATGGAAATACTCCCGGACCCAGGGGTGATCGTAGGTCAACAATTCCCGCATCGTACCTACCACCACGCGCTTGTCGAGCAGGACGGCAATTCGATCGCAGATGGCATTCAGGCTGTCGAGATCGTGGGTGACCATCAGGACGGTCAGCCCCAGGCTCCGGCTCAACCCCTTGACCAGCTCGTCGTAGTGGGAAGCGCCGATCGGGTCGAGACCAGCCGTCGGCTCGTCGAGAAACAGCAGCTCCGGGTCGAGGGCCAGCGCCCGCGCCAGGCTGGCGCGCTTGCGCATGCCGCCCGAGAGTTCCGACGGCCGCTTGCCCGACGCATCGGCCGGCAGGCCGACCAGGGCGATCTTGAGCGCCGCGATCTCGCGCATCAGCTCCTCGTCGAGGCCGGCATGCTCGCGGATCGGCACGATGATGTTCTCGGACACGCTCAGCGACGAGAACAGCGCGCCATCCTGGAACTGCACGCCGGTCCGCGCCTGCATCCGCCGCAGGGCCTCGCCGTGCAGCGTTTGGGTGTCGACGCCCAGCATCTCGATGGTGCCCTGGCTCGCCTCGTTGAGGCCAATGATGGTGCGCAGCAGAACCGATTTGCCGGTCCCCGATCCGCCGACGAGGCCGACAATTTCGCCACGAAATACGTCGAAATCGAGGTGATCGTGGATGATCTTGGGGCCGAACTGGGTGCGCACGCCGCGCAGGCGCAGCACGACGTCGCGGCCGTCGCTGTGGTCGACGATCTGCCCGCCTTCCGCCGCAGGCGGCGGCTTCTCCGCGTGGGTGACGGCCTCGGGCATCACACGTTCGCCAGCAGGAAGATGATCGAGAAGATGGCGTCGAGCACGATGACGGAGAAGATCGCCTCGACTACCGACTTGGTCGTGAGCTGGCCGACGCTTTCCGCGCTGCCGTGGACCTGCAACCCTTCGAAGCAGCCGATGATGGCGATGACCGCGCCGAACACCGGTGCCTTGATCATGCCGATGTAGAAGTGCCAGGGCCCGACCGTATCGCGCATCCGTTCGTAGAACTGCACGAAGGTGAAATCGAGATAGACCGTGCAGGCCACGGCACCGCCCAGCACGCCGGTCATGTCGCCCCAGAAGGTCAGCAGCGGCATCGAGATGACCAGGGCCATGATGCGCGGCATGACCAGCCATTCGACCGGGTTGAGCCCGATCGTGCGCATCGCGTCGACCTCCTGGTTGACTTGCATGGTGCCGATCTGGGCCGTGAAGGCGCTGCCGGAGCGTCCGGCGACGATGATCGCCGTCAGAAGCACGCCGAGCTCGCGAAACATGCCGATCCCGACCGCTTCTACGGTGAAGGTTTCGGCACCGAATTGCCGCAATTGCTGGACGCCCTGGTAAGCGATCACGACACCGATCAGGAACGTCAGCACGCCCACGATCACCAGCGCGCGGACCCACACTTCGTACATCTGGCGGACGACGGCGCTCATGCGGAAGCGGCGCGGCCTCAGGCAGGCTTCGAGGAAGACCACCAGGATCTCGCCGAAGAAGGCGCACAGATTGACCAGCTGGTGATAGATCTCGACGACATTGCGCCCGACTTCCTCGAGCCAGTGGGCGAACCAGTTGACGTGGTGCTCCGGCGCCGCTGCGCACATGTTCTTCTGCACCACCTCGAACAGGTCGGCATGGGCCTTGTCGGCCGCCGTGACCTTGGCGTGCGGCCCGTCGCCGGCGAGCTGCAGGATCTCGAGGGCGCCCGCAGTGTCGAGCCGCTGCACGCTGCTGGCATCGACCAAATGAGCCGACCTGTCGGCGCCGGCCGCCCTCGAGGCCTTGGCCGCCTTCTGACGGAAGCCGCGCAGGCTGAACACCGTCCAGGCGCCGCCGACCTCGACCACGGATTGGCCGCCGCGCGTGGTGTAGCGGATGGTAGGTTCGGCATCGGCCATCGGCGGATTAGTCGTCGCGCCGGCTGGCACTGTCAATCTCCCAGGCTCGTTGCCTCCCCGTTCGGGCGCTGGCACCATCGATCCCGGAGGAAACAATGGGAAAGTGGCCGATCCTGGACGAAATCGAGATGGTCGACCGTCCGATCGACGATAAGACCTACGAGCACGAGCTGGACGACCTGCAGCATCGCCTCATCGACCTGCAGACCATCCATCTGCGCGCCGGCGGACGCGTCCTCATCGGAATCGACGGCTGGGACGCGGCCGGCAAAGGCGGCATGATCGAGCGCCTCGTCGCCGGCCTCGAGCCCAAATCGACGCAGGTCTGGCGGATCGGCGCGCCAACGCCGGACGAACAGGGACGGCACTATCTCTGGCGCTTCTGGAACCGGCTGCCGGCTCCCGGAAACTGGGCGATCTTCGACCGCACGTGGTACGGCCGCGTCCTGGTCGAGCGTATCGAGGGCTTTTGCGACAAGGATGCGTGGAAGCGCGCTTATCGCGAGATCAACGAGTTCGAACGCCTGCTTGCCGACGACGGCGTGCACATCGTCAAGATCCTGGTCCATGTCAGCGCCGAGGAACAGAAGCGGCGCATGATCGATCGGCTGAACGACCCGCATAAGCACTACAAGATCGGGCTCGAGGATTTCCGCAACATTGCCAAGCGCCAAGCGTACCTCGAGGCCTATCGCGACATGCTCAACCGCACCGACACCGACCATGCGCCGTGGCACGTCATCGCCAGCGACAACAAGCAGTGGGCGCGCCTCGAGGGGCTGCGGATCGTCGCCAAGCAGGTCGGCAAAGGGGTCGACATCGAGCCGCTGCCGCTCGATCCGGCGATCGCCGGGGCGGCCCGCGAGCTGTGGGGGTGGACTCCTGGCGAGCCACTCCACGGCAAGGGCAAGAAGAAGCACGGGAAGAGCGGCCACAAGAAGTGATCCAGTCGAGGGTGTTTGCCGGCTGGTGGGTGGTCGCCGGCGCGTTTCTGTGCATGCTCACGGGGTACGCCGTCGCCTACTCCTTCGCAGCCTTCTTCGGTGCCCTGGAGAGCGAGTTCGGCGCCCGCCGCGGCGAGACCGCGCTGGTGTTCTCGATCTCCGCCTTTCTCTATTTCCAGTTCGGACTGCCGGCCGGCCTGGTTGCCGACCGCACCGGCCCGCGCCCCATGGTGATCGGCGGCCTGCTCTTGATCGCCGCTGGCCTCGTCGTCGCGGCATGCGCCAGCAGCCTGTGGCAGATCTATGTCGGCTACGGGCTGGGGGTTGGCGTCGGGGTCGGCTTTTCCTATGTGCCGAGCATCGCCGCAGTCCAGCGCTGGTTCGTGCGGCAGCGCGGCTCGGCGAGCGGCCTTGCGGTCGCCGGAATCGGCGTCGGCACGCTGATCGGCGCGCCGCTGGCCCATGAGCTGATCGCGGTGATCGGCTGGCGGCAGACCTACCTGGTCCTGGCCGTCCTGACGGTCGTCGGCGCGATCGTGGCAGGCGCTCTCGTCCGGCCGGGGCCGGAACGCTACGGCCTGTTTCCCGACGGCGATCCGCCGCGGCCGGGCAGCGCCGGCGCCCTGCCGACCGGCTACAGCCTGGGTGGCGCAGCGCGCACCGGCCCGTTCTGGGGGATCTATGTCGGCGCGCTCCTGATGTCGTTCGGGCTGTTCGTGCCATTCGTCCACCTCGCGCCCTATGCCCGCGACGTCGGTCTGGGCGAAGGCTTCGGCGTGCTGCTGATCGTGCTGCTGGGGCTCGGCAGCACCCTCGGCCGCTTCCTGTTCGCCAGTGTCACCGGCTGGATCGGCCGGCGGCGGTCATTCGCGATGATGTACATCGGCGCCGCAGTCATGCTGGTGGTGTGGTCGCAATCGATCAACGCGCCCGCCCTGGTCCTGTTCGCCCTGCTGTTCGGCGCCTTCTACGGCGGTTTTGTCGCCATCGCGCCGTCGCTCGCGGCCGATTATTTCGGCGGCCGCGCGCTCGGCTCGATCATCGGCGCGCTCTATAGCGGCGTCGGCTTCGGCGCCCTGCTGGGCTCGCCGGTCGCCGGCTACGCCTTCGACTTCTTCGGCTCCTACACCGGCGTCATCCTGGCCGCCGCCGCGCTATGCCTGCTCTCGTTTGCCATCACCCTGGCGATGCCGGAGCCGCGGGAGTGGGTCGCCCGCCATCAACAGCCGCGCTGACGCCGGACCCGAGTTGCCTGGCAATCCAGGGCAGCGCCTCGCGCATCGCCTCGTCGAAGCGCCACGGCGGATTGATGACTGCGAGCCCGCAGGCCGAGAGCTTGCTGCCCTCGCCGTCGCCAATATCGAGGGTCAGCAGCAACGGCTCGAAGGACGCCAGCGCCTGCGCGAAGGAAGGCGCTGCCTCGTCCTTGATCGGATACCATAGCGCGTAGCAGCCGGTGGCGAAGCGACGCATCGCCTGACGCAAAGCCCGTTCCAGGCGCTCGAACTCGTCGGTTGCCTCGAACGGCGGATCGATGAGGACCAGGCCGCGCCGCTCGATCGGCGGCAGCAGCGCCTTGAGCGCGTGATAGCCATCCGCCTGACGTACCTCGACGGCGCGGTCGCCGGCGAACTCGCGCTTCAGGGCCAGCGCCTCGGCCGGATGCAGTTCGCAGGCGGCAAAACGGTCGCCCGGCCGCAGCGCTGCCCGTACCAGGCGCGGCGAGCCGGGATAGCGGCGCAACCCTTCGACGGCCGTGCCGAACTTGCGGTCGTAGGCCGCGACCGCCGCCAGGTAGCGCGCCACGGCCGCCGGCATGCCGGCGCGAGGCGCCGCGGCAAGACGGCGGATGCCGCTCTGGGCTTCGCCGGTACGCCGCGCCTGGTCACCGTCAAGATCGTAGCCGCCGGCGCCGGCGTGGCTGTCGAGGACGAAGAGCTTCTTGTCCTTGGCCGTCAGCAGGCGCAGCAGCTCGCACAGTGCCACATGCTTCAGGACATCGGCGAAGTTGCCGGCATGGTAGCCATGGCGATAGTTCATGGTCTGCCTATAGCATCAGCGATGGATTTCGGGGCACGGTCCGTGCTTCAAGCCAAGCGAAGGGGGACCGCCATGGCCACGTACGAACTGCACTCATCACCGGAGACCTGCCACTGGGGCTACTTCGACAGCAAGTTGAAACCGTCGCTGCGCATCAAGTCGGGCGACATCGCCACCATTCACTGCCTGTCCGGGTCGGCCGAGATCCTGCCCGGCGAGCCGTTTAACGTCCTGCCCGAGCATCGCGAGGTGCTGTCCACGCTCAAGCCGCATCTCGGCCGCCACATCCTCACCGGTCCGGTCCATGTCGAGGGCGCCGAGCGCGGCGATGCCCTGGCAGTCGAGGTGCTCGACATCAAGTTCCGCACCAACTGGGGCTGGAATGCCCAGCGCCCGCTGGCCGGCACCCTGCCCGAGGATTTCCCGTTCTATCGCCTGACCCACATCCCGATCGATTCCAACCGCGGCGTCTGCACCATGCCGTGGGGGCTGGAGATCGAGCTCAAGCCGTTCTTCGGCATCATGGGTGTGGCGCCGCCGCCGGAATGGGGCCAGTGCAGCTCGATCGAGCCGCGCGCCTTCGGCGGCAACATCGACAACAAGCACTTCCAGGTCGGCACGACGGTCTACCTGCCGGTATTCGCCGAAGGCGGCCTGTTCTCGACCGGCGACGGACACGGCGTGCAGGGTGATGGCGAGGTCAACCTGACGGCGCTCGAGACGTCGCTGTCCGGCACCTTCCGCTTCACGGTGCGCAAGGACATGAAGCTCAACAACCCGCGCGCCGAGACGGCGACGCACTGGATCACCCACGGCTTCGACCAGGATCTTGACGATGCTGCGAAAGAAGCGCTGCGCGACATGATCCGTCTGATCACCGCCAAGACCGGCCTGTCGGCCGCCGACGCCTACATGCTGTGCAGCCTGCAGGCCGACCTGCACGTCACCCAGACCGTCGACGGCAACAAGGGCATCCACTGCATGATCGCCAAGAAGGTCATCGGAGGGTCGCGGCGCCGGAGACGGGTGTGATCAACGCGCGTCT
>Ga0310811_10014553_pt1 | contig 10263 bp, 13 predicted proteins | sample YCmetagenome_FD_207642 | JGI IMG/M metagenome (GOLD analysis project Ga0310811, IMG submission 207642) | Soil microbial communities from experimental microcosm in Duke University, North Carolina, United States - YC | ecosystem: Engineered > Artificial ecosystem > Soil microcosm > Unclassified ... | reverse complement strand
TGTCCTGGCTCATCTCGTTCAACGTCATCAACACGCACAACGACACCGTGCGCGCGATCTGGACGGCGCTCGATCGGATCACCGAGCCATTCTATCGGCCGATCCGGCGCATCATGCCCGATTTCGGCGCGCTCGATCTGTCGCCGCTGGTCGTCTTGCTGATCATCTGGTGCCTGCAGATCGCGATCGGGCGGCTGGCCTTGTGGTGGGTCGGCGCGGGCGCGCTCTGAGCGGCTGGCGCACGACACCAGAGGGAATCGAGATCGCGGTGCGCGTGACGCCGCGATCGTCCCGCAATGAGCTTTCGCCCGGGCCGGGCCACGCCTTGGCGCGGCTCAACTCGCCGCCGGTCGACGGTGCCGCCAACGCCGCGCTGATCGAGCTCGTCGCGAAGCATTTCGGTGTCGCCAAGCGCGACGTGCGGTTGATTGCCGGCGATCGCGCGAGATTGAAGCGGCTGGCGATCGCCGGGGACGCCGAAGCGCTGGCGAAGATCGCCGCTGCGCTCTATCAGGCCGAGCCATGACGGCGAACATCATCGATGGCAAAGCATTCGCGCTGGGATTGCGCGAGCGGATCGCAACCCAGGTCGCGACGTTTCGCGAGGCGACGGGACGCGTGCCCGGCCTCGCGGTCGTCCTGGTGGGCGAGGATCCCGCCTCGGCCGTCTATGTCCGCAACAAGCACAAGGCGACCGTCGCCGCAGGCATGGCGAGCTTTGAACACAAGCTGTCCGCGCATACGTCTCAAGCCGACCTGCTGGCGCTGGTCGACCAACTCAACGCTGATCCCGCGGTGGACGGCATCCTGGTGCAGCTGCCGCTGCCCGGACATATCGACGAGCGCGCGGTGATCACACGGATCGATCCCGACAAGGATGTCGACGGCTTCCACCCAGTCAATGCCGGGCGGCTGGCGACAGGGCTAGAAGGATTCGTGCCGTGCACGCCGCTCGGCTGCCTGATGCTGCTCAAAGATCAACTGGGTGACCTCGCCGGCCTCGACGCGGTGGTGATCGGGCGGTCGAACATCGTCGGCAAGCCGATGGCGCAGCTCCTCGTCAAGGAAAGCTGCACGGTCACCGTGGCGCATTCGAAGACCCGCGATCTGTCGAGCGTGGTCAAGCGCGCTGACATCGTCGTGGCGGCGGTCGGGCGGACCGAAATGGTAAAGGGCGAGTGGATCAAGCCGGGCGCTTGCGTGATCGACGTCGGCATCAATCGCGAGCCGGCGCAGCCCGGGGGCAGCAACGGCCGGCTGGTCGGCGATGTCGACTTCGCCGGTGCGCTGAGCGTGGCGGGTGCAATCACTCCGGTACCGGGCGGAGTCGGCCCGATGACGATCGCGGTATTGCTCAGGAACACGATGATATCCGCGCATCGCCGTGAGGACGTGTCCTACGACAAGGACGCCTGGTGATCGCGTTATTGCTGGCGCTGGCGGCGGCGGATGCGCCGGCCATGACGCCGGTTGAGGCCGAACGCGCCTTCGCGGCGGATGCCAGGACGATCGGCCAGTGGACCGCCTTCCGCAAATGGTCGACCGACGACGCCGTGATGTTCGTGCCGCAACCGACCAACGCGCATGATTTCCTGAAGGATCGCAAGGACCCGCCCCAGGCGATCGACTGGTGGCCGACCGCGAGCTGGATCTCATGCGACGGCACGCTGGCAGTAAATACCGGCGGCTGGAAGCGGCCCGACGGTAGCGTCGGTTATTTCTCGACCGTTTGGCAGCGGCAAGCGGACGGTGGCTGGAAATGGATCGTCGACGGCGGCGACGAAACCAAGGATGCGCGGCCCCGTCCTGCGAGTCTAACGGTCGTCAAAGCGCCATGCCGTAAGCAACCCATGCCTTTCGTTCTGTCACCAGAAACGATGAGAGATCTGGCGAACGGCAAGTTGAAGACGTTGCAGGGTCATTCAGCCGATACGAGTCTGAACTGGATCGCATACATCTATCCTGACGGACGTCGCCATTTCTCCGTAGCGCTGTGGAATGGCAAGGCCGATCAATTGGTTGTTCGCGATGAAGTCACAGCGCCGAAATGATCGAGCTCTACCTCTCCGCGCTGGTTACCTTTTTCGTCGTTATCGACCCGCCCGGCTGCGCGCCGATCTATGCCGGCCTGACCAACGGCGCGACGCCGATGCAGCGCCGGTCGATGGCGATTCGCGCCGTGCTGGTCGCGGCAATCATCCTGTTCGTTTTCGCCGCGGTCGGCGAGGCGATGCTCAAGGCGCTGGGCGTCAGCCTGTCGGCCTTCCGCATCGCCGGCGGCATCATGCTGTTCCTGATCGCGCTCGAAATGGTGTTCGAAAAACGCACCGAGCGCCGCGAGGACCGCGCCGCCAAGATCGCGCAGACGCCCGAAGTCGAAGATGTCTCGATCTTTCCCATGGCCATGCCGATGATCGCCGGGCCCGGCTCGATCGGTCATGCTGATGATGAGCCGCAATCACGGGATCGAGAAAGTGGCGGCCGTGCTCGCCGCGCTGGCGACGATCCTGGCGCTGACCCTGGTCGCGCTGCTCGCCGCTGGGCCGCTGATGCGGTTGTTGGGCGCGCGGATAGAGGCGGTCATCACGCGTATCCTCGGCGTCTTGCTCGGCGCGCTGGCGGTGCAATTCGTGATCGACGGCATCCGGATCAGCCTGGGGCTGAGCTGACCCCAAACCGTCACCCCAGCGAAAGCTGGGGTCTCAAGCCGTATCGCACCTTCGCTGTAGACCCCAGCTTTCGCTGGGGTGACGTAATGTGCGCTTTGTGACGGCGTAGGCGCTCGACTGCTGCTCAATTGATCCGGAACAACCGCAACGGCGAGTTCCTCGGCAATTCCAGCGGCTTGAGGAACGCGAACGTCTCGCCCTTGGCCAGGCGGTCATAGAACCCGCCCGGATCGCGCGCGCGATATATCGTTGATTCGGCCATGTTCGGACAGACCAGCAGCATCGTCGCGCCATGCTTCCTCGCGATCGCACGGAACTGATCGGGCGATCCGCCAAAGGCATGCTGGACGTCGAGGATCGCGTCGCCGTTGCGGTGATAGGGGCCCGCCACCGCCTTGTGATGCGTGACGACGATGATCCGCGGCCCGAGATCGACGAAGCTGAAGATCGTCGCGCTGGGATATCGATTGAGTGGCGCGAGACTGCTGATGGCAGGGCATCGTGCGCTCGCGCGGTTGATCGTCGTCATGCGGGCGTCCGGCTTGTCGATCGGCAAGAAACGGAGCGACAGTCCGCTGAACATGCCCGACGCGACCAGCACCACCGCGACCGGGCCGAGCACGCGGACCAGCAAATTTGGGCTGTCGAGCAGCAACGGCACCGCGACCCAGATCAGCGCCGCCGCGCCCGGCACCGCGAGCAATTGCGCCGCCGGCCCCGCGCGCGTCTGCCACAACAGCATCAGGCAGGCGAAGAGGGTGAACAAGGTCACGGCCGACCAGCCGACCATGTTTGGCGCGCGATCGGCGATGGCACGCCTGGTCGCGATCGCCGCGCCCAGCAGGCCGATGATCGGCAAGGTCACGATCGGGAACGCCTGGCGGAAGGGATGCTGATAGATCGGCTTGGCCTCGCGCACATTGTCGAGCCAGTTGCGCACCAGTTCGGGCGACGCCTGTTCGGGCCGCCCCAGGCATTGCGGGAACAGCCAGGCAAAACCCGCGACGATAACCGCGCCGGCGGCAACCGCGAGGCCGAGCCGTGCCCAGCGCGACGCCGGACTCAACCAGGCCAGGACGAAGAGCAAGCCGCCCGCCACCAGCATCACGGTCAGATAGACCGGCGTCAGCGCGTCGCAGCGCATCACCGAATTGGCATAAGAGGCGAACGCGCCGTAGCCGAGCGCGGTGCCGCTCGCCAGGCTGACGCCATAAGCGGCGACGCGCCGCGCCTCGCCGCGATCCCAGATCCATTGCAGCGCGATGATCGCCCCCGCCATCGCGGCATAAGGCAGCATTTCGAGGCCGATCGAGAGGCTGACCGCGCTCGCCAGCCCGACGATCACGCCGCCGCGCGCACCCTTGGGGTCACACAAACCGGCGACGGTCAGGCTGAGCATCGCCAGCTGCCAGCCATGGTGATCGATGCGGTCGGGCGCGAACATCAGCATCGTCGGCGTGCACGCACAGACCAATAGCGCCATCGCCAATGGCCAGGCGTGCGGGCTGACCAGCCGCCGGACGGTCGCGCCCAGGCCGATGAACGCGATCGACAGCGGCAGCAGCGGCGCGATGCCGCACGCCACCCGCTCCGCCCAGGGCGTGCCGATGAACGGCCGCAGGATCAGGATCAGGCCCGCAATCGGCAAGTCGACGATACGGCTCCAGTGAATGTCGAAGCCGCCCGGCGGATTGAGATAATAATCGCGCAGGTCGTACCAGCCCTGCCCGTTGAGCAGCGCGCGGACCTGCATCAGCCGCATATTGTCGTCGGTGTCGCCCAGCCCCAGCGAGCGGATCTGCGGCCAGGCGCTGACGAAATACCACAAGCCGACGATGAACCAGGCGAGCAGCGCGTATTTGATCCAGTGCCGGTCGAGTTCAGCGACCAGGTCGGACCACCAGCTTTCGATCTTGCTCAAAATGCTTCCCTCGCGCCTCCGAGCGCTTTAGGGGGGCGCCCACGCTCTGGGCAAGGCTGTGACGGCAATTCTCAAACAAATCGATACATGGCGCGAGAGCGGGCTGATGGGCCAGCTGATCCGCTTCGGCATTGCCGGCGGGGTATCGACGCTGATCTATTCGGCGGTGTACCTGCCGCTCACCACTTGGGTGTTTCCTGCCGCGCACGCAGTCTATGCCGTCCCCTTCGCCTTTGCCGTTGCGGTGACCGCGGGTTTCTTCCTGCACAGTCGCTGGAGCTTCAAGGGGCATGGCACGCGCCAGCCGGGCGGTGCGCAGCAGATCAAGTTCGTCATGGTGCAGGCATCGGGCATGGGGCTCAACGCTGTGATCACCTGGGTGGGGACTGCACTACTGGGCTATCCGGCCTGGGTGCCGCTCTTGCCGGCGATCGCTTTGGCGACGATCTTCACGTTCATTCTCAATCGCTGGCTGGTATTCGCCTGATGGCCCGCCCCCGGCTTATGGATCGCCCCGAATAATGGACCGTATCGTTTACGACCGCATGGCGGAGCACGACTCGTCGCATTGGTGGTACGTCGCGCGCCGCGACATCCTGCACGATTATGTCGCCCGCTATGCCGATCTGCCCAAACAGGCGCGCATCCTGGAGATCGGGTGCGGCACCGGCCACAATCTGGCGATGCTCCAGCAATTCGGCGATGTCGACGCGATCGAGATCGACACCGCCGCCGCAGCGATCGCCAGCAAGCGGCTGAACAAGCCGGTCAGCAATGCCCCGCTGCCGACGCTGCCGGGGATCGAACGCGGCGCCTATGACATGATCGCGGTGCTCGACGTGGTCGAGCATATCGACGACGATGTCGCCGCCTTGCGCGCGATGAAGGATTGCCTGAAGCCCGGCGGCAAGATCCTGATCGCTGTGCCCGCGCACCAATGGATGTGGTCCGCGCACGACGTCGTGAACCATCATCACCGCCGTTATTCGAAAGCGAGCCTGAAAAAGGCGATCGATGCGGCCGGGCTGGAGACGCGCAAGTTCGGCTATTTCAACTCGCTGCTATTCCCGCTCGCCGCCGCCGCGCGCGTGGCGGGCCGGATGACCGGCCGCGACGACAGCGACGATTCGCCGCCGCCGGGTCCGGTCAACAAATTGTTCGAGGCCATCTTCCGGCTCGAGCGCCACATGGTCGGGCGCGTGCCGATGACGCCGGGTGTTTCTATCCTGACCTTGGCGGTGCCGAAGGGCTGATCTCTCCCCTCCCGCTTGCGGGAGGGGTCGGGGGAGGGCCTGTTATTCGGCAGCCTTGGTATCCGGAGCGGGCGACACGCCCTCCCCTAACCCCTCCCGCAAGCGGGAGGGGAAAGCTTGCTCACGATCTTCCGCCCGGTAGCCCAATGTCGCCTTGCCCTGCACCGGCCCCGCGACATCCGAGACCAGATAGAGCGGCCGACGCTTCGACTCGACGTAAAGCCGGCCGAGATATTCGCCGATCATCCCCAGCACGAACATCTGCACCGCGCCGAGCAGCACGACGATGAACGCCAGCGATGTCCAGCCGGGCACCGCGCTCCCTGAGAAGAAGCCGACCGCAATATAGATCAGCAACAGGAACGACGCGCCGGTCAGCGCCAGGCCGACATGGCTGGCGAAAGTCAGCGGCTTGGTCGAAAAGCCGGTCATCGCGTCGAACGCGAGACGCAGCATCTTCGACAGCGGGTAATTGGTCTCGCCGGCGAAACGCTCGGCGCGGTCATAAGGGAACGGCACCTGGCGAAACCCGATCCAGGCGACCATGCCGCGGATGAACCGCGCCTGTTCGGGGAGCGCCAGGAAGGCGTCAAGCGCTCGCCTGGACATCAGCCGGAAATCGCCGGTGTCGAGCGGGATCGGCGTGTCGGTGACGCGATCGAGCAGGCGATAGAAAGCCGCGGCGGTCGCCTTCTTGAACAAGGTCTCGCCTTCGCGTTTGCGGCGAACGGCATAGACCACGTCCGCGTCCTCGGCCGCCATCATCTTGCGCATGTCGCCGAGCAATTCGGGCGGGTCCTGCAGATCGGCGTCGATGATCAGAATCTGCTCGCCCGCGCACAGATCGAGTCCGGCGGTCAGCGCGAGCTGGTGGCCATGATTACGCGACAGGTTGATCGCGACCAGCCGCGGATCGCCTTGCGACAGCCGGCGCATGATCGGCCAGCTGTCGTCCTTCGACCCGTCATTGATCAGGACGAGCTCGTAATCCTCGCCGACCTCCGCCTTAGCGGCGGCGGTGACGCGAGCGTGCAGCGTTTCGAGGGTCAGTGCCTCGTTATAGCAGGGGACGACGATCGAGAGCTTGGGGCGTTGCATGGCGGTGCTGCTTAGTCGTCCGCGCGGTCCGCGTCATCGCCTTTCGTGGTTTCCACGGCGGCGCCCTCACGCGCCTGCGCCTTGCGGCGGCGCAGATTGGCGCGCAATTGCTCGGCCAGGCGGGCGGCGCGGTCCGGTTTGTCGTTCTTGACGGTCATTACGGGGAATCGCCTAAACCCGCCGACCGCGCCTTGACAATATCCGGGTCGACGGACATAGGCGCGCCTCCGTCGGGGCCTTTGGTCCCGCGTGAGTGCTGCCGTAGCTCAGTGGTAGAGCGCATCCTTGGTAAGGCTGAGGTCGTGAGTTCAATCCTCACCGGCAGCACCATTTTCTCCGATTCGACGTCCTAGAAATATCTCCGTTGCACCGCTGCGGCCGGGAAACCGGCGCGCGCGCGTTCGTTGCACGACGACGAGGAGAACGGAATGGGACGGAGCGTCGTCGTAACGGGGGCCGAATCGGGGATCGGCCGCGCCTGCGCCGTGGCGTTCGGCGAAGCACGCGACGATGTCGCGATCCTCTACCATAGCGACGCGGGCGCCGCGCAAGAGACAGCCCGGGCGGTCGAAGCGGCGGGAGGACAAGCGTCGATCGTGCAATGCGCCGTCGATGACGAGACTTCGGTCGACGCCGCGTTCATAGCGGTCGAAGCGGCTTTCGGCGCGGCGTCGATCTTGGTCAATTCGGCAGGGCTCAACATGTCCGGCGTGGTCGTGCGCGACATGGCATTGGCACAGTGGCGGCGCCTCCTCGACACCGACCTGACCGGCGCGTTCCTTACGTCGCGCCGCTTCCTGCGCGGTCGCGACAAGCGGGTGGCCGGGGCGATCGCCCATATCTCGTCGATCCATGCCTATGCGGTTCGCGCCGGCGGCGCCGATTATTGTGCGGCCAAGGGCGGGCTGAGCAATTTGGTCGAGACCCTGGCGATCGAGGAAGCGCCAAACGGCGTGCGCGTCAATGCGGTCGAACCGGGCATGATCCTGACCCCGATGAACGCACGGGCCGAGAACGACCCGGTGTATCGCAAGACCCTGGAACGCAACATTCCGCTGGGTCGCGCCGGCAGGCCGGAAGAAGTCGCCGCGCTGGTCCGCTGGCTGTGTTCGGACGAAGCGAGCTACGTCACTGGCGCGCGGATCGCGATCGACGGTGGCTTGTCGCTGATGCAGGCGCTGGGCGCATGACCGATCCCGATCCGCACCGCGATTCCGGGACCGGCGATGCCAAGCAGTCCGTCGATGCCCGCCGCCAGCCGCTCGATTTCAACGTCGAGAAGATGGAGGACGTGAGGCTCGACGGCCCGCCTGAATTCATGCGGCGCGACTGGATGAGCCCCTATGCCTGGCGCGATCGAGACGGCCGGTTCGGCATCATGGTTCGCGCGGTCCCGCGCAGCGGCGCGCCCCGAACCGATACCGGCACGATCTGGGGCGGATGGAGCGATGATGGCCGGTGCTTCACCATGCTCGACGCACCGTCCATCGTCGGCGGCCCCGACGCGCAAGACGCTGGCGGAGTCGAGGACCCCACCGTCGTGCAGATGGAGGACGGCAGCTATGTCGTCTATTATACCGGCGTCGCCGCGGACATGGCGCATGGCGAAATGCTTTACGCCCAGGGCCCCGGCATCGACCGGCTGAGCAAGTCCGGCGTTGCCCTCGCCTCGTCCAAGTCGATGGGCAACACCAAGGAAGCCACGGTCAACCTTACCGCCGACGGCCATTGGCGGCTATTCTACGAATATGCGCAGGATGATGCATCGCGCGTCGGGCTGGCGATCGGCCGGGACGTTTGCGGACCTTGGCAGGAGCGTCCGACCCCGTTCATGCCGCGCGAGAAGAGCTGGGACAATTGGCATTTGTCGACCGGCCCGTTGCTGACCGACGAACGCGACCGCCCGGTAATGTTCTACAACGGTGCCACGCGCGATGCGCGGTGGCGGATCGGCTGGGTCGCCTTCTCGCGGGATTGTCTGCACGTTGTCGATCGCTGCATCCAGCCGCTGTTGACCCCGCCGCCGGCGGAGGACCGCACCGGGACGGACATCGCCTTTGCCGCGTCTGTGATCGTCGATGAAGGGGCGATCTGGCTCTATTATTCGCTGGAGGACAAAAGGCTCGCCCGGGCGCGCCTTCGCCGAAGCTGAGCGAGTGCGCCCCACCATCACGCCGAGAGGTCGGTCACCGGCCGGCTTGTCTCTTCGGCACCCTGCCCTAAGGTCGGCTGCGGCGTTGCGCCGACCGATCGATCAAACAAGGGCATCCGTGCACGTGGCCCAGGCTCTCCCTGCTTATCGGAAAGAACACGTCCGCCACGGAGAGCGATGCGTGCTGCGCTCAGCGACCTTGGCCTCCAACCGAGCGGCTGGGCAGTGACCGACATGGAGGAGACCGAAGACCGCGCCTTCAAGGCGATCCGCGGCCCGTGGGCGGGCACGCCGCACCATCTCGACGCGCCCTTCTGGCCGACGCCCGAGCCGCTGGTCGAGCGCATGCTCGATCTCGCCGGAGTCGGGCCCGGCGATCACCTCATCGACCTCGGCTGTGGTGACGGGCGCGTCGTCCTTGCCGCGGCGCGCCGCGGCGCCAGCGCGCTTGGCGTCGATATCGATTCGGAGCGCATCGCCGAAGCCGAGGCGGCAGCGCGCGAAGCGGGCCTCGAGCATCTCGTCGGGTTTCGGCGCGAAGACCTGTTCGCGACGCGGCTGGACGGCGCCAGCGTCGTGACACTCTATCTGCTGCCGCTTCCCAATCGATTGCTCGCGGGGCGGCTGCGCGCCGAGCTCGCCCCGGGCAGCCGCGTCCTCAGCCACGCCTTTGCCATGCGCGACTGGGAGCCGCGCGCCCATGAGATCGTCGATGGGCGCGAATTATACCTGTGGGTGGTCGACTGACGCTGCCTACGGCCTGAATTCGGCGACTAGGTCGTAGCGGTCGCCGCGAAACAATTGCCGGACGTGCGTGACGATCTGACCAGCACGCCAGGTCGTGCGATCGAGTTCGAGGCACGCCCCGCGCGGTCGCAGGCCCAAAGCCTTGGCCTCGGCCGCCGTCGCCTCCACCGCGCGGATGCGGTGGCGGGCGGCGGTCCAGGGGACGTGGTGCAAGAGCCAGGTGCCGGGTGCTGTGTCGGTGAAGCTTTCCTGCTCGGCGTCGGGTACCGCGCTCAGCGCGATGACGCGGCGTTCGAGCGCAAAGGGTTCGCCGCCGCCATAATGCATGCCTTCGACCAGCAGCGCCGGGAGCGGCACCTCTCCAGCGTCGGCCGCTACGCGGCGATCGGTCAATTGCCAGCGATACTCTTCCCCCCGCGCGGC
>Ga0310811_10014552_pt1 | contig 10263 bp, 11 predicted proteins | sample YCmetagenome_FD_207642 | JGI IMG/M metagenome (GOLD analysis project Ga0310811, IMG submission 207642) | Soil microbial communities from experimental microcosm in Duke University, North Carolina, United States - YC | ecosystem: Engineered > Artificial ecosystem > Soil microcosm > Unclassified ... | reverse complement strand
CGGCGCGGTACCAAGGCCGCTTCGTGTCCTTCGGCCCGGTCCACAGCCGCCCGCGCCCGGTGCGGGGCACGGTCCCCATCGTCGTCGGCGGGCACAGCGCGGCCTCCGTGCGCCGCGCCGCCCGCTACGGCGACGGCTGGTATCCCCTCGGCGTGCGCGGCGCCGACTTCGCCGCCCTGCGCGATCGCTTGCACGCCGAGTGCCGCGCGATCGGCCGCGACCCGGCCGAGGTGGAGATCACGATGCGCGCCCCCGGCGGGCGCGGCGAACTGGAGACCCTGCGCTCGCTCGGCGTCGCGCGGGTCGTCATCCGCGCCGATCCGGACGACCCGGTCGGGGTGCGGGACAAGGTGCGGCGCTACCAGCGGGAGGTCCTCGGGGTATGAGAACGGTCATCGTCACCGGCGCCGGGCAGGGGCTCGGCCGCGCGCACGCCCTCGCGTTCGCCGCGACCGGGCACCACGTGCTGCTCAACGACCTGTCGGCCGAGCGCCTCGAGGCCGTCGCCGCGCAGTGCCCCGCGGCGGACGTCATGGCCGGCGACATCGCCGACTGGGACTTCGCCGCCGCGCTGATCGAGCGCGCGGTCTCGTCGACCGGCCGCCTTGACGCGCTCGTCAACAACGCCGGCCTGGCCCGCGACCGGATGCTCACCAACGTCACCGAGGCCGAGTGGGACGCCGTCATCCGGGTGAACCTCAAGGGCTGTGCCGCACCGCTGCGGCACGCCGCCGCGCACTGGCGGGCGCAGGCCAAGGCCGGCGCGCCGGTCGACGCCCGGGTCGTGAACACCACCTCCGGCGCCGGCCTGCTCGGCAGCGTCGGGCAGGCCAACTACAGCGCGGCCAAGGCCGGCGTCGCCGCGCTCACCCAGGTCGCCGCCGCCGAACTCCTCCGCTACGGCGTCACCGTCAACGCCATCGCGCCCAGCGCCCGCACCGCGATGACCGAGGAGGTCTTCGCCGACGCCATGCGCGCGCCCGAGGGCGGCTTCGACGCCATGGCGCCCGAAAACGTCTCGCCGCTCGTCGTCTGGCTCGCCTCGGCCGAGGCCGGCTTCGTCACCGGCCGCGTGTTCGAGATCTCCGGCGGCCGCGTCAGCGTCGCCGACGGCTGGCAGCCCGGCCCCGCCGCCGACGCCGGGCGCCGCTGGGACCCCGCCGAGCTCGGCCCCGTCGTGCGCGACCTGCTCGCCCGCGCGCCACAGCCGGCGGCCGTGTATGGGGCGTGACTTCCGCGCCGAGGTGCGCGCCTGGCTGGCCGAGCACCTCACCGGCGACTTCGCACCGCTCGTCGGCTCCGGCGGCCCCGGCCGCGAGCACGAGCACCTGGACCTGCGCGCCCGCTGGGAGCGCGAGCTCGGCGCCGCCGGCTGGATCGGCCTGGGCTGGCCCGAGCCGTACGGCCGCGGCGCCAGCATCGCCGAGCAGGTCGTGTTCTTCGAGGAGTACGCGCGGTCCGGCGGCCCGGGCCGGCTGAGCCACATCGGCGAGTACCTGCTCGCACCCACGCTCATTGCGCACGGCACCGAGGAGCAGCGGGCGCGGTTCCTGCCGCCGATCGCGCGGGGCGAGGAGCTGTGGTGTCAGGGGTACTCCGAGCCGGAGGCCGGCTCCGACCTCGCCGGCGTGCGCACCAGGGCCGAACTGACCGGCGGCGAGTGGCGGGTCACCGGCCAGAAGGTGTGGACGTCCCTGGCCCACATCGCCGACTGGTGCTTCGTGCTCGCCCGCACCGGCCCCGGCGAGCGCAAGGCCGACCTGTCCTACCTGCTGGTCCCCATGCGCCAGGACGGCGTGCGGGTCCGCCCGATCGTGCAGCTGACCGGCACGTCGGAGTTCAACGAGGTCTTCTTCGACGCCGCGGTCACCGACGAGGCCAACGTCGTCGGCTCCCCCGGCGACGGCTGGCGGGTCGCCACCAGCACCCTCGCCTTCGAGCGCGGCGTGGCGACGCTCGGCCAGCAGGTCGGCTTCGCCCGCGAGCTCGACGCGGTGGTCACACGGGCCGAACTCACCGATCCGCTGGTCGCCGATCGCGTCGTCGCGGCCTGGGCGGGCCTGCAGGGCCTGCGCCACCACGCGCTGCGCACCCTGTCGGCCACGGAACCCGACCCGACCGCCGCCTCGGTGGCGAAGCTGCTGTGGGCAACCTGGCACCAGTCGCTGGGCGAGCTGGCCCTGGCCGTCGACGGCCCGTCGGCAACGGTGCTGCGCGGCGCGCCGTACGAGCTCACCGACGCACAGCACCTGTTCCTGTTCACCCGCGCCGACACCATCTACGGCGGCTCGAACGAGATCCAGCGCAACATCATCGCCTCGCGCCGGATGGGAGCGTCCACAGTGGACTTCGCGGGAGAGTTCACCCCGGAGCAGGCGGCGCTGCGCGACTCGGTGCGGGCCTTCCTGGCCTCACCCGGGTACAGCTGGGAGCGCCTGACCGGCGAGCTCGGCCTGACCGCCCTGCCCATCGCCGAGGAGCACGGCGGCTTCGGCGCGACGTTCGTCGAGGCCGGCATCGCCCTGGAGGAGGCCGGCGCCGCCCTGCTGGCCGCCCCGCTGCTGTCCACCACCGCCGCCGCACTGTCCCTGGACCCCGCGCTCCCCGCCGCCGCGGCCCTGCTGCCGTCGCTGGCGGCGGGCACGACGATCGCGGCCCTCGCGCTCGGCGGCGGCGTCACCTTCGACGAGCGCACCGGTGTGCTGGACGGCCGCGTCGAGCACGTCCTGGACGGCGACGCCGCCGGCGTCTTCATCGTCGAGGCCGCCGGCTCCCTCTACGCCACCGACGCCGCGGTGGTCCACCCCGTCCCGACGCTGGACACGACCCGCGGCCAGGCCACCGTCGTCCTCACCGCGGCGCCCGCGCGCCTGGTCGCCCCGGCCGGCGCCCAGCACGCCCTGGACGTGCTGCACGCGGCGCTGGCCGCCGAGTCCGTCGGCGTGGCCCGCGCCGCGCTGCGCATCGCGGTCGAGCACCTCCAGACCCGCCACCAGTTCGGCGTCGCGTTGTCCACCTTCCAGGCGCTCCGGCACCGCGTCGCCGACCTGTACGTACTCCTCGAACAGGCCACCTCCACGGCCCGGCACGCCCTGCGGGTGGCCGGCACCGAGGAGTTCGCGCTGGCGGCACCCCTGGCGAAGCTGTCGGCCACCGAGGCGGCGTTCACGCTGACCCGCGAGGCGATCCAGCTGCTCGGCGGCATCGGGTTCACCTGGGAACATTCCGCTCATCGGTACCTCAAACGCGCCGCCGCCAACCACCTGCTGGCCGGCGACCCGGCGTCCCTGCGCCGCCTCCTGCTGGCCAGGGCCTTCGCGTAGGGTTCGGGTGTGACACCCCCTGCCGTGCCGGACAGGTAGGGGGTATGGAACCCAAGGAAGTTCGTACATGAGCGGGCGCGAGGAGCGCTTTCGCGCCTTGCACCGCGGCACCTACGCCGACCTCTTACGCTTCGTGGAGCGCCGGGTCCCGGAGGGTGAGGCCGAGGACATCGTCTCGACGGTGTACCTGACGGCCTGGCGCCGCTTCGACGACATGCCGTCGGACGCCCGCCCGTGGCTGTTCGCCGTGGCACGGAACACCATGGCGAACGGCGCGCGCGGCTGGTTGCGCCGCCGCGCCCTGGACGTCCGCCTGGCGGCGCGCGAGCCGCTCGACACCGAGGACAACACGGCCGCGGCGGCGACCCGCATCGACCTGGAGCGCGCCTGGCGTTCCCTGACCGCGGCCGACCGCGAGGTCCTCGCCCTGATCGCCTTCGACGGCCTGACGACGGAACAGGCGGCGACGGTACTCGGCTGCCGCCGCACCACGTACGCCATGCGCCTGACCCGTGCCCGCCAACGCCTGCGAGCCGCCCTGGACGGCCCCGCGGCGCCGACCCCCGCCATCACTCGAACGGAAGCCCTGAAGGAGCGGTCATGGACGCAGGCATGAAGGACCTCGAATCGCTGGCCGTGCTCGACCCGTCGCGCGGCCGCGAACCCACCGACGCCGAGTGGACGCGCTCGCGGGCCTTCATCGAGCGCACCATGGCCACCTCGGAGCGGCGGCCGGCCCGGCACCGTGCCGCGCGCTGGCTCGTGGTCGGCGCCGCCACCGTGGCCACGGGGGCCGCGGCGGCCGTGATCGTGCCCGCGGTGCTGCCCGGCACCGCGCAGAAGGCGATGGCCGCCTGGACCGCGGTGCCGACGGCCCGCACCGGCGCCGAGGTCCTCCCCCAGGCCCGCGAGTGCGCGGACAACGAGGTCGGCGGCCGTGCCGCGACGGTGCGCCCCGACGACGTCGTCCTCGCCGAGCAGCGCGGCGTCGCCACCCTGCTCATCATGCGCAAGTCCGGCAAGATCGTGGAGTGCCTGAGCGCCGGCGGCCACGACCTCGCCTCGATGGGCCTCATCGACGACGGCCCGCTCCCGGCGACGCCGCCCGGCCAGGTCAGCCTGGAGACGATGAGCTCGATGGGCAACCGCGGCAGCGAGTGGTCCAACATCGTCGGCCTCGTCGGCCCCGGCGTCACCGGGGTCGAGGTGCGACTCGACAACGGTCGCGTCGTGCAGGCCAGTGTCAAGGCCGGCTGGTGGGCGGCCTGGTGGCCGGGCCCCGAGGGCGGCGATTTCGACCACCTCACGGTGATCGTCCACACCGCCACCACGACCACGAGCCACCGCCCCGCCGAGCTCCCGTAACCGGATTCTGTTGATGAGCGCCCCGGAACGCGTTCCGGGGCGCTCATCTCATTCGTCGGCCGCGAACATGCCGGCGGGGACGCCGGCGATCTCGATCTGGCGCCAGATCGGGCGCCACTGCGGCAGTTCGTGGTAGCGCCGCAGCGCGGCGAGGCCGCTCAGCCAGCCGGCCCAGCCCGGGTACGGCGGGTTGGTGGGGTCGAACCCGCTCTGCGTCGAGGTGAGCCGGGTCTTGCCGTCCGACCCCTCGAGCTCCCAGCTCGAGGTGACGCCGTCGGCGAACCGCAGCGTCGCCTTGCGACCCGGCTCGAACTCGACGAACTTGATTCCCCCGGGATCCAGTTCGAAGCCGCCCATCGCGAAACGGCCGCCCACATAGGGCTCGATGTCGACGTTGGCGCCGGACCACCGGCGGTACTGCTCCGCCTGGGTCATCGAGTCGAACACCTCGTCCGGCGTCGCGTCGATCACCACCGAGGCGCGCAGCTCGGCCGACGTGAAGTCACACTTGGGCGTCGGCTCACGACCGGCCAGGTAGTCGGCCAGGTTGGCGATCGCCAGCGTCCAGAACGTCTGCAGTGCTCCGCGGGGACCGGCGGTGTCGGCCAGGATCTCCTCGAAGCTGGGCAGGTCGGTCTGGCTCAGCGTGACCAGCGTGCCGTCCTCGTCCTCGGCCACCTCGAACTGCGACGTGGTCTCCACGCCGTCGACGGTCCAGGCGAACCGGATGGTGCGCTCGTCCACGTGCAGCACGCGCTGGTGCGGCTCGGCGCCGTCCGGCGTGAAGCGGCCCCAGAACTCGTACCTGCCGGGCAGGTCGACCTCGGCGTGCTCGGCCAGCCACACACGTAACGCGGCCGGGTCGGTCAGCGCCTCGTACGTGACCTTCAACGGGGCCGGAACGACCGCACGCAGGCGCAGGTCAGGCTCGATCATCGGGTTCTCCCTTCGGATAGCAGGCGACGGCCAGACGGAACGCGTCGCCCTCGGCACCGCCGTAGCGGGTGAACAGGTCCTGCAGCGTCTGCTGCAACTCGTCGAGGAACGCCTTGCGCTGCTCCGGGCGCACCCGGATGTCCCCGGACATGGCGATCGAGGGCAGGTCGGGCCGGGTGAGGTCGAGCGCGGCGACGTCCGCCTGCACGTCCTCCATCAGGTCGACCAGGTAGCCCAGGCTGAGCTGGTCGCGGGCCTGGCGCAGGCCGATCCGGCCCACCAGGGCGGGTGACAGCCAGTAGGACCGGCCGGCCGCTTGGTAGACCCCCTCGTGGATCCCCCGCACCCGGCGTTCGGCCACCTGGCGGACCAGGCCGGCCTCCAGCAGGCGCTTCACGTGGTAGTAGACCCGCTGCGGGGTCTGGTCGAGCTCGACCGCCACCTCGGTGCACGACCGGGGCTCGGCGAGCTGCCGCAGCACTTCGATCCGCTGCGGCTTGAGCAGGGCCTCAGCCTGCTCGATCTGGTCGAGGTACACGACGTCTCTCATGACGAAAATCAGTCTTTACGTAAAAGACTTTTTTGTCAATGGGGCCGCTGCCGCCGTGTGGCGGGGCCGCCGTAGTTATTTGAGGACGTCGTCGAGGAAGTCCGCGCTGGCCTCGGTGAGCGTCCCGACCTCGACGGAGGCGCCGGTGAAGACGTGACCGGCGCCTTCGACGGGCAGCACGTCACACCGCACACCCTGCGCCCGCAGCGCCTCGGCAAAGGCGACGGCCTCCGCGAACGGCACGGTCTCGTCCTCGGTCCCGTGCACGAGCAGGAAGGGCGGCGCGTCCGGGTGGATGTTGTGCATGGGACTGGCGAGCCGCGCGAAGGCCGTGCGCTCGGCCAGCGGCCCGCCGAGCAGGATCGCCGGGAACATGAACGGGTCGTCCTGGTTCTCCAGCGTGGACAGGTCCGCCGGCCCGTACCACAGCACGACGGCCTGGATCGCGGCGTCCCCGGTGCCGGTGAGCGCGGCGACCGCCGCGATCTGGCCGCCGGCCGACTCCCCCAGCACGGCGAAGCGCCCCGGATCGATCCGCAACGCCTCGGCGTGGTGACGCAGCCAGCGCACGGCCGCGTCGACGTCGGCCTGCTGCGCGGGGTACGTGGCCTCCAGCGCCAGCCGGTAGTCGACGTCGGCGACGGCGTACCCCCGGGCGACCAGGCGCTCGTGGAACCGCTGGTCCACCGTCCACACGCGACTGCCGGTCATCCAGCCCCCGCCGTGCACCCAGAGCAGGACCGGGAACGGGCCGTCGCCGGGCGGCACGTGTAGGTCGAGGTGCAGCGGGCGGTACCCGAGCGGGGTCGAGACCACACAGTTGGCGTGGGTGAGCGTCGAGCGCGGCTCCGGGATGGGGTGAAAGTCGGTCACGGTCTCATCATGCCGCTGCCGCCCGCCCTACGGGTGCCGCTCCGCCGCACGTCCGGCGCGAACGTGGTTGAGCTCCCGCATGCTCACTGGACGAAGTCGGCCGCGGTCATGCCGGCCGCATGCCCGGGCGGCCACTGCACCAGCTCGATCCGGTAGCCGTCGGGATCGGTGAGCCATGACGTCCGCATCCCCGCCCCGAGCTCCGCCAGTGGCTCGGCCACGATCCCCCGGCTCGCAAGCTCGGCAATCGTGCCCGCGAGGTCGTCAACTTGCACGACTAGATGATTGACGGCACCGATGTCCTGGACCGGCCGCGCGGGATCGTGGACGAGCTCGAGACTGACGAACGGATCGCCGGGCAGCTGCAGCATGGTCAGACTGCCGAACGCCGTCTCGGGGACACTGCCGATTTCGGCGTACCCGACCGCGGTGTAGAAGGCGAGCGAACGTTCCAGGTCACTCACCCGAAGCCCGAGGTGCAACATGCGCATGCTCGGCAGGCTAGTGCCACCCGGGGCCGCGGCAACTTTATCGCGGCTCTCTTCGCGGCCGGATGTCGAGAATCGGCGACCAGTGCCGTCCCCGGTGCGAACGCGGCCACAATGGTCGCGCACCGAGAGGAGACCGGGCATGGCCAAGTACCTGCTGCTCAAGCACTACCGCGGTGGACCTGCTCCCGTCATCGACGTCGACCCGATGGACCGGTGGACGCCGGCGGAGATCGACGCGCACGTGCAGTACATGCGCGACTTCGCAGCCAAGTTGATGAGCACCGGCGAGTACGTGGGCGAACACGCGCTTTCCCCGGAGGGAACGTTCGTGCGGTACGACGGCGCGGGTCGGCCGCCGGTCACCGACGGCCCGTTCGCGGAGACCAAGGACGTGATCGCAGGTTGGATGGTGATCGACGTGGACAGCTACGAGCGCGCCGTCGAACTGGCGGGCGAGCTGTCCGCCGCGCCGGGCCCGGGCGGCACGCCCATCCACGAATGGCTCGAGCTCCGTCCGTTCCTGACCGTCTCACTCACCGGCACGGATTGAACGAAACGCTGCTGCGGGAGCCGATTCCCGCAGTCACCGGGGATGGCGCGGGACATCGAGGTACGGCGAAACGAGTAGCCTGCTTTCGGTGACGGATGGACACGGTATCCGGGGAGTTCAGGGCGTCACCCTCGACCGTGACGCGCGGCGCAGTCCCGCGAGCGACGTCATCACCTCGTTGGACGATCTCCTTCCCATCATCGAGGCACGCCGTCGGCGCTCATTGTCGTGACATTCGGGGCGCCCGCTCAGGCCAGCTCGAGGACGATGCCGTCCTCGGGCTCCCGGCCGCCCTCGCCGTGGTCGCGGATGATGGCGACGATCTCGTCGAAGAGCGTCGGGCCCGTTGTCTGCTGCGCGCTGCTGATCCGGGCCTGGACGTGCGGCCGGTTGGACGGATGGGCGGTCAGCAGCATCTTCTCGAGCCGACGTAGCGTCGCGGTGTAGCCGAGCGCGTCACGGGACAGGTCGGAGTTGATCCACCGCAGCGTCCAGCCGCCCTCGGGCGTGCCGAAGCCGCCTCGGAGAATGTCGTTGAAGGCGTCGAGGTTTCCGTGCCAGGTGTAGTCGTCCAGCAGCTTCGAGAACTCGCGGGTGAAGCCCTCGAAGTCGGAGAATGCGGCGCCGTCGATCACCAGCACGGGGCGGGGCGGCATCATGGGTCAGCCCAGTGACGCGCTAGCCGCGCGTAGCTGGTTGAGGGCCGCCAACGCGTAATGCGCGAGGTCGAGCTCGGCGGTCGAATCGGACTCGGACCACTCGGCGTAGCCGCGTTTGAAGGCGAGGAGGCCGATCTCGGCCGCCAGGTCCGCCGTCGGGGCGGGGACGCCGCGGGACACCAGGGCGGTTGCCATGGCGGACGCGAGGCTGACGCTCTTCAGGGCGTCGCGCTCCTGGAGTTCGGTGCTCGCGGCGACGGCCGCCTTCAGGCGCGGGCCGAGCTGGCGGTTCATGGCGCCCATCGCGGACGAGGCGCGCTCCAGGCCGGCGGCGACCGCCTCGAGCGGAGTGGCGTCCGGGGGTGCCTCGGCGATGCCCTCCGACAGCAGGCGGCTCAACGCGTCCTGGCCGGCGACCAGGAGCTCGCGCTTGTCGTGGAAGTGGCGGAAGAAGGTGCTTTTCGTGACGCCGGCGCGCTCGGCGATCTGGGCGACCGTCGTGGCGTCGTAGCCCTGCTCGGTGAACAGGTCGACGGCGGCGACGACGAGTCGTTCGCGCGCCCCCGGTTCCCATCGAGCCATACAGCGATCATAGATGACGGGACTTTTGTCTCATCACCCTGGTAGGGTGACGGGACAAGGGTCCCATCACTCTGGAAGTGAAGAGAGAGAAGCATGCACGTCTTCGTCACCGGTGGAACCGGGCTGATCGGGTCCGCCGTCGTCGCCGAGCTGGTCGGCAACGGGCACACCGTCCTTGGGCTGGCGCGCTCCGAAGCGTCGGTGCTGGCGCTCGAAGCGGCCGGCGCCGAAGCGCTTCGTGGCGGGCTCGGCGATCTGGACGTCCTCAAAGTGGGGGCCGGCCGCGCCGACGGGGTGATCCACCTGGCCTTCGCCAACGACTTCAGCAGTGCCGATGCCCTCGCTCGGGCGGTCGCCGAGGAGAGTGCCGCGGTCGCGGTCATGGGTGAGGCGCTCGTCGGCAGCGACCGGCCCCTCGTCACGGCCTCCGGGACGCCCTGGGTGCCGGGGCGGGCCTCCACCGAGGCGGACCCGGTGCCGACCGACGGGCCGGTCGGCGGGCGCGGCCGCACGGTCATGGGCGTCCTCGGGCTGGCCCCGCGTGGGGTGCGGAGCACGGCGGTGCGGCTGCCGCGCACGGTCCACAACGAAGGCAAGGGCGGGTTCGCCGGGTTGCTGACCGAGATCGCGCGCCGGACCGGGGTGTCCGGCTACCCGGGCGACGGCACCCAGCGCTGGCCGGCCGTGCACGCGCTCGACGCGGCGGTGCTGTTCCGGCTGGCCCTGGAGGGCGCGCCGGCGGGGAGCGCCTGGCACGCCGTGGCCGACGAAGGCGACGCGGTGCGCGACATCGCGGCGGTCATCGGGCGGCGGCTCGGGCTGCCCGTCGAGGCGGTGCCGCAGGAGACCTACGGGCCGCTCGGCCCGATCTTCGCCACCGACCAGCCCTCGTCCAGCGCCCGCACGCAGGAGGAGCTCGGCTGGAAGCCGACCC
>Ga0310811_10014551_pt1 | contig 10263 bp, 10 predicted proteins | sample YCmetagenome_FD_207642 | JGI IMG/M metagenome (GOLD analysis project Ga0310811, IMG submission 207642) | Soil microbial communities from experimental microcosm in Duke University, North Carolina, United States - YC | ecosystem: Engineered > Artificial ecosystem > Soil microcosm > Unclassified ... | reverse complement strand
CGGTTTCGGTGATGATCATGTGGTCCTCGAGGCGCACGCCGAATTCACCGTAAATGCAGATGGTCGGTTCGTTCGAAAAGGTCATGCCGGGCTTCAGCACGGTCCGGTCGCCCTTCACGAGATAGGGCCATTCATGCACGTCGAGGCCGATGCCGTGGCCGGTGCGGTGCGGCAGTCCGGGCGTTGCATAGCCGGGACCGAACCCGGCGCCGTTGATGACGCCGCGGGCGGCGATGTCGATATCCTCGCAGCGATTGCCGGGCCTGGCGGCAGCGAAGCCCGCGGCCTGCGCTTCCTTCTCCAGATTCCAGACGTCGCGCTGGCGTTTGCTCGGTTCGCCGAACACGTAGGAGCGCGTGACGTCGGAGAGATAGCCATCGACCGGCGCGCCGGTGTCGATCAGGATCATGTCGCCGTCCTTCAGTACTTGCGGATACGGCACACCATGCGGATACGCTGTCGCCTCGCCGAACAGAACCGCGTTGAACGGCGGATCTCCCTCCGAGCCGAGTTTTCGATGCGCGGCAGTGAGGAAAGCCTGCACTTCCGTGGTGGTGATGCCTTCGCGCATGATGCGTGCAGCAAGCTTGTGGGCTTCGAGCGTGATGTTCTTCGCCGTCTGCATCAGCGCGATCTCCTGCTCGGACTTGATCATGCGGCAGCCGGCGGTGACGTCGATCGCGTTGATGAAGGTGTAGGCGTTGCCGGCGCGGCGCAGGCCGTCGAAGGTGAAGAACGGCGTCGCCTCGTCGACGGCGATGGTGCCCGAGGGATAGCCCAGCGCGCGCACCGTCTCGGTGACGGTTGCGGTCGGATCCTCATCCTCCTCCCAGACCGCGATCCTGTCGCCGAACGCGGTCATGGTCTTGAGCTTCTCGACCTCGAAGGCCGGCGAGACATAGACGATCTCGCCCTTGGCCGGCAGCACCGCGCTGTGCATGCGCTCGGTGCGGCGGAACTTCAATCCGGTAAAATAGGTCATGCTCGAGGAGACGTCGAGATAGAGCGCGTCGATGCCCTTCTCGCGCATGATCGCCTGCGCCCGAGCGATGCGCTGCAGGCGCTCCTCGACGCCGATCGGCGGCACCTCGCCGCGCATATTCCTGATCGCGGCGAGTTCCGCTTCCGCCGTCGAACCGCCGACACCAACCGTCATCGCGAGGCCCTTTCAATTGTCATCGCCGGAACCGGCGCTGTATCAGGATGTTTGCCGTCGCCGTCAACCCGAGGGTGGCGGTCATCAGGACGAACGCCACGGAAGCGCCGAACGGCCAGTTATTGAGCTGAAACTGCCCGTACACCAGCGGACCCATCATCTTGAATTTGGGGCCACCCAGCAGGACCGGGGTCGCATAGGCGTTCATGCCGAGGATGAAGGTCAGGATTGTGCCGGCGAGGATGCCCGGCAGCGCCAGCGGCAGCAGCACGCGGCGAAACATCATCGCAGGTCCGGCGCCGAGGCTGAAGGCGGCCTCCTCGACATTACGGTTGATGCCTTCGATCACGCTCTGCAGCGTCAGCACCATGTAGGGCAGATTGACCGCGATGATGCCGGCCACGACCGCGCCCTCGGTGAACATGATCTGCAGCGGCTCCCTGATGATCCCGAGCTGCATCAGGGTGACGTTGAGAAAGCCCTTGGAGCCGAACAGGGTCATCCAGCCCGCGGCGCGCACCGCGTTGCCGACGAACAGCGGCAGCACCACCAGCATGATCAGCACATTCTTGAACCGCGACTGGGTGCGCGCCAGCACATAGGCGAGCGGCAGGCCCATGGCGAGGCAGACGACGGTGCACAGGAAGGCCACCCGCAGCGTCGTCCACAGCACGCCGGTGTAGTACGGATCGGAGAAGAACTTGACGTAATTGTCCAGCGCGAAGGTCTCCACCATCATGCGCCGGGGCTCGAACACATTGAAGCTGTAGCGGAACAGGATCGCCAGCGGCATCAAGAGACCGGCGGCCACGAATACCGTCGCCGGCCCGAGCAACGTTGCAGCCGACAGCAACGACGTCGGCGCCTCGTCCGACTGGAATTGCGTTCGACCGGTTGCCGTTGCCGCCATCGGTAAAGTAACCGTTCAGCTCTTCAGCACCTTGTCCCACCATTCCTTGAACGCGACGTCGTTCTTGTTCATGTAGTCGTAGTCGAGGTCGACGAGCTTCTTGACCTCCTCGGGGGTAAAGCCGATGCGCTTGTTGAGATCGGGCGCGACCACCGCATTGCTGACGGTCGGGTTGTAACCCATGTCGATGGCAAAGGCCTCCTGCGCGCTCTTGTCCAGCATGGCGTCCAGATAGGCATAGGAACCCTCCTTGTTGGGCGCGTTCTTCGGGATCACGAAGCCCGAGACGTAGGCGAGCGTGCCTTCGGTGGGGGTGATGGCGTTCACCGGAATGCCCGCATTCTGCCACTGCACGACGCGTGCCTTCCACATCACGCCGGTGCCGAACTCCTCCGCCTTCAGGCCCTGCGCGAACGCCTCGTTGGTCGGGTAGATCCGCATGCCGGCGTTCTTGCATTCCAGCAGCAGCTTCTTGCCGGGCTCGAGATCGTTGACTTTGCCGCCGGCGGCAAGCGCCGCGCAGACCAGCGTGTACTGGTACTGGATGTCGATGATGGCGAGCTTGTTGCCGTGCTTGGGATCGAACACCTCCTTGTAGCTCGTTGGCGCGGTCGCCATCACTTTCGGATTGTGGACGCCGACCTTGCCCGAATAGATGTGGCCGACGCCGTGCGGATATTTCATCGCCGGCAGCAGATTGCCGGCATTCTTGAGTTTGCCGTAGTCGATCGGCAACACGGTGCCGGCTTCGTTCATCTGGGCCATGTTGAGCGCCGATAGACCTTGCACATCGGTGGTGCCGCGCGGCAGCCGCACCTCGGCGAACATTTTCGAGCGCCGCTCCGGATCGCCGGCCTGGTCCTGCACGACTTCCCAGCCGTCCTTGATCAGGATCGGCGCCTCGATGTTCTTGTTGAGCAGGCGGGCGTAGTCGCCGCCCCAGGTGCCGACCACGATGCGGCCCTTGGCCTGCGCCGATGCGCTGCGCGGCAAGGCGGCGGTGCCGGCTAACGCTGCGGCACCGAGCAGAACTTCACGGCGGGTTCTCGATCTGGTCATGGCAAGTGCCTCCGGGTGTTGGTTGACGAGGATATTACGATTGAAATACGTGGCCTGTCGATTTGCTCCAGCCGATCCGGACCGCTTCGCCGATCACCGGCAAGGGTTGTTCCGGCCGGTTCTGGATCTGCACGATGACCCGTTCCTTCGGCGACAGGCGCACATGCAGATCGACCTGCGATCCCAGATAGGAGATGAATTCCACAGCGCCTGGAAAGCTGTTGTCCACCCCGGACACGGCCGCCGTCACCAGTGCCAGGCGTTCGGGGCGCAGCGCGAGCGAGGCCGAGCCGGTGCCGGTGCCTTCGCAGGCGACGACGAGGCCGCCGGCCGAGACGAAGCGTCCGGGGCCATCCATGCGCCCATCGATGAACGTGGAGCGGCCGACGAAATCCGCGACGAATTTTTCGGCAGGACGCTCGTAGAGATCCTGCTGCGTCCCGATCTGGCGGATACGGCCCTCGCTCATGACCACGAGGCGGTCGGCCATGGTCAACGCCTCCTCCTGGTCGTGGGTCACCATCACGGTCGTCAATCCGAGCTGGCGCTGCAGTTCGCGGATTTCGACCCGCACATCCTGGCGCAGCTTGGCGTCGAGATTTGACAGCGGCTCATCGAGCAGCAGAACATCGGGCCGGAAAACCAGTGCGCGCGCCAGCGCCACGCGCTGCTGCTGGCCACCGGACAATTGGCGCGGCAACCGGTCACCGAGATGGTCGAGCCGCACCAGGCGCAGGGCTTCCGCGATCTTCGGCGCCATCTGCGCCTTCGGCATCAAGCGCATTTCGAGCCCGAAGCCGACGTTTTCGGACACCGTCATGTGCGGGAACAATGCATAGCTCTGGAACACCAGGCCGGCGTTGCGCATCCATGGCGGCAGCGTGGTAATGTCGCGTTCACCCAGGCGCACGCGCCCCGAGGTCGGCTCGATGAAACCGGCAACGATCCGCAGGATCGTGGTCTTGCCGCAGCCGGAGGGGCCGAGCAGCACGATGAATTCGCCGTCGGCAACGTCGAGCGAAATGTCGTCGGCGGCCTTGACGTCGCCGTAGCGTTTGGTGATGCCGGAGAGTTGCAGGCGCGCCATGTCAGACCACACGGCCGATTCTGACGAAGCGATCGGTCAACAGCATGGCTCCGCCGATAAACAGGATCTGCAGCACCGACACCGCCGCAATGGTCGGGTCGATCTTCCATTCGAGATACTGCAGGATCGCGATCGGCAGCGTCGTGCGGCCGGGACCGACCAGGAACAGGCTCATTTCCAGATTTCCGAACGAGGCGATGAATCCGAACAAGGCTGCCGCGACGATGCCCGGCAGGATCGCCGGCAGCGTAATGCGCCGGAACGTGGTCAGGCGGTCCGCGCCGAGGTTTTGCGCCGCTTCCTCGACCGCGCGATCCATGCCGACGAGGCTCGCGGTGATCAGGCGCACCGTCCAGGGTATCGCGATCAGGACGTGGCCGGCGACCAGCCCGCCGAGGGAACCCAGGATCGGCAAGCCAGTCACGATTTCGGTCTCGACATGGAAGACGTAGAGCGCGATGCCGAGCACGATGCCCGGCACGATCAGCGGCAACAACAGCAAATTGTTCACCGCCTCACGCCCGGCAAAACGCCCGCGCACCAGGCAGACGGCGGCGGGAACGCCGATCGCCAGGCCGATCGACGTCGACACCACGGCGACCTGCAGGCTGAGCAGGAAGCCGTTGACGAACCTGTCGTTGCCGGGAACGGCACGGAACCATTTCAACGAGTAGCCTTCCGGGGGAAACGACGGAATTTCCTGGGCGAAGAACGCGAGCCAGACCACGAAGAACATCGGCAGCAGGATATATGCCAGCGTCACGCCGGCCGCCGTTCGCAGTGCCATGCGGCCGACAACACGCGACGAGGTCCATCCGGGCAAGACAGTCAAGATCGCCTCTTCAAGATTGTCCCTCGATGACAGCCGGCTATCAATTCGGCCGGTTCTTGTGCAAAACGCCGGCCTTCATGATCAAAGCGAGATGTTTGCCCTGATCGCCAAGCAGCGCAAGGTCTTTCAGCGGGTTGCCGTCGACCAGGATGGCGTCGGCAAAGGCGCCAGCCTGCAGCGTTCCTACCTTGCCCGGCATTCGCAGCACCTCGGCCCCGATCGTGGTCGCCGAGCGGATGATCTCGATCGGCGAGACCACCTCCTGGCGGATGGTGAACTCCTTCGACTGGTCCCAATGCAATTCGCCGAGGAGATCGCTGCCATAGGCGACCGGGATGCCGTGGCGCTTGCAGATTTCCAGCGACTTCAATCCGCCCTGCAGCACGATTTCGTTCTTGGCAAGGCTCTCGCCGATCATGCCGAACTGAGCGGCGCGGTCTTTCATGGCATAATAAGTGACGAGGTTGGCCACCAGGAACATGCCCTTTTCGGCCATCAATTTTGCGGCAGCATCATCGATCAGATTGCCGTGCTCGATGGTGCGAACGCCAAGCCGCGCGGCGCGGGTGATGGATTCGGCGGAATAAGCGTGCGCGCAGACATAGCGGCCGAAGGCGGTCGCCTCTTCCACCGCGGCGCTGACTTCGCCGTCCGAGAATTGCTGGCTGTCGAGCGGATCGTAGGGTGAGGCAACGCCGCCGGACATCATGATCTTGACGTGGTCCGCGCCCTGGCGCATCTGCTCGCGTGCGGATTTGCGGACTTCGTCGACGCCGTCAGCAATGGCGGACTTGAACTGCAGGCCGTTGCAACAGACGCACTCGTTGCTGCTGCCAAAGCGGTTGGTACGCCGGCGCGAATCCGAATGTCCCCCGGTGGGGCCGATCGACTGGCCGGCGATATAAAGCCGCGGCCCCGTGATATGCCCGGTCTCGATCGCGGTCTTGATGCCCCAGTCGGCGCCGCCGGTGTCGCGCACGGTGGTGAAGCCGCGGTCGAGCATGGCGCGCAGCCGCGTCGCCGCGCGCGCGGTAACGAGCGTCAGCGGCAGCATCTCCATGAAGCGGACGTTGACCTCGCTGTGGATGGCGTGGACGTGACAATCGATCAATCCCGGCATCAACGTGCGCCCGCCGCAGTCGATGATTTCAGCCTCCGTCGCCCTGATCGGCTTGTCGCTCAACTCCCTGATCGTGTCGCCTTCGGCAAGCAACTCGTAGCCGCCGCGGAGTTCGCCGAACGACGGCTCGAGCAGTTCGAAATTCCTGAACAGGATCGACTTCGACATCAGTGCAGCCGGTTCTTGTGGAAGCGCCCGGCCTTCATGATGACCGAAAGGTGCTGGCCTTCGCCCTGAAGCAATTTCAGGTCCTTGAGCGGGTTGCCGTCGACGACGATCAGATCGGCAAAGGCGCCCGGTTTCAGGCAGCCGATCTTGCCTTCCATGCGCGTGACCTGGGCACCGATCGTGGTGGCGGAGCGGATGATCTCGGCCGGCGACAGCACTTGTGCGCGGAGCGTGAACTCCTGCGACTGCGCCACCTGCAAATCGCCGAGTAGATCGGTGCCGTAAGCGACGGGGACGCCATAACGCTTGCAGATTTCGAGTGACTTCAAGGCGCCGTCGATGACGAGGTCGTTCTTGGCCAGCATGTCCGAACTCATGCCGTACTCGGCCGCATGCTTCTTCATCTCGAAATAGGTGACGAGATTGGCGACCAGCAACATGCCCTTCTCGGCCATCAGCCTTGCGGACGCATCGTCGATCAGATTGCCGTGTTCGATGGTGCTCACCCCGGCATGCGCCGCGCGCGTGATCGCCTCCGGCGTGTAGGCGTGGGCACAGACATAGCGGCCGAAAGCGCGCGCCTCCTGCACGGCCGCCTCCACCTCGCCCTCCGAGAACTGCAGGCTGTCGAGCGGATCGTACGGCGAGGCGACGCCGCCGGACATCATGATCTTGACCTGGTCGCAGCCCTGGCGCATCTCCTCGCGCACCGCGCGGCGGACCTCGGTAATGCCATCCGCTATCCCCATGGCGAATGTCAGGGCGTTGCAGCATTGGCAGCGTGAACCAAAATCGGTGCGGCGGCGGCCGTCGCTATGGCCGCCGGTCGGGCCGATGGCGCGGCCGGCGATGAACAGCCGCGGGCCCGGCAACAGCCCCTTGTCGGTGGCTTCCTTCAAGCCCCAATCGGCGCCGCCGGTGTCGCGCACGCTGGTGAAGCCGCGGTCGAGCATGGCGCGCATCAGCCGGGCTGCGCGCGCGGTCATCAGCGTCAGCGGCACGCTTTCGAGGTTGCGGATCACGACCTCGGACAGCACCACATGGACATGGCTGTCGACCAGACCGGGCATCAGCGTGCGGCCGCCGCAATCGACGACGCTGGCCTCTGCCAGCTTGATCGATTTAGCCGAAACTTCCTTGATCAGGCCGCCTTCGACGACCAGTTCGTGGCCGCCAAGCAATTCCCCTGCCTCGGGATCGAGCATTTCGAAGTTCTTGAAATAAGTGATGGCCATGCCGGTTTCCGATCCCTTGGGCTCTTTCTCGAAATGTCCTATGCCGGGTTGCCGGCGTCAATGGGCAAGCCACATGTCACGCCTTGAGCTATGATGCGACGCGATCCTCAAACCAATCGAGCAGCCGACATGAGTGCCCTGATCCAGCCCCGTCACGATCTTACGCCTGACGAAATAGATGCGATCGAAGAAAATCTCTACGATCACAATCGTCAGGCAGTAGGACGCAGCGACGGCGAGGGTCTCGGTTTTGTGATCCAGGACGAGGCCGGACGAACGATCGGCGTCGCTGCCGGGTATACCTGGGCCGGCGTTTCCGAGCTCAAGCAGATGTGGATCGACGAAGCCCATCGCGGACGCGGTTACGCGCGGGACTTACTGAACGCTTTCGTCACTGAAGCCGCCAGCCGGGGCGTGCGGCGGATCTGGGTGGCGAGCTACGATTTTCAGGCACCGGAAATGTACGAGAAAGCGGGTTTCAAGCGCATGGCCGAGTTCGAAGGGTGGCCCGAGGGCCACACCAATTTCATTTTCTGCAAGACACTGATCGAAGGGGACTCGTCTAATGGCGCTTGAAGTACTGCACGTCGCGTTCGTGCTTTTCGGCCGCCGCGCGCGACTTGAAGGTACCGAGATTGCGCCGCTTGCCGGTCTTCGGATTGATCTTGCGGGAATAGAGCCGGTACTCACCCGAGCTTAGTTTACGGATCATGGGGTGCTCCGAACCTGTTGCGGACCGAGAAGGGCGGCCCGGGGGCCGCCCTTCAATCCAAAATGTCAGTCGATTTCCTCGATCACCGTTCGCTCGGTCGGCTCGACGACGTAGGTCCGGTTATCGCGATAAATGTATCGGTAGTCGCGCAGCGCGGGAGCCTCCCGATACACCGTCTCCGGGAACTCTTCCACTTCCACGGATTCCGGCAACCGTTCGCCGCGACGGATGACGACCTTTGCCGTGCTGCCCGTCGTTTGACGTTCGGTCTTTGCGTGGACGTGTTTGCGCACCACTTCGCGGTCCCTGTCGGTAAACGCGACCTTCGACCGTGAGGGCGCCGGGGCTGCGGCGGCATTGCCGCCCGAGCGCGGCAGAACCGTCACGATCTTGTAGGTAGACGGCTCCACGATCACGATCTCGTCGCGCACGACGAAAAAGCTGTATCCGCGATACTGCGGCACAACCTCGACGACGTCAGCCGGCAGCGTCTGCAGGCGAACGTCCCGTGGAACCGCGGTACCGACCGAGAGCGAAAAATTGACGTTGGTTACGGGCTGCACGTTCAGGCGCGAGATCGCCTGGGTGACCCGCGTTCGCTGCTGGTCGTTGATATTGACGGACGCGTGCACGTTCGCCGAAGAGGACTGTGCCGTGTTCGCCGCCGGGCTCGACGGCTGAGCCGGCTGCTGTGCCGTCGTGGTCGCACTGCCGCTGGCCGGGGCCTGCTGAGCCTGGTTGGTCGACGGCGGCGGAGCGTTAGTCCGGGCCTGGGCCGGCGCAGTTGTTGCGCTCGGCTGGGACGTTGCCGCCGACGTTCCGCTTTGCTGGGACGAAGTGGAAGGCGCTGTTTGCGCCTGCGAACGACTGTCGGGCGCTGTCGTTGTGCTGGACGAATTCGACGGCTGATTGGCTGATGTGTCGGGCGCCGTTTGCGTGGCGGGTGCCGCCGTGGACGGCGCCTGGGTCTGCGCATCGCGGGGGGACTGTGCAAATGCCGCGGTGGAAAAAACAAGCCCCACGGCAGTCGTTAAAAGAAGACGTGTTTTCATTGGAACTCCTCCTCATTGCAGGTTTGGGATGAACCAGCCGATCGCCGCAGGGTTCCGATTTCCGCGATGCCAAATATTGGTCAGGCGGGAACATCTTTCGGGAACATTCGGCAGTTGGTCGGGTTGGTGAACATCGAACCTGAAGGAGTTCAGTCATGATGAAATTTATCGTTCCGCTGGCGATCGGCGCCGGCGCGCTGTTCGCTTCCACCGCAAATGCCGCGCCGCTTTCGAACGGCCTTTCCGTGATGCCGGATAACGGCGTCGAGAATGTCAGAATGGTCTGCGACGAATTTGGCCGCTGCTACCGTACGCGTGGTGGTCGCCGCGTCATCGTCGAGCGAAGCTATGGTTATGGCGACAGCTACAACTATTACCCGCGCGATCGATATTACGGACATCCCGGCTACTACGATGGCGGTCCGCGGGTCGGGATCGGCGTCGGACCGGGCGGAGTTGGCTTCGGCGTAGGCGTTGGCCCGGGTTGGTAACGTTAGAAGTTCTGTCTAAGCAAAGAGGGCCGCAGATTTCTCTGCGGCCCTCCGCGCGGATATTTCCCCGAGCATATCACGCAGCGATCCCGATATCGCGCATCCGCAAACCCAACGGCTTGCCTTTGATCCACACGCCCCCTACCGGTAATACCACTGCTCCGGATGGCCGCTGAACGGCGTGCGGCAATGCTGCGAAACACAGGTACGCTCCGGTACGTTCTCGAGGCGCTCGTTGACGACGCGCGTGCCCATATAGGCCGGTGACAGGCCAACGATGCCGATCGACCACACCTGGTCCACCAGCAGCTTCCAGATTTCCTGCGCGATCGCCGTGCGCTTCTCCTCCGGCTGGCTGACCGCGCCGCGCAGCAGTTCAAAACCCTTCAGAAGCTCCGGGTCGGTCGGCTTGATGCCGGCCGCACCATTGCTGGAATACCA
>Ga0310811_10014550_pt1 | contig 10264 bp, 10 predicted proteins | sample YCmetagenome_FD_207642 | JGI IMG/M metagenome (GOLD analysis project Ga0310811, IMG submission 207642) | Soil microbial communities from experimental microcosm in Duke University, North Carolina, United States - YC | ecosystem: Engineered > Artificial ecosystem > Soil microcosm > Unclassified ... | reverse complement strand
GCAGCTCTTTCTGCCTCGCACCAAGGGCGCGAATGCGGCGCTGATTTTCGTGCACGGCGGGCCGCCGCGGCAGATGTTCCCGGCCTTCCACTTCTCGGAGTACTACGCGCGCACCTACGCGATGAACCGTCGCTTGGCGGATCTCGGCTACGTCGTGCTGAGCATCAACTATCGATCCGGCGTCGGCTATGGCCGCAGCTTCCGCGAAGCTGAAAACAGAGGCTGGGACGGCGCGTCCGAGTACCGCGATGTAGTCGCGGCAGGGCGCTGGCTCGCGAAGCGACCCGACGTCGACCCAGGCCGAATCGGCATCTGGGGCGGATCCTATGGCGGACTGCTCACGGCGCAGGCCTTGGCCCGCAACTCGGACCTGTTCGCCGCTGGCGTCGCCGTCCACGGCGTTTTTGACTGGAGCTGGCCCTCGCCGCGGGCGTACCACCTGAACCCCTCCGATTTTTTCGGCGTTTCCGAGCAGACGCGTGCGCGGGCGTTTGCCTCGTCGCCGCTCGCGGCCGTCGATCAGTGGCGCTCGCCCGTGCTGCTGTTCAGCGGCGACATGGACGCGAACGTGGACGTGGCAGAAACCGTGGATCTGACGCAGAAGCTGCGGGCGCGGTCCGTCGACGTGCGGACGATCCTCGTGCCGGGAGAGGCACATGGCTTCGTCCTGCACAGCACGTGGCTGAAGCTTTGGCAGGAAATGACCGGTTTCTTCGGCGAGACACTCGGGGAACGGAAGAAGATTCCGCAGCAGCCGAGCAGTGCAGCCAGCCGTCGCTAACCCAAAGTGAAACTCGGCCTCACAGGCTGACAGCAATGCGTCATGCAGCGATCGGTCTCGCGTGCGTTCTCCTTCACTTGAGTTTCGTCGCTGCGGCAGCTGAGCCTCAGGCCAAGCACGCGTATCGCTACTACCTCACGGGTAACGCGGCGGATGTGCAGCGGCCCTCCAAAGGTCTGCTGGTCCTGCAAGGCGGCGGCGACGACGAGTACAACGAATACATCTACAAGCTGTGTCACTGCGATTCGGTGGAAACGCTGGTCGTCGCCTCGCGTGCACAGCTGGCAGCAAGGATGAGCAATGCGGACGCAGCGACGTAGCGCAGGCTTCGATGGAAGAGGATCATAGGGCGCAGGCATAACAAACATCGAACGAACTGTCGAGGACGCCTCATGATCAGATCCTTGCTTAGCGGCGCCTGTGTGCTGCTGGCGTTGCTGTCCGGATGCAGCAGGCAGCCGGCGCAAGACGCGGCTGATCTCGTCATCCTGGAAGGGGATATTCAGACCATGGATGCCGCTGCCGCGCACGCGACTGCGCTGGCGGTGCGGGACGGCAAGATCGTCTACGTCGGCGATGATGCCGGTGCCAAGCCGCGCATCGGCCCGAAGACCCAGGTCGTCCATGCCGAGGGGATGACGGTGCTGCCGGGGCTGATCGACAGCCACATTCATGCGGCAGAGGGCGCATTGGGCCTCGGCGGTTGCAGCCTCGAGGACAAGCAGCTCACGGTTGAAGTCGCAGGCAAGGTGATCCGCCAGTGCGTAGCGAAGGAGCCGGGTACGGGCTGGCTCGTCGTCAGCGAAGTAAACAGCGCGGGATTCAGCGCGGACCGCAAAGGGCTGGACGCGATCGTGTCGGACCGGCCGCTGTTTCTATACGGTGCAGACGGGCACACGGGCTGGGTGAACAGCAAGGGGCTGGCGATCGCCGGCATCACGCGCGACACGATGGATCCGCCGGACGGCCGCATCGAGCGTGACAAGTCGGGCGAGCCGACGGGCTTTCTGGTCGACGGGGCGCTTGGCCCGGTAACGTCGTCGCTGGACAAGCCGACACCCGAGAAACGATTGCAGGCTTTGCGCGAAGTCCTGCCGCTGCTGCACGCCGCGGGCATCACGAGTTATCTGGAAGCGAATACCAGCGCGGAGACCGTGGCCACATACCTTGAGTTGGCACATCAGCAAGCGCTGACCGCGCGTGTCTCCATCGCGCTTGGCAGCGACGGCGATGCGACCGACGCGGAGTTCGCGCGACTCGATGGACTGCGACGCAGTGTCGCTGGCGAACAGCTGTTGCGCGCCGACTTCATCAAGTTGTTCGCGGACGGAGTGATGGAGTATCCGACGCAGACCGCCGCAATGCTCGAGCCCTACAACAAGGCCGATGGCAAGCCCGGCACGTCGCACGGCCGGCTGTACATCGAAGATCGCGCGATGAAACAGTTCTTCCAGCGTGCTGCGACGGCAGGTTTCAACGTTCACGTGCACGCGATCGGAGATGCGGCCGTGCGCGAGACGCTCGATGCAGTCGAAGCTGCGCGTGCCGCCGGCAGCAAGCAGCTCTACAGCATTGCTCACTTGCAGTCGATCGATCCCGCGGACTTGCCGCGCTTCGCGCAACTCGGCGTGATCGCATCGTTCCAATTGTTCTGGGCGCTGCCCGACAACTACAGCGTCGACGCATTGCTGCCGTATATAGGTGCGGATCGTCAACAACGCATCTATCCGGCGCACTCCGTGCTGGCGGCAGGCGGGACCGTCGCCGGTGGCAGCGACTGGGACGTGACCAGCTTCAATCCGTTTGAGGCGATGGCGACCGGAATGTCGCGCACCAATCCCGAGGAGCCGGTGCGCGGAGTTCTGAATGAGAAGGAGAGACTGACGCTGGACGAGCTGTTGCACGCCTACACCATCAACGCCGCGCGCCTGCTCGGACGGGAGGCCGAGATCGGCTCGCTCGCGCCGGGCAAGGCCGCGGACCTGATCGTGCTGGACCGTCGGCTGACACCAGAGTCGACGTCCGAGGCCGTTCGGGGCACGAAAGTGACGCAGGCATTCTTCGCTGGACGCCGCGTAACCCCCTGACTTGCCGGGTTTCCCTTGCCTCTCCGAGAGCCCACCGCTATCCTTCCCCGCCTTTTCGGGGCGCTTAGCTCAGCGGTAGAGCACTTGCTCGACAAGCAAGGGGTCACAGGTTCAATCCCTGTAGCGCCCACCACTTCGTATCCCTATGCCAGTCATCACCCTGCCTGATGGTAGTCAACGCACGTATTCCGAACCCGTCTCGATCGAGAAGGTAGCGGCCGATATCGGCCCGGGTTTGGCCAAAGCGGCGCTGGCGGGGAAGGTCGACGGCAAGCTGGTCGATACCTCGTACCTAATCGATCGCGACGCGCGGCTGGCCATCGTCACGGACCGGGACCCCGAAGGCCTCGAAGTCATCCGGCATTCCACCGCGCACCTGCTGGCGCAGGCCGTGAAGCAGCTGTATCCGGACGCGCAGGTGACGATCGGCCCGGTGATCGAAGACGGCTTCTACTACGATTTCGCCTACAAGCGCCCGTTCACGCCGGACGATCTGGTTGCGATCGAAGAGCGGATGCGCGAGCTGTCGAAGGCCGACCACAAGGTCGCGCGGCGGGTCATGCCCCGCGACGAGGCCGTGAAGTTCTTCCGCGACCAGGGCGAGATCTACAAAGCCGAGATCATCGCCAGCATTCCCGCCAACGAGCAGATCAGCCTTTACGGCCAGTCCGATTGGGTCGACCTGTGCCGCGGCCCGCACGTGCCGAGCACCGGCAAGCTGCGCGCCTTCAAGTTGATGAAGATCGCGGGCGCGTATTGGCGCGGCGACTCTCGCAACGAGATGCTCCAGCGCATCTACGGCACCGCCTGGCCGGACGACAAGCAGCTCAAGGCCTACCTGACGCGTCTGGAAGAGGCCGAGAAGCGGGATCACCGCAAGCTCGGCAAGGAACAGGACCTGTTCCACTTCCAGGAAGAGGCGCCGGGTGCCGTTTTCTGGCATCCGAAGGGCTGGACGATGTTCCAGGCGCTGATCGCATACATGCGCGACAAGCAGCGCGACGCCGGCTACCAGGAAGTGAATGCGCCGGAAATCATGGACGCCGAGTTGTGGCGCCGCTCCGGTCACCTCGAGAAGTTCGGCGAGAACATGTTCCTGACGAAGACGCCGGACGAGCGCGTCTACGCGATCAAGCCGATGAACTGCCCGGGGCACGTGCAGATCTTCAATCAGGGTCTGCGCAGTTATCGGGACTTGCCGCTGCGCTTCGCGGAGTTCGGCAAGGTCCACCGCTATGAGCCGTCGGGTGCGCTGCACGGACTGATGCGGGTGCGGGCTTTCACGCAGGACGACGCCCACGTATTCGTCACCGAAGACCAGCTGGTCGAGGAGAGCGTGCGCGGCATCCACCTGCTGCTCTCGATCTATCGCGATTTCGGCTTCGACGACGTGCGGGTGAAGTTCTCGGATCGCCCGGAAAAGCGCGTCGGCAGCGATGACGTGTGGGATCGCGCCGAGCAGGCGCTGCAGGACGCGACCCGTGCCGCCGGTGTCGAATTCACGCTGAACAAGGGCGAGGGCGCCTTCTACGGGCCGAAGCTGGAGTTCGTACTGAAGGACGCGATCGGCCGCGACTGGCAGTGCGGCACCTGGCAGGTCGACCTGAACATGCCCGGGCGGCTCGGCGCCCACTACATCGACGACCACAGCGACAAGCGCACGCCGATCATGCTTCACCGGGCCATCTTCGGTTCGCTGGAGCGTTTCATCGGCATCCTGATCGAGCACCACGCCGGCAAGCTCCCGGCCTGGCTCGCGCCGGTGCAGGCTGTGGTCCTCAACATCACGGACAATCAAGCCGAATACGCACTAAAAGTGACCGAAAGCCTGAAAAATCAGGGGCTTCGAGTCGCCGCCGACTTGCGCAATGAGAAGGTGGGCTTTAAGATCCGCGAGCACACACTGCAGCGCGTCCCGTACCTTCTGGTCGCTGGCGATCGCGAAGCAGGTTCAAATTCCCTGGCCGTGCGCACGCGCAGTGGCAAAGACCTTGGAGCGATGTCGGTGGACACCATCGCTCAGAGGCTTGCCCAGGAAGTCGCGAGCCGCGGCCGGATTGTTTTGGAGGTATGACGTATCGCTGCTCCTATTGCTAAGCGCGTTCGGCGTAACGAAGAGATCAGTTCGCCGAAGTTGCGTGTGATCGATGCCCAGGGCCATCAGGTCGGCGTGATCACTCGTTTCGAAGCACTGCAGATGGCACAGACTGCCGAACTGGATCTGGTCGAGGTGTCGCCCACCGCCGATCCGCCGGTCTGTCGCATCATGGACTTCGGCAAATTCCTGTTCGAGCAGAACAAGAAGGCGCACGCAGCGAAGCGCAAGCAGAAGCAGATTCAGATCAAGGAAGTGAAGTTTCGCCCGGGTACGGAAGAGGGCGACTATCAGGTGAAGTTGCGTAACCTGATCCGCTTCCTGCAGGAAGGCGACAAGGCCAAGGTAACCATGCGGTTCCGCGGCCGTGAAATGGCACATCAGGAAGTCGGCCGCGAGCTCCTGCAGCGGGTCTCGGCAGATCTGGCGCCGTATGCGCAGATCGAGCAGAACCCGCTGATGGAAGGGCGGCAGATGGTGATGATGTTCGGGCCGAAGAAGAAGTAGGCCCGAGCAGTCGGGCTTCGGCCCGACACAAAAAGTGAGCAGCGCTCGCAAGAGCGTTGTCCCGCCCCAAGGTGCTTGCACCCCACGGGCTAAATCAAGAGAGAGCCCTAATCCGGCTCGGAGTTGTTATGCCCAAGTTGAAGACCAACAGGGCAGCGGCGAAGCGTTTTCGCAAGACTGCCAAAGGGTTCAAACGAGCCCAATCCCATCGTCGTCACATCCTCACCAAGAAGCCGAGCAAGCGTAAGCGTCAGCTGCGCGCGCCGAGCATGGTGGCGAAACAGGATCTGGTGCGGCTCGATCAGCTGCTTCCGAATCATTGAGGAGATGACAGATGGCACGCGTTAAGAGAGGCGTCATTGCTGGCGCCCGTCACAAGAAGATCCTCAAGAAAGCGAAGGGCTACTACAACGCCCGTCGCAAGGTTTTCCGCGCGGCGAAGCAGGCGGTCATCAAGGCCGGCCAGTACGCTTACCGCGATCGCAAGACCAACAAGCGCACGATGCGCTCGCTGTGGATCACGCGCATCAACGCTGAAGCGCGCGTTCACGGCTTGTCGTACAGCAAGCTGATCGCCGGGCTCAACCTGGCGGGACTCGAGATCGACCGCAAGGTGCTGGCCGACATCGCGATGAACGATCCGGCGGCATTCGGCGTGATCGCGCAGAAGGCAAAAGACAGCCTGTTGAAGCAGGCTGCCTAAATGCAATCGCTCGTTGAGGCCGCGCGCGCGGAGATCGCGCAGCTCAAGTCGCTCGGGGCGATGGACCACGAGGCACGCAAGGCTGCGGGCGCGAAGATCAACGAAGCCAAGGAAGCGCTGACCACGGCGCTGGACGCGCGTCGCGCTGAGCTCGAAAACGAGCAGCTCGCGGCGCAGCTCGCCAGCGACACCGTGGATGTCACGTTGCCAGGTCGCGGCCAGACCGTCGGCGGATTGCATCCCGTCACGCGTTCGCGCCGCCGCATCGAACAAATCTTTCGCGGTGGCGGCTTCACGGTCGCCGACGGTCCGGAGATCGAAGACGACTGGCACAACTTCGAAGCGCTGAACATTCCCGCGGATCATCCGGCGCGGGCGATGCATGACACGTTTTATTTCGGCGACGGACGTCTGCTGCGGACGCATACGTCGCCGGTGCAGGTGCGCTATCTGCAGGCGCACAAGCCGCCAGTGCGCATCATCGCGCCCGGCCGCGTCTATCGCTGCGATTCCGATATGACGCACACGCCGATGTTTCATCAGCTCGAAGGGCTGGTGGTCGACGAGGGCATCAGCTTCGCGAACCTGAAGGCCGTGCTGCACGGCTTCATGCAAGAGTTTTTCGAGAAGGACGTCGGCATGCGGCTGCGTCCGTCCTATTTTCCGTTCACCGAGCCGTCTGCCGAGGTTGATATTTCGTGCGTCGCGTGCGGCGGCACTGGCTGTCGTGTGTGCAAGCAGACTGGCTGGCTCGAAGTTGCGGGCTGCGGCGTCGTGCATCCCAACGTGCTGCGAGCAGTGGGCGTCGATTCCGAACGCTACACCGGCTACGCATTCGGCTTCGGCATCGACCGACTCACGATGCTGCGCTATGACGTCAACGATCTGCGCTTGTTCTTCGAGAACGATTTGCGCTTCCTCAGGCAGTTCTCCTGATGAAGATCAGCCTGCAATGGTTGGCCGAGTGGGCGGACACGGGCAGCGATGTGCGCGGGCTGGCGCACGCGCTCACGATGGTCGGACTCGAAATCGAAGCGATACAGCCGGCGGCGCCGCCGCTCGCGAATGTCGTAGTCGGCGAAGTGAAGTCGGTGACGCGTCATCCCGATGCTGAAAAGCTCAACGTCTGCAGCGTGTGGAATGGCCGCGAAGAGTTGCAGATCGTCTGCGGCGCGCCGAACGTTCGCGTCGGCATGAAGGCGCCGCTCGCGCTCATTGGCGCGAAGTTGCCGAACGGGATGGAGATCAAGCAGGCGAAGCTGCGCGGCGTCGAGTCTTCCGGAATGCTGTGCTCGGCGCGTGAGCTGGGCTTGAGCGAGGACGCGTCCGGATTGTTCGATCTGCCGAGCGTGCTGCAACCCGGCCAGGATCTGATCGCGGCACTGGGCCTGAACGATACGATTTTCGAAGTGAATCTCACACCCAATCGCGGCGACTGCATGAGCGTCGCCGGCGTTGCGCGCGAAGTCGCCGCGTTGCGTAAGCGGGCGCTGCATCCGCTTGCGATGAAGCCTGTCGACGCGCAATCGAACGAACGCTTCCCGGTGCGGCTCGAAGGCGGCGCCGCGTGCCCGAAGTTTGGCAGCCGCGTCGTCCGTGGCATTCGTGCGGGCGCGAAATCGCCGTTCTGGATGCAGGAGCGACTGCGTCGTGCCGGACTCCGTCCGATCAGCGCCGTCGTCGACATCACCAACTACGTGATGCTCGAGCTCGGTCAGCCGCTACACGCATACGACCTCAACAAGTTGAACGGGTCGATCATCGTGCGCTACGCGCGCGCGGGCGAGACGCTGAAGATGCTCGATGGCCGCGTCGTCGAACTGACACCGGACACACTGATGATTGCCGACGAGCGCACGCTGCTGGGCATGGGCGGAGTAATGGGCGGTGAGGATTCCGGTATCGGCGACGAGACGAAGGACGTGTTGCTGGAAGGTGCGTTCTTCCATCCTTCTGTGGTCGCGCGCGGTCGTCGTTACGGCTTGATTACGGATGCCTCGCAGCGATTCGAGCGCGGCGTGGATCCTGAATTGCAGGAGCGCGCGATCGAGCGCGCTACGCAGCTGCTATTGGAATGTGCCGGCGGCACGCCTGGTCCGCTCGAGATCACGCGCACGCCTGAGCAATACCCGGCGCGCGGTGCAATTCGCGTTCGCCATCAGCGCGTGCAGCACGTCCTTGGCGCACCGCTGGCTGCTGACATCGTTGCGGATTGCTTGACCCGGCTTGGCATGAAGGTCGAAGGCGCCGCACCGGCCTGGTCCGTGACTCCGCCGAGCTGGCGCTTCGACATCAGCATCGAAGAAGACCTGATCGAGGAAGTCGCACGGCTCTACGGCTTCGACAACATTCCCGAGCAGAATGAAATCGCCGCGCAGCGCATGCAGCCGTGGACCGAAACTCGCGTCCGCAACGAGCGCGCAGGCGATCTGCTGGTCGACCGCGGCTACCAGGAAGCAATTACGTATTCGTTCACCGAGCCGGCGGCGCAGGCGCAACTGCTGCCCGGCGCGGCATTCGCGCTGGCGAATCCGATCTCGGCCGAGTTGGCGGTGATGCGCACGTCCCTCTGGCCTGGCTTGCTGCAAGCGCTCGGTAGCAATCAGCGTCGACAACAGACGCGCGTGCGTCTGTTCGAAATCGGTCGCCACTATGCCGGCACCGATGGCGCCGAAACCGAAGTGATCGCGGCCGTTGTCGCGGGCTCGGCATTGCCGGAGCAGTGGGGCGCCGAGGCGACGAAGATCGACTTCTTCGACGTGAAGGCAGACGTCGCAGCATTGCTCGATCTCACTGGCGCGCCCGCGCAATTCCGCTTCGTGCCCGAGCGACATCCAGCTTTGCATCCGGGACAGTCGGCGCGCATCTGGCGCGGTGAGCGTTCCGTAGGGTGGCTGGGCGCGCTGCATCCAGAGCACTCACGCCGTCTGGATTTGACATATCCGGTGTTCGTCTTCGAGATCGAAACCGCGGCGGGCCTGAGTCGTGATATCCCTGTCTTCGCCGAGATCTCCAAATACCCGGCCATCCGCCGCGATATTGCGGTGATCGTCGACGAAGCCTTGGCGGTGCAGGCGCTGCTGGACCGCGTCCGCGAAGCCGCTGGCGCCCTTCTGCAAGACCTGACGGTGCTCTCTGTCTATCGCGGGCGACAGTTCGAGAAAGGCAAGAAAAGCATAGCCTTAGGTCTGCAATTGCAGGATACTTCCCGCACCCTGACCGATAGCGAAGCCGACGCCCTCGTGGCGCGGGTCATCGAACAACTGACGCTCAAGCTGAACGCCACGATCCGGGATAAATAAACATATGGCACTGACGAAAGCGGAGATCGCCGAGGCATTGTTCGACCAACTCGGTTTGAACAAGCGCGAAGCCCGGGAGCTCGTCGATCTGTTCTTCGAAGAGCTGCGTGCCTCGCTCTCTACCGGCGAGCAGGTGAAGCTATCCGGATTCGGCAACTTCGATTTGCGTGATAAAAACCAGCGACCGGGTCGTAATCCGAAGACGGGCGAGGAGATTCCCATCAGCGCTCGCCGCGTTGTGACGTTTCGACCGGGACAAAAACTGAAAGCACGAGTCGAGGCGTATGCTGGAAGCAGGCAATAACAGCGAGCTGCCCCCGATCCCTGGCAAGCGCTACTTCACCATCGGTGAAGTGAGCGATCTTTGCGGGGTCAAGCCGCACGTGCTGCGCTACTGGGAGCAGGAGTTCCCGCAGCTGAAGCCCGTGAAGCGCCGCGGCAATCGGCGTTACTACCAGCGCCAGGATGTGCTGGTGATCCGTCAGATCAGGAGCCTGCTGTACGAACAGGGTTTCACGATCGGCGGCGCCCGCAATCGCCTGCAAGGCGACGAAGCGCGCGACGATCTCACGCAAGCGCAACAGATCGTGCGCCAGATCCGCACCGAGCTCGAAGAAGTCCTGCGCATCCTGCGCAGATAAAGCATCAGATCGCTGTTATGGCGCTGTAGGTCGGGCTTCAGCCCGACTCCCCATACATTTTCAAAAACGCATCCACCGCCTCATTCACATGCGCGCTCCGCGTGCGCGCACTCATCACCCCACCGCACGCGGCGCTGAACACAATCTG
>Ga0310811_10014549_pt1 | contig 10264 bp, 11 predicted proteins | sample YCmetagenome_FD_207642 | JGI IMG/M metagenome (GOLD analysis project Ga0310811, IMG submission 207642) | Soil microbial communities from experimental microcosm in Duke University, North Carolina, United States - YC | ecosystem: Engineered > Artificial ecosystem > Soil microcosm > Unclassified ... | reverse complement strand
CCGTAAAGCCATTGCGCAGGGGATGTCGGATGTTCTCCGCTGCCCTGTATGCTCATGTGCGCACTCTTCTACCCATTGCACATGAGACCGCGGGTGCAGCGCGCATCCGGCATTCCCTGCGCCCTCTGTTTTGGGAGGGCGTAAGAATTCCAGCAAAGCTCGGGCGTATCGCGTCGCGAGAACGCGAAACTATATCCACCGTCATTGCGAGCGAAGCGAAGCAATCCATCTCGCTTCGCTGTGCTCGCAATGACGGAGGAGATGGGATCGCGATCCATTGGCTCGCAATGACGCGGAGGGACCGTGCCTCACGAATTCACATGCACGAAATCACGCAGCAGCGGATAGATCTCGTTGTTCCAGCGTTTGCCCGAGAACACGCCGTAATGGCCGACGCCGGCCTGCATGTGGTGCACGCGGCGAAAGGCGCGCACGCCGGTGCAGAGGTCCTGGGCCGCCAGCGTCTGGCCGATCGAGCAGATGTCGTCCTTTTCGCCCTCGACCGTCATCAGGCCCATGCGCCTGATCGCGGCCGGGTTCACGGGACGGCCGCGATGCATCAATCTGCCCAGCGGCAACAGATGTTCCTGAAACACGTCGCGCACGGTTTCGATGTAAAACTCGGCCGGCAAATCCATCACCGCAAAATATTCGTCGTAGAAGGTCTTGATCGACTCCGCCTTCTCCGTCTCGCCCTTGGCCAGATGCTGGGCGAGATCGATATGCTGCTTGATGTGGCGTTCGAGATTCATCGAGACGAACGCGGTGAGCTGCACGAAGCCGGGATAGACCTGCCGGAACGCGCCCTTGCATTGCAGCGGCACGTAATTGATCAAATTCTGCTCGAACCATTTGAGCGGCTTGCTCTTGGCGAACGCGTTGACCCGGGTCGGCAGGATGCGGGTGTCGATCGGCCCCGCCATCAAGGTCAGCGTGGCGGGACGGGCAGGGTGATCCTGCTCCGACATGATTGCGGCCGCCGCCAGCGCCGAAACCGAGGGCTGGCAGATCGCCACCATGTGCGAGCGCGGGCCCATTCTGTCGAGGAACGCGATCAAGTGATCGGTGTAGTCCTCGAGGCCGAACCGGCCGTGCGCGCGCGGGATGTCGCGCGGGTTGTGCCAGTCGGTAATGTAGACGTCGTGGTCCTGCAGCAGCGTCTTGACCGTGCCGCGCAGCAGCGTCGCGAAATGGCCGGACATCGGCGCCACCAGCAGCAGCCGCGGCTGCTCGGGCGAATTCTCTTTCTTGAAATGCAAGAGCGAGCCGAACGGGGTCGCGTAGGCGACCTCCTCGATCACCTCCACTTCCTGATTGCCGACCAATATCGTGTCGATGCCATAGGCCGGCCGCGTGTAGGTGAGCGAGGTGCGCGAGATCAGTTCGAGGGCTGCGGCAAGCCTTCCGAACGCCCTGTCGGAGACGCCCTGCGGCACGAGGTTGAGATATTTCAGGGCAGCACCAGCCCCGGTCCGCCATGGCGCCGTGAGGTCCATGTGGTTCTCATAAGCCTGGTACATCAAAGACATCATACGCATCCGCACCTCACCCGATGGTGCCATGCAATATCGAAGCCAAGGGCGGGGCGAACCGCCTCGAAAACTGGCACGTGGCTTGCTGCGTATGAGGCACGACGCACGGGCTTCAAACGGCGGCGGCGCGCCGGCGCGACCGCCCGCCAGGGCCGTTTCGGAAAAGACGTTCGGGCGAGGAAAGGCCTATGGCGAAAACGACACTGACCATCAGCAGCAAGAACTACTCGTCATGGTCGCTGCGCGGCTGGCTGCTGGCGAAATTCTCAGGCCTGCCATTCGAGGAGGTCGTCACCGCCCCCGACGACGCGTCGGCGCGGGCTGAAATCCTGCTGCTGTCGTCGTCGATCCTGGTGCCGTGCCTGCGCCACGAGGGCTCGACCGTCTGGGACACGCTGGCGATCGCCGAATACCTCAACGAGGTGATGCCGGATGCCGGCCTGTTGCCGGCCGATCGCATCCAGCGGGCGCATTGCCGCTCGATCTGCGGCGAAATCCACTCCGGTTTCACGACGCTGCGCGCATCATTGCCGGTCAATCTGAGGGGGCATTTTCCGGGCTTCAAGATCTGGTCGCGCGCCCAGGCCGACATCGACCGGGTCTGCACCATCTGGCGCGAGTGCCTGGCCCAATCCGGCGGGCCGTTCCTGTTCGGCGAACGCACCATGGCGGATGCGATGTATGCCCCCGTCGTGACCCGCTTCATGACCTATGACGTCAAGCTCGAGCCCCGGCTTGCGACCTACGCCAGGACCATCATGGCCATGCCCGAGATGGTGGAGTGGATCGACGCCGCCAGGGCCGAGCCCGCCGACATCGAAGAGCTCGAGGTCGAATATTAGGCAGCGCGCGGCGCGGCTTGCCCGTTTGAAGGGCTTAAAGCCAGGGCAGCGTTTGCCTAAAGCCCGTGCCATCGGGGAGGCCGGCGCTTCGGCCGGTGGCGGTGCAGATGGACACCATGGGTTGCGGATTCCGGCTTCCGGCCAAGTGCTTCGATGCATTTTCGGCGGCGGCGTTTCAAATCGCCGCAGTGCAACGAGACTGGCGCGGAATTCGCATAGAAGCAGGCATCCGTGAACGCGACGATGCGACGCTGCCGAAAATTTGGACGCCTCTCGTCATCGCGATCTCGCGAAAAACCGTGGAGGCTTTCAATGAACCAGCACGCCGTCGTCGGCAAATTCTCCCACGTCAAACCAGGCGATACCGAGTTCAGGGAAGGGGGCATGTACGAGGACAAGCCGACCCTGATGCAGGCCGGCGATGTCGTGCATCAGCGGCCGGGCATCACGCACTATCTCTACGATTATTCGAAAGACATGGAATACCTGGAAATCGTCAGCCCGGCGGACTTCAAGACCGTCGATGTCGCGCCGGCCGTCGATCACCTGCCGTCGCCGACATCGTGGAGGTGACGGTCATGTCATCCCCGGAGGAGTTAAGCCTTGTCCTCGGCCGCTGGCTGCGTCCGATCGTGGTCGTGCTGCATGTGGTGCGCCGCCTGACATTCCAGCCGATATCTAGCCGTGAACAGGGGAGTACATCGCGCCAGCAGTGATTCGGGCGCGATTCGTTCCACCGGCGTTCCGAACCTTAAGACGACGCGTGTTGCCGTCGCATTATGACACATGCGCGGCTTGGCCGGCTGCGCCCGCTGCCGCTCTCGGCACAGGAACCCGCCAGGAACGGATATCAAAGCCGCGGCAGGCGCCAGCCGATCACCGTCGCCTCGACCGCGCCGCCGGTCCGCTCGTTGCGCCATCGGCCTTCGATCCATCGGCAGGCGAACGGCAGTTGATACGTTCCACTGTGATCCTCGCAAAGCACCTCGACCGGCCGGTCCAGCGGCGGTTCCCCGTTGCCATCGAACTGTGCCAGCCGTTTTTCGCGCGTTGCCATATCGTCAATCTCCACTCCGCGGCACGCAAACCTGTTGTTTGGGTTCCGCGGCCAAAAGCCCACCCTCACAATAAGCGGGAATCTCACCGCCTGAATGCGGTATCAGTGTGGTATCGCTGGCAAGTGTGGCTGGCTGCGAGCAATTTGCCGTGATGAACGCCCCTGCTGCGTGATGAATGTTTTTTGCACGAGGATTTGATGATCGCCCGGATTGCAACCACGGCCGTGGCCCTAGCTGTGCTGCTGACGGCAGGCCTGCCTTCAAACATCCATGCGCAGGACGTTCCCGGCATCGAAATCTGCACCGTCGAAAAGGCCATGGAGCGGCGTACCTCCTGTCTGCAGAGCAACGTCGATTTCCTGCAAAAGACCATCAACAAGCTGACCTTGGACCATCAGCAGAAACTCGATGCCGCCAACCGGCAGATCGAGGGTTTGAAAGCCAGCGTCATCGCCCTGCAAAAGATCGTCGACGATCTGCAGAGGAAGAAATCCGAGGCGGCTCCGGCGAAGGATGCCGCGCCGGTTGCCAAGGATGCCGGCAAGGACAGCGCGAAGTAGGGAACCGGCCCGGGGGTTCAGGATATCCGGTATTGCTCCATGACGTCCCTGTCCGGCTCGTAGCCGAGCCCTGGTCCCTCCGGTACCTCGACATTGCCATTCGCGTCGACATCGACGCGGCCGCGCCACAGATTGGCGGCGCGCTTCATGTAAAATATCTCGACGAAGGTCGCGTCGTCGCGCAGCGACAGCAACTGCAGCGTCGCCAGCAGGCCCGGTCCGAAATAGGGCGAGTGCGGCGCCAGCCGGACGCCCAGCTCATCCGCCAGCGCGACCACTTTGAGATATTCGGTGATGCCGCCGACCTTGGTCACCGAGGGTTGCGCATGGCTCACGGCGCGAGCTTTCATCATCTGGCTGAACTGATACGCCGTGCAGGCGTTCTCGCCCGCCGCGATATCGAGGCCGCCCTTGCTGCGCACCTCCGCAAGCGCCCCAAAATCCTCGGGCGGCCACACCGGCTCTTCGAGAAACATCGGCGCCGCCTCCCGGCAGGAATGCGCAAATGCGATTGCCGCCGCACCATCCATCGGACAGTTCATGTCGACCATCAGCGGAACGCCGGGGCCTATCGCCTGCCGGGCGGCATAAACCGCGGGCGCGGTGGTTTCGTGCAGCTTGATCGCGGTATAGCCCTGCCGCCGCGCGACCTCGCATTCGCCGGCCACCAGTTCCGGCTTTCCGATCCGCAGCAGGCTGGCATAGGCCGGAATCCGCTTCCGTTTGGTTTCGCCGATCAACTGGCGCAGCGGCACGCCCTTGACGCGCGCGGCAAGGTCCCACAGCGCGATATCGAGCCCCGATATCGCAAACATCGTGACGCCGTAGCGGCCGAACAAATGCAGGTTGCGCTGGATCTGCTCCATGAACGCCGGGATATCAGCTGCATCCGGAACCGTCTGACCGCGGGCCTGCGGCGCGATCATCTCGTTGACGGCCGTCAGCGTTGTCCGCGGGCAGACATAGCCGAAGGCGTCGCCCCAGCCGGTGACGCCGGCATCGGTCGAAACCTCGACCAGGACGATATCGAGCGCGGAAATCGCCGAGGCGCCCTGGCGGAAGCTCGCCACCCCGGAATCATAGGGGATGCTGATGTGGTGGGCCCGGACGTCGGTGATCAACATGGCTTTCGCTCCAGAACGCTGGCTTACGACTTCTCGCCCGACATCAGCGGGCCGAACAGCTCCCAACTCTCGCCCTTGAACCGCATCATCTGAAGCTGCTCGAGGGGAGCGAAATCGGTCGGACTGGTCTTGATCCTGGTGCCCGGCAGGTAGATGCCGATCTCGAAATTCAGGTTCGCCGCCTGCTTCATGATGTTTTCGCGGGTGAGATCGTCCTTGCACTGACGCAGCACCTGCTCGAGGCCCTTGGCGACGCCGTAGGCGAACACGGTGGCGGCGTCCTCCTGGTCGCCCTCGGGATACCACTTGCTCATGAAGGCCCGCCATTCGTTCATCGCGGGATCGTTCGTCCACTGCGGATCCTTGGGGTCCTTCAGATAGGCCGCACTCAGGATGCCCTGACCGTTCTCGTAGCCTGCCGGCTTCATGACGCTGCCGACCGACACCGAGACGTTGGTGAGGAAATGCACCGGATTCCATTTCAGTTCGCCGAGCTTCTTGATCGCCTGCGCCGCGAATTTCGGCGTCGAGATGTTGACGAAGATGTCGGGATTGGCGTTCCTGATCTGCACCACCTGCGAATCAACCGTAGGCGAGGTGGTCTCGTAGGAGGATTCGATGACGATCAGCTTGTTGGCCTGATCGCCGAGGCCGTCGCGCAGACCGATGACGTAATCCTTTCCGAAGTCGTCGTTCTGATACATCACGCCGATGGTCTTGCCGGGATAGTTTTTCAGGATGTAGGCGGCGTAGATCCGGGCCTCGACCTGGTAGTTTGGCTGCCAGCCGATCGTCCACGGAAAATTCTTCGGGTCGTTCCATTTGGCGGCGCCACTCGACACGAAGACCTGCGGCACCTTCTTGGAGTTCATGTATTTCTGGATCGCGGTATTACCCGGCGTTCCCAGTGGATTGAAGACCAGCAGCACCTCGTCGGCCTCGACCAGCTTGCGGGCCTGTTCCACGGTCTTGGCCGGATTGTAGCCGTCATCATAGGAAATGAAGCTGAGCTTGCGGCCGTTGATGCCGCCTTCGGTGTTGATCTTGTTGAAATAGGCCGCCTCGGTCTTGCCGATGGTGGCGTAGGCGGACGCAGGGCCCGAATACGGCATGATGTTGCCGATCTTGATCTCGGTATCGGTCGCGCCCGGGTCGTATTTCTTCTGGGCATTGGCGCTGCCAGCGACCGCGACGACGAGCAGTCCCGCCAGCGCAACGGATGTGGCATGATTCAAGACTCGGTGGTGCATCAATGTCCTCCCTGACGTGCTGGCCGAGGCTCATGCAGTCTTCATTGTGCGCAGCTTGGCGAGCCGTCGGATCGAATGCAGCAAACGCAGTATGCACGATTGGGTTGAGGTTGCCAGCCAGGCATTCGCGGCTATCCTCGCCACCAATTTCCGTCCAGCGGAACCAGCTCCCGGTTTCGCATCGCGGCAGCAACGGCGGTCAAATGAAGCGCGCGACGAACGATCATGATGTGACGGCTTCGAAGGAAAGCTGTTGGCGATGAATCCAGCCCAGAAAGCGCTCTGGTATATCGAAAGCCATCTTGCGGGGGCGTTGACCCTCGACGAGATTGCCGCGATCGGCGGCGTCTCGCGCTTCCACATGGTGCGGGCGTTCGCCGCCGCGACCGGGTTTTCGGTCATGCGTTACGTGCGCGCCCGCCGCCTGAGCAATGCGGCACGGGCACTGGCATCCGGTGCGCCGGATATTCTCAGCCTGGCGCTGGACGCTGATTACAGCTCTCACGAAGCATTCACCCGCGCGTTCCGCGACCATTTCGGCGTGACGCCCGAATCGGTCCGCGCCGCAACGTGCCTCGATCATCTCAAGCTTCAGGAGCCAATCGTCATGGCCTCAACCTTGCTCGACAATCTCAAAGCCCCGCGTTTCGAGGCCGGCAAGGCCTTGCTCGTCGCCGGCATCGGCGAACGCTGTACCCACGAAAACGAAGGCGCTTTCATTCCCGGTCTGTGGCAGCGCTTCCACCAGGTCGTCGACAACATTCCCGCGCGGATCGGGAAGCTGGCCTATGGCGTCTGCTGCAACGGCGACGATGCCGGCAATTTCGACTACGTCGCGGGCGTCGAAGTGACCGACTTCTCCGACCTGCCGCGCGAATTCCAGGGCGTGCGGATTCCCGAACAACGCTACGCCGTATTTACCCATAGCGAGCACATCTCGAGCATTCGCCGCACCGTCAACACGATCTGGAATCATTGGTTGCCGGCATCTGGCATGAAAGCCGCCGACGCGCCGAACTTCGAGCGTTATGACGAGAAGTTCGATCCCGGCACCGGCAATGGCGGGCTCGAAATCTGGATTCCAGTCCGCGACTGAGGCGCCTTGGCGCAGCTGATCGCGCCGCAGGGCTGCCCTGCGCGGCAGGGTAGCCCGTGGTTGCTTGGCAAGCGTGATCTCCTTTGCCATAACAGGAGCAACGACATGTTGCGCGTGCGGGATCGAGCTTGGAATCCGCCTGCAGCCAAAGCAAGCCGGGAGGATTTCATGGCAAATGTTCGCGTTATCGCCACCGATCTGGAGTTTCCGGAAGGCCCGGTGGTTATGCCTGACGGGTCGGTCGTGCTGGTCGAAATCCGCGGCCGCCGGCTGAGGCGGGTCTGGCCGGACGGGCGCAAGGAGGTGGTTGCGGAGATTCCCGGCGGCCCCAATGGCGCGGCGCTTGGCCCCGACGGTAAAATGTACGTTTGCAACAATGGCGGCTTTAGCTGGGTACAGGGGCGCGGCTTCCTGATGCCGGGGCCGCCGTCACCAGCCGAGTATATCGGCGGTTCGATCCAGCGCGTCGACATGTCGACTGGCAAGGTCGAGACCGTGGTCGACAAATGCGGTGAGCATCCTCTGAAGGGACCCAACGATCTGGTGTTCGACAAGCATGGCGGGCTCTGGTTCACCGATCTCGGCAAGCGCCGCGCCCGCGACATGGATCTCGGCGGGATTTATTATGTCAGGCCCGGCATGAAGGAGGTTGTCGAAGGCGCGTTCGGCATGCTGCCGGTCAATGGTATCGGTCTGTCGCCGGACGAGAACACGGTTTATGCGGTCGAGACGCCGACGGCGCGGCTGTGGGCGTTCGATCTGTCTGCTCCGGGCGAGGTCAAGCCGCGCGATCCGATCTATCGCGGCGAACGCGGCAAGCCGATCGCCGGTCTCGGCGGCTACCAGATGTTCGATTCGCTGGCCGTCGAAGCCTCGGGCAATGTTTGCGTGGCGACCCTGATCTCGGGCTGTATCTCGGTAATCGCGCCCGATGGCAGCCTCGTCGAGCAGGTGCCGACCGGCGACCGCATGACGACCAATATCGCCTTCGGCGGACCTGAACTGAAAACCGCCTACATCACGCTCTCCGGCAAGGGTGAGTTGATTGCGATGGACTGGGCGCGCCCCGGCACACCGCTGAATTTTTTGAATAGGTGAACTAAGGTACGTCATTGCGAGCGAAGCGAGGCAATCCATTTATCCGCGACGGGCAGTATGGATTGCTTCGTCGCTGACGCTCCTCGCAATGACGGCCTAGAGAGTGGAGTCTTCGATGCCCTGGCTTGAACCTGTCTCGTTACGTGGGGCCTACGCGCGGCTCGAGCCGCTGTCGCACGATCAATGCGATGGACTGACCGAGGCGGTGAAGGACGGCGAACTCTGGAAGCTCTGGTACACCTTCGTGCCGAAGCCCGACGAAATGAAAAAGGAAATCGACCGCCGGCTGGGGTTGCAGGCGGCGGGCTCGATGCTGCCGTTCACGGTGTTCGATGCCGACGGTAAGATCGCGGGCATGACGACCTATATGAACGTCGACGCGCCCAACCGCCGCGTCGAGATCGGCTCGACCTGGTATGCCAAGAGTGTGCAGCGCAGCGCGGTCAATACGCAGTGCAAATTGCTGCTGCTGACGCACGCCTTCGAGAAGCTCGATTGCATTGCGGTCGAGTTCCGCACCCATTTCTTCAACCAGCAGAGCCGCCGCGGCATTGAACGCCTCGGCGCCAAGCAGGACGGTATCCTGCGCAACCATACCATCGCGCCGAACGGCACATTGCGCGACACCGTGGTCTTCAGCATTATCGCCGGCGAATGGCCGACGGTGAAGGCGCATCTTAATTATCAACTCAATGACAAGCCGCGATAGTAAGTGAGCCGGAAAGCGGCGACCGGCTTTCCCAAGCGATCATGGTCAAACAAGAATGAACCGGTGATATGGAAACGTTCGATTATGTGATTATCGGCGCGGGCTCCGCAGGCAGTGTGCTCGCCAACCGCCTCAGCGAGGATGCAGGCACCAGCGTCTGCGTGCTCGAGGCAGGCGGCAGGGACTGGCACCCCTACATCCATCTGCCGGCCGGCTTCATCAAGACGTTCCATATGAAGAGCGTCAACTGGGCGTACCAGCAGGAGGTGGGGCCGTGGACCGGCGGCCGCAGTATCTATGCCCCGCGCGGCAAGACGCTCGGCGGTTCGTCGTCGATCAACGGCCATATCTACAACCGCGGCCAGCGCCAGGATTTCAACACCTGGGCGCAGCTCGGCAACCGCGGCTGGGGCTATCCGGACGTGCTGCCCTATTTCAAGCGGCTGGAACGGCGCGTCGGCGAGGGCGAAGACACTTTTCGCGGGCGCGACGGCAATCTAACCGTCACCACCATGGATTGGCGGGATCCGCTGTGCGAAGCGTTCATGGCCGGTGCCATGAGTCTGGGCATTCCGCGCAACCCCGATTACAACGGCGCGATCCAGGAAGGCGTCTCCTACTGCCAGCGCACGATCCAGAACGGCCTGCGCGTCAGCGCGGCGACCGCGTTCCTGCATCCGGCGCGAAAGCGGACGAACGTCCATGTCCGCACCCACGCGCATGTCACCAACATCATTTTCGAGGGCAAGCGCGCCGTCGGCGTGCGCTACCTCAAGGGCGGCAAGGGCGGCGTGCCCACCGAGGTGCGCGCCAACAAGGAGGTCATCCTGTCCGGCGGCACCTATAATTCACCGCAAGTGCTGCAATTGTCCGGCGTCGGCTCGCCGGACCTGCTGCAATCGCACGGCATTGAGGTCCGTCACGCGTTGCCTGGCGTCGGCGAGGGCTTGCAGGACCACTACGCGCCGCGTTCGGTCGCGCGCGTCAAGAACATC
>Ga0310811_10014548_pt1 | contig 10264 bp, 10 predicted proteins | sample YCmetagenome_FD_207642 | JGI IMG/M metagenome (GOLD analysis project Ga0310811, IMG submission 207642) | Soil microbial communities from experimental microcosm in Duke University, North Carolina, United States - YC | ecosystem: Engineered > Artificial ecosystem > Soil microcosm > Unclassified ... | reverse complement strand
AAAATCAACCAGATCGATCCGCTTGTTGACAAGAAAGGCGTTCATTTTTTGTATGCGCGAAATAATAATGAGTAAGCCACTGTAGAGTTATGCTGCACCCACATTCAACTCCAATGCTTTTGTGCGACTGGGACCCGGCGGCCGACGCCGAAGGCCTTGGTTGTCACCTTTAATCCCGGCGCGGCCTGACGCCGTTTATATTCGTTGAAATTGATCAGACGAATAATCCGGCGAACCGTTGCTTCATCCTGGCCGGATTGGATGATTTCCGCCGCCGTCCGTCCTTCGACCACATACGCATTCAGGATGGCGTCCAGCACATCGTAGGGTGGCAGCGAGTCCTGATCTTTCTGATCGGGTCGCAATTCGGCCGAGGGCGCTTTGGTGATGGTGTCGGGCGGAATGATTTCCCGTTCCTGATTCAGCCAGCGTGAGATGCGATAGACCATGGTCTTGGGCACGTCGCTGATGACGGCCAGCCCGCCGCACATGTCGCCATACAAGGTGCAATAACCCACGGCCAGTTCGCTTTTGTTCCCCGTGGTCAGGAGCAATGAACCGAATTTGTTCGACATGGCCATCAGGATGACGCCGCGCAGACGCGCTTGAATATTTTCTTCCGTCGTGTCTTCTGCACGGTTGGCGAAAATGGGCTTCAACTGCTCTTTGGCCGAGAGGAACATCGGCTGGATGGGAATCACGTCATATCCAATTTGCAAATTCTTCGCGAGCTTTTGAGCATCGTCGAGACTGCCTTGTGACGAAAACTGCGAGGGCAGGGCGACCCCGCGCACATTTTCCCGGCCCAGAGCATCTGCCGCAATGGCCGCCGTCAGCGCCGAATCAATCCCGCCGCTCAGACCCAGCACAGCGGACTTGAATCCGCATTTGTGCATATAATCCCGCGTGCCGAGCACCAACGCCTGGTAAACCATTTCCTCATCCACTGGTGTGGCGGGTTGGATGGGTGTGGCGGTTTTCAAATCCACGACGATGAAATCTTCCGCAAACATTTTGCCCTCGGCCAGCAGTTCGCCCTTGTTGTTGAAGACGAGGCTGGCCCCGTCAAAAATCAATTCGTCATTGCCGCCGACAAGATTGCAATAAACCACCGGGCATTGGGATTTGGCGGCCAGCTTGGAAAGCATTTCGCGGCGAACCTGGTTTTTTCCCAGATGCCAGGGCGAGGCGGAGGCGTTCAAGATCAGTTTAACGCCGTCGGCAACCAATTCCATCGCCGGATTGCGCCGATACCGCCGGTCGTCCCAAAAATCTTCATCGTTCCAAAGGTCTTCGCAGACGGTCAATCCCAGCTTGGTTTCTTCAAACACCACGGGCGTATTTTCTGTCGCCGGTTCGAAATAGCGGTCTTCGTCAAAAACATCATAAGTCGGCAGCAGGGTTTTGGTGCGCGTCGCCTGCACCCGGCCATTTTGCAGCAGCGCAATGGCATTAGTGGCCTTGCGCCCCGGCTGAGTTTCATTGCGTCCGATGAATCCCGTGACCAGTGCCGTCTTGCCGGCTTTCTGCGCCAGCCGCTCCAAAGCTTCAAGGTTTTTTGCGATGAAAGTGCTGTTCAACACCAGGTCTCTGGGCGGATAACCAGTCAGCGCCAGTTCCGGGGCCAGCACCAGATCCGCGCCGGCGGCCACGGCGCGCGCGTAGGCTTCAAGAATTTTAGCCTCGTTGCCCGGAATGTCGCCAACGGTCGTGTTGATTTGTGCCAAAGCTACTTTCATGGCCGGCCAGCGTATAAGCAGTGATGCTGAAATTCAAGCTTTGCACCGGCTGGTTTTGAACCAGCAATTATTCGACCGGCAAGGTGCGGTGAAAACGCTGGCAGGTTTTATTCGCCCGCATTAAACTCCGCGTTCGATCATGGATAAAATCTTTGTCACCGGCGCGTCCGGTTTTATTGGCAGCAATCTCGTGGACCGTCTGCTCGCGGATGGCCGGCAGGTCGTGGGTTGGGATAATTTTTCCACCGGCCAGCGGAAATTTCTCGAAGGCGCGCTGAAACAGCCGAACTTCAAGCTCATCGAAGGCGACAACCTCGACCTACCCGCGTTGACAAAGGCAATGGCAGGCTGCGACACGGTTTTTCATCTGGCAGCCAACGCCGATGTGCGCTTCGGCCTCGAACATCCGTCGAAGGATTTGCAGCAAAACACCACGGCCACTTTCAATGTGCTCGAAGCCATGCGCGCCAACGGCATTAAACGCATCGCCTTCAGTTCTACTGGCAGCGTCTATGGCGAGGCCGAGAAGATTCCCACACCGGAAGACGCGCCGTTTCCGATTCAAACTTCGCTCTATGCCGCGTCCAAAGTTTCCGGCGAGGGCATGATTTCGTCTTACTGCGAAGGTTTTAAATTTGAGGGCTATATTTTTCGCTTCGTTTCGATTCTTGGCGAACGCTACACGCACGGCCACGTCTTCGATTTCTACAAGCAACTGCTCGAACATCCCGATCGCCTGAAAGTTCTCGGCGATGGCTCGCAGCGCAAAAGTTATCTCTACGTTCAAGACTGCGTCAGCGCCATGCTGCATGTCATGGGCCAAGGCACGGCGAAACAAGCAAAGCATGGCGTCGAAATTTACAATCTCGGCTGCGATGAATATGTCCAGGTCAACGACTCCATCGGCTTTATCTGCGGCGCGTTGGGGTTGAAGCCAAAAATGGAATACACCGGCGGCAATAAGGGCTGGGTCGGCGACAACCCGTTCATTTTTCTGGACACCAAAAAAATCCAAAGCACCGGCTGGAAAACCTCGTTGACGATTGAACAAGGCATCAAGCGCACACTCCAGTGGCTCCAACAAAACCAATGGGTTTACGAGACGCGCCAATGAACATCACCGTCCTCGGCCTCTGGCATCTGGGCAGCGTCACGGCGGCTTGTTGTGCCAAACATTTTCAAGTCGTCGGTTTGGATTTCGACTCGGCCAATATCGCCAAATTAAATTCCGGCCAGGCGCCGTTGTTTGAACCGGGTTTGAATGAACTCATCGCCGCCGGCCTCGCGGCAAAAAAACTTTCATTCACTTCGGACGCCGAGGCCGCATGTTCCAAGGCAGATGTTCTCTGGCTCACTTGCGACACGCCCGTCAATGACAACGACGAGTCGGACGTGGAATCTGTTCTCACCAATCTCCGCCGCGCCTTGCCGCACCTGCCGGCCGGCGCGCTGGTTTTGATTTCCGCGCAACTGCCCGTCGGCACCTGCGCCAGACTGGAGAAGGAGCATCCGCAATTTCATTTCGCCTGTTCGCCGGAAAATCTCCGGCTCGGCAAGGCGATTGACGCGTTTGAAAAAGCCGAGCGCGCGATCGTCGGAATTCGCACGGAAGCAAAGAAGGCGCTGATGGAAGAATTATTCAAACCGTTCGCGGCGCAGACGATTTTCATGCGCACCGAATCGGCGGAGATGGTCAAACACGCGCTGAATTCTTTTCTTGCGCTCTCGATCACCTTCATCAACGAGATTGCGCGCCTTTGCGAACACACCGGCGCGGATGCCAAGGAAGTTTCCATCGGTCTCAAGAGTGAAGCGCGCATCGGCCCGAAAGCGTATCTCGGCCCCGGCGGCCCATTCGCTGGCGGCACGCTCGCGCGCGATGTGGTGACGCTTTCAAAACTGGCCGAAGCCAACGGCGAAAAAATTTCCGTCATACCCGCCATCAAGCAGAGTAACGACCTGCATCGCGGCTGGGCGTTTCGCCGGTTGCAATCGCGCCTGGGCGATGTGCGCGGCAAGAAAATTGCCGTGCTGGGCCTGACTTACACCACGAACACCGATACGCTGCGTCGAAGCGCGGCCGTGGAATTGTGCCAGCAGTTGCTGGCGGCTGGCGCGAAGGTCTCCGCTTTCGATCCCGCCGTGAAAGAGCTTCCGCCAGAACTGAATTCCGTTTCGCTGGCGGGCGATATTCCTGGCGCGCTGGCGGGCGCGGAAGCCGTCGCGGTTTGCACCGAGTGGCCGCAGTTCCGGCAGGCGGACTGGGCAACAATCATTCCGCAGATGCGCCAGCCGGTGTTCGTGGACGCGAATCGTTTTCTCGAAAAGGAATTGAAAAACCTCCCCGGGGTTGAGCATCTTTCCGTTGGACGTGCCTGATATGAAACTCAAAAATCTCAACGCGCTCATCACCGGCGGCAGCCAGGGGCTTGGCAAAACCATCGCCGAGCATTTTCTGCGTGAAGGTGCGAACGTGGTCCTCTGCGCCCGTAGCGAAAAAGATTTGTCGGCCACGCGCGCCGAACTCGCCGCAAAATTTCCCGCGCAAAAAGTTTCCGCCAAGACCTGCGATGTCGCCAATGAAACCCAGGTGAACGAACTTACCGCGTTTGCCTTGCGTGAACTTGGTTCGCTGGATGCCCTTGTGTTGAACGCCGGGATTTACGGGCCAATGGGGCCGACGGAATCCGTTTCGTTTGATGAATGGCGGCGCGCACTGGACATCAATTTGTTCGGCGTCTTGCTGCCGAGCCGGGCCGTGATACCGCATTTCAAAAAGGCCGGGCGCGGCAAAATCGTCGTCTTAAGCGGCGGCGGCGCGACCAATCCCCTGCCGAACATCAGCGCCTACGCGGCTTCCAAGGCGGCCGTTGTGCGCCTGATGGAAACGCTGGCGGAAGAGTTGAAAAGCTTTCATGTGGACGTGAACGCGATCGCCCCGGGCGCCCTGGCAACGCGGCTGGTGGACGAAGTTCTCGCTGCCGGCCCGGAAAAAGTCGGCGCGGCGTTCTTCGAGAAGAACAAGGGCTGGAAGGAAAAAGGCGCGGTGCCGCTGGAACTCGGCGCGAATCTCGCCGTCTATTTGGCCAGCACGGAAAGCGACGGCATCACGGGCAAGCTCATCAGCGCCCAGTGGGATCCGTGGAAAGATTTACAGAAATACCGCGAGGAACTGGCGAAGTCAGACATCTATTGCCTGCGTCGCATCGTCCCGGAAGATCGTGGCAAAAAATGGAATTGATATGAGTTTACGCGTCGCTCTCATCGGTTGTGGTCTCATTGGTCAAAAGCGGTTGAACCTGCTGCCGCCCGGAAGCGTCACCGTCGCCTGCGACACGCAGCTTGAGCGCGCGAAGAAAATCGCCGCACAAAGTTCAGGGTGCATCGCCACCGAATCGTTCGAGCAGGCGGTTGCCTCACCCAACGTGGACGTGGTGATGATCGCTACGATCAACTCCGCCCTCGCGCCGATTGCCCTGGCCGCAGTGAAGCATGGCAAGCATGTGCTCGTTGAAAAACCCGCCGGCATTAGCGTCGTCGAACTTGAAGAACTGGAGGCTGCCGCCAAGAAAACCGGCGCGCTCGTCCGCGTTGGCTACAATCACCGCTATCATCCGGCCTGCTTGAAGGCGCTGGAAATTTTCCACAGTGGCGTGCTCGGCCCGATGATGTTTGTGCGCGGACGCTACGGTCAGGGTGGCCGCATCGGCTACGAGAAGGAATGGCGTGCGGATCCAAAGCTTTCCGGCGGCGGGGAATTGATTGATCAAGGTGTTCACCTGATTGATCTCGCCGGGATTTTCCTCGGTGAATTCACAAAAGTCGAAGGGCATGCTGCGACTTTTTTTTGGAAAATGCCGGTGGACGACAACGCATTTCTGAGCCTGCGCAATGCCGCTGGCAATACCGCGTGGTTGCATGTCAGTTGCAGCGAATGGAAGAATCTGTTCAGCCTCGAAATTTACGGTCGCGACGCGAAGCTGCATTGGGAAGGACTTGGCGGTAGCTACGGCATCGAGCGACTGACCTATTACAAAATGCTGCCGCAGATGGGCCCGCCAGAGACGACCATCTACGAATTCCCGCGCGGCGACGAGTCGTGGAAAATCGAGATGGCAGAGTTCTTCGACGACATCAAACTCAAGCGCACGCCGGTGCCGGGCTTGAAGGAAGCCAAAGCGGCGCTGGCCGTCGTTGAAAAAATTTATCACAAGTGATTTATGATTATAGCTAGATCTCCATTGCGTATTTCCCTGGGCGGCGGCGGCACGGATTTGCCCTCATACTACGAAAAGTTCGGCGGCTTTCTCATTGCGGCGGCGATTGACCGCTACGTTTACATCACGCTGCACGAGACGTTCGTGCCGGATTTGATCGTGAAGTATTCGGAACTCGAACGCGTGCCGGCGGCGGCGCAGTTGAAACATCCGATCATCCGCGAAGCTTTCGCGCTGGTCGAACTTGACGGGCGTGCGCTCGAACTGACTTCGATGGCGGACATTCCGTCCGGCACTGGACTGGGTTCCTCCGGCAGCTTTACCACGGCGTTGCTCAAGGCCTTGCACGCGCACAAAAAAAATCTTGTGCATCCTGCGGAACTGGCGGAACAAGCTTGCGATATTGAGTTGAACCGCTTGAAGGAACCCATTGGCAAACAGGATCAATATATCGCGGCTTACGGCGGCTTGACGTGCTTCAATTTTCTGCCGGATGGCAAAGTTGAGGCATGGCCCTTGAAAGTTTCCGACGAGACCCGAGACAACCTCGAAGACAATCTGTTGTTGTTCTTCACCGGCTATTCGCGCTCTGCATCAGCGATTTTGAAAGAGCAGGACACGAAATCAAAATCGGACGACAAGTCCATGATCGAGAATCTGCATTTCGTCAAAGACCTTGGCCTGCAAAGCCAGGCGGCGCTGGAATCGGGCAACCTGCATGAATTTGCCCGGCTGATGGACGTGCACTGGCAGCGCAAAAAACAGCGCAGCGGCGGCATGAGCAATCCCAAGATCAACGAATGGTATGACCTCGCGCTGGCCAGCGGCGCGCTCGGCGGCAAGCTCATCGGCGCGGGCGGCGGCGGCTTCCTGATGTTTTACGCGGAGGACAAGGCCAGGCTGCGCCACGCCATGCGCACGGCGGGCCTGAAGGAAGTGCGCTTCCGTTTTGATTTCGAGGGAACCAAGCTCGTCATTTCGTGAACGTGACGCTTGAAAAAATTCCCGTCGCCATCCTAGCAGGTGGACTCGCCACGCGGCTGCGGCCCATCACGGAAAAAATTCCCAAGTCACTCGTGCCCGTCGCCGGTCGGCCCATCCTCGCGCATCAATTGGAGATGCTTCATGCGCAGGGCATCCGCAACGCGGTGCTGTGCATCGGCTTTCTCGGCGAGATGATCCAGCGGGAATTTGGTAACGAAGCTTACGGCATCAACTTGGATTATTCTTTTGATGGTGAAAAACTGCTTGGCACCGGTGGCGCGATCAAGCGCGCATTGCCCAAACTCGGCGAGGAGTTTTTCATTCTCTACGGCGATTCGTATCTGCCGATTCCCTACGCGCCGGTTGCAGAATGTTTTCACCGCAGCGGCAAGCTCGGCCTGATGACCGTCTATCGCAACGAAGGACTTTACGACACCAGCAATGTCGTCTTCCGCGACGGCGAAATCATGGTCTATGACAAGAAGGCCCGGCTGCCGGAGATGCGGCACATTGATTACGGCTTGAGCTTGTTCAAGTCGTCCGTGTTCGCGGCGTATCCGGCGGATGAAAAATTTGATCTCGCCGAAGTCATGGGCAAGCTTGTTTCTGAAAAGCAGCTTGCCGGCTACGAAGTCCCGGAAAGATTTTACGAAATGGGTTCGCCTGCGGGCTTGGCGGAACTGGAAGCCTTGTTGGCGAAGAAGTCTTAAAGCTGGTGGGGCGAGCGTCCTCGCGAGCCGCGAACGTTTTAAGGCTTAGTCACGACGGCTCGCGAGGACGCTCGCCCCACCGATCTGATTCTCTGTTCAAACTTCGCTTCCATTCACCGATGGAAATTCGTAATTTGTCCGCATGAGTTTCACCAAACAATTTCTCGCCGAAGTCCAGCAGGTCACGGCGCAACTTGACGAAGCCGCCATTGAAAAATGCGCGGACGAACTGGCGGCCATCCGGGGACGTGGCGGACGCCTGTTCATCCTCGGCGTCGGCGGCAGCGCGGGCAATGCCGGTCATGCTGTGAACGATTTCCGCAAGATCTGCGGTTTTGAGGCCTACGCGCCGACGGACAATGTCTCCGAACTGACCGCGCGCACGAATGACGAAGGCTGGCCGACGATTTTTGCCGAATGGCTCAAGGGTAGTCGCATCAACGCGAAGGATGGCTTGCTGATTTTTTCCGTTGGTGGCGGCAACCTGGAGAAGAATGTCAGCCCGAATCTGGTCAATGCCATCCAACTTGCCAAACAAGTCGGCGCATCGGTCGTTGGCATTGTCGGGCGTGACGGCGGTTACACGGCGAAAGAAGCGACCGCGTGTGTCATCGTTCCGACGGTAAATCCCACGCACGTCACGCCGCACAGCGAGGCGTTTCAGGGCGTCGTGTGGCATTTGTTCGTGTCACATCCCAAGCTCAAAGTCGCCCAGACCAAATGGGAGAGCACGAAGTAACATTGCGCCGTGCCGTTTTTCTGGATCGTGACGGCGTCATCAACCGGGCTTTGGAGCGGGACGCCCGTCCGTATCCACCGACGAGCCTGACCGAGTTCGAAATCCTTCCGGAAGTTTCCGGTGCGTGCGTGAAATTGAAGGCGGCCGGATTTCTTCTCGTGGTGGCCACCAATCAACCCGATGTCGGCCGGGGCACGCTGCAACAGAAAATCGTTGAAACAATTCATGTGCACATGGTGGCCCAACTGCCGATTGACCGGGTGGAAGTTTGTTTTCATGCCGGCAAAGGTGCGTCGGCTTGCGATTGTCGCAAACCTAAACCCGGCATGTTGTTCCACGCCGCGCGCGAACTTGGCATTGATCTGTCCCGGAGCTGGATGGTGGGCGACCGCTGGCGGGATGTGGATTGCGGACACGCCGCCGGCTGCAAAACGATTTTCATAGATCGCGGTTATGCCGAGGAACTGAAGCAGAAACCCGATTTTTCCGCTCGCCATCTGGGCGAGGCTGCGGACATAATTCTCGCCCAATTAAAATAACCATGAAGAGAACGCTGAAAGATTTGCAGGTAAAAATATTTGCCGATGGCGCCGATAAAAAGGGCATGTTGGAATTGAATGCCAACCCGCTCATTCAGGGGCTGACCACGAACCCGACGCTCATGCGCAAGGCTGGCTTGACGGATTTTGAAGCGTTTGCCCGTGACATCCTGCAAAGTATCACTGAGAAGCCGCTGTCGCTCGAAGTTTTTTCCGACGAGTTTCCCGAAATGAAACGTCAGGGTTTGAAGATCAACGGCTGGGGTAAAAATGTTTACGTCAAGATTCCGATCACCAACACGCGCGGTGAATCTTCGCTGCCGCTCATCAAGGAACTCGCCGGCGAAGGCGTGAAGTTGAATGTCACCGCGATTCTCACCTTGGAACAGGTCAAAGGCGTCGCTGCCGCGCTGAATCCGAAAGTTCCGGCGGTGGTGTCCGTTTTTGCCGGACGCATTGCGGACACGGGCGTTGACCCGGTCGGCATCATGACCGAGAGCAAAAAGATTTTGAAGGATTTGCCCCAGGCCGAGCTGCTCTGGGCCAGCGTCCGCGAAGTGTTGAACATCTTTCAGGCGAACGACTGCGGTTCCCACATCGTCACCGTGCCGCATGATATTCTGGGCAAGGCCATCAAGATGGCGGGCATGGATCTGGGCGAACTCTCGCTCGACACAGTGAAGATGTTCGCCAACGATGCAAAGGCGGCGGGATTTTCACTTTGAGTTTTTCCGCAACGCCAGCGACTCCAACCAGTCGCACGCCGGGCGAAGCACTTCATTCCACTGAAGTTTTTTTGCCCGATGCCAGGCGTTGACGCGCAAGCGGGCGTATTTTCCCGGCGATTTTGCGATTTCCAAAATGGCGTCCGCCAAGGATTCGGGCGTCTCGTCGCGCGTCACCAGGCCGGTTTCATCGTGCAAGGTGGAATCCACCAGCCCGCCCACCGGATAAACGATGGCCGGCGTGCCCATGGCGTTGGCTTCGATGACATTCAATCCCCAGCCTTCGCGGACGGAAGTGTGGACGAGAAAATGCGCGCGGCGCAGGCAGTCATCTTTTTTCAGTTCATCCAAACGTCCGGTGAATTCCACAAACTCTTGCAGTCCAAGTTCACTGGTTAATTGCCTTAAATTTTTTTCCACCTCGCCTGTGCCCACGATGGCTAGATGCACCTTGGTGTTCCGTTGCCGCAAAATATTTACGACCCGAATGGCATGATCCACCCGCTTGTTCGGCGCGAGCCGCGAAACCGCCACCAGCCGCAAGGGTGTATCCACCTGTTTTGGTTCCAGTTCGACGAGCGGCGTCGCATCCGTGCCGTTCGGGAAAACAT
>Ga0310811_10014547_pt1 | contig 10265 bp, 9 predicted proteins | sample YCmetagenome_FD_207642 | JGI IMG/M metagenome (GOLD analysis project Ga0310811, IMG submission 207642) | Soil microbial communities from experimental microcosm in Duke University, North Carolina, United States - YC | ecosystem: Engineered > Artificial ecosystem > Soil microcosm > Unclassified ... | reverse complement strand
CGAAAAATCAGCCAACAGCATTTCTCCTTTTTTGTTGAATTGAATTGCATTGGCAGTGCTGCCCACAGGTAAAGTGACATATCGCTCTACTTTTCCATCCGGATGCACTAGGCCTACGGTTCCATTCTCCTCAAAGTTGACCACAAATAAATTTCCCCTCTTGTCTACCTTGGGGCCTTCACAGTTTTTCGTGAAAAGGTTTTCAGCAGTAAGATCTTTCGCTTGGTAAAAATCTTGCGCAAGGATGCCGTTGAAAGAAACTAATCCCAGAACGAACGCAAGTGTTTTCATTTTCTTGCCGCCTTACCAACAAGATGTCCAGCGGTGGCGAAGTACACAATATAAGCGTAACAAGGAAGAGCCACGACATAAGCCATTTGCCGATTGGATGCATCTGCCACTGCCCCATAGATGAGTGGCAACAGCGCTCCTCCAACAACTCCCATGATCATTAACGCCGACCCGATTTTTGTAAAACTTCCTACACCATCAAGGGCGAGAGGCCAAATCGCGGGCCACATAAACGCATGCGTAAAACTCAACAACACAACAAAACCAATCGACACCCAGCCGTTGGTTAGCAAAACACCAATGATGAAAATAAATCCCAGCAGCCCGCTTAGTTGCAATGCCTTCTTTTGCGACATGGATTTCGGGATGAGAATTATGCCCAGGGTATAACCGATCGTCAATGCGATCAAGCTGAAGATACTGAACTTGCCGGCCGTGTTCAGGTCAAAGTTTTGGTATTGTCCATATAAACCAATTGCATCGATCGCTATCACTTCCACCCCGACATAGGCAAATATGCAAATCACACCGAGCAACAAGTGGGGAAATTGGAACACCGATGTTTTTTTTGAATTGGATTTCGTTTCACCCGCTGCTTCTTCCTCTGGATCAATTTCAGGTAGATGGGCCTTGAGTATAACCAGCGCCAGCACTACTAGTACGGCGGTCATCACCAAGTACGGTGCTATAACACGCTGGGCAAGTAAATTCAATTCATTTTCAAGTTCGCCGCCGGTGAGTGTGCTGATTTTGGCGGAAAGCGCTTGGGTGTCGCTGAAAAGCAATTTCACCAGAATGAAAATGCCGACCATCCCCGCTAGTTTGTTAGACATTCCCATAAAACTAATGCGCTTGGCAGCACTCTCGATGGGACCAAGAATCGTAACATAAGGGTTTGAGGCAGTCTGAAGCAGAGTAAGTCCTGTGCCCTGCATAAACAGTCCAACCAGGAACAATGGAAACGAACGCGACATCGCGGCTGGAACGAAAATCAAGGAACCTACCGCCATCACGCCAAGACCGACGGACATCCCTTTCGCAAAACCTGTCTTCCTCAAAATTACCGACGAAGGAATAGCCATTATGAAGTAGGAGAAATAAAAAGCAAACGTCACGAAGAAAGCTTGAAAATCGGTAAGCTGGCAAGCCTGTCGCAAAAAGGGAATCAACACGCTATTGAGCCAGGTGACGAAACCAAAAATGAAAAAGAGACTCCCAATGATTATCATCGGGATAAGGAACTGCTTTTGAGAATCCGTTTTTGTTGACATCGTAAGCTTTGATTTTTTTAAAGATGAAGGTTTTAAGGTTTATAACAAGCGTTAGCTCTAAACCCCGTAATTTTCTTTTGAAGGCGCTGTTTCAGTATGTGTATAATCACAGTTAAAATTCTATTTTTGATTAAGTAAATTTCTTTCGATTTAACCCAAAAAATTCAAACTTCAATGGCTGCACAAAATAGACTCACCCTGTTGGTACTGGCGGCCGGCATGGGTAGCCGCTATGGCGGAATCAAACAGATCGATGGCTTCGGCCCTTCCGGCGAAACCATCATGGACTACTCTCTCTTCGATGCGATCCGAGCCGGGTTTACAAAAATTGTCTTCATTGTGCGAGACGAAATCCGCGACACCGTTGCTGATATGTTTCTCCCTCGCCTTCGCGGCAAAGTAGACGTCGAATTTGTCATTCAATCACTCACCACGTTTGTCCCCAAAGAGTTTCACAACACCGGTCGCACCAAGCCTTGGGGCACAAGTCACGCCATGTTATGTGCCAAAGAAGTAATCAACGAGCCTTTTGCGGTAATCAACGCCGATGATTTTTATGGCCTGGAAGCTTTTGCAGCCACTTCTGAGTTTTTCAAAAACGAAACCTCCACCCATGCTATGGTGGGTTACACATTAAAGAACGTTTTGTCTGATCACGGAAGTGTTTCCCGCGGATGCGGAGAACGGGATGCCAATGGCTTTCTGAAAAGCGTGGTCGAGCGCACAACCATCGTCCGCGAAAACGGGAAAATTGTTTCCAAAGAAAAAGACGGCGACTTGATGATGGATCCCGAAACGCCTACCTCAATGAATTTTTGGGGATTTCATCCTTCCATATTTTCACTAACCGAACAGAAATTCCACTCGTTCTTGAAAGACAATTCATCCAACGTGAAATCAGAGTTTTTCATTCCGTTGGTTGTAAACGACATGATCAAGAAAAACGAAGGGAAAGTGAAAGTGATTTCGGGAGGTAGCACTTGGTTTGGCGTCACTTATAAAGAGGATAAAGATGCCGTGTCACAAAAAATAAATCAACTGGTGGCCGCAGGCAAATATCCCTCGAAGCTTTGGTAGTTGGCAGTTTAACTTTCCATCTCATTTATAACTTGGTTGGACAGCCGCTGGCGTGTTTAAAGCCTTGTACCTTAATTTATGACCCTGCCAGAAGATATTCTTAAACATTTTGGAATTGATGGCGTTTGTTCCCCACTTGGTTCGGGTCACATCCACAAAACATTCAAAGTTTCAGGCAAAAAGAATTTTGTCTTGCAACGCGTAAACAAAAACGTGTTTACAAAACCCGAAATCATAGCATCAAATAACCGAATCGCTTTTGAGTTCTTCCAAAAAAAACATCCCGAGTACACTTTCCCACAGCCCCGACCAACTAAAAAAGGCGACGACCTTCACTATGATGACGACGGGTTTCCGTGGCGGGTTTTTCCGCTAATCGAAAACACATTTACCATCGACGAAGTGAGTTCCGAACAAGACGCCTTTGAAGCAGCGAAAGGCTTCGGCTCACTCACAAAAAATTTGCAAGGGGTTGATGTGTCCCTTTTCCAACCGACATTGGAACGGTTCCATGATCTCGCTTGGCGCTATGAGCAGTTTGAGGACGCGCTCAGAAAAGCAAAATCTGAAACAATGGCCACGTGTGAAAACGAAATTGCGCAAGCAAAATCTTTTGAATTCTTGGCGAAAGAATATACTGAGCTCATCAAGAAAAATCAACTTGTGTTGAGCGTCATGCACAATGACACGAAAGTGAACAACATCCTCTTCGATCTAGGATCCCGCAAAGCCGTTTGCGCCATCGACCTCGACACGTTGATGCCCGGTTACTTCATTTACGATTTGGGGGATATGGTGCGCACCTTCGTAAGTCCTGTTTCGGAGGAAGAAAAAGACATCTCCAAAGTTCAATTCCGAAAAAACATCTACGATTCTCTCCTCAAAGGCTACTTGTCTGAGATGGAAAAGATCCTCACCCCAGATGAAAAAAAATCCATTCCTTTTGCGGGCAAAATGATGACCTATATCATGGCGCTGCGAATGCTGGCTGACTTTCTACGGGGAAATACCTATTACCAAATCACTTACCCTACCCAAAATTTAGTGAGAGCTCGAAATCAATTCCGCTTGCTTGAATTGATCGTAGCCTCCACCTGACACATATTTTACAAGAACGGCGTTCGGCAATTGGCTTAACTTTGCCACCTTTCAGCCAAGTTTGTCTATCAAACGTTCGTTTAACATTAAAAAACAACTCATGAAGAAAAGTTTACTCTGCGTTGCCGTCCTGCTGGCACAAGTGGCGATCGCACAAGATCAGCTCGCCTCGCAGTATGCACAACTGATCACCGCAAAAGATTTAAAGGAGAATCTAACGATCGTCGCATCCGATGCGCTGGAAGGGCGCTATACCGGAACACGAGGTCAAAAAATGGCAGCCGCGTTCATCGCTCATCATTTTGAATCCCTTGGTCTTGCGGCACCGGTAAATGGCTCACACTACATGCCTATCGATTTGAGCTCATCAAAGCTCGGAGAGGCATTTGTGAAAGTTGGAACCACCCGCTACAACAATTTGAATGAAATCGCCTACTTCGGTCAAGCCGACAGCGGCGGCGAAGTTTCATTGGAAGCTGTTTTTGTGGGCAGAGGAACCGACGCCGAATACGCCTACCTCGATGTAAAAGATAAGGCAGCCGTTATTTACGTCGACTCTGTCGGGTTCTCTGTGTTTCGAAAAATAGCAGCCACTACAAAAATGGCCCGCGACAAAGGCGCACGTATCGTGTTGGTTGTTTCTGGCGACAGTCCTGAAAAGTTCAAAAAATTTATTAGTCAACCACGAGGGGGCGGGGTCTCGCTGAGTCTTAACAAACCCGATCCCAACAATCCAAACCGCGGAACATTTTACATCGACCAATCAGTGGCGACAAAAATCTTTAACGGTCCGTTCGAAAAATTGGCGAAAGCAGCCACCGGAGATGCCACCAAAAAACCGTTGAGCAAAATCAAACCAAGTCGCATTGGTTATCAAGTCTCGATGGAACTCGGTACTGTCAAGACGGAAAATATCTTGGGATACATGGAAGGCACCGACAAGAAAGATGAAGTCATCGTCATCTCTGCACACATGGACCACATCGGCATAAGACAAGGTGAAGGTGATGTCATCAACAATGGCGCTGACGATGATGGATCGGGCACCGTGAGCGTAATTCAGTTAGCCAAAGCTTTTGCTCAGGCTAAGAAAGAGGGGCATGGTCCGCGAAGAAGCATTTTGTTCATGACCGTGACCGGCGAAGAAGAGGGCTTGTTCGGTTCTCAATATTATGTTGAGCATCCCGTTTATCCATTGGCAAACACCGTTGCTGATTTAAATATCGACATGGTAGGCCGCAAAGATCCACAGCACAACGGCAAACCGGATTATGTTTATGTGATCGGTGCCGACAAACTCTCTAGCGAACTGAACGAAATCAACGAGCGTAACAACAAAACCTATACTCAACTGGATTTCGACTACACCTACAATGATGAGAAGCATCCTGATCGACTGTACTATCGCTCTGACCACTGGAATTTTGCGAAGAACAATGTGCCCATCATTTTTTATTTCGATGGAATCCACGAAGACTATCACCGAGTGAGCGACGAAGTGAGCAAAATCGATTTCGACTTGATGGTAAAAAGAGATAAAGCCGTTTTCTTCACCGCTTGGGAATTGGCCAATCGCGACAAGAGAATTGCCGTAGACAAAAAATAACTCTTAGCGAGCGAGAGACGAGGTTAGAAGTACGAAATATGGAATTGTCTATCAATTCGTAATTCGTATTTCTAACCTCGTACCTTTGTAGGATGCGCCTCGACATCATCACGTGCCTTCCTCGACTGCTCGAAAGCCCTTTTTCGGATTCGATTTTAAAACGCGCCCAAGACAAGAAACTAGTAGAGGTAATCATCCACGACCTCAGACCTTTCTCCACCAATAAACATCGCACTACCGACGATTACGCCTTTGGTGGCGGTGCTGGAATGGTGATGATGATCGAGCCAATTGATCGTTGTATCTCCTCATTGAAAGAGCAGCGCACCTACGACGACGTTATCTATATGAGTCCCGACGGGGAATTATTGACTCAAGCCCTGGCCAACCAATTTAGCCTCAAAAAGAACTTGATTCTACTTTGCGGCCACTATAAAGGAGTGGATGAGCGGGTTCGTGAACATTTGATCACAAGAGAGGTGAGCATAGGCGATTATGTCCTTTCCGGGGGTGAACTCGCCGCCGCCGTTTTGAGCGACGCTATTATCCGTCTTCTGCCCGGTGTTTTGTCTGACGAAACCTCTGCTTTGACGGACTCATTTCAAGATGGGCTAGTGGCCCCACCCGTATATACCAGGCCGGCTGAATACAACGGCTGGAAAGTACCCGACGTCTTGCTCTCCGGCCACGAGGCAAAAATCCAGGATTGGCGACACGAGCAATCCCTAACCAGAACCCAAAAAAGAAGGCCAAATCTGAACAAAGAATGAGGAAAAGCCCTTGCAAATAATTCCAAACCAGATTTAGAATTCTAGCATTCTTCCCTTACATTTGCAGTCCATTTTATAAAAAATAGGGTTTTATGGCCGATTTAATGAAGATTGTAGAACAGGAATTGGGTGCAAAAAGAGCCTCAATCCCAAGTTTCAAGGCTGGTGACACCATAAACGTGCACGTTAAGATCAGCGAAGGTAACAAGGAGCGGATCCAGCAATTCCAGGGCACGGTGATCTATCGCCGCGGCAAGGGAACCAACGGAGAAAGCTTTTCTGTACGCAAAGTATCCAATGGCGTCGGCGTAGAAAGAATTTTCCCCGTGCTGAGCCCTAGCATCGATAAAATTGAGTTTGTTAAGGCTGGAAAAGTACGTAGAGCTAAACTTTACTACTTGAGAGGTCGTCAGGGCAAGAGCGCGAGAATCAAAGAAAAATTGTCAGGCGTGGCTCAACCCGCGTAAGATTTTTCAAAAGAATAAAAAAACCCATTTCAACCTCGAAATGGGTTTTTTGCTTCTCACCCTCCTCGATTATCCTTTTGAACAAACACACCCGAAAAGCTATATTTGTCACCTTTCCCAATAAAAATTATGTCAAAAAATAAGATCGCAGACCTACTCGGCAAAGACGCTGAATCTCTACTGACACACCAAAGCAAAACCATTTCAAAATCGCAGCTTCATTTGCCAGGCGCAGATTTCGTTGATCGGATTTTCGCACAGTCGAACAGAACGCCGCAAACATTAAGAAGCCTCCAAGTGCTATTTGGCACAGGGCGACTGGCAAACACCGGATATTTATCTATTCTTCCAATCGATCAAGGCATCGAGCACAGCGCAGGAGCATCTTTTGCAAAAAACCCGATCTATTTCGATCCTGAAAATATAATTAAACTCGCTATCGAGGGCGGCTGCAATGGCGTGGCAACAACGTTTGGCGGACTGGCAATGATGTCAAGAAAGTATGCGCACAAAATTCCGTTCATCGTAAAAATCAACCACAACGAGTTGCTCACCTATCCCAACAAAGCGGATCAGATTATGTTTGGCTCTGTGCGCGATGCGTGGAACCTCGGTGCGGTGTCTGTAGGTGCTACCATCTATTTTGGATCCGACAATTCTACCCGTCAGATTCAAGAGGTGGCTAAGGCATTTGAAGAAGCGCATGCATTGGGCATGAGCACTATCTTGTGGTGTTACACTCGCAACAATGCCTTCAAAAAAGACGGAAAAGATTATCACGTTTCCGCTGACTTGACTGGCCAAGCAAACCACTTGGGTGTTACCATCCAGGCGGACATTATCAAACAAAAATTAGCGGAGAACAACGGTGGCTACAAAGCACTCAATACAGGTGGAAGCAGCTACGGAAAACTTGATGAAAAAATATACACCGAGTTGACGTCGGATCATCCGATCGACTTGTGCCGTTACCAAGTAGCCAACTGCTACATGGGCAGAGCAGGCTTGATCAATTCAGGGGGTGATTCAAAAGGCGCGAGCGACATGGCCGATGCAGTGCGCACGGCGGTGATCAACAAGCGTGCGGGTGGCATGGGACTGATCTCCGGCCGCAAAGCTTTCCAGCGTCCGATGAAAGAGGGCGTCGAAATTTTGAATGCCGTTCAAGATGTGTATTTAGAAAAGTCAATCGACGTTGCATAAAACAAGGTTCTGGTTTCTAGCCGTTGTTGATTTAGCGGCCATGGCTAGAAACTAGAAACAAAATTGACAATCGAGAATTGATAATTGACTCATTAAAATATGCCTTGGTTTAAACGTACAGATAAAGGGATCATGACTCCCACGGAGTCAAAGAGAGAAGTACCAGATGGTTTGTGGTTTAAATCACCCAAGGGGAAAATCATTCACACGCGTGAATTAAAAAACAACGCCTACGTTGTACCTGAGGAAGATCATCACGTAAAGATCGGTTCGAAGGAGTATTTCGAAATCCTGTTCGACAATAACGAATTCATTGAGCTCGATGAGAACATGGAATCAGCCGATCCATTGAAATTCTCCGATACCAAACCTTATCCTAAGCGCATCAAAGAGTCGCAATTGAAATCACAGCTGAAAGACGCTGTTCGCACGGCTTACGGAAAAATGAATGGCCTCGACTTGGTGATCGCTTGCATGGACTTTAGCTTCATCGGCGGATCGATGGGATCTGTAGTGGGCGAAAAAATAGCCCGCGCCATTGATCACTCATTGAAAACAAAATCTCCTTTCTTGATGATTTCCCGTTCAGGCGGAGCGCGCATGATGGAAGCAGGATTGTCATTGATGCAAATGGCAAAGACATCGGCAAAACTTGCCCTGCTGGATCAAGCCAAAATTCCATATATCTCATTGCTCACTGATCCCACGACAGGCGGTGTGACTGCTTCTTACGCCATGCTTGGCGACTTTAATATTTCTGAACCTGGCGCGCTGATTGGATTTGCTGGCCCTCGCGTCATCCGCGAAACTATTGGGAAGGACTTACCGAAAGGATTTCAAAGTGCGGAGTTCGTCCAAGACCACGGCTTCCTCGATTTCATCGTGGACAGAAGAAATTTAAAAGAGCGGCTTACCACATTGTTGAAAATGTTGAAGTAGTGAACGGGGTTATCCAATCTTTTTGATTAACGCCATATAAAATCCATCGAAACCTTGCGACGGATAAATCATGCGTTGCTTGAGCAGTTGAAAATCTTTATGCTCGCCCAAAAATCTCTCCACTTGCTTTTCATTTTCTGAGGGAAGAATGCTGCAAGTAGAATAAACCAACAATCCGCCCTTCTTTAGCATCGAACTGTAATCACGTAAAATCATTTGCTGGGTCTCTCTTCCTTTTTCGATAGCCTCCAGAGACAATTTCCATTTGGCATCGGGGTTTCTTTTCAACACACCAAGCCCAGAGCAGGGAACATCGAGAAGCACTCGATCCGCTGAACCTTCGAGTCGTTTTATCGTTTTTGTTGACTCTATCAAGCGTGTCTCAATCATGTTGGAAGCACCTGCTCGCTTGGCGCGCTTCTTCAATTCCTCTAGCTTCCACGCTTCAGTGTCCATGGCAATGATCCGGCCTCTGTTCTGCATCAGCGCTGCGAGATGAAGTGTCTTCCCTCCGCCGCCAGCGCAAGCATCGACTATTCTTTGTCCGGGTTCTACGTTTAAAAAAGGAGCGATCGCTTGCGAACCCGCATCCTGAACTTCAAACAATCCTTCCTTGAAAGCCGCTTGCTGAAAAATATTCTGGCGCTGCGAGAGGATTAATGCATCGGAAAAATCACGGACAATTTCTGTCTGAATATTTTCTTCATCTAACCTTTCCTGCAACTCCTCGCGCAAATTTTTAAGTGTGTTTACCCGCAGCACAACCTCAGCCTCTTCATTTAGCGATGTGATTTCTTTTTCCCATCGCGAACCCAATTCGCGTTGGCAAAGCTCATCCATCCAATCAGGGATGGATTCGTGCACCGCTCGGATCTGTTTCGCTTTCTCGTATTTCTTGAAAACAAGTTCTGCGTCAAGACCGCTGAACTCCCTCCATGGTGGCAGGCCTGGGTTTTTATTCAAGAGAAACCAAGTTCCCATCAATCGCCAAAAATCATTCGGCGTATCGGATAAATATCCGAGCAGACGATACCAGCGAACAATATCATAGGTCGTTTCAGCTATAAAACGCCTATCTCGCGAGCCCCAACGAGGATTCTGCTTCAACAACTTTTCTAACGCCCTATCGGCATAGCGATTTTCATTGAAAATTGACTCAAGCGCTTGCACCACAGCTTCGCATAAATTGCGATAGAACTTTACCATTACACTTTTTTGACGGAAATTTAAACTGAATTACTGACACCGCATCACACAAACAACATCCAAATGAAAATCAAGGTAATCATCGCTGCCACTCTGTTGCTACCGTTTTTTGCCGAGGCACAATTCGGCGATCTCGTAAAAAAAGGATTGAAGAAGGCGGTTGACAAAGGCAAAGGTCAGGCCTTGAAAAATTTTGAAGCTGAACGTGCAAAACTTGACTCTTCTGATTTCAATTATGCCATTTCAGTGATTGATAACTCTGGCATGATGAGTATTCGGGACTCGAAAGAAGGCGCGATCAAAAAGGCGGATATTCTCCTCAACTCTGGTGACACTG
>Ga0310811_10014545_pt1 | contig 10266 bp, 8 predicted proteins | sample YCmetagenome_FD_207642 | JGI IMG/M metagenome (GOLD analysis project Ga0310811, IMG submission 207642) | Soil microbial communities from experimental microcosm in Duke University, North Carolina, United States - YC | ecosystem: Engineered > Artificial ecosystem > Soil microcosm > Unclassified ... | reverse complement strand
CTGACCTTCCCGGCGCGGAAGGACGCGCAGTTCGGCATCTCGCTCGCGCAGCCGTCGTTCGTGGACTCTTGGGAGGTCGGCCTCGCCCAGCTGGTCGCCCGCGATACGTCGGACCTCACCGCGTGGGTGCGAGCGCTGTACGCGGCGCGGCCCGCGCCCTGGTTGATCCAGGACTACTACTTGCACGATGTGCCGCTCGACCGGGAGCCGCGCACCGTGTCACGCACCGCGCTCTCCTGGTGGAGCCTGCTGGCGATGGCGCCGGAGCTACCCGAGTCCGGCGGGACCTGGGAACCGCACAGCGTCCTCATGGAGAGTCAGGGGCTCGCGATTATGCGGGGCAACGGTCGCTACGTGAGCGTCGAATGTGGTGCCTATGGAGGCGGTCACGGCCATCCCGATCGCTTGCACCTGACGCTGTTCGCGGACGGCGTCCTCTGGCTCGGCGATCCCGGCACCGGCCGGTACGTCACACCCGATCTCTTCTGGTATCGATCGACGCTTGCGCATAACGCGCCGCGCCAGGACGGCGAGATGGACCAGGCTGGCGACGCAGCGTGCGAGTGCTTCGACGAGGCAGACGGAACAGGTTGGGCCTGGGTGCGCGGCCGGTTCGGGGGACTCCACCGCACGACGGCGAGCGGGCCGCGTTACATCGTGGACGTCGTCGACTTCACGAGCGGTGAAGACCACACGATCGAGCTGCCGTGGCACTTCGCCGGACGCGGCAGCGTCGAGTCGCCGGGGCGCTGGAGCGATGCGGAGCTCGCCGACACGTTTGTCGCGCGCGTGCAGCGATTTGTGCCCGCAGCGGCTGATGACGCGGTCGTCATCCGTCACGCGCGGGATGGCGCGAGTCTGACTGCCCATCTCGTCGTCAGCGGCGAGCTGCTGGCAATGGAAGGGCCGGGTCGCCCGGGGAGCCGCGAGCGCGTCCCATTCTACGTCGTGCGGGGGCGCGGTCGGAACGTGCGATTCGTTGCGGTGCTCGAGCCGGCCTCGGCGGACGCCACCGTCAAACGCGTGCACGTTCACGGCGACACGATCGAAGTGACGCTCGTGGACGGCGGCATCGATCGGCATCGCTTCGGCCGGACCGAGTGGACGATCGAGCGGGAGAATCAGCCGGTCATCACGCTGCGTGGCGCTCGCGAAGCACAGCCGCCCTTCGTTCCGATGCTGGAGATCGATCCGCCGACGCCGGTGCAGGCGCCCGCCTTCCGCGTGGGCGCGCCGCCACCGCTCGACGGGACGCTCGAAGGTTTCGAGACCTCCGAGCCGATCGAGCTCGCGCTGGAAGATCAATATCGGCGCAGCGAGGACCCGTATCCCGGTCCTGGCGATTTCTCCGCGACCGCCCATGCGGCCTGGGATGAGCGCGCGCTGTACGTTGCGGTCGAGGTCACCAAGCCGGACGTGTGTCTGCGCGCGGCTGCCGAGCGGCCTGCGAATGTCGATAACGAGCCCGACGACATCCACTCCGACGGTCTCCAACTGTATGTCGCCGCGCGGGCCGGTGCCTCTGGTCCCGTCGACGGCGAGCGTCACGATGCGGTCGGCTATCTCATCGTGCCGAGCTCCACGGACAATCGCGTGCGCGCGCGCGTGACCAGCGATACGCGCAACGGCGCGGATCCCGGCGCGGTCGGCGGCGGCTGGCGCCGGACGCCTGCCGGCTACTGCCTGACCGTCGCAATTCCCTGGCCGGCCGGCGTCCGTCCGCATGCCGGCGCGCATGTCGCCTTCGATCTCATCGTCAACGAGATGCTACCGGGTCGGACGCGTCGCACGGGGCAGCTGGTATGGAGCGGCGGCGGCGGCTGGATCTGGCTGCGCGGCGATCGCCAGGATCCCGCGCGATTTGGCGTGCTGGAGCTCGTGGGATGATCGTCGTCGTCCTGGATGAGCCCCAGGATCTCGTGAACATCGCGCACGTTGTGCGCGGGATGAAGAACTTTGACCTGCGCGATCTGCGGCTCGTCAATCCCAGAGAATACGAGCCGTACCGCGTCGAAGGCATCGCCCACCAGACCCAGGATCTGCTGGCGCGGGTGCGCACGTTCACGACGCTTGCCGAGGCGCTCGCCGATTGCGTGCACATCGTCGGGTTCACCGCGCGCGGTCGCACCGCCAAGCGCAACCAGCAGCGGCCGCGCGAAGCCGCGGCGGAGGTGCTCGCGCTGTCGGATAGTGGCCCGGTGGCGCTCCTCTTTGGCCGCGAGGATCGCGGACTCTCGAACGACGCGCTAGACCGCTGCCATCGCATCGTCACGATTCCCAGCGCGCCGACGTACTCGTCGCTCAATCTCGCGCACGCGGTCGTCATCATGTTGTATGAGCTGGCGCTGGCGCGTGGCGTCGAGTCGCAGCCGTTCAAGGCGCCGCGACGCCCGTCCGAGCCCGCGGTCGCCGACGACGTGGAACGGTTCTTCGACGACGTGGCGCGCGCGCTCGAGGCCATCGAATTCTTCAAGACGCGCAACGCGGACGGCGTGATGCGAACGCTGCGGGAGGTGGGGCACCGCACGCCGCTCGATGCCCGCGAGGTCAAACTGCTCCGCGCAATTGCAATCGAGGTCACGAAATACGGTGAGCGACTGGCGCGTTCCCGGATTCACCTCGACCGGTAGCAAGCGCCCCGAGGCGCTGTTCGGCACGCCGTCGCAGATGACGCGTGCCGCGGGCTGCCGTGTCTGGGATCCCGCCGGGCGTGAGTACATCGACTACGTCATGGCGCTCGGTGCCGTCGCGCTCGGCTATGGCCATCCGGCGGTGAATCGCGCGGCGGAAGCGGCGATCGCCGCCGGCGTGGTGGGCCCGCTCCCGCCCGTCATCGAAGAGGAGCTGGCCGAGAGTCTCGCGCAGCGTATCCCGTGGCTCGAGCGCGTGCGCTTTCTGAAGACCGGCGCCGAGGCCGTCGCTGCGGCGGTGCGGCTGGCGCGGGTGGCAACCGGGGCGGGCCGCGACGAGGTCTTGGGGTGCGGTTACCACGGCTGGCTCGACTGGTGTCAGGGAGCGACGGAGGGCGTCCCGCCGGCCGTGCGCAGTCTGTTTGCCGAGCTGCCGTTCAACGACGTGCCGGCGGGCCGCGAGATGATTCGCGCGCGCGCCGGCCGGCTCGCCGCCGTCGTGGTGGAGCCGGTCATCGTCGCCGAGCCGACGCGCGATTGGCTGCAGATGCTGCGCGATGAGACGACGCGCGCGGGTGCGGTGCTCATCTTCGACGAAATCAAGACCGCATTTCGTCTCGCGCTCGGCGGGGCGGTCGAGAAGTACGGCGTTCGGGCCGACCTCGTCGTGATCGGCAAGGCGCTCGCCAACGGCTTCCCGCTCGCGGCCGTCGGCGGCCGCGCCGATCTCATGGAGGCGGTGGGACGAACCTGGATTTCTTCGACGCTCGCGACCGAGGGTGTGGCGCTGGCCGCCGCGCGGGCGACGCTCGACGTCTTCGTGCAGCAGGACGTCTGCGGGCATCTCCACAGGGTGGGCACCCGGCTGCTTCACGGGTTACACGAGCTGCAGCGCCGCCACGCCGGCGTGATCACCGGCGTGGCGGGAATTGCCGAGATGTGCTTTCTACATTGTGCGACAGAGGAACTGTCGCATCGGGCCGCGCAGGCGGCGGCCGCGCAGGGTCTGCTGTTCAAACGCACCGCCTACAACTTCGTCTCCCTCGCCCATGACGAGCGTGCCGTGGACCGCACGCTCGAGATCCTGGACGGCGTGCTGCGCGCGCTCTAGATCGCCGTGAGAATCGCGGCGGCGAGCAGGAACACGACGATGCAGACGATGATCACGACGGCGGTATAGCCCATCGCGCGATCCTGCGGGACTTTCATCAGGATCGGCAGTCCGATGTACAAGAGGACCAGACTGTAGAGTGAGAAGATCAGGCTGATCAGGCCGAGCGCCGGAATCAGCAGGAAGATGCCGCCGACCCACGACGCCGTGCTGGAGTAGGCCGCGACCTTGAGTCCTTGCACGTCGTTGCGTTGGCCGCCGAAGCCGGGCGCCAGCAAGCTGATCACACGAGATACCACGAAGACCGTGAGCAACGAGATCACATATCGGGCGACGGCAATCTCGATGGCCGTCGTGAGCGTCACGGCGTTCGTCAGCGAGGTGAAGGCGATCCGTTGACCGAAGATGACCATCCCGATGGCCGCGGCGATCGGGCCGATCGCCGCCAGCGGAATGACGTACTTGGCCCAGATCTCGCCCGGCTTGGTGAACTCGCCGTCTATCTCTTTCCAGGTCGCGCGCGGCTCGAGGAGCATGCCTTTCACGCGGCTGGTCAGCGTCTCCATCGCCATCTGAGTTTCCCTCCCTCGGGACGCCCCCAAAATAGGGGCGCCGACCGGCCGCGCCAGCCTTGACGTCTTAGCGTCTTGGCGTCCTGGCGTCTAGCTTTTCGGCAATGCTGATCGACGTCCACGCGCATTTTTATCATCACAAGACGCCCCGGGCCGATTGGCGCGAGCGGAACGACAGCCGCCTGAGCGCCGGGAGGAAGATCGGGATCACGGCCCACGTCGCCTCGATTTTGGGGACGTTCGGCTTCACATCGCCCACCTACTTCCCCTCGCCGCCGGACGTCACGCTCGGCAACGACGCCCTGCTCGCGCTCCAGCGCGCGCATCCCGACCGCATTCGCGGCTACGCGTGCGTCAACCCGAACTACACCGCGCACGCGCGGGCCGAGATCGTGCGGTGCCTCGATGCGGGCATGATCGGGATCAAGCTCGCCGCCAGCCGGCGCGCCGATGATCCCTTGCTCGATCCGATCGCGACCTTGGCGCGCGAGCGCCGCGTGCCGGTGCTGCAACACATCTGGCAACACCGGCGCCGCGACTGGCCCGGACAGGAAGCATCCGACGCGGTAGAGCTCTGCGCACTGGCGCGCCGCCATCCGGACGTCGCGTTCATCCTCGCGCACATTGGCGGCGGCGGTGACTGGATGCATTCGCTGCGCGCGGTAACGGATGTGCCCAATGTCTACGTCGACCTCTCGGGCAGCGGCGTGGACGGCGGCATGCTGGAGGCCTGTGTCGAGAGCGTGGGTGCCCAGCGCCTGCTGTGGGGCAGCGACATCACGATGGATACCGGCTGGGCAAAGCTCCGCTACCTCGAATCGCTGCTCGCGAAGCCCGATCTCGAGCTCGTGCGCTGGAAAAACGCGGCGCGCATCTTCCCGCAGGGTGCGTTTCCCGCCGACTGATGCGCATCGACTGCAATGCGTTCCTCGGCGCCTATCCGTGGCGCAAGGTGCCCGGCACGTCCCCGGACGCGCTGGTCAAAGCGCTCGATCGCGTCGCGATCGACGTTGCGTGGGTCACGCACCTGCCAAGTCTGTTTTGGCGCGATCCAACGGAAGGGAACACCTGGCTGTACGACACGGCCAAGCGCGAGCCGCGATTCAAGCCCGTCCCGACCGTGCATCCGGGACTCGCGGGTTGGGAGCAGGTGCTCGCGGATGCGGCCAATGCGGGCGCGCCCGCCGTGCGCTGCGATCCCCTCTATCTCGGCCTCGATCCCGCGGGTGGCGCGATGCGCGTGCTCGCCGCGGCGTGTGGTGCCGCCCGACTCCCGCTGCTCGTCGCAGTGCGGCTCGAAGACGGCCGCCAGCGCCATCCAAACGATCAGGTGCCCGAGCTGCCGGCCGCGGCCGTGCGCGCGTTGATCCGCAGCGACGCGGACGTCCGGTTGGTCGTGACGCATGCCGATCGCGGCTTCATCGAGGAAGTCCATTTCGGCTCGACGCCCGAGGAAGCGCGCCGCATCTGGTGGGACATCTCATGGATCTGGGGACCGCCCGAGGATCATCTCGCGACGTTGCTGGATACGATCGGCGTCGCGCGATTCGTATTCGGGACGGGGCAGCCGCTGCGGCTCCCGGAAACCAGCGTTGCCAAACTCGATTTGCTCGATTTGCCCCGAGATGGACGCGACGCGATCGAATCCAAGAATCTGCGGGAGCTGCTCGCCTGAAGGATCGCCTCGAGTGGGCGCTTATTCCCGCCGTCCCCGTCCCGTTTCGCGGATCGACGATCGACGCCGACGCGCAGCGCGCCTATGCCGGCTGGATGGCGACGCAGCCGGTCGCCGGCGTGGCCGTGTGGGCACACACGGGACGCGGCCCGCACCTCTCCGCTGACCAGCGGCGCACCGTGCTCGAGAGCTGGCGCGCCGCGCTTCCGGGGAAGCTGATCGTCGCCGGCGCAAACAGCGCCACGATGGCCCGCGACGCGAAGCGCGGCGGCGCCGACATGCTGCTGGCATTCCCGGCGCGGGCGAACGCGGTCGCATATCACGAGGAGCTATCGGCGGAGCTGCCGGCGATCGCGTTCTACTTGTACGAGGCGGCCGGCGGCGTGGATTACGATGACCACACGCTGCACGCCATTCTCGAGCTGCCCGGCGTCGTCGGCATCAAGGTCGCGACGCTCGATTCGATCATGACGTTTCAGCGGATCGCGGCCGTGATGCGCGCGCACCCCGAGAAGGTGCTCATCACCGGCGAGGATCGGTTCCTCGGCTACTCGCTCATGATGGGCGCGACGGCCGCGTTGATCGGCATGGGGGCGGCGCTCACCGACGTGCAGGCGGAGCTGCTGAGCGCGAGAAAGCAAGCGAATGACCGCGTCTTTCTCCGGCTCGCTGCACGGTTGGACGATTTCTCTCAGGTGACCTTTCGGGACCCGATGGAGGGCTACATCCGCCGCATGCTGTGGGCGCTCGCAGCCGAGGGCGTGATCCCGGAGGCCGCCTGCGACGATCCATGGGGACCGCCGCTGTCCGGCGCCGAGCGGGACGCGGTCCGTCGCGCGGTGCGTGAGGCGCGCGTACGATAGAGCGCCGCACATTTCTCGAGACCAGCGCCGCCGTGGCGCTCGGAGGCTTGATGCCCAAGGCCAAGCAGCCGCACATCGCCGTCGTGGGAGCCGGCGCGTTCGGAGGATGGACCGCGCTGTTCTTGCGCCGCCAGGGCGCGCGTGTCACCCTGCTCGACGCCTGGGGGCCGGGCAATTCGCGCGCGAGCTCCGGTGGGGAGACGCGCGTCATCCGCGCGACCTACGGACCCCGCGCCGTCTACACGCATATGGCCGTGCGCGCGCTCGCTCTCTGGAAGGAGCATCAACAGCGCTGGCACCGGCAGCTCTACCATCCGATCGGCGTCCTGTGGCTCGTCGAGCACGACGAGCAGTTCGAGCAGGCGGCGATCCCCATCCTCCGCGATGCGCATGTCGCGTTCGAGTTGCTGCAAGGCACGGACGTGGCGCGGCGCTATCCGCAGATCAACACCGATCAGGTCCGGTGGGCCATTCTGGAAAAAGACGGCGGCTACCTCCTCGCGCGTCGCGCCTGCGCGGCGGTGCTCGAGGGTTTTCAGGCGGAGGGCGGCGAGTATCGGCAGGTCGCGGTGCAGGGGCCGATCCAGCCGGGGCAGGGGGAATTGACGAGCATCACGCTATCCGACGGCACCCGGCTGACTGCGGATCGCTTCGTGTTCGCCTGCGGTCCCTGGCTGGGGCCGCTGTTTCCCGAGGTCGTGGGCGAGCGCGTTCATCCGACTCGTCAGGAAGTCTTTTTCTTCGGCACGCCGCCCGGGGACGCGCGCTACACCGAGCCGGCGATGCCCGTCTGGGCCGATCATGGCTCGCGGTTCATGTACGGAATTCCCGGCAACGAGTGGCGCGGCTTCAAAGTTGCGGACGACACGCGCGGCCCGCCGTTCGACCCGACCACGGGCGATCGCTCGCCGAGCGCGGCGGCGCTGCAGATCGCCCGCGACTACCTCGGCTATCGCTTTCCCGGCCTGAAAGGGGCGCCGCTGCTGGAGGCGCGCGTATGCCAGTACGAGCAGTCCGGTGACGAGCACTTCATCATTGATCGCCATCCCCAGGCCGCGAACACGTGGATCGTGGGCGGCGGATCGGGACACGGCTTCAAGCACGGCCCCGCTGTTGGCGAGCTGGTGGCGCGTCTTGTACTGACGGGCGCCGCGCCGGATGAACAGTTCAGGCTTTCGCGCTTCGCTCGCTAGCGACTTCGAGCGGTTCAAGCGGGCGCTGCCGCGAGATTTCGCGGCCCACGTGCGCGCCGTCTACCGCATCAACCTGGCCGGCCGGTATCTGGGAGAGCCGCTGCCCCATCCCGTCGGCAAGGGCTCGGGCCAGCTGTCGCTCAATCTCAATCAGCTCGAGATCGACGCCGAGGCGGGGCTCGCGTTTGCGGTCCTGAAGACGGTGATCGCGCAAGACGCCGCCGGCACGCAGTCGATGAGCGCCTGGGCCATTCACGAATCCAAGATGAAAGTCGAGCAGCGATCGGGGGGGGGCGGCTGGACGGTGACGTGGAAGGGCAGAGGGTGGGATCGGTCGTTCGACGAGTATCTCGGGCTTGTGCGCGCGGCCTGGGATCTCGCGGCTGCCGGCCAGCTGCTGGCCGTGCCGTCGGTCAAGTATCATCTGCCCCGCTTGGGGGAGGCGTTTCGCGACGATGAGTACGCGTACACGACGCGAGCACTCGCGGCCGCGTGGGGTCAGTCGCCGCTGCTGCTCGAGAAGGACTTCTCGCCGACGCTGGCGGGCGATCCCCTTGCCGACGAGAAGACACAGATTCTCCGCTGGCTGCGCGAGGTCCCGCAGCACATTCGTGCGCACGCCGACGTGCGTCTGGCGATGAAGCTGATGAATGCGCGTTTCGACGACGACTTTCAGCGCCAGATGATGGACGCCGCGAGCAGCGCGGATGCGTTAGTGGTGTTCAATCGCCTATTTGATCCTGTGGCGGGAGTCGCGTACGGGGGTTCCGAGTTGAGTGACCGCAATCTGCGCGTCTTGGACCGCCCATCTGCCCGTCCGCCCGTCCGCCCGTCTCTCTGCGGCACCGGCAACATCAACTCTGGCCGCATGATCGTCGCCTACGCCGAGCGCGGCTGCTCCTCCGTGCAGCTGCACACGTTCTTTCAGCTGCCGCTCGAAGAATATCCCGCGACCGAGGGCTCGCGCACACAGCGTGCGCTGCATGCGTTGATCTTCGATCCCCAAGACGGGTTGATCGCCGTGATGCTCGAGCGCGAAGCGGCCGGCACGCTCGAGCGCCGCAAGGGTGAGCTGCATTTCCTCGATCTCGTGCCCGATGCATATCGCCCGCGCTGAGCTATTCGAGCTGGCCCTGCCGCTGCTCGAGCCGTTCGTGATTTCGGGCGGCGCGATCACGGAGCGGCGTTCGCTCATCGTCATCCTGCACGACGAGAGCGGCCACGTCGGCTACGGCGAGTCGCCTCCCTTTCATCTTCCTTTCTATTCTGAAGAAACGCTGACGAGTGCGCGCGATCTGATCGGACGGGTGCTGCTGCCCCGCGTCACGGACCACGACTTCATGAGCCCTGAGGCGCTCGACGATGCTCTGCGTGAAGGCGTGCGCGGCAACTGGTTTGCGCGCGCCGGCATCGAAACCGCCGCCTGGGACCTCGAGGCGCATGCGCGTGGCGTCGGCCTCGCCACACTCCTCGGCGAACGGCTCGGCGTGCAGCCGGCGGCGAACGTGCCGTGTGGCGTCGCTCTGGGAATTCCACCGGACCACGATGCCGCCGAGCTCACACGCCAAGTGTACGACGCGGTCCGGCACGGGTATGCGCGAGTCAAGATCAAGGTCGCGCCCGGTTGGGATGTGGCCGCCGTGCGTGCCGCGCGCGCCGGACTCGATGGCAGCGACATCCCCCTCACAGTGGATGCGAACGGCGCGTACGAGTGGCCGCGCGACGAGGCGGCGCTGCGGGCGCTCGACGATGCGGGGCTGCTCTACATCGAGCAGCCGCTCGCGCCGGATGAGCTGCTCGGCCACGTGCAGCTGGCGACGACGTTCCAGACGCCGATCTGTCTGGACGAAACGCTCCGCGACGCGCGCGCCGCGCGGCAGGTGGTGGCGCTCAGCGGCAACCGCACAGTCTGGAACGTCAAGGTTCACCGGATCGGCGGCCTGAGCGAGGTCTGTCGCGTCTACCGCGTCGCGACGCAGGCGGGCATCAAACTGTGGGCCGGGACGATGCCGGAGTCGGGGATCGGCTCGCAGGCGGCATTGGCCGCGGCGTCGCTGCCGGCATTCGTGTATCCCTCCGATTTGGAGCCGTCGGCACGCTGGTTTGGCCGAAACGGCGACGTCATCAAGCTCGCGATGGGCCCCAATGGCCGGATGCCGGTGCCGAACCAGTCGTGCGGAAGACTGCTCGACCGCGCCCGGTTCCGGCTCTTGACCGCTCCT
>Ga0310811_10014544_pt1 | contig 10266 bp, 7 predicted proteins | sample YCmetagenome_FD_207642 | JGI IMG/M metagenome (GOLD analysis project Ga0310811, IMG submission 207642) | Soil microbial communities from experimental microcosm in Duke University, North Carolina, United States - YC | ecosystem: Engineered > Artificial ecosystem > Soil microcosm > Unclassified ... | reverse complement strand
CGTGCCCGGCCTGTCGGTCTACGAGATGTCCCCCCTGCACGACAACCGCGCGGTGCTCGACGCCATGCTGGCGTCCGGCGGGCCGTGCGTGTTCTTCGAGGACAAGATCCTCTACACGCGGCGCATGAACGACGTCGGCGACCTGTTCCGGCACGACGTCGTCCCGGGAGGCGGCGGGGGCGCCGACGTGGCCCGCGTGTTCCTGGACGACCCCGAGGCGGCCGACTGCGTCATCATCGCTCCCGGAGGGATGGTCGACCGTGCGGTCCGTGCCATGCGTGACCTCCTGCTGGAGCAGGAGGTCACCTGCTGCCTGCTCGTCCCCTCGCGGCTGTACCCGTTCGACGCCGAGCCGCTGCTGCCCGCGCTCCGCGGGGCGAGAGCCGTGCTGGTGGCAGAGGAGGGCACCGCGGGCGGCACCTGGGGAAGCGAGGTGGCCCACCAGATCCACCGGCTGATGTGGAAGGACCTGCGGCGGCCGGTGTCGCTGGTCAGCTCGGCCGACAGCGTGATCCCCACGGCCGCGCATCTCGAGCGCGCCGTCCTCGTGCAGGACTCCACGATCCACGACGCGGTGCTGGAGGCCCTGCGTGACTGACATCCGCGTGCCCAAGCTCAACAACAACGACTCCACGTACGTCCTGGTCGAATGGCTGGTCGACGACGGGCAGCAGGTCAAGGCCGGAGACCCGATCGTGGTCCTGGAGACCTCGAAGGCGACCGAGGAACTGGAGAGCGAGCAGGACGGCTTCGTCTGGCGCGTCGTCGCGCCGAACGCCGACTGCGCTCCCGGGGATGTGCTCGCCCACCTCACCGCCGGGGAGGCCCGGCCCACGCCGCTGTCCATGCCGCCGCACCCGGGGCCGTCTCCCTCCTCGGACGTCCCCGTCACGGACAGTGCCTCCTCAGCCGGTGCGGCCACGGGCGGCGCGTCTTCGGGCGGCCCCGCGGTCGAAGCGTCATCAGGCGGCGCCGCGCCGCTGATCACCGCTCCCGCGCAGGCGCTGATCGACGAGCTCGGCATCGATCCGGCGGTGGTGCGCACCCTCGGAGTGGCCGTGGTCCGGCGTGCCGACGTCGAACGGCTCGCGGCCCGTTCCGCGTCGGCGTCCGTGGAGGACGTCGCTGAGCCCGGAGGGCCGGGACAGGGCGTGGCGGGCCTGCCGTACGGGCTCACGAGGGTGCAGCGGGCCGTGGCGAAGGTCGTGCGCGTCTCGCACGCGACCATCCCGGCCGCGTACACGGTGGTGAAGGCCGACGTGGGCCCGCTGCTGGAGCTCGCGGCGCGTCTGACCCGTGAGGTCAGGCGGCCCGTGGGGCTCCCCGAACTGGTGACGTCCGCCGTGGCCCGGCTGCACGCCGACTTCCCGCTGTGCTTCGCCACCCTCGTGGACGACGCGTCGGCCCTGCTCCCGGACGCCCCTCACGTCGGCGTGACGATCGACGCGGGCGAGGGCCTGTACGTGCCCGTCATCCACGACGCCGCCCGCCGCTCGGTGAAGCAGATCGCGACCCGTCTGATGGAGTATCGGCTGGCCGCCCTGACGGGGGACTTCCGCGAGGACGACCTGACCGGGGCCAACATCGCGGTCACCCTGCATCACGACGGCGACGTGACGCTGGCCATCCCGCTGATCTTCCCTGGCCACGCGTGCGCGCTCGCGGTGACGTCCCCCCAGGCCGAGCTCCGCCTCGACGGGGGCGAGGTCGTCGCCCGGACCGTCGTCAACATCGGCATGGCCTACGACCACCGGCTGATCAACGGCCGCGACGCCGCGCTGTTCCTGCGGGCGCTCAAGGCTCGGCTGGAGTCTCCAGAAGAGAGCTTCGGGTGAGCCGGGGCACCATCGCGCGCTGGTCGCAGTGGCTCCCTGACCCCCGCCACGCCGGGGGCATCGGCCACTCGCGCCGGTCCCCGGGATGGGTGTGAGACTCGCGGCTCGCGCGCACCCCGTTGGACGCGGAACAGCGGGATGGACGACGGCTGAAGGACGGGTCTAGCCCCGGATGCGGAGCCCGCGCGGCGTCGGATGGAATCCGGCCGTCTCCAGCGCCGCGGCCAGCGGCGATTCGATGATGGCGGCGCCGTCGGCCCGCTCGACGGTGAGCTTGCCCAAAGCGCCCTCCCGTACGGCCAGAGCCAGCGCGTCCACCGCCGGTTGCAGGTCGTCCTCGGCCCCGAAGGAGAGCAAGGTCTTGCCGCCTCGCTCGACGTAGAGCGCGAGCCGGCCCTCCACCAGCGCCACGAGCGCTCCGGCCTTGCGACCCGGCTTGTGGGTCACCTCGCCGGGCCGGGCCGGCCACGGCAGGGCCGCGCCGTAGGGGTTGGCCGGGTCGGCGGCGGCGAGCACGACCGTGCGGGGCGGTGCCTGAGGCGCCGGGGCCGCCCACAGGTCATCCTCGTCGGAGGGGGCGCCTCTCCTCGACGACATGGCTCGCATCCGGTCGACCGCACCGGGCAGGGCGAACTGCGCCCCTCCCAGGCCCTCCACGAAGTAGCCGCGGCGGCAGCGGCCACTCTCCTCGTAAGCCCGCAACACCTGGTAGACCGAGGAGAAACCACCGGTAAGCCGTTCGGCGGCGACCCCGCCCCTCGTGATCACGCCGTGCCGTTCGAGCAGCACCTCCGCCTGGGCCTGTGCGCGCTGGGTGCCGTTCTCCACGGCGGACGGCAGCAACCACCACCGGCCGCTCACCGTGGGCGGTCCGCTCCTGGTGGGCAGCACGGCCCTGCGCCGCCGGCTCGTCGCCGGCCGGTGCGCGGGCCGCCCGGTGCCGAGAGTGGACCGCAGCGGGGCGAGGGTGTCTCCCGTGACCCGGCCCGACCAGACGAGATCCCACAAGGCGGCGGCCAGCACCGTGTCGTCCGGCACGGCTCCCATGACCGGCCCGCCACGCGTCCCGGACCTGTCCGGGCTCGCGCCGATCCCCGGCCCGTCACCAGGGCCGTCACCTTGGCGCGTGTCGCGCGCTGAGACGATCCCCGCCGAGGCCACCCGGTTGGACAGTTCGCGGAAGAACAGCGCACCGCCACCGCTGAGGATCTCCAGCACCTGCTCGTGCAGGGGCGTCATGGTGATCTCGCCGGGCGCCGGGATCAACAGGGGAGCGGTGTCGGCGAAGTAGAGCGCCACCCAGCCGTCCCCGCCGGGCCGGGATCCCTGCCCGGCCCAGACGACCTCGCCGGAGGCCGTCAGCTCGTCGAGAAGCGCGGGGGAATAGCCGGGCACCCGGCCCGGCAGGATCAGCGTCTCGAGCGCCGAGGCGGGGACCGCCGCGCCCTGGAGCCGTTCGATGGCGCTGACCAGCGCGTCCATCGAGCGGCCCGGACCCGGTCGGGAAGGGGCTCTGCCCGCGGTCTCACTCCATCCCCGGCCCTGGGGGAGGTCTGCGGTCGACGCTCGGGCCGGGGCGATGCCATGCCAGGCGGGCAGGAACGCGGCCAGAGCCTCGGGAGGGACGGGCTCGACCTCCTTGCGAAGCCGCGCGAGCGATCTGCGGCGGAGCAACCGCAGCACGCCGGCGTCGCACCACTCCTCGCCGCGCCCGCCGGGCTGGAACTCGCCGGAGACCACCCGCCCCGCCGCGGCCAGCCGGCGAAGCGTGTCGTCGACGACGGCGACGCCCACGCCGAAGCGCGCGGCGGCCGTACCGGACGCGAACGGGCCGCGCGTGCGCGCGTGGCGGGAGACGAGGTCGCCCAGCGGATCGGGCGCGGGGCCGGACCTTCCCTGCCCTCCCGTGGCGGGAGCCTCCAGGAACTCGTGGGGCACGCCGACCGGGAGCGGCACGCCCAGGGCGTCGCGGAGTCGCCATGCGTCCTCCACGGCCGCCCACTGCTCGTGACCCGCGACCCGGACGCGGATCGCCCTGCGCGCCTTCTCGAGGCCTGCCAGCCAGGCCGGATCGCCCTCGCGGATCGCCACGTCCTCGGCCAGCAGCGGGCCGTGCGAGCGCAGCAGGTCGGCCAGATCCTCGGCGTCGCGGAGCGGCCTGTCCAGCCGGGCCAGCTCGCGCTCGGCCTCGGCGATCACGTCCGCGTCGAGCAACTCGCGCAGGTCGGCCTGGCCGAGCAGCTCGGCCAGCAGCGCCGTGTCGAGAGCGAGCGCCTGCGCCCGCCGCTCGGCCAGCGGGGCGTCGCCCTCGTACATGAAGGCGCCGATGTAGTTGAACAGCAGCGACGCCGCGAACGGGGAGGCCTGGGAGGTCTCCACCTCGACGATCCTGACGCGGCGGGCGGAGACGTCCCGCATCAGCTGGACGAGCCCCGGCACGTCGAAGACGTCCTGGAGGCACTCGCGCATCGTCTCGAGGACGACGGGGAACGTGGCGTACTGGCTGGCCACACCCAGCAGGTGCGCCGCGCGCTGGCGTTGCTGCCACAGCGGGGTACGCCTGCCGGGGCTGCGGCGCGGGAGCAACAGGGACCGCCCGGCGCACTCGCGGAACCGGGCGGCGAACAGCGCCGATCCTCCCAGCTCCTCGGTCACGATCTGCTCGATCTCCTCCGGATCGAAGGCGGCCAGGTCGGACGGCGCCTCGTCGAGGGTGTCGGGTATGCGCAGGACGATGCCGTCATCGGAGTGGACGGCCTGCACGTCCACGCCGTACCGCTCGCGCAGCCGCCGCCCGACGGCCAGGGCCCACGGGGCGTGCACGCGCGCGCCGTACGGCGAGTGGATCACCACCCGCCAGTCGCCGAGCTCGTCGTGGAACCGCTCCACCAGGAGGGTGCGGTCGTCGGGCACGTAGCCGGTCGCCTCCCGCTGCTCCGCGAGGTAGGACAGCAGGTTGCCGCCGGCGAACTCGTCGAGCCCGGCCGCGCGCACCCGGCCGTCGGCTCCGTCGGCCCCGGCGCCGGACAGTTCGCGCAGGAAGGCCCCGATGGCGCGGCCCAGCTCGGCCGGCCGGCCGGCGGAGTCGCCGTGCCAGAACGGCAGCTTGCCCGGCTGCCCGGGAGCGGGGGAGACCAGCACCCGGTCGGCGGTGATGTCCTCGATCCGCCAGGAGGTGGCTCCGAGAACGAACACGTCGCCCACGCGTGACTCGTAGACCATCTCCTCGTCGAGCTCGCCCACCCGTGACGCCTTGTCGCCGACGAGGAAGACGCCGAACAGGCCGCGGTCGGGGATCGTGCCGCCGTTGGTCACCGCCAGCCGTTGCGCGCCGGGGCGGCCCTGCAGCGTCCCGGTCACCCGGTCCCAGACGATGCGCGGCCGCAGCTCGGCGAACTCCTCGCTCGGATAGCGCCCGGCGAGCATGTCCAGCGTCGCCTCCAGGGCGGTGCGCGGCAGCGTCGCGTACGGCGCGGCCTTCCTGACGACGGTCTCCAGCGAGTCGACCGTCCACTCATCGAGCGCCGTCATGGCCACGATCTGCTGGGCGAGCACGTCGAGGGGGTTGCGCGGGTAACGAAGCTCCTCGATCTGCCCGCTCTTCATCCGCTCGGCGACGACGGCCGTCTGGACGAGGTCGCCGCGATACTTGGGGAAGATCACGCCACGGGACACCGCGCCGACCTGGTGCCCGGCCCGGCCGATCCGCTGGAGCCCGCTCGCCACGCTCGGCGGGGCCTCGACGCATGCGACCAGGTCGACCGCGCCCATGTCGATGCCCAGCTCCAGACTGGACGTGGCCACGACGGCGGGCAGGCGCCCGGACTTGAGCGCCTCCTCGATCTGCGACCGCTCCTCCTTGGAGACCGATCCGTGGTGGGCGCGCACGATCTCCGGGATCACCCCCGCCGAGGCTCCCGCCTGCGCCATCACCTCGGCCGGTGTCGCCCCAGACCCGCGGGCGGGCGCCGGCTCGGCTCCGTCGAGGGCCACAGGGGCCGACCTGCGCTCCCACGCGAGCTCGTTGAGCCGCGTGCACAGGCGCTCGGAGAGCCTGCGGGAGTTGGCGAAGATGATGGTCGAGTCGTGCGCCTCGATGAGGTCGAGCAGGTGCTGCTCCACATGCGGCCAGATGCTGCGCCTGTGCTCCGAGGGCTCCCCCTCCGCACCCGGGGCCGTGGGCGCGAGCTCGGTCATGTCCTCCACCGGGACCACGACCTCGACCTCGATGACCTTCTCCGAGGGCGGCTGCACCACCGTGGCGGGGCGGGCCCCGCCGAGGAACGCCGCCACCTCGCCCACCGGACGGACGGTGGCGGACAGGCCGATCCGCTGGGCGGGCTGTGGCAGCAGGGCGTCGAGCCGCTCCAGGCTCAACGCCAGGTGGGCGCCGCGCTTCGTGGCGGCGACCGCGTGCACCTCGTCGATGATCACCGTCTCGACGCCGCGCAGCGCCTCCCGGGCCTGCGAGGTCAGGATCAGGAACAACGACTCCGGCGTGGTGATCAGGATGTCGGACGGCCTCGCGGCGAACCGCCGCCGATCGTCGGCCGTGGTGTCGCCCGACCTGATGGCCACGGAGATCTCCGGCGCGGGCAGCTCCATGAGCCGGGCGGTCTGCTTGATGCCGGCCAGCGGGGCCCGGAGGTTCCGCTCCACGTCGACGGCGAGCGCCTTGAGCGGCGACACGTACAGGACCCGGCACGAGCGTGGAGGCTCCGCGGCCTTCCCGCGGCCCTTCCGCGGCGGTTCCCCGGTCGTCTTCGGAGCCGCCGCGTGCTCGACCGCGAGCCGGTCGATCGCCCACAGGAACGCGGCAAGCGTCTTGCCTGACCCGGTCGGCGCGACCACCAGCGTGTTGTCGCCGCGCGCGATGGACGCCCAGGCGTCCTCCTGCGCGGGCGTCGGCGCCGCGAACGCTCCGGCGAACCACTGTCGGGTCACCGGGCTGAAGTCGTCGAGCGCGCTCACCCGCCCATCATGCATCCGGCCTCCGACAGAACGCGCCGTGCCGGATTCCTCCCTCGCCGGTCAGCGGGGTGATCTACCGGCAGGTTCACCGCAATTTACTACCCCCCGCGTCTGTATACCTGTGCTTGGTTGAATCATCATCTATCTATGGAAATCGACTACGCGGCGATCGAAGCGGAGCGCGTGAGCATCCGTGAGCGCTACATCAGCGAGAACCGTCCCGCCAGCAGCGCGAGGGGCCTGCACCACTTCGCGCTGATCTCATCCGACGTCGAGCGCACGATCCGCTTCTACCACGAGCTGCTGGAGTTCCCCCTCACGGAGATCTTCGAGAACCGTGACTACAAGGGCTCCAACCACTTCTTCTTCGACATCGGCAACGGCAACCTCCTGGCGTTCTTCGATCTGCCCGGGCTCGACCTGGGGCCGTACCAGGAGGTCCTCGGCGGGCTCCACCACATCGCCATCTCGGTGGAGCGGCCCACATGGGAGCGGCTGCGCGGCAAGCTCGACGCGGCCGGTGTGCCGTACCAGGTGGAGAGCGACGCGTCGGTCTACTTCCGCGACCCCGACGGCGCGCGGCTGGAGTTGCTCGCCGACCCGCTCGGAGAGATGTACGGCTCCCGCGTGATGTGACCTCGTCCGTCCGGGGGGCCACCGGCTCTGGGCCGGGGCGCCTCCGGGGCGGGGCCATACTGGGACCCATGCGCCTCACGGAGTTCTGGAACCGCATGCATCGCCACTTCGGCGAGGTGTACGCGCAGTCGTGGGCGAAGGACTACGTCATCTCCGGCCTGGGCGGGCGGACCGTCGAGCAGGCACTCGCCGACGGAGTGGCCGCCAAGCAGGTATGGCTGGCCGTCTGTCAGGTCGTGGACGTCGACCCCAGGCTCCGCTGATCACTCCTTCGGAAAACCGCGCTTTCCGCATGCTCCACCACTTGAATGATGGTTGAGCACTTGCTACCTTGTTGACAAGTTGAGCGGGGAGGCGGCCCATGAACGCGGAGGAAGGACTCTCACCCGACCAGGCGCTCCGGGAGATCGACCGGGTGGATCGGCACGTGCGGCGATCCGCCCGTGGAGTGGCCCATCTGTTCCTGATCTTGGGGCTGTGCAGCATGGTCTACTGGCCCGCCGTGGCCCTCGGCCGCGGTGTGATCGCGGGTCTGGCGGGTGCGGGGTGGGTCGTGCTGACGATCGCGTCCTGCGTCTACTGGGCGCGGATGCGCGTGCGCGACCGTTACGTGATGTTGATCAACGGGCGGGTGTCCGTGGCGTACATCCTGACCACACTGCTGGCGTACGCCTTCGTCGCGGTCGTCCTTCCCGACGCCCGCGGTCCCGGCTGGATCGCCGCACTGGTGGCGGTCTCCGTGCTCGCGGGAGCTCCTCTGGTGTACGCCGCCTGGCGGATCCGGGAAGAGCGATGACCGCACATCCCCGCCACGAACTGGACGAGATCATCCATGCGCCGGTAAGGCTGTCGATCATGGCGGCGCTGGCGGTGTCCGAGAAGGCCGACTTCCGGTTCCTGCGCGACACGATCGAGGTCAGCGACTCTCTGCTGTCCAAACACATCCTCACTTTGGAAGAGGCCGGATACGTCCGCGTCGAGAAGACCTTCGTCGGGAAGCGGGGCCGCACGTGGCTGTCGCTGACCGAGCACGGGCGCGCGGCGTTCAACGCCTACACCGATGTGCTCCGACGGATCACCGAAGGAATCCCCCATGCTTGAGGTTCAGGATCTGCGTAAACGCTTCGGCGACAAGGTCGCTCTCGACGGCGTCGGCTTCGCCGTACGGCCGGGCGAGATGTTCGGCTTCGTCGGGGCCAACGGCGCCGGGAAGACGACCACGATGCGGATCGTCATGGGCGTGCTCGACGCGGACTCCGGCGAGGTGCGCCTGGATGGGAAGCCCCTGACGTACGATTCCCGCCGCCGGTTCGGCTACATGCCGGAAGAGCGCGGGCTGTATCAGAAGATGAAGGTCGCCGAACAGGTCGAGTACTTCGGCAGGCTCCACGGGCTGGGCCGGGCCGCGGCCCGCGACGCCGCGGGCGAGCTGATCGAACGGCTCGGCATCAGCGGGCGGCGCGACGACGCGGTGGAGACGCTGTCGCTGGGCAACCAGCAGCGGGTGCAGCTCGCGGTGGCGCTGGTCCACAGCCCCTCGGTCCTGGTGCTCGACGAGCCGTTCTCCGGCCTCGACCCGATCGCGGTCGACGCGCTGGCCGACGTGCTCAAGGACCGGTGCTCCTCGGGAGTGCCGGTGGTCTTCTCCAGTCACCAGCTCGAGCTCGTCGAACAGCTCTGCGACTCCGTCGGCATCATCTCGGGCGGCCGCATGGTCGCCTCGGGCCCGGTCGACGAGTTGCGGGACACCGAGGGGCGCACCCTTCTCAAGGTCGTCGTCCGCGGCGCGTCCCCGGGATGGGCCGACGGCCTCACCGGCGAGGTCACGACCGACGGCGACCGGCAGGTGCTGCTCATCGAGAGCGGCGACGATCAGGAAATCCTCCGCTCGGCCGTGAACGCGGGAGAGGTCGAACACTTCGGCCGGCAGCGGCCCACACTCGCCGAGATCTTCAGGGAGGCCGTCGCATGAACGGATTGTGGCTGGTCGCGGGTCGCGAGATCCGCACGCGCATCAGAACGAAGGGTTTCCTCATCAGCCTCGCGCTCAGCGGGCTGCTCGTGGTCGCCCTGGCCTTCGTGCCGAAGCTCCTGTCCGGTCAGGACGCCTACGAGGTCGCGGTCGTCGGCGCCGTCCCCGTGGCCGCCGCGGACGTCACGTACACGAAGTACGCCGACGAGGCGGGGGCGCGCAAGGCCGTCACCGACGGAGACGTGGACGCGGCCCTCATCGACGACCAAAGGGTCATCAGCAAGGGCGAGCTCGACCAGCGCCTCGGGCTGCTCCTCGAGAGCGCGCACCGCGAGGGGAAGATCAAGGCCTCCGGCCTGGTGATCACTCCGCTGAGCGTGGAGACCGGGGCGACGGCGCAGTACCAGAGCGTGCGCACCGGCATTGCGACACTCCTGGTGATGGTGCTGTTCTTCCTGCTCATCTACTCGGCCATGTACGTCGCGATGGGAGTCGTCGAGGAGAAGGGCAGCCGGATCGTGGAGATCCTGCTGGCCGCCGTACGGCCCTGGCAGTTGCTCGGCGGGAAGATCGTCGGTCTCGGGCTGCTGGGGCTGGTCAACCTGGCGGTCGTCATCGGAGGCGGCCTGATCGCCGCCACCGCGACGGGGCTCGCCGGCGACTTCCCCCCTGGCATGGCCGGCATCGTGATCAGCACGGTGGTGTGGTTCGTGCTCGGCTACGCCTTCTTCTCGGTGCTCGCCGCGGCCTTCGGATCGCTGGTGTCCCGCCAGGAGGAGGTCAACAGCGTGCTGACGCCGATGACGATGACGATGACGATCACCTACCTGGTGGCCTACTTCGCGGCCGTCG
>Ga0310811_10014542_pt1 | contig 10267 bp, 9 predicted proteins | sample YCmetagenome_FD_207642 | JGI IMG/M metagenome (GOLD analysis project Ga0310811, IMG submission 207642) | Soil microbial communities from experimental microcosm in Duke University, North Carolina, United States - YC | ecosystem: Engineered > Artificial ecosystem > Soil microcosm > Unclassified ... | reverse complement strand
GCGGGACACGCAGTCAAAGGCTGGGCTCGGGCCTGGCTTATCCAGAACGCGCCGGTACTGACCACGCGGGCGACGCAGCTGGCGGCCAGCCTCCTGCGCAGGGAGCTTGACTGGACGCCCAGCGACGACGAGGCGTGGGACGGCTTGGCGGCCAGCCTGGTGTGGGCGCTGCTCGCCGCAGGATCCCACGAGGAAGCCGCCGAGCGGGCCAGCCGGGCGCTGACGACGATGACCGACCCGGTGCGGCGGGCGGAGACGTACCGTGTGCTGGCGCGGGCTCAAGCCAGTGCACGCCACAACGCTGATGCCATCGCGACGATACGGCAGGCGCTGGCGTCCGCGGACCTACCCCCCGGGTGGCGGGCCCGGATGCTGGTCGTACTAGCGGGCCTTGAGCGAATCGAGACCGGCGACCTGGACGCTGCGGACGCGGCTGCCCGCGAGGCGCTGGCCATCGCCGAGGAGACCGGCGACGGCTTGGCTGCGGCCCACGCCCTAGCTCATCTGTGGTTTACCCAGGGGGTCAGGCGGGACCATGCAGGCGCCCTTGACTACATCGACCAGGCGGGGCGGGCGCTTGGCGACGGCCCTGGCCACACGGATCTGCGCTCGTACACCCTTGAGGTCCGGATCTTCACGCTGCAGAACCTCGACCGCTGGCCGGAAGCCGAGCAGGCGCTCAGGCAGACCCGTCAGTTCGCTCAGCAAGGCGGGAGCTCTGATCGCGCGACCTGGGCCACCGCGGCGGTGCTGCGGTACTGGCTCGGCCAGTGGGATGACGCGCTCGCTGAGCTGAACTCGGATAACGCCGGCGACCCCGGGCTGCGGTATGCATTTCTGCGCGAAGACTGGCCTGCGCTGCTGGTGCACGGGGTCGCCGCGCTCATCGCAGGCCGCCGGGAGCAGCGCACGACGGCCGATCGGCAGCTCCGCGAAGGCCTGGCACTTCCCATCGAGATCCTCACCGACTGGGAGAACCGGGATTTCCTGCTGGTCGCGCACGCGCTGGCCCTGGAACAGAAGGGGGACATGCGCCAGGCCATGGAACGGCTGGCGGGGCTCTTGCAGCGGCGGGATGGCGAGATGACGCTGAGCCATCAGTGGCTGCCGGACCTGGTACGGCTCGCGCTCGCTGTCGAGGACGGCGAAACGGCGCGGGCCGCAGTGGAAGCCTGCGCGGCGGAGGCGGCGGCGGAGACCCGGCCCGCCCGCGCGGCCGCGGCCAGCCTGCGGTGCCACGGATTGCTTGAGTCTGATCCGGAGAAGCTCGCGGAGGTGGTGGCGCACTACCGGAAGACCGGCCCGGCGGTGGAGCTTCCCACCGCCCTCGAAGACCTGGCTGTTGTGCTCGCCGGGCACGGACGCGAAGACGAGGCGCGGGCCGCCATGAACGAGGCCGTGGGCCGCTACGAGGACATGCAGGCCCGGTGGGACATCCGGCGGGCCGAAGGACGGCTGCGCGCGTACGGCATCAGGCGGGGCGTCCGGGGCCGCCGCCCGGCGCGGCCTGCCTCCGGCTGGGAGGCGCTCACCCAGACCGAGGTCAAGATCGCCGCCCTGATCGCCCGGGGAGACTCGACGGCAGACATCGCAGGCAGCCTGTTCTTGTCCGGGCGCACCGTGCGAACCTACATCTCGCACATCCTGACCAAGCTCGACGCCAAGAGCCGGGTAGACATCGCCCGGGAGGCACTGCGCCAGGGCGCCACGGCCTGAGGCTGCGGCTGGCCGCCCCGCAGAGTGCCGCCAAGACGGTTAAAGGACGCCGAGGGCATTGCCCAGGGCGCTGATTGCCTTGGGCAAGGTGACCGCTGCCTCGCCGGTGATGTCCCCTTGGGACTGGTACTGGGTGTAAGCCTGGGCGAGTTGGTCGTACTGGTTCTGGGTCTGCTGCGCGCTCTGGCCGGGCGGGGCGAACAGCAGCTGCTGCAACTGGTTGAACATGTTCTGGCCGGCCTGCTGGGTTACCTGTCCCTTGGTGACCCCCGCCTGCAAGTCACCGACGAGGGTCGCGGCCGCCGTAGCGACCGGAGGGAGCGCGGACGTCGCGGTCGTCGCCGCAGGCGTCGCGCCCGGCTGGGAAGACTGGCTGTCGCGTGCGGACGGGGTGGCCGCGGGGCTGGCACTGTCCGGACCGGTCAGCAGCGCCACCGTCAGGGCGAGCAGCGCCGCGGCGAGCGTCACGGCAAGCACGGTCTCGCTCCAGCGCGGCCGCCACCTCTGGCGTGCCGGACCCGGAACGCTTCCGGGCGGAACAGGCAGCACGGCGGTGCCGTCCGGGGCAAGGGCGCCAAGCAGCCCGGCCCGGGCCGCTTCCGCGCTCATCGGCCGGTCATTCGGGTTCTTGGCCAGCAGCCGGGCGGTGATCGCATCGAGGCTGGGCGACAGGCCAGGACGGCGGGCCGAGGGCGGCCCGGGGTCGTCGTGCACCTGCCGGTAAGCGATGCCGACCGGTGATTCCGCGGTGAACGGCGGAGTGCCCGTGAGCATCTCGAACAGCACGCAACCCAGCGAGTACAGGTCGGATTGCGGGCCGGCCGGATAGCCGGCCGACTGCTCTGGGGACAGGTAAGCCGCGGTGCCCAGGATCGTCCCCGTCATCGTTCCGGCTGCGGTCCCATTGGCGCGGGCGATGCCGAAGTCGAGAATCTTCACGTTCTCGCCCACCAGCATGATGTTGGCGGGCGTAATGTCACGGTGCACCAGACCGGCCGCATGCGCCGCGTCCAAGCCCTCGCACACCGCCGCCGCGATGGCGACCGCTTGCCCGATCGGCAGCGGACTGGCTTCGGCTAGCACCTGGCGCAAGGTCCGGCCGGTGAGCAGTTCCATCACCAGAAAAGGCGTGCCCTCGTCGATGCCGGAATCGAACACGGTCACGAGCCGGGGGCTGCTGACCGACGCCGCGTGCCTGGCCTCACGCTCGAACCGGGCCAGGAACCCTGGATCGGCCGCGTACTGCGGGCTGAGCACTTTGACCGCCACCTCGCGGCCGAGCACCTCATCGCGGGCCCGCCACACCGTCGCCATCCCGCCGGTGCCCAGCACCTCGGTCAGCGTGTACCGGCTGCCCAGCGTCCCAGTGCCCGTCACCGTCATGACCCACGCATCCAGTACCAAGCCAAGTTGGCTTCCCGTCACGGCCGCCTGCTGGATGACAGCCTAGCCCGCGACCACCAGATCCAAGTCTGTGAGAAGGAAGCCGCCCCATGGCCGCACGATCACGCGGAGGAAAGCGAGGAAACTAGTTATCACCTAGAAAGGGTCGCAGAAGGAAGCTCCCTCATGGCCTCCGCCGGCATCGACATTACCGATCAGGCGAGGATCGGGCCAGCGAGCTTCAGAGCGGTGCGATTACTCGCCCCCACGAGAATCATCAAGATGAAACCGCAAATTTGGCGTGAGTTCACCTTCGTCATCAACTTTCCGTAGCGGTAACCCGATGCCGCAGAAAGTTCGGTCGGATATGGCTACCCCGCCCGGAAATAGCAGTGAGATAATCGAGTTGTGGGCGGCAGGGTCATACAGGGGTGGCAGTCCGATCCATTCGGGCTGCACGAAGCACGTTACTTTTCCGCGGATGGACAGCCGACGAAACTGGTCCGCGACCGGGGCGCTGAGAGCTATGACGAGCCGCCGTCCGGAGCGGACGAGGTGGCTGCCGCCATGGCCAGGATGTCGGCGATGCCGGAGCCGCCCAGCGCCTATGCGCGCCGCGACGCGTACCCACACGGCCCCGCTTCCGAGCCTGAGCCGCGGCGATGGTCGTCCATCGTCGGGATCGTCGCTTCCGGGATCATCGTGGCCGCCGCTGCTGTCGCCGCTGTCCTCATCGCGGAGACCATACTGCATGGGCACAAGCCTGCGGGCACGTCGGGCGCGACGGATGCCGCATTCGTGACCCAGGCGGCGACCAAAACGCTCCAGCAGCACACGGCCAACGTGGTGCTGTCCGCCAACGCGGCGACGGGGGCCACTTGGGCTATCCCTGCGATTCACGGGACTGGCGCGTTGGACCTCGGCGGAAAGGCCGCGACGCTGAACATAACCCTGGGTTCCCAGGCCGGCGGACTGGTCTACCGGGAGATCTTGGTGAATGGACACCTCTACGTGGCGGTAAGCGTCAACGGCCGGGATCTCTCGGTCAAGGGCAAGACGTGGATAGCAGTGCCCGTCTCCAGTCAGAAATCAGGGACGACGGACCTCACCGGCGGCGACCCGACCGCAGCGCTGGCCTCGCTCGAGAAGCAGGGGATCACGGTGCGCGCACTCGGCACGAAGGTGATCGGCGGCGTCAGCTGCACCGGCTACACAGTAACGCCGCCCAACGCGCAGGAAACGATCACAGTCTGGATTGACCCACAGCACCTGGTACGCGAGATCAGCGAGAATGCGACGGTCGACCTCCCGTCCGGCGGAGCGTCCGCAAGCACGGCACCAACGGGCTCAACCGATGCACCATCAGTGGACCTGACAATGGACTTCTCGTACTCCACCGCGCCCTTGCACGTCACGGCCCCGCCGGCGGCCAGTACCGTATCCTTCGACGCTTTCCTCCAGCAACTCGGGCAGAACCCCGCCCTCAAGCAGCTCGAGCCGACCGGCGCTAGCTAGTCCGCACGACCGCCGCTGGGACGCCCGCCGGTCAAGTTCGGATACCTTTCCTTCCACCGCGCTGGGGCAGCCCCATACTCCGGGAGAAATCTCGGACGGGACGGCAACCTTTCCCGGCACCCATGTCATTAAGAGGTCCGTGGCTATCACCGATACGTATGAGCCAGGAGGCGGCGTAGCGGAGTCCCGGGACTTCGACGCGTTCGTCCGAGAGCGCTCCAGGCCCATGCTGCGCACGGCGTGGCTGCTGACCGGCGGCGAAACCAAAGCCCAAGCGCAGCAAGGCTGGGGCCGTTATTGCACCGCGGACATCCCCAAGGGGACCAAGTCTCCGACAGCCATCCCCAAGACGAGCTGCGCCCCGTACACGTCGTCGGCTCAGTTCCGCGCTCTGCTGTTGAAGGTCGCCAGCAACCTGAGGTGGACCCCGCAGTCGTTCGTGTTCCCGTACAGGCTCATGGGCGCGCTGCCATCCGGCTGGACGGTGAGCAAGGTGACCGGAGAATTCGTGAACGGGCGCCTCACCTCCGTCCAGACGAGCCTCGTGCCTCATGATGCGCCGAACACCAAGGACCCGCTGGACATCCAGGCCTTCAGCAGCGGCAACACGGCGAACTGTGCGGGATTCGCTTTCTCCGGGACTACGTTCGCTACCTACAACGGCGTGACGTGGGCGATCCAGGCGGATCACACCGGGGCGGTTGCCTGCGCGGGCGCCCGGATGACCAAGAAGAGCACTGGCTCTGTAGGGATGGCATTCGAGCGAGACACCGTGGCCTACATACCGACCCCGCTCGGCGCGTCCGGGGTCAAGGTGCTGCTGCCGCTATTCAAGTTCCTCGGCGCAAACCCTGCGAACTGGACGACCAGCCCGCTGGTCAAGTAGGCCCTACCCCGAACAACGCGGCGGCGGCCGGGATGCTGGAAAGCTCCCGGCCGCCGCCGGCTGGGGCGGCGCCGTTAGGAAGGCAGCAGTTCTAGTTCCCCCGAATGGATGCGGGCCGTCACGGTGCTGGTCGCGCTGGCTGCCTGCGGGATGGCGGCTCTGACGTGGCCGGACGTGACCTCCTGAGTGACCCGGTAGGTATCGCGGGTCGGCAGCCGGAGCGTGGCCTGGGCTGAGGTTAGCGTGACGTTGACCTTGCGCGGCGCCCCGGTGAAGGTCGCGCTCAGGTGCCCGCGCGTCATCACGGCCATCAGGCTGGGTGAACGCAGCCCGCTGGCGCTGACGTCCGCGTTCGTGGTGCTGATGCACAGCGGCCCGGTCAGGCCGGCCAGCATGACCCGGCCCCCGGACTGCCGCACGGTCGTCCCGACGCCCGCGGGCACCATCAGCCGGAGGCTTTCGGTGCACGGGCTGTCTGACGCGCACCGGATGGACACCGCCAGGACGCCGCCAGGACGGTCGAGCCGGGTCTCGATAACCGGCGCGCTGCGTGCCCCGTGCAGTTGCCCGGTCAGGACCACCTTGCCGGGTCCCGTTCCGGCAATGGCGAGCTGCCCGGGCACACCCTGGAAGTCGATGGCGCCGACATGGCTGACCGTGACCTGGACGGCCCGCGTCGCGCCGCCGGCGCCGGTGCCGGCCAAGCCTGCGGCCATTCCCTCAGCACTGGGACCGCCCGCTACCAGCAGGACGCAGGCAACGGCGGCACTGGCCACGACCGCCGACAGCACGATGCGCCCCACCCACCGCCGGCCTGACCGCGGCGCGTCCGCCCGATCTCTAGCCGCCGGCTTCGGCCTGATGTCCGCCACCTGGGCGGGATCAGCCTGGCTGCCGGTTCCCGGTTCTGCCCCGCTGGGCGCCGGACTATAGCGGGCGATCTCGGCCGCCAGTTCGGCCGCGGTCGCCGCAGCCGGATCCTGGTTCTGGCTGAAGCCCTTATTGAACCGCCCGCACCATGAGCACGGCCACGGCATACGGAATCCCTGCAGCCCGTCGACGTAGCTGACCCGAGCGCACGCCGAGCACCGCCGCAGGAAGAAGCCGTTCCCGCATTTGCTGCACTGCCAGCTGCTCTGCCCGGGATCAGACTTACCCGCTGTCCCGCACTCCGGGCACAGCACCTGCGTAAGTTCCTGGCCCATGCCCGAATGCTGACACGCGTGCGGACACGGCACCCTCCGGTAACAGCGTCCGTTAGATCGCCGTAAACTCTGCGGCGCTCGTCCTGTCCAAGAAGGGCCTATTTCTGGGGATTCGGAGGCCAACCACCTGCCTCGCTCGCGCGTCTTAAAGTACGCCTACGGGGACTGGACAAAAGGGGTGGCTTCATGAGCAAGTCATGGCGGGGGCAGTTGGCGACTGGCCGGGGAAGCAAGGCAGTCAATGGCGGGCTGCTGACGGCAGCCGCATCAGTTACGGCGATCGGCCTGCTGGCCGGCTGCCACGGCTCAAGCGCATCGGTGGCCGGGAATACGGCGGCGCCGGCCAGCACGGCGGGCACCGCCACAGCGATCCCGACTTCGTCGTCGACGATCGCGTTCGTGCCCGTCACCGAGCCATTCGACCCGGGTCACCCAGCCCGGTCCATGTCAGCACCAGCCAACTGCGGCGCCCAGGACACCACCCTGGCCATGGAGCAGTGCTTCGAGAACAAGGCAGAGACCGCGGACGCGTCCATTGACACGATGCGGCAGGCCAGCTTCGCACACGCGTCCGCTGCGCAGCAGGCCGCGATCAACACTGAGGACAGCGCCTGGCTGGCCGCTCGCAAGACGGTCTGCGCCAAGGCGTACCAGACGGGCGGCACGATCGACGGGATCAACATCGCCAGTTGCCTGCTCGATGAGAGCACCGCCCGGTTCGACGCGCTGAAAGGCATCACTCCGCCCGAGGCGGCACTCAAGTCCACCGACAGCACCAACCTCAGCGACCTGTCCTGGTACACGACGCCCGAAGGCTCGCGCATCGGGATGATTGACACCCAGGGCGACACGAGCGGCGGCGTCATCATCGCGTGGGTCGTCATCGCCGGGGCGCACGGGTTCACGGTCAACCCGGCTCAGTTCTCCTACCGTGACGGGTCCTTCACCGACACCGGGAAGATCCAAGGGGCTGACCCCAGCGGGCACCAGGTGGCACCGGGGACGGAGTACCAGTTCAGCGTCGACTACAGCCACCTGTCGGCCGACCCCAACGGGAGCAAGGGCAGCGGCGGCTGGGTCTACGCACCAGGAACACCGGTCGCCATCTGGCGCTAGGGCGGTTACCCGGGGTCGACGGGGTGGGCGAGCCGGCGACGGGTGCGGCTGTCGAGTGCGGCCAGGGCCGTAAAGTTCACGCCGTCGTCGTCTTCCAGCTCCCAGATGAGCCGCAGGTAGTCCTGCCAGGGAGCGAGCGGCCGGAAGGAGACCAGCATGGCAGCGGTGGCCCAGACCGGGACCACGACCGCTTCTTCCGGCGGGAAGACATTCGCGGCGGGCTCGCCCGCGGCGACGACGCGGGCGAGGTAGGCGTAAACGGCCTCCTCGCCGAGCGAGGCGGGCGAGCCGGTGCGGGCGATCTGCTCGCCGGAGGCTTCCAGGCCGCTGATCGTGGCGGCGGCCACCAGCCGGATGTCTTTCTCGGCCGGCGGCCACACGTCGTTGGTCTCGCTGTTGAGGATGCAGTCAGCTACCGCGATGCACTGGTCCACGACCATCTGGCAGGTGTCCGGCGACTCGGTGAGGCTGAAGAGTGCTACGTCGGCTAGTTCGGCGTGGACGGCGTATTCAAGCATCGCGTAGGTCAGTTCGTAGACACGGGCCGGGATCGCGCGGGGCGAGCGAGCTTCCGACGCCAAGCGGACCTGCTCCCCCAACAGGGCGCGTTCGCGGGCCTCGAGGGCGGCGTCCTTGGCTTGGTACGCGGCCTCCTTGGCCCGGTACGCGGCCGCCCGCTTTCGGTGCGTGGTCGCCTGCGACCAGTTCCAGCCCGCGCACAGCAGGTAAATGAACCCCGGCACCAGCATCGGATCCAGGCCAGGCATAGCGGCCACCTTCCGCATAGTCGCCAATAGTCGACTATATGCTAGAGGGCAAGGGTAAGGTCCAGCGGGGCTTTTTGCTCATGTCCTCGCGTGACCGCCGTTACGATTCCTAGTCCTGGTGGACGGGATGGTGGCGGTGGTAGTGGCGGGCGACTCGGGCCCGGTTCCCGCACCCTGGCGAGCACCACTCCCGCCTCGGGTGATCCTTGGCGAAGAAGAGCAGGCAGTTCGGCGCCAAGCAGGGGCGCAGCCGGTCTCGCCCGGGGCCGGCGAAGAGTTCGACGCCCTGGTGGGCGATCAGTTCCACTGCGAGGCCGGCGGTGCCGTGCGCCCGGTAGGTGCGCGATGGCTCCCCGTCGGCAGGCCAGACGAGCTCAGGCCACGTCGTCGCGAGCGCGTTGAGCGCGGCGATCGCTTCCGGCCGGGTCAGTTCCGGCGCGGTGGCCGGCGGGCGCGGATCCGCGGTCGCCTCCGCGGCTAGCCGGCGCAGCGCGTTGCGCAGTTCGCGCAGCGCCCCCGCGACTGGGCGCACCGCGTCTTCGTCGAACCGGCCGGGGCCGGTCCCGGCCTCGGCGCCGATCCGATCGGCGACCGCGCGCAGCCAGGCGGCGGCCTCGCCGTCATCCGCCAGCGCGTCGTGAATCCCGTCGCGGTCGACGCTGACGGTGTTCATCAGCTCCACCGGAAGCGGTTCACCGAGCAGGGTCGCGCTGGTGGCGACCTCCTCGTTCCTCATACCAGCCACTATACCAGATCCTAATGGATGGAATCCCAATCAACCATTTGACACAGGCATCCGGGGTCTTGCATAGTTCTAATGGAAGGATGACTTACATCCATTAGATGCCAGGAAGGCACAGGCAGTGACCACGATCATCAAGCAGCACTCTGCAGGGCCCGCCGACCCCAGTACCAGCAATCCGTTGATGGGCCCGGCCGCCCCCGGTACCAGCACCCCGCTGATGGGTACGGCCGACTCTGACACGGCCACCCCGGTGATGGCCCGTGGCGCGTCCCGCTGACACCGCGTCTCACTACTCAGCTCAGGAAGGCGAGAGGACGATGACGAACACCACCGACGAGCACTACGACGCGATCGTGATAGGGACCAGCCAGGGTGGCCGGTTCCTCCCGATCGAGCTGGCGAAAGCGGGGCAGAAGGTGGCGCTCGTCGAGCGCGGCCGCCTCGGCGGCGTCTGCGTAAACACGGGCTGCACGCCGACCAAGACGATGGTCGCCAGCGGGCGCCTCGCCTACCAGGCGCGCCGCGGCGCGGAATACGGCGTGCGCACCGGCCCGGTATCGGTGGACCTGGCCGCGGTGCGCGAGCGCAAACGCGCCATGGTCGCTGGCGCGCGGGAGAACTACGCGAGCCGCCTGGCGCAGGACGGGCTCGACCTGATCGAGGGCGAGGCCCACTTCACCGGGCCCAAGACGATCGAGGTCGCCCTGACCGGCGGCGGGACGCGGCAGGTCAGCGCGCCGGTGATCGTCATCGACGCGGGCACGCGGTCCAAGCCGCTAGCGATCCCTGGTGCGGGTGACGTCCCCGTGCTCGATTCAACGTCGATCATGGAGCTTGACGAGCTACCTGAGCACCTGATCATCCTCGGCGGCGGTTACATCGGGCTGGAGTTCGGGCAGATGTTCCGCCGGTTCGGCAACGAAGTCACCATCAT
>Ga0310811_10014541_pt1 | contig 10267 bp, 10 predicted proteins | sample YCmetagenome_FD_207642 | JGI IMG/M metagenome (GOLD analysis project Ga0310811, IMG submission 207642) | Soil microbial communities from experimental microcosm in Duke University, North Carolina, United States - YC | ecosystem: Engineered > Artificial ecosystem > Soil microcosm > Unclassified ... | reverse complement strand
GGGCACACGGCATAATGCTCGCCGACCGCGACGGAGCGCGGCACGTTGGCGGGCCGAGGTACCACGGTCCATTTGCGGGGCGGCGTATTGGAGACTTCGAGAAAGGCGCGGACCACCGGAACAGGAGTGCCTTTAACGTCGACCACGGCGGCCAGGCCCTGTGCCTTGATCAGGCGATACCAGGCGCCGCGGCGCAGATTGCAGTTCACATCGGCCTGCAGACGAGCCCACACCATCCGTCACGCTCGGGCGTCGAAGGGAGGAACAGACTAACGAACGGCGACCGGCAGCGAAGTGACGGCAGTCACCTAGGCCTTCACGCGGCCGTTCGCCTCCTCCCAACTGATCTCGAATTCCTGGCCGCACTTCTTGCACTGATGGGTCTTGGCCCGCTTGGGCAGCGGCGCGCGCGCGCGGCAATTCGGACAGACGCCGTACGTTCCCCGAAGGGGCGGGGGCGCTTTGTGATTCTCCTTCGATCCCTCTACCACGGCCCAGCGCTGCGGCGGCCGGTCGCGGATCTCGAGCCACGCGCGCAAGACGCCCACGGGGCGGCGGTTCACTTCGATGACGGCCTGTAAGTCGTTGAGCTCGATCACCCGATACCACGCGCCCTTGCGCAACTTGAGGGGAACGTCGGCCTGCACGCGGGCGAAGAGAATGGCCATCGCGGCTCCTGCGGCAAAGCGTGAATGTGGGAGGGCGCGGGCACAATATAGTGCGCGGCGCAAGCCGGGGGATTACACTAGGCGCGGTGGCGGGAGCGTGTAGGAATCGAACCTACCGAGCCTCTTGCGAGGCCCAAACAGTTTTGAAGACTGGTCAGGCCACCAGACCCAATCCGCTCCCCGAGCTCCGCTACCGCGTGACTGCAATCACATCGATCTCGACTCGCGCGGCTTTTGGCAGGCCGGCCGCCTGCACGGTCGAGCGTGCCGGTTTGTGCGCGCCGAAGTGCTTCGCGTACACCTCGTTCATCTGCGCGAAGTCCGCCATGTCGGCGAGATAGACCGTGGTCTTCACGACCTGCTGCAGCGACGCGCCCGCCGCGCTGAGCACCGCCTTCAAGTTCGCGAACACCTGCTCGGTCTGCTCCGCCGTGGTGCGGCCCACCAGCTCCCCGGTCTTGGGATCGAGCGCCACCTGTCCCGCGGTGAAGACCAACGTCTCGGTGGCGATTGCCTGGCTGTAGGGACCAATCGCCTTCGGCGCCGCATCCGTCGCGATGACGCGCATTAGAACAAGCCCTCGATGGTCCCGTCGGGGTGAAGGCGGATCCGCTCCGCCGCCGGGCTCTTGCCGAGGCCCGGCATCGTCATGATGTCGCCCGCCAGCGCGACGACGAAGCCCGCGCCGGCAGACGGAAGAATGTCGCGCACGTGCAGCGTGAATCCGTTTGGCGCGCCGAGCTGTGCGGCGTCATCGGAGAAGGAGTATTGCGTCTTGGCCATGCATACCGGTGTCTCGCCCAGGCCGAGTTTCGGCAGGAGCTCGAGCTGGCGCTCGGCCGCGGGCGCGAAGCTGACGTTCCCCGCGCCGTAGATCTCGCGTGCAATCGTCTCGATCTTTTCGCGAATGGGCCGGCGCTCATCATAGAGCGGCTTGAACGCGGACTGGCTCGTCTTGAGCAGGCCGAGCAGCGCTTCGGCGACGGCGACACCGCCTTCCCCACCCTTCTCCCACACGTCGCAGCGCACCACTTCGACACCCTCGGCCGAGCCGACGGCGCGCACTGCTTCGACTTCTTCGTCCGTGTCGGTGATGAACCGGTTGAGCGCCACCATCACGGGCACGCCGAACTTTTTCACGTTGCGAATGTGGCGACGCAGGTTTTCCGAGCCCCGCTGCACGGCCGCGGGGTCAGCCGTCGCGAGTTGATCCTTCTTCTTGCCGCCGTGCATCTTGAGCGCCCGCACGGTCGCCACGATGATGGCGGCCTCCGGCTTCAGCCCGGCGAACCGGCATTTGATGTCGAAGAACTTCTCGGCGCCGAGGTCCGCGCCGAAGCCCGCTTCGGTGAGCACGATGTCGCTGAGCGCGAGGCCCAGCTTGGTCGCCGCGACCGAATTGCAGCCGTGCGCGATGTTGCCGAAGGGCCCGCAGTGGACCAGCGCGGGACCGCCCTCGAGCGTCTGCACGAGATTCGGATTGATGGCGTCCTTGAGCAGCAGCGTCATCGCGCCCTGGGCCTTGATGTCGCTCGCGCGCGCCGCAGACTTGTCGGGCCGCAGCCCGAGAATGATGCGGGCGATGCGCTCCTCGAGATCCTCGATGCCGGTGGCGAGCGCGAGGATCGCCATGATCTCCGATCCCGGAATGATCACGAAGCGCTCTTCGCGCATCGGGCCGCCGTTCAGCCCCCCGAGCCCCACGATGATGTTGCGCAGCGCGCGGTCGTTCATATCGATCGTGCGCGGCCAGGTGATGCGGCGGACGTCGAGTCCCAGCGCGTTGCCATGGTGCAGATGGGCATCGAGCATCGCGGACAGCAGGTTGTGCGCGCTCGCGATGGCGTGGAAGTCACCGGTGAAATGCAGGTTGATGTCTTCCATCGGGACGACCTGCGCGTAGCCGCCGCCGGCCGCCCCGCCTTTCACGCCGAACACCGGACCGAGCGACGGCTCGCGGATCGCGAGGATGGCGTTCTTGCCGAGCTTGCGCAGCGCCTGCGTGACCCCGACGGTGACGGTGGATTTCCCTTCGCCGGCGGCCGTGGGATTGATGCCGGTGACGAGCACGAGGCGGCCCTTGGGCGGCCGCTTCGCCAGCGCGCGGAGGGAGATCTTCGCCTTGTACTTCCCGTACAGCTCGAGCTCGTCGTCGGACAGGCCCAGCTCGGCGGCGACGTCGCGGATCGGCCGCAGCTTGGCGGCTTGGGCAATGGCGATGTCGGACGGAACCTTGGTCGGCGTGATGGTGGCGGTCATAGGGTGGGTTCGAGACGCGATCCGAAGCACAGTCGGGCGTTGGCGGCGGTGCGCTGCGCCAGGAGATCGAGCGGCTCGCCGCGGAGCTCGGCGGCGCGCGCGGCGACCTCGCGCACGAACCCCGGCTCGTTGCGAGCGCCGCGATGGGGCACAGGCGCGAGATAGGGGGCGTCGGTCTCGACCAGCAGGCGGTCGGCCGGGCACTCGGTCAGACGGCCGGTGTGGTGCCAGTTCTTGAACGTGATCATGCCGCTGAACGAGAAATATGCATTGATCGCCATGCCGGCTTCCCAGACGGCGTCGCCCGAGGAAAAGCTGTGGAGCACAACGACCGGTGGCCGGGCGCCGAGGTTCTTGAGCATCGCCGCGATGTCGTCATCGGCCTCGCGCGCGTGGACGATCACCGGCTTGCCCAGCTCGGCGGCCAGCGCCAGTTGCGCGTCGAAGGCGTCGCGCTGAGCCTCCCGCGGCGAGTGCATGTAGTGATAGTCCAAACCCGTTTCCCCGACCGCCACGACCTCCGGCGCCGCGAGCAGCTCGCGCACCCGCGCCCGCGTGCCGGCCGACCAATCTTTCGCCTCGTGCGGATGCACGCCGGCCGACGCCGACAAACCGCGGCCCGCGCGCGCGAGCGTCAGCGCCCGCTCGCTGCCGGCCAGGGATTCGCCGATCACCACGACGTGCCCCACGCCGACCGCGCGCGCGCGCGCGAGCACCGCGTCACGATCCGCATCGAACGCGGCGTCGCCGAGGTGACAATGCGAGTCGACTAGCGTGTCGGCTGCGGGGCGCGTGGCGACGGCGCCGGCGCGGGGGCAGTCGATGGCGTCGCCGCCGGTGCCGCCGGCGTGCGCGTGCTGAGCGTGCGCGCGCCGCGCGCGTCCTCACCCGGCCAGCGCTTCTCGATCCAGAGCAACACCGGGGCGGCGATGTAGATCGACGAGAACGTGCCGGTGAAGATGCCGAACGACATGACCCAGGCAAACGGCCGGATCACTTCGCCCGCGAGCACGAGCAGCGACAGCGTCGTCGCGATCGTCGTGCCGTGCGTGAGCACGGAGCGCGGCAGCGTCTCGTTGATCGAGAGGTTGAGGATCTCGTACAGATTCTGGCGCCGGTACTTGCGCAGGTTCTCGCGCACGCGGTCGAAGATGATGATCGTGTCGTTCAGCGAGTACCCGACCACCGTGAGCACCGCGCCGACGACGACGAGGCTCACCTCGAGGTGGAGCACGCTGATGAACGCGATCGTCGCGACCACGTCGTGCGCCGTTGCGACCGTCGCGGCGAGGCCAAAGCGCCACTCGAACCGGAACGCCAGATAAATGAGGGTCACGACGAAGCTGAAGAGGATCGCGAGAAACGCTTTGCCCTGCAGCTCGCGTCCGACCTTGGGCCCGACTGCTTCGCGCCGCTCGATCCGGTATTGTCCCGGGCCGACGCTCTGGTCGAGGGCGCGCCCCACCGCGGACGCGACGGCCTGCGTGCCGGCGTCGCCCTGATCGCCCTTTTCGTTCAGGCGCGCGCGAATGACGTAGGAGGTGTCCGAGCCGAAGTTCTGAATGTCGGCGCCGTTCAAGCCCACGTTGTCGAGCGCCGAGCGGATGGTGCCCGTCGGGACTTTGTGCGCCACCTCGACCTGCACCAGCGTGCCGCCGGTGAACTCGATGCTGTAGTTGAGGCCGCGCGTCGCGAGGAAGCCGAGCCCGACGAGCATGATCGCGCCCGTGAGCGAGAAGGCGAACCGGCGCCATTTGATGAAATCGTAATTGGCGTTCGCAAAGAGTCTGATCATCAGATGCTCAAGGTGACCATGTCGGGCCGCCGGTGCAACCAGATCAGGAACATCGTCTTCACGACGAAGATCGCGGAGATCATCGAGGCGGCGATACCGATGATCAGCGTGATCGCGAAGCCCTGGACCGGGCCCGTTCCCACCGCGTACAGGATCAGCGCGGTGAGCACGGTCGAGACGTTCGAGTCCACGATCGCGTTCATGGCGTGCAGGAAGCCGTCGTCGACCGCCAGTCGCAGCGATTTGCCGTGGACCAGTTCTTCGCGTATTCGCTCGAAGATCAGCACGTTGGCGTCGACGGCGATGCCGATGGAGAGCACGAACCCCGCGAGGCCCGGCAGCGTCAGCGTGAAGCCGAAGGCCGCCAGCCCGGCGAGCGTGAAGAGGCAATACAGCGTCAGGGCGGCGACGGCGAGCGCGCCCGACACGCGGTAGTAGCCGATCATGATCAGAATGACGAGTACGATGCCGACGACACCGGCCCGCACGCCGTCGTGAATCGAGTCCCCGCCGAGGGAGGCGCTGATCGTGCGCTCGTCGACGATCGTGAGCGGAGCCGGCAGCGCACCGGCGCGCAACACCAGCGCCAGGTCGCTCGCCTCCTGGAGCGGCTTCGTCCCCAGCTCGATCTGGCCGTTCGATTCGATCTGGCCGCGAATCACGGGCGGCTGCCCCTGCACGCGGCCGTCGAGGATGATCGCCATGTAGTCGCCGATGTGCCGCGCCGTCTCCTGCCCGAAGATGCGGCCGCCGCGGTGACTGAGCGTGAAGGCGACGATCGACTGGTTGGTCACCGGATCGCGCCGCGCGACCGCCTTCGTCAGCTCCTCACCGGTGATGATGGGCTTGGAATCGACGGCGTACAGAGCGCGGTAGGAACGCGCGCCGCGCGACTCCTCCGTCGCGCCCCAGCGCAGCTCGATACCGCGCGGCATGGCGGCGTGGACATCGGGGCGCTGCACCAGACTGTCCACAAGCGGCCACTGCTCCGCAGGCACCAGGTACTCACCGGGCAGCTGTCCCTGGAACAGCAGGGACGACAGCACCCCCGGGCTGTTCGCGTCGGCCGCCGAATCGCGCGCCGCCTTGCTCGTGTCACCGCCGAACAGCTGCGCCACCGCCGAGGGCGTCGCGTTCGACCGCGCCTTGACGCCGGCCTTGCGCAGCGCCGCATCCATCTGCGGCAGCGCGTCCTTGAACTGGTTCTTCATGTCGGTGATGCGGAACTCGAGGAACGCGGTGCGCTGGATGATGCCGCGCGCGCGGGCGGGGTCCTTCTCGCCCGCGAGCTCGACGATCAGGCGGCAGCGTCCCTGGATCTGCACGACGGGCTCCGTCGTGCCGAACTCGTCCACCCGCGTCCGCACGACGCGCTCGGCGCGTTGAATCGCGTCGGCACAGTCGGGCACCGGTCCCTTGGACTGGTCGACTTCGAGCGCCAGGTGAATGCCGCCCTGCAGGTCGAGGCCGAGGTTGATCGGCACGCGGCGGACGGTGGTGTCGCGCATCTGCCCACTCTGCGGGTCGATGACGCGCTGCTTCACGTTGCGGGGCACCAGCGCGACGATGCTGATCACGATCAGCACCGCGATGAAGTACAGCCGCTGACGAATCTTGCCCATCGTCTCTCTCTACCGGTTGAGGGCCGCCCGCGCCGCCTGGCGGTCGCGCTCGAGCTGCGCCACCAGCGCCTCGCGGGACGGAAACGCCTGCACGTCGCGCAGACGCTCTACCCATGCCACGTTGACCGTCTCTCCATACAGCTCGCCGTCGAAATCAAACAGATGGATCTCCAGCGTGCGCACCTGCTCACCAAACGTCGGCCGGGGGCCCTGATTCATCATCCCACCGAACCGCTTCCTTCCCGCTTCCCGCTTCTCGATCGTCACCTGGACAGCGTAGACACCATCGGGCGGCAGCAGCTTCCTCGGATCGGGTGCGGCGAGATTGATCGTCGGAATCCCGATCGTCCTGCCCCGCCCGGCGCCCCGTACCACGACTCCCCGCACGCTGTAGGGCCGCCCGAGCCAGCGCGTCGCGCGATCCAAATCGCCGTGCGCGAGTGCCGAGCGAATCACGGTCGATGAGATCGGCTGTCCCCCGTTGTCCCGGACCGCATCGACCACCGTCGCCTCGAAGCCGTGCGTCCGCGCGAGCTTCTGCACGAGCTCGACGTCTCCGGCCCGCCCGCGCCCGAACCCATGATCGTAACCCATCACGAGCGCGGTCATCTCGTATTCGTCGCACAGCCGAAGCACGAACGATTCGGCGTCGAGCTGTGCCACGCTGGGCGTGAACGGCATCAGCACGAATCGCTCCATGCCGGCCGCCCGCACCAGCGCCTCTTTCTCCTGCGGCAGCGTGAGCAGCTTGGGCGCCGCCGCCGGGTTCACGACCTCGAGCGGATGCGGGTCGAACGTGACCAGCACGCTCCGTTGCTTCGCCGCGTTCGCCCGCCGCAACACCTCGTCCAGCACGGCCTGATGCCCGCGATGGACCCCGTCGAAGGTCCCCAGCGTCACGACGGCGCCGCCACCCATCAATCGCCTGCCACCATCACGCGCGGCTTGAGCATTTCGCCGGCACGCTCCGCGACGCCGACCAGCTCCTCGCCGCTGAAGAGCGCAACCGGCTCCCCGCTCTCCGCTCCCGGCTCCGTCACGGGGATGGGCCGGCCGTGCACGACCGCATCCCTCTCCTTCTTATCGACCTCGCGGCGCAGCATATGGGCGACCAGCACGCTCGCATCCCGCACCTGCTCCGGCGTCACTGCCTCCGGCGCGACCGCCTGGTCGACCCGCAACGGCCCGACCGCGGTCCGACGCAACGCGCTCAGATGCGCGCCGCAGCCCAGCTTCGCGCCGATATCGCGCGCGAGTGAGCGGAGGTAGGTCCCCGCGCTCACCGTCGCCCGAAACTCGAGATCCGGCACGGCCGCGTCGACGATCTCGAGCTCGCGAATCTCCACGGCTCGGGGGGCCGGCTCGACCGTTTCGCCGCGACGCGCGCGCCGGTAGGCCCGCTCGCCCTCGATCTTCACCGCCGAATACGCCGGCGGCCGCTGCTCGTACCTGCCGCGAAAGCTCCCGATCACCTCGGCGAGCTGCGCGGGCGTGATGTTGGTCCACGGCGCCGTCGCCACGATCTTACCCGTCGCGTCGTCCGTATCGGTCGTGACGCCGAGCCGGATCGTCCCCTCATAAGTCTTCGGCCACTGGGCGGCGAACGGCGCGAGCCGTGTCGCGCGGCCGACGACCAGCACCAGCAACCCTTTGGCGAACGGGTCGAGCGTGCCCAAGTGGCCCACGCGCTGCTCGCCCAATCTGCGCCGGACGATGTCGACGACGTCATGGGATGTAGGGCCGGCCGGCTTCGACACCAGCACCAGTCCCCCTGCTCCCGCCTTCAGTCGTCCGACTCCTTCAGCTCCTTCAGCACGCGGTCGATGCGCTGCGCGTGCTCGATTCCCCGATCCAGATGAAAGTGCAGCTCGGGGCTCGTCCGCAGCTGCAGCTCGTTCGCGATCTGCGCCCGCAAGTAGCGCGCGGCGCTCGCGAGCCCCTCCAGCGACTTCGCCTTCTCCTCGTCCGTGCCCATCACGCTCACGCGCACGTTGGCGTGCGACAGGTCGGCGGACACGGCGACGCCGATCACGGTGACGAACCCGATGCGGGGATCGCGCACATCGCTCGTGAGAAACGCGCCGACCGATTGCCGGATCATTTCGCTCACGCGCTCGGGCCGATGACTGCGCCGTTTCATCTCAGAGATAGCTCGTGCTCGTGTCGACGATCCGGGCGCCGTCCGCGCCCGCCACCAGCTGATCCGCTTCCCGCAACACGCTCTCGGCGTGGCGGCGATCGGTGCTCACCACGGCCGCCGTCAGCTCCGTCCGCTGCCACAGATCCTGATGCGCCGTCTCGGCAACCGAAATGTTGAAGCGGTTGTGCATCCGGTCCTTCAAACTCTTCACGATCGTGCGCTTGTCCTTGAGCGACTGACACGCCGGCAGATGCAGCTCCCACACCATCACGCCGACGATCACGACGCAGCGGCCCCTCCGCCCCCGCTACCCCCGCTGCCTCCCAGCGAGCGCGCGATCTCCTCGACGCGATACGACTCGATCAGATCGCCGACCTTCACGTCATTGAAGTTCTCGATGCCGATGCCGCACTCGAAGCCCTCGCGGACCTCGCGAACGTCGTCCTTGAAGCGCTTCAGCGACGCCAGGGTCCCGTCGTACACTTCTACGCCGCCACGAATCAGGCGCACGCGCCCGGTCCGGGGAATGACGCCGCTGCGCACGAAGCACCCGGCGATGGTGCCGATCTTGGCGATTTTGAAGATCTGCCGTACTTCGGCCTCCCCCAGCACGACTTCCTTCTTTTCTGGGGCGAGCAGACCTTCCATCGCCGCCTTCACTTCTTCGACGGCCTCGTAAATGATGCGGTACGTCCGGATTTCCACGCGCTCCCGATCGGCCGCGGCGCGCGCGTTGGAATCCGGCCGCACGTGGAAGCCGATGATGATCGCGCCCGACGCGCGGGCGAGCAGCACGTCCGACTCGGTGATCGCACCGACGCCGCGGTGGACGACTTCGACTTTCACCTCGGAGGTCGACAGCTGCGCCAGCGCGTCGGCCAGCGCTTCAGCGGGACCGCCCTGGTCGGCCTTGATGATGATCCGCAGCGTGGCGACGCCGCTCGTGGCTGCTTCGGCCATGAAGTCTTCGAGTGTCTTGACCCGGCCGGAGCGGCGATGCTGCGCCTCGCGCTCGAGCCGCTGGCGTTTCTGGGCGATGTCTCGCGCCTCGGCCGCGTCAGCCATCGCGAGGAACGTGTCACCGGCCTCGGGCACACCCTCGAAGCCGAGAATCTGGACCGGCGTCGAGGGGCCGACTTCGGTTTCCGTGCCGCCGCGCTCGTCGTACATCGCGCGGACGCGGCCCGAGTACTGCCCGCAGATGAAGTCGTCACCGACGCGCAGCGTGCCGTTCTGCACGAGGATCGTCGCCAACGCCCCCTTGCCCGGATCGAGCTGCGCCTCGAGCACCGTTCCGTGCGCCTTGCGCTCCGGATTGGCTTTGAGGTCGAGCAGCTCGGCCTGGAGCAGGATCTGCTCGAGCAGCGCGTCGATGTTGGTGCCCTTCTTGGCGGAGATGGGCGTCATCAACGTCGTGCCGCCGAACTCCTCGAGCACCACACCGTGCGACAACAGATCCTGCTTCACCTTCTGCACGTTGGCCGATGGCAGATCGATCTTGTTGATCGCCACGACGAGCGGCACGCCGGCGTTCTTGGCGTGCGAGATCGCCTCGATCGTTTGCGGCATGATCGCATCGTCCGCGGCCACGACGAGCACCACGATGTCGGTGACTTGCGCGCCGCGGGCGCGCATGGCGGTGAAGGCCTCGTGGCCCGGCGTGTCGAGGAACGTGATGCGCCGGCCGTCCTTGAGCGTGACCTGGTAGGCGCCGATGTGCTGCGTGATGCCACCGGCTTCGCCGGCGACGACGTTGGCCTTGCGGACGTAGTCGAGCAGCGAG
>Ga0310811_10014538_pt1 | contig 10269 bp, 9 predicted proteins | sample YCmetagenome_FD_207642 | JGI IMG/M metagenome (GOLD analysis project Ga0310811, IMG submission 207642) | Soil microbial communities from experimental microcosm in Duke University, North Carolina, United States - YC | ecosystem: Engineered > Artificial ecosystem > Soil microcosm > Unclassified ... | reverse complement strand
GTGCGCGAGATCACGAAGAGCGGCGTGAACATCGCCGTCGGCACGCCCATTCTGTGATACGAAACGGCGCTGAACCAGTCGAGGTTGGGAAACATCCTCTTCGCTTCCCACATCACCGATTCCAGACGCTCGGCAATATCGAAAAGCTTCATGTCGCCGGCGTCCCGCGACAGCTTGCGGGCCACCTCCTTGATGACCTTGTTGCGCGGATCGGAGATCGTGTAGACGGGGTGACCGAAGCCGATCACGACTTCTTTCATCTCAACGCGGCGGCGAATGTCTGCCTCCGCTTCGTCAGGCGTTGTGTAGCGCGACTGGATCTCGAATGCTGCCTCGTTGGCGCCGCCATGCTTCGGCCCACGCAGCGCACCAATCGCGCCCGTGATGGCGGAGTAGATGTCCGAGCCGGTGCCGGCAATCACACGAGCCGTGAAGGTCGAGGCGTTGAATTCATGTTCAGCGTAAAGATTCAGCGACGTATGCATCGCTTCGACCCACGATTTGGGCGGTTCCTTGCCGTGCAGCAAGTGCAGGAAGTGGCCGCCGATCGAATCGTCGTCCGTCTCGACCTCGATGCGCCGGCCATTGTGCGCATAGTGGTACCAGTAAAGCAGCATCGAGCCGAGCGAGGCCATCAGGCGGTCCGCGATTTCGCGTGCGCCGGCGAGGTGATGGTCGTCCTTTTCCGGCAGTACGGTACCGAGCGCGGAAACGCCCGTGCGCATGACGTCCATCGGATGCGCGCCGGCCGGCACCCATTCAAGCGCTGCTTTGACGTTGGCGGGTAGCCCGCGCAGCGCTTTCAACTTGGTTTTGTAGGCGGCGAGCTCGGCCTGTGTCGGCAGCTTTTCATGCACCAGCAGGTAGGCGATCTCCTCGAACTCGCAGGTGGTGGCGAGATCGAGGATGTCGTAGCCGCGATAGTGCAAATCGTTCCCGGTGCGTCCGACCGTGCACAACGCTGTATTGCCTGCCGTTACGCCGGAAAGCGCCACAGATTTCTTGGGCTTGAAGCCCGAGGGACTGGCTGTTGCGTTATCGGCTTCGCTCATGATCATCCACTCCTCCTCGAGAGTCGAGATCCGTGCCGAAAAGCGGCGCCGTTTCGGGGGGCAGCATTTTCCCCGTCGCGCGTGCCCGGCGCAACACGGACCAATAGTAGCGATAGCTCGCGCGATCATGCAGGGTGTCGCCGTGGCGTATCGGGCCCCATTGTGCGGCTTGGGCGGCCAACAGGATGTCGGCCGCCGTTTCTATGGCATCGTCGCGTGGGGCGAAGGCCGCGACGATGACAGGCACTTGGGCCGGGTGAATGCTCCACATCCGCGTGTAGCCGAACTCATCGCGCGCGCGTGCGGCATCGCTTGCGACGACTTGCATGTCGCGCACTTCGGTGCTCACGTTATGGGAGGGGGCGCGACCATACGCATGGCAGGCAGCGGCAATTTCAAGCTTCGCGCGCCGTACGAGCGGATGGTCGAACTGGCCCGGTGAGCGCATGGCAGTATCGGGAATCGCGCCATCGTGTGCGGAGACGAAGTCCATGACGCCAAACGAGAGCGCTTCGATGCTCGGCAGCGCCGCCAGCCGAAAAACGTCAAGCAGTGCGCCGTGCGTTTCGACCAAGGCGTGCGCTGCAATCGGTTTCGCGATGCCGAGCTCGCGGCGCGTGCCTTCAATAAAGGCGCACATCTCGGCGGCGTCAGCCGCGCTGCGGACCTTCGGCAATGTGATGTAGGCCGGTGCGCGTTTGGCGGCGCGCAAAATGAGGCGTACGTCGTCGCGCCAATGCGGATTGTCGAAACTGTGAACGCGCACACCGACGCGACCGAATCGGTCATGCTCGCTGCCGATCAGCGATGCGACAAGCTCCGCATGTTCGGATTCTCGGCCGACCTGGGCACCATCTTCACAATCGAGCGTGACATCGAAGACAGGCCCCAGTTGCGCTTGCAGAGCAAGCGATTTGAGCATCAGCTTCTCGCTGCCTGCATAGTGATCGCAGACAGGGAGCATCGCAGGCGGTGCTTCGCCATCAAACAGCACTTCGGCGGGACTGAGGGCGCGCATCTTCGGCGTCAAAGAGGTTCAAGGTTGGGGAATTCGAACGAGCGGCGCTCAGCATGGATTCGAGCGGCGCGGTTCGCGCGAGAAAAACGGATCGGCGCACAGTTCGCTCGTTTCTGTCCCGGCGACGTTCGAGCGGTGTGTCACGCCCACAGCAAAGCCAGCGGGCGGCGACATGCAATGTGACGAGGCGCGTGTGGCCGTCCGGCTTCAAAATCGGGATGCCGGCCTTCTGTTCGTTAGAGGGAAGGCCGGCTCTCATGCGTCAGCCGAGCAGGTGCTGGACGCCGTCGCGCTCTTCGAGCAGCTCTTTCAAGGTGAAATCCATTTTTTCGCGCGAGAACGCGTCGATTTCGAGACCCGTGACGCGCTGGTACTCGCCGTTTGCACAAATCACCGGCACGCCGTAGATGATGTCTTCAGGGATGCCGTAAGAGCCGTCTGATGGCACGCCCATCGTGACCCACTTGCCGTTGGTGCCGAGCACCCAGTCGCGCACGTGGTCGATGGCGGCATTAGCTGCCGAAGCAGCGGAAGAGAGGCCGCGTGCCTCAATGATGGCGGCGCCGCGCTTGCCGACCGTCGGAAGGAACACGTTGCGGTTCCATTCTTCGTCGTTGATGAGCTTCGCAACCGCTTGGCCTTCCGCCGTGGCGAACCGGTAGTCGGGGTACATCGTCGGCGAGTGGTTGCCCCACACCGCCAGTTTTTCGATCGACGCGACAGGCTTGTTCGACTTGGCTGCAAGCTGCGACAGCGCGCGATTGTGATCGAGGCGCAGCATCGCCGTGAAGTTTTTCTTCGGCAGATCGGGCGCCGACTTCATTGCGATATAGGCGTTCGTGTTGGCCGGGTTGCCGACGACGAGCACCTTGACGTCGCGGCTCGCCACTTCGTTAAGTGCGCGGCCTTGCACGGTGAAGATCTCGGCGTTGGCCGACAGCAGATCCTTGCGCTCCATGCCCTTGGAGCGCGGACGCGCACCGACGAGCATTGCGATGTCGGCGTCCTTGAAAGCGACTTTCGGATCGTCCGTGACGACGACGCCGGACAGGAGCGGGAATGCGCAATCCTCGAGCTCCATCACGACGCCCTTGACGGCGGCTTGCGCCTGCGGCAGATCGAGCAGCTGCAGGATGACGGGTTGATCCTTGCCTAGCAGGTCGCCGTTCGCGATGCGAAAGAGCAGCGAGTAACCGATTTGACCTGCGGCGCCGGTAACGGCAACGCGTTTTACGGGCTTAGCCATTGAACTCTCCAGGACGATGCATATTGATGCGTTGGGGGCGTCTTAACGCTTGCGGAAACGCCATTCTATGCGCGTTAAGCAAAGCGTGGGCGGAAGCGAAAGCTCGCTGGCGAACTCGAGCAGGCTTAAGCCCAACAACCGTCTGCCGGCCCCGACGCGCCCTCGTGCCATTGCATAATCCGTGCAAGACCTTTCGGTCCTCGGAGGCATCAATCGCGTTGCCGTCAGACGTCGAGTTTACGGGGCGAAACCCTTTGCCAAGCACGCCCGACACCGTTGTCCGCGACGCAGTTTAGGAGGGTGTCAGATCAAAGTCAACTATGTCTTATGTCTTATATAAGACACAGGAATTGATGAGTAAAATACCCTGGACGCACAAGCCCCCTTTATGTTGAAATGCGCGGCATGAATGCGAATCAGCCCAACTCTGCCAACCCTCGCGGCACATCCGGCGAGGGGGGGGATAACGTGCCTGCGGCGACGTTCAGCCCGCTTTATCAGCAAATCAAGGGGTTGATCACGCAAAGCCTCGATGCGGGCGAGTGGAAGCCGGGCGAGATCATCCCGAGCGAAGTGGAGCTCGCCGCGCGCTACAAAGTCAGTCAAGGCACTGTAAGGAAGGCCATCGATGAACTGGCCGCCGAAAACCTAGTCGTCCGCCGCCAAGGTAAGGGCACGTTCGTTGCAACGCACAACGAGGACCGTGCCCACTTCCGCTTTTTGAGATTGCTGGCCGATGACGGCGCAGAGCACCCGCACTTGAGCAAGGTGCTCGAGTGCCGGCGCCTGCGTGCGCCCGCCGAGATCGCGCGTCAGTTGGATCTCAAGCCGGCCGATCCTGTAGTCCAGATTAAGCGCTTGTTGCAGTTCGATGGTGCGACGACCGTATTTGACGAAATCTGGTTGCCGGGTGCCATGTTCCGAGGGCTCACGTTCGAGCGGCTCTCAGAGTACAAGGGGCCGATGTATGCCATGTTCGAAGCGGAGTTCGGGACACGCATGATCCGCGCTTCCGAGAAAATCCGGGCTGTGGCGGCCGAATCCGCCGTTGCCGCGCTGCTCGGCGTGCCCGAGGGGTTTCCTTTGCTGTCTGTCGATCGCGTCGCCTATACGTACGGCGATCGGCCTGTTGAAGTGCGTCGTGGATGGTATGTCACGACGGGGTACTACTATCAGAACGACTTGAGCTGAAGGCTTGCTGACGCGTGCCGAGCGCGCGTTGTCCGGAGTCGTGGGGAAGGAGCATTTTTCCTTCCTGCGCAACGATTCTTGCGCCTTTTTCGCTGCGCTGCGGTATGAAAAGGCGTTAAAATCACCGCCGGTTAAGTTGGTTGACTAAAGTTAGGGGTCTAGCAATGGCAGAAGCCGTGAAAAAAACGAGACCTGAGTACCGGAACATTGGTCTCGGTCAGATCTTGACCGCTTATCGTCTGCCTGCTGCAGGGCGCGTCTCAATCTTGCATCGAGTGAGCGGTGCATTGCTGTTTCTCTTTCTCCCCTTTTGGCTCTACCTCTTCGATCAAAGCCTCACTTCCGTACGGACCTTTGAGGACTTCCGGTCGTTCTTCTCCAACATTGTTGTCAAGCTCATCGCGCTGGTTCTCGCTTGGGCATTCCTCTTTCACTTCTGCGCCGGCATCCGTCACCTCGTCATGGATTTGCACTGCGCTGTCAGCAAGGAGGGCGGCCGGCAGACGGCCTTCGTCGTGTTCATCGCCTCGTCGGTATTGACGATCGCGTTCGCGCTCAAACTGTTCGGAGTGTTCTGAAAAACATGGCAGCCAACAATCGAATCGGATCGAAGCGTCTTGTCGTCGGAGCACACTACGGCTTGCGCGACTGGCTCGCGCAGCGCGTGACTGCTGTCATCATGGCTGTGTACACGGTCATCCTGCTTGGTTGGTTTTTCGGCGCGCACGATTTCTCCTACGACGGTTGGGCGTCCATCTTCGCCGCTCAGTGGATGAAGCTCGCGACGTTCGTTACGCTGCTTGCGCTTCTTTATCACGCGTGGGTTGGCGTGCGCGACATCTGGATGGATTACATCAAGCCCACCGGCATTCGGCTCTTCCTGCAGGCCCTGACGATCGTCTGGCTGCTCGGCTGTGCAGGCTACGCCGCACAGATTCTCTGGAGAGTGTAAAAGAATGGTTGCGATCAAGAATTCTCTGCCGCGTCGCCGCTTTGACGTGGTCATCGTGGGTGCGGGTGGTTCGGGGATGCGTGCGTCGCTGCAGTTGGCGCGCGCGGGGTTGTCGGTGTGTGTGCTCTCAAAGGTGTTTCCTACGCGCTCCCACACGGTAGCCGCGCAAGGGGGCATTGGTGCGTCGCTCGGCAACATGAGCGAAGACAACTGGCATTACCATTTCTTCGATACGGTAAAAGGTTCCGACTGGCTCGGCGATCAGGATGCGATCGAGTTCATGTGCCGGGAGGCACCGAACGTCGTCTATGAGCTCGAGCACTTCGGCATGCCGTTTGACCGCAACGCCGACGGCACGATCTATCAGCGCCCGTTCGGCGGCCACACCGCGAACTACGGTGAAAAGCCCGTACAGCGCGCCTGCGCCGCTGCGGACCGCACCGGCCACGCGCTGTTGCACACGCTTTATCAACAAAACGTCGCGGCGAAGACGCAGTTTTTTGTCGAATGGATGGCGCTCGACCTGATCCGCGATGCGGATGGCGATGTGCTCGGCGTGACTGCGCTCGAAATGGAGACGGGTGACGTCTACATTCTCGAAGGCAAATGCACACTCTTCGCCACGGGCGGCGCCGGCCGTATCTTCGCGGCGTCGACGAACGCGTTCATCAATACGGGCGATGGCCTCGGCATGGCTGCTCGCGCGGGCATTGCGCTCGAGGACATGGAATTCTGGCAATTTCATCCGACGGGCGTGGCAGGCGCTGGCGTGCTCATCACCGAAGGCGTGCGCGGCGAAGGCGGCATCTTGCGCAACGCCAACGGTGAACGGTTCATGGAGCGCTACGCGCCGACGCTCAAGGATCTGGCGCCGCGCGATTTCGTTTCGCGCTCGATGGACCAGGAAATCAAGGAAGGCCGTGGTGTGGGTCCGAACAAGGATCACGTTCTGCTCGACCTTTCTCATATCGGCGCTGAAACGATCATGAAGCGTCTGCCGTCGATCCGCGAGATTGCGTTGAAGTTCGCGAATGTCGACTGCATCAAGGAGCCGATTCCTGTGGTGCCCACCATCCATTACCAGATGGGTGGGATTCCGACGAACATCCATGGTCAAGTCGTCGGCACCCCGAAGGGCCACGAGGAGCCGATCAACGGTTTCTACGCGGTGGGTGAATGCTCCTGCGTTTCGGTGCATGGTGCGAACCGCCTCGGCACCAACTCGCTGCTTGACCTCGTCGTGTTCGGCCGCGCGGCTGGCAATCACATCGTCAAGCACGTGAAGGAAATCAAGGAGCACAAGCCGTTGCCGGCCGGTGCGGCTGATTTTTCGCTCGCGCGTCTCGACAAGCTCGACCGCTCGAGCTCTGGCGAATATACGCAGGCGATCGCAGGCGATATCCGCTCGACGATGCAGGCGCACGCAGGGGTTTTCCGCACGTCGAAGCTCCTTTCCGAAGGGGTCAGCAAGGTCAAGGAACTGACCGAGCGCGCCAGCCACGTTCATCTGAAGGACAAATCGAAGGTCTTTAACACGGCGCGCGTGGAAGCGCTCGAACTGGCCAACCTGATCGAGGTTGCGCGCGCAACGATGGTGTCGGCCGAAGCGCGCAAGGAAAGCCGGGGTGCGCATGCGCACAGCGACTACGAGCACCGCGACGACGTGAATTGGCTGCGCCACTCCCTGTGGTTCAGCGAAGGCGATCGGCTCGACTACAAGCCTGTGCACATGACGCCGCTAACGGTGGAATCGGTGCCGCCGAAGGCGCGTACGTTCTGAGACGGCTCATTCAAGGACAGCAGAGATGGCAAAACGCATTTTTGAGATCTACCGCTACGACCCCGACCAGGACGCTGCGCCACGGATGCAAACCTATGAGCTTGATATCGAGCATGAGCGGATGCTGCTCGATGCGCTGGTCAAGCTCAAGGCGATGGACGAGACGCTCTCGTTCCGCCGCTCGTGCCGCGAAGGCGTGTGCGGATCGGACGCCATGAATATCAATGGCAAGAACGGTTTGGCTTGCCTCACCAATCTGAACGATCTGCCGCACAAGATTGTCCTGCGTCCGTTGCCCGGCCTTCCGGTGGTGCGCGATCTTATCGTCGACATGACGCATTTCTTCAATCAGTACCACTCGATCAAGCCGTACCTGATCAACGACACGCCGCCGCCCGAAAAGGAGCGATTGCAGTCGCCTGAGGAGCGAGACGAGCTTGATGGCGTCTACGAGTGTATTCTGTGCGCTAGCTGTTCGACGTCGTGCCCGAGCTTCTGGTGGAACCCAGACAAGTTCGTCGGCCCGGCGGGCCTTTTGCAGGCCTATCGCTTCATTGCGGACAGCCGCGATGAGGCGACGGCGGAGCGTTTGGACAATCTGGAAGACCCTTATCGGCTTTTCCGTTGCCATTCGATCATGAACTGCGTCGACGTCTGCCCGAAGGGGCTCAACCCAACAAAGGCCATCGGCAAGATCAAAGAACTGATGGTGCGCCGTACTGTTTAAGATGGATGAAACCTCACATCAGTCGGACCCGCTTCGTCGCGCACGCCTGCGCTGGCGCGCGCGGCGCGGTTTGCTGGAGAACGACCTCATCTTCGAGCGGTTTTTTAACCGTTACGAAGATAACCTCAGCGACGATGACGTCGGCGCGCTTACGCGCTTGTTTGAGCTGGGTGACAACGACCTGATGGACTTGCTTCTTGCTCGCAAGGAACCGGAAGGCAATTTTTCCGACCCGGCGGTTATCCGGGTGCTGGGGCTGTTGCGCGCCGTGTGAGCGCTGCATATGGGGCGCTGTTAGCGCTTGACCGGAAACCAACTTGATTGAGGATGCTATGACTCCGTCAGATGTCAAAGCCACACTGTCCTTCAGCGACAATTCGCCCAGCGTCGAACTGCCTATCTACAAGGGCACGTTGGGCCCGGACGTCATCGATATCCGAAAGCTTTACGGCCAAACAGGCAAATTCACGTATGACCCCGGCTTCATGTCGACGGCATCGTGCAACTCGTCGATCACGTACATCGACGGAGACAAGGGCGAGTTGTTGTACCGTGGTTATCCGATTGAAGAACTTGCGAAAGTCGCGGATTTCCCCGAAACCTGTTATTTGCTGCTCAAAGACGATTTGCCGGACGCATCTCAGAAAGCCGAGTTTGTGAGCACGCTCATGCGGCATACGATGGTGCATGAGCAGATGCAGTTCTTTTTCCGCGGCTTTCGACGCGATGCGCATCCGATGGCCGTACTTGTCGCGGCGGTCGGCGCGCTGTCGGCGTTCTATCACGATTCGCTCGACATCAACGATCCGCGTCACCGCGATATCTCCGCAATCCGGATGATCGCGAAAATGCCGACTCTTGTTGCGATGGCATACAAGTACAGCATCGGGCAGCCGTTCGTTTATCCGAAGAACGACCTCTCGTATAGCGCGAACTTCATGCGCATGATGTTCTCGAACCCCTGCGAGGAATATCAGATCAACGACGTGCTCGTGCGCGCGCTGGATCGGATTCTCATTCTGCACGCGGATCACGAGCAAAACGCCTCGACGTCCACGGTGCGTCTTGCCGGCTCATCGGGTGCCAATCCGTTCGCGTGTGTCGCGGCCGGTATCGCTTGTCTGTGGGGCCCGGCGCACGGCGGTGCGAACGAGGCGGCGCTCAATATGCTCGAGCAAATCGGCTCGCCCGACAACATTCCGGGGTTCATCAAGCAGGTCAAGGACAAGAACTCGGGCGTGAAGCTGATGGGCTTTGGCCACCGCGTGTACAAGAACTATGATCCGCGCGCGAAGCTCATGCGTGAGACCTGCTACGAAGTACTGCAGGAGCTGGGCTTGCATGACGATCCGCTCTTTGCGCTTGCGATGCAGCTCGAGAAGATCGCGCTTGAAGACGAGTACTTCGTCTCGCGCAAGCTGTACCCGAACGTCGACTTTTATTCGGGCATCGTCCAGCGTGCGCTGGGTATCCCGACTTCGATGTTCACCTGTATCTTTGCGATGGCCCGTACGGTCGGCTGGATTGCGCAATGGAACGAGATGATTGGCGATGAGGAGCAGAAGATCGGTCGGCCGCGCCAGCTCTTCGTGGGCCACGCGCTACGTGACGCGAAGCCCATCTCGGAGCGCTGATCGAAGGTCGATTTTGACCGCGATCTGACTGAACGACCGAGCCAATGAGAAGCGCCCCGGGGCAATCGCCCCGGGGCGCTTTGTTTTTGCTGTAGCGCATGCCCGGCCACGGCTTTGAGCCTCGATTTTGTGATGCTTGGCGACGTGTCTTCGGGAAAACCTTCCATAAAGTTTCAATGATGGTTTAACAAAAAGACGGGGTTGACCACGGGTTATTGATTGTGTTTGTGAGCATACCCAATACGGGAATCGGTAATTCGTACGTAATCGCGAAAAAAACAATTCGTTTTTTCTGATACCCTAAAATGCAGCGAATCGTCAAAAATCGGGGTTTCTTTCGTGGTGGATTCAGAGTATTCTCCGCACCAACAGTCATTTGCGCGTCACCTTCGTCATTTTGTTGGTGCGGCACTGGAGCTGGATAATCGGCCGTCCTCGACAAGGCGCGTCACGGGCTGCATTGCAGATTGCGTTCGCCATTCGGTACTTTATTTAAAGCGCGCTTTGCTCGTGGTATTCGTTTCGGAATGCGCAGAGTGGTGGTCTCGCATGACGGCGAGTAGATGAAGTGATCGTTTAATCGCTGCGAGTTTAGATTCGCAGTTGAGTCTGATGCAAAAGATTCGGAGGCATGGGCCTTCGGGCTCCATGTCCCGCCTGCATGCAACT
>Ga0310811_10014537_pt1 | contig 10269 bp, 8 predicted proteins | sample YCmetagenome_FD_207642 | JGI IMG/M metagenome (GOLD analysis project Ga0310811, IMG submission 207642) | Soil microbial communities from experimental microcosm in Duke University, North Carolina, United States - YC | ecosystem: Engineered > Artificial ecosystem > Soil microcosm > Unclassified ... | reverse complement strand
CTCGATGGGGAGCCAGTGGAAGCCTTGTGGGACGGCGGAAATCTGGTGATGACGACTTGCGGTGTGCCGGGATGGGGGCATGCCGGGTTTGGTGTCTCGCATTGGTAAAGCAAGTGATTGAGGCAGCGATCCAATCAGGTCGAAAATGATTAGTTCGCTACACAGCCGGCCTGTGCTGTGCAGCGAAATTTTAGCTTTGGGGAGGGGCGGAGATGAGTGGGGTCTCCGAAAGGGGCGAGTTTGCGGACTACCGCGCCATAGGCAGCGGGGTCGCGATCATGCCCAGCGTCAGCGTTGTTATTCCGGCTAAGAACGAAGCGCGTAACCTTGAGCACGTTTTTGGCACGATCCCGGCGTGGGTGCACGAGATCGTCCTAGTCGACGGCAAGTCCATAGATGACACTGTGGCAGTCGCGCAAAAGCTGTATCCAGAGGTCCGGGTGGTCCACCAGGAAGGCCGCGGCAAGGGCGACGCCCTGCAGGTCGGCTTCGCCGCGGCCACGGGCGACATCATCGTCATGATGGACGCCGACGGGTCAACCGACGGCAAGGAGATCCCGCGCTTCGTCGCCGCCCTGGTAACAGGCGCTGACTTCGCCAAGGGCTCCCGGTTCGCAAGCGGCGGCGGCAGCGACGACATCACGTTTTCCCGGCACCTCGGCAACAAGATCCTGAGCGGCCTCGTCAACACTTTCTTCGGCACGCGCTACACGGACCTGTGCTACGGCTATAACGCCTTCTGGGCGAAGCACCTCGACAAACTCGACCTGGACTGCGACGGCTTCGAGATCGAGACCGTGATGAACGTGCGCGCCGCCAAGGCCGGCCTGTCCATCCAGGAGATCCCGAGCTACGAGCACCTGCGGCTGCACGGCATGAGCAACCTCAAGGTCATGCGCGACGGCATCCGCATCGCGAAGTTCATCTTCCGGGAGCGCTTTCTGGGGACTGCCCGGCCAGTTTCGGTGGTTAGCAAGAGTTCGCTGACGGAGCCGGAACCCGCATCGTCCCTAATCGCGGATGAAACAGAACACCCGGTGGCAGCTGTCGAAGCAACATTGCCATGATTCCTGAGAATATGCGGTTGCCGCTGGATTCGATTGATAGGCGCCCGCAGCACAGCACATTTCTTTAGTCAGCGGTCGGTCGAATATAGCCCTGCGGTGGTCCTGGGCTAGGTTAGTATCAACTGAAGACTTGGGGGGAGTTATGCGGGTTCTTGTCACCGGAGGCGCGGGCTTCATTGGCTCGCATGTTTGTGATGCATTCCTTGCTAATGGTGATGAGGTTTGCGTTATCGATGATCTTTCGCACGGTCGTGTTGGCCGACTGCCGGAAGATGTCGAGTTCTATAAGGAGAGCGTGCTCAACGCGCCAGGGGTCTCCGCGCTAGTCGCGGAGATCAGGCCGCAGCTGATCTGCCATCTCGCCGCGCAGGTGGACGTACGGGTATCCGTCGCGGCTCCGGTCCAGGACGCTGAGGTAAACGTCCTTGGGACGGTTAATCTGCTTGAGGCGGCGCGCGTCGTGGGAGCACGCGTCCTTTTCAGCTCTACCGGTGGCGCGATTTATGGCGAGGGTGCGCCCGTTCCGTCATCCGAAAGTGAACTGCCCGCCCCGCTTTCCCCGTATGGCGTGGCGAAGTACGGCGCCGAGCAGTACGTGAGCCTCTACAACAGGCTGTTCAGCACTGAACACGCCATCCTACGGTTCGCGAATGTATACGGTCCCAGGCAAGGTTCTTCCGGTGAAGCTTGCGTGGTGTCCGCCTTCTGCGCCAACGGCATCGAGGGCAAGCCGCTCACTATTTACGGTGACGGCAAGCAGACGCGTGACTACGTCTACGTCGAAGATTGCGCGGCGGCCTTCCTGGCAGCTGCGGACTTCGGCAGGGCCGGCACCTGGAACATAGGGACGGGGACCGAGGTCAATGTGCTGGAGCTCGCCGAACTGGTGGCACGGCTGACTGGCGGTGCGAGTCGGCTGGTCTTCGCGCCGGCGCGTATCGGAGAGCTATCGCGGAGCGCGCTCACCTGGGAGCGGGCTGCACAGGATCTCGGTTGGCAGCCCGCTACCTCGCTTGCCGATGGGGTTCAGGCGGTGGTCAGGTGGTTTGCAGCTGGGGCGCCTGATCGGTCTTCGCGGTAACCGCACTCAACTTGGTGCTGATGTAGCCGGCTCCGGTCATGCCCAGCCCAGTGATGATCGCCCCGGCGCGGCCTAGGCCGGAAGGCTGCCCGCGGAACACGTCCGCGAGGCCCCGGAGTACGCCCAGTGGCAGCGTCCGTGTCACGTACGCGCGTTCGTTGGCCAGACCGTCGCCGGCGCCGACGTTGGCCGTGACCTGGGCCTTGGAGATTCCCTCGGCGTAGCAGCGGGAGAGGAAGTAGGAGAACTGGCAGCGCTTGTCGGAAACGTAGTGATAGATCATCGACCGGTGATCCATCACCAGCTGGGTCTCCGGCGCGCGCTGCCTCAGCTGGATGCAGAACTCGGTTTCCTCACAGCCGAGGGGGCGCTTATTCGCACCACGCCCGATGCCTGACTTGAAGCCGGGGACGATGTCGAACACCTCCCTGCGGAACGACATGTTCCCCCCGAGCAGGTTGCGGACCTGGGCACCCGAGGGCGGCATGCCAAGGTAATTGCAGCCCACCACCCAGTAAAACTCCTCGGGCAGCCACTTCGGGCGGGCGGTTTCCCAGTTCGGCAGGGTGAGACCGCCGACTCCGGTGATAGCCGGGTTGTCGTACATGTCATCCATGAACTTCAGCCAGTCAGGATGAGCGGTCGCGTCATCGTCGAGGAAAACGACGATCGCCCCCCGAGCCAGGCCCGCACCCGTGTTTCGTGCACCGGACAGGCCCTTCGCGTCTGTGTTCTCAACCACTGTCACGTCGGGCATCGCGGCGGTGAGCCGCTCGAAAAGCGCCCGGTTGTAATCAACGACCACAATGATTTCAGCGCTGGCCAAGTTTTGTTCGCGAACTGATTGGACGGCCGCGCAGATATGATCCCAGCGGTCCTCGGTATAGACGCAGATGACTACGGAGTAATCGCGGACACTCATAACCGCCCCCAGATGTGGCCTAATAAGGTCAGATTAGAGAGTAGGACGATATGAGCACTCTGAGAGGCTGTATGTCCGAATTTTGCGGATCGCATAGGAAGATGGGCGTTTATCGAACCTAGGCGCTGTAGTGTCTGCCAGCCGGAGCCATCGTGGCCTTTGACCGGCGCACCACGGACCAGGTCGCGGTGAGCGCGCGATCTCGTACCATCGTCAGCGCGAGCCGCCCTTCGACGAGGCGCCGGAACTCCGCCAGATCTGTCGAACGGTGCACGGTAAGCCGAGGCAGCCGGAAGGTGTCAGCCTCCGCGCGGGTCATCGTGTTTCTGACGGCGTAGCCGTAGTCGTAGCCTGCTTCTACGGCAACGTTTCTGACCTGGGCATTTGAGTACCCGTAGGGGTAAGCGAGCCCGGGCACCGGGCTGCCGAGCTGGTCCTCAAGGCTCGCTTTGCTCGCGTAAAGCTCCTCGCGGAGCCGTCCGGCTGGGATCTGGTCGAGTTGGGGGTGCAGGCAGCTGTGCGCGGCAATCTCCATTCCGGCAGCCGCCGCTTCGCCGACCTGGTGCCAGCTGAGCATGCGACCTGGCCGCCGCGCGGCCGGGCCAGAGTCGGCGTCTTGGATCCACCCCGTGGTGACGAAGACCGTGGCGTTGAAGCCGTGCTCGGCAAGCGCTGGAACGGCGTGCCGATGAAAATCCTCGAACCCGTCGTCGAAGGTAAGCGCCACTGAATTCGGTGGGACTTCGCCTCCAGCGGCGAACAGGGACGCGAGCGCCCCTGCGGTCAACGTGCGGTAACCAGCCTCGCGCAGAAACACGAGCTGCTCCCTGAGGGAGGCAGGAGACACAGCTAGATTGCCCCAGGTTGCTTCCGTCGGCTCGCTGATCTCGTGGTACATCAGCACAGGCACTGACTGGGCCGAAGCTAGCCTCATGACGAGGTCTCCCTCCGCGCGGTTTCCCGCACCTCAGTTCGGCGGCTGCCAGATCCTGACCGACTTGATAAGCAACGAGCCAGAGCAACCGCCAGCGCTGGCGTCGTCGACCGCGAGGTTCGCGATGAGGTACATCTTCTGCTGCGGGACGCCGGTCGAGGTAGCGAACACCTGAGTGCCGTCGTAATACCAGGCAAGACTCGTCTTGGTCCAGTAAAGGCCGAATGTATGCCAGCCCGCTGACAGGCCTGGCGTGCTGACCGTGCCACCTTGGCGTGCCCCGGTGAGCGGGTGCAAGTAGACCTTGCTGGCTGACTGGCTGCCCCAGTGCTCAAGGATGTCGACTTCCGGCGGCCACTGCTGATTCGTTGCCGCGAGCCAGAAAGCTGGCCACAGTCCCTTGCCAAAGGGAATTTGTGCGGTGATCTGGACGTAGCCGTACTTGAAGTTGAGGCTGGGATAAGTGGTAACCATTCCCGACCGGCAAGCGTATGTCTTGGCTGCCCCTGCCTTGTCGAGACCCTGGGTCGCCTCCCGCTGCGCGACCAGGTGAAGGCTTCCGCCGCTGACCTGATCCTGGGAAGCCTGATACCACTCCTGCTCCGGGTCGCTTGTGTTACCGAAGTTGGTGCAACCGCCCGTGGCCCACGGGTAGCAGGTTGTCCAGACCTTGGAGTTGAGCTGGCTCCCATCGAACGTGGAACTGAACGTCAGTGCCCAGGACTGCGGCGGGATGGCGGTGTCTGACGAGGATGCCTTGGCCGTCGGGACTCTGCCGGCGGCAGAAGATGAGGTGGCTGCGGGATGTGCCGGGGCTGCGGGGTTGCCGGCAGATGTCGGCACGGCACCTGCCGTGGAGGCGGCGCCAGTCGTCGATGCGGCAGAAGTCTTGCGCTCAAAAAACCTCATTGCGACCGCACCCGCGCCGCTCACTACTGCGACAGCGACAATAACGGACACGATGGCAATGGCATGCCTTGACCGGCGGCCTGGTTCTGGCGGAGTGCGGTGATTGCTCGTCCTGCCGTTAACAAGCATGGATCATCCCAACGCAGGGCGGCTACGAGGGAACGCCCCGATATGAGGTAGCAGCCTAGCAGGGGCCATCTGGGCAGATCGCATAGTTGTATAATTTGGGACATGATTGCTGCGGATGCGTGCTAGCGACAGCACGCCGCCGGGAAATGATCTTATTCTCACATATATGCTATGTTTCGATCACGCTTAAACATGCGAGAATCGCCGACGGAACGCGAATTGTGCATCGTGTTGTGTTCTGACAGGTGCCGCGCAGCTACGGCACACCCAAGATGACGGTTTTGGAGTACGCCCCCGGCGGCACGGTGCGTGCGGCGGGCGACAGCTGGTAGATCTCGGTACCGTCATTGCTGGCGACGAGCTTCCAGTACGGCGATTTCGCCAGCCCAGCGAGCAATGTGGTGATGTTAATCGGCGCGGTAATGCCGAACTCTATGTTGTACTGCGACATGCTAGGCGTCATCACGATATAAGCCGGATAGCTTCCAGAGTAGTTTTCCATCGTCCGGGCCAAGTATGCCGGGGCTGTGGCAATCGACTTAGGGTCTGACAAGAGACCGCCGTCGCCAAAGAGCGTGCCTACCGGGAAATCGTTGTAGTTCGAAGTGTCAGAGATCGGGGCATTCCCAATTACCGTAAACAGTGAGCCGGGTTTCGCTGACTGAAAGAACTTGAGAGTGGTATTAACCGCCGCTGCCGTCATGACGTTAGATTGGTCATTCCCGAAGAAAGAAGGGAAGAACAAAGTTACCGCGGCTGCGAGTGGGAGCACGGCGCGTAGGGCATTATACCCGATTTCTTTGGCTTGGTTTCGCAATGGAGCGAGCGCCCCGGCCGCGAGTATGACCGCCCATGGCAGCGAGAAGAGGTAGACCCGCAGCAGCCCTTCATTCCCGTAGGCACCGCCAAGCAGTACGAGCACTGGCGTAAAGGTCAGTAGCAGCAGAGCGAGCACTATGCGGCGTGACTTGCGCTGACGCCATGCTCCGACAATGGCGAGAAGCCAGATGCCTCCAGAGAGCAATCTGGTGCAGTCCGCGATGATCTTATCGCTTTCGATTGGTGCTACGCCGCTGCTCGACGTGGAAGGGGGCTGGACGTTGTTGAAGAAGCTGCCCAGGGACGATGTCAGTCCGTAATGGCTGTTCACGTACGAGAAATTGGGTAGCAGGTAGCCGAGCGTAATAGCCACTACTACTAGCGCGATCCAGCGGGGCCGGGCTAGGCCGGTGACGGCAAGCGCCGCTATCTGAATCGTGACTATATAGGGCGAGAGTTCGTGCGTGGCCGTCAGTATGAAGAAAAGAGCGGAAAGCGCGATAATAAAAGGACCGGAGCGCCGGAGTTCTCGCGCCATAGCGTATCTTGCGCCGCCGTCGAAGCGCATGTCGCGCGATGAGCCTGCGGCTTCCCGTTGCCTGCGCTCTGAGGTAACGACAAACATCCAACGGGTCACCAGGGCCATGATGCCGAGAGTGAGCAGTGTCGACATGCCCTGCGGCGAGTAGTAATCCTGTGCGATCCAGTTACTTGCCGCGTAAAGCATGATTGCGAGCCAACGATGCCAGACGGGCAGGAACAGGGAGTGATAGATGGTGTAGAGGAGAGGGATGGCGGCTAGTTCGAAGACGAGCTGCGCCCACTTCGCGTAGTCAACCGGGCTTCCCGCCCCGGATACCTTGTTGAACCAAGCGGCCAGCGCGAAGAACCCTGGCCAGTTTTGGTAGATATCGATAGTGCGATCGAGCGAGCCGTGGGCGCCAACATATTGAGTGACTCCCACGGTTTTATATAGCCAGGCGTATCGCCCTTCCTGATATATAAGCGGCGCAGTCCCGTACAGGATCACGACAAGCGCGACGGAGTGCAACGCGAGCCGCGCGGGAGAAAGCACGCGTCGGCTGAATTCGATCCCCGCCGACAGGATGAGCAATGCCAGGCCTGCATAGAAAATCGGCGACAGCGCTCCGGGCAGACCGTAAGGGCTGAGGTTGTTGGTATCTGTTCGGGTAGCTCCGATTCCCCACAAAAGGAGACTGAGGGGGAGGAGGAGCAAGCGCAACACGCGCAGTGATCCATCCGGCTCTCCCGGGCGGTCATCAGCGCGTGTCTGATTGCTCACGTTATAGGCAACGTTCATATGCCCTCTCCGGGTCCAGTCCGGCGTTTAAACGGCCGAACTAGGACGGCTATGGCGAGTAGGATACACGTATTGATCTGCCCGTGTTTTGTATGTGCTGCAAGGGGGACGGTACGGATGCAGGCTCCAATATTGATCGGTGAACTAGAACTCACTGAGCCGATCGCGGACATTGACTTGCCAGCGCGCGGAGACGGCACGGCATACAACGGAGTTCAGCTCCTTGCCCGGATGCAGCAGATCCCCGTGGGGTACGTAGTTCTAGCGCCGACCGCCCTCGATTCTTCCGCGATCTCACATCAGGTCTGGTCTGTGCTGGGCGACGAGATCAACCGGCGACGGTCCCGCGCCGGCCTCCCGGCGATCAACGAACTTCCAGTCGGCGGCATCCCGGTCGAACCGGAACTGGCGGACGAGCTAACCGATAGACCACTGGTGACCGTGGTGGTTTGTACGAGGAACCGCCCAGAGAGTGCTCTGGTAACACTGCGGGGGCTCGCGGACATGCGATACACGCCATTCGAGGTAGTGATCGTTGACAACGCACCTGACTCTGACGCCACCAAGGAAGCGACGCAGCGTGAGTTCGGCGCCGACCCTAGGATCAGGTACGTGCGTGAGCCTAGGCCTGGCTTGTCTTGCGCGCGCAACCGAGGTCTCGCCGAGGCGAGTGCTGACATCGTGGCCTTCACTGATGATGATGTACGCGTCGACCCGTGGTGGCTCAACGGCATTGTTCGCGGTTTCCAGGCAGCACCTAATGTGGCATGCGTAACCGGGCTTATCGCCACCGCCGAACTCGACAACGCAGCGCAATTGTATTTCCATCTGCGAGAAGGGTGGGGGGCCAGTTGCGAGCGCCGGGTCTTCGACCTAGCGGAGAACCGAGACGAGTCCCCGCTTTACCCCTACTCCGCAGGCGTCTTCGGCGCGGGTGCCAACTTCGCCGTCTCCCGCGCTGTACTGAAGGAGGTCGGCGGGTTCAATGAGGCCCTCGGTGCTGGTACTCCTTCCGGCGGCGGCGAGGACCTCAACATGTTTATGCGGATCGTTCTTGCCGGGCACCGCCTGGTTTACGAGCCGTCTGCGGTCGTGTCGCACGTCCACCGCGCAAGCCTGGCTGACCTGTCCCGCCAGATGCGGGCCTACGGTTCGGGATGCACGGCGGCGCTGACCGCGATCATCATGGCGGATGCCAGGGCGAGGCGGGAGTTGCCACCTAGAGTCATCAGCGGCGTGGCGCGAATGCTTAAGCTCAGCAGTGGCGTGCGAGACAATCCGACGCTCCCCTCAGGACTGATCCAGCGCGAAGTCGGCGGGTTTTTCGTGGGACCGTGGCTGTACCTGAAGGGGCGGCGCAACCTCCGGCGCCTGCCTGCCCTGCAAGCGTGAGTTCAGGTGCGAACCCAGTCAGCGGGCAGTTCCAGCTTACGGATGACACGCGCCGGGGCGCCGGCGGCGAAGGAGTTCGGTGGGATCTCTGTGGAGACCACCGAGTTTGCGGCAATTACGCAGCCGTCCCCAATGCTTGCCCCTGGGATCACCGTTACGTTCCTGGCGAGCCAGACATTGTTGCCAATAACGACAGGGCCCTTGTAGAGCACCGCGCCCGGCTCAGTTTCGTGACGGTTGTCGTCAATTATTGAAACTAGCGGCGCCATTAGAACATGGTTGCCGATCCGTATTTCGTGACAGGCTTCTACTGTTACACCATAATTCATATATACATCATCGCCGACAATCAATGTGCCGTTCTCGCGAACGGTAATGGAAACCGTGCCAATCTGGCCTTCGGCGATGAATCCGCGGCCAAATATAGCCTTTCCGTCCAATTTGAAACGAACCTTGCCGTACATGTCCGCGTGACTTCCAAAGCTTTCCGCGCCTGACATCTTGGCCCTGATGGCGCCGTAGATGAGGCGTTTCGCGTTGTTCAAGCGTTGCGGAGACAACTTATGCGTCGATCTCTCATCGGGCGAGTTCGTCATGCCACTCCCTTGAGCCGGAGTTCTGGTAAGTGCGGGATGGTACTGGTGTCGCCATTGCAATAAGCGCGTCCAGTCCCGCCCGCTGGCGGTGGCCGTATCCAGGGTCTTCGCGCAGCCGGGCGGGGTTACTGTCGAACAGGTCAACGCTTGTCTCGGCTACTGGCGTACGCCTGCGTTGTGCTTCGGGCGCGAGGGCAGGGAAGGAACCTGTGCGCCAAACCTCGGTCGCAGCGTCTAGGGCATGTCCTTCCGCGACCGCAGCTGAGGCGATTGCGATTAGCGCCGCCAGGCCAGCCTGCTGGCGATGCAGATAGTTTCCCTCTGCGGGAATTGGCCCAGTCGCAGCCCTCCGCCTGGACCCCTGGGCGTATGCGGCGCGCAGCACCGTGGGTGCTGTCACGATGCCTTCGAGGATGCCGACGCCGAGGTAGGCGTAGGACAACCCGTTGAGGCCGCCGACCTTGCCGCCGATCACCACCGCGGCTAGTTCGCAGATGGTGGCGACGGTCAGCAGTACGGCGGCCTTGGTCACCTGGCCGGTCGCCCGGCAGACCGCGATGTACTGGGCTTTGGGAAGTCCTGGGATGTAGCCCAGGATGAGCAGCCACAGTGGAACAGTCGCGAGGTGCGCATAGCTGGCACCGAAAATGCTCAGGGCGAAGTGGGCGCCTAGCGCCAGTACTGCCATCGCGGGTAGCCCGATTGCGATAGATAGCCGCAACACGAACCGTAGCTTCTCCGCGATTAGCTCCGGAGCGGCGGAGGCGATCGCGAAGAGCACGGTCGAGAGGCTCGCTGGCACCATGAACAAGAAGCTGGACATCATCCAGGCGACGTAGAACGCAGCTTCCGCGGAGGGCGAGACTACCGCGGTCACTAGCACCGGGATCAGCTTGGGCGGCGTGGCGATCGCCAGGTTGAGCCAGTTGTGCGCCATCGCGACCTTGCCGAGGCGGCGCAGCAGTCCCCAGTCAGGCTGGTGGTAGATCCGGGACCCGCCGCGTCTGAGCATGATGGCGGTCGGCACCAAGGAAAGCAGCGTCCCGAGCACCCAGGCCAGGAGCAGTCCGACGCCGAAGTCATCATGCAAGGCGACGGC
>Ga0310811_10014536_pt1 | contig 10269 bp, 7 predicted proteins | sample YCmetagenome_FD_207642 | JGI IMG/M metagenome (GOLD analysis project Ga0310811, IMG submission 207642) | Soil microbial communities from experimental microcosm in Duke University, North Carolina, United States - YC | ecosystem: Engineered > Artificial ecosystem > Soil microcosm > Unclassified ... | reverse complement strand
TATGATGAACGTGTGTACTCGGTTTATCACCGTATAGTTAGCAACTTAGTTGCACTGGATGAAGAATTGAATACATCCGGACCGATCGGAGAGTTAAGTTGAATGCAAATCAGCTGCGCTGGTCGTGAAGGAGATAAAGTAGCGAGGCAACTCACCGAGTTCTGTTTTTGATGGGCCATGCTGCTTCTGCGCGCTTTACACGAGGATTGAGATTGGAATGAACATTGACATCGAAATGGCACAGACTCAACCACTTGTATCGATTTAATACTAGGCTGGGCTGTGGAAAACGTGGAGTTTTACAAGGGAAGGTGGAAAGCTATATTCGCGGCGCTAAGGCACGAGCGAATAGAAGAAGTGGATGGAGTAAGACCATAAGCGAATTTGTACACATGCTGTCAAAAGAATATGATGTCGACGATCTGCAAGTCCAGCCAGGTAAAAAAGCGGCGTTAGGTGGACGATTGTGGGGGTGCCCCACGACACCGCAGCAACATTCCTCTACCTAGCGTTTGAACGGAGATTACGGAAGAGGCGCTCTGGAGTTAGCGGCCCGGGATGAGTTGGAGTTGGCTTCCTCTGAAATTGATAGGCTTTGACGGAAAATGAGAAGATGGGACGGAGGGATAATAATACCACTGTGGCAGAAGGAGGAAAATGTTCAGCCTAGACACGGAATTGTTTGAAACCCGAGGGAAAAATACTAGGAACAATAGGTTGCGGTATCGATGGTCCTAAACTTACGATATAAGTGGGCGTCATTCGGATATTATACAACACTACAAGAGGAGTGATTATTACCAAATATACAAGAGAATGCTATGGGCGCAAAATGATGAACAGTGACCTGATCCTCTAGCCTCATGTATGACGCACAACTAGTCATGTGTCAAGCCGCGAGGCAGTCACCCGACCGACGATGAAGATGATGAGGATCGTCGAAATTGATAAGACCTTCCATAGTTATGGACGGAGGTACGTATGATCCGGTGGAAGAGGGCGGCTGACCGTTGACTTTTTCCGGCAAACGCGGGTATACGGACATGAAAGTGTATGCTGCGAGGGTTAAATAAAAGAAAAAAAGATAGTTATGTATTCGGTTGTTGACAAGCCGGACATACGCGGAGACCCGGAATTTGCCGAAATCAAAATGCACTAAAGCTTAAATTCCACACAGTCATTAGCAAATCACCGGAACTGTGCCTGTAGTTAGCAACAACGCTTGCTATCTTCAAAGGTTCCGGGACTAAGCCAAGGTAATAAAACCTTTGTAACCTTTTCATTTTTTTTGATTGATTTGACTCAGCCGGTTAACAGCCGAGCACAGCGGAGACTAGCGGACTCTAAGGTAAGGTTTGTTGGAGTTTGTTGGTTGCTTTCAATTGATGATCACAGGTAGTTTTTGATCAAGGGGTACTGGCCTCTTTTTCAACGTAACCTTCATAATTGAACCCACACAACTCCGATCGATTGGCGCAAGGCCCGGACTAGACTTCTGTCCTTTTTTTACTGAAACACTAATCCAATTTCCCCCTTATATAACAGAACAGCCACCCCTGCTTCAATTTAGTCACACCTTTAAAATCATTCTCCTCTTCTTTCCGGTTCGTATTAAATGCCCTGTCGATCTTGATTTATCCGCCCCTCCCTTTTACTGATTCTGTCCTTCACACTATGGACAGTAATAGACAGCCTGACCCAGGCAGAAATCATCCCCCCCCTCCACGTTTAATGGCTACCTCAAATTCACCTCAATCCCGTCCTATCGCCCCATACCAACAACCATCTTTACCTTCTATTCGTCAACTCCACCCCTATCTTCCACCTTCAGGAATGGCCCAACATTTACCTCCTACAGACCCTTCTGCATATTCATATCCTCTCCAAAGCCCTTATTCAGGCCCTTCCGCTTCTTCAGAAATTCAACAACCTACATCGCAGCATGCCCTCTACACTCGTTCCGAAATGTTAGATTCTGAGCCAGAAGGTGAGATAGAGCAGCAAGGTCCCGCTAAAAAGAAAAGGCGACGTCAAGCTCTGAGCTGTAATGGTAAGTTTTATTTATTATTCATTTACAAATCCCGTTGCTCATCGTTATCGATACCAATCTTTGCTCCCTTGTTTATCTTACTCTTTTTATCCATATCACGCGATCTTTAGAGTGCAAGAGGCGTAAGATCAAATGTGACAGGTCGGCCGTTGTATGTGACCATCTCCCAGCGCTGTTTTGATTTTGCTTTTTTAGAGCTCAGCCCTGTGGACCATGCACTAGGCGTGGCGAACAGTCAAAATGTCAATGGCGAACTTTAGAGCCTGTGTAAGCAAGTATCTTTCCTACTCGGAAAGTCCCACCCTTATAAATGTTCAGGGACAAATACGTCCTTCGGGCTGAATATGATGAACTCAAGAACAGAAGTAGGGCTGAATATGACGAACTGAAAGCAAGGCTTGAACAACTTGAAAATATGGTCGCACGCATTTTCCCCCCACCAGGCGGCCCTGCCAACGTGCCCATGTACTCAATTCCTACTGATATCTCAGGGGCGTCGTCATCAGACAACGTAACCTCCTACCACCCAGCCCATTCGTCCGCGGCACAAACATTGTATGTTAACCCATCATCTTCTTTCACCCAAGACCCGGCAAAATCACAATCTTATGTCGGTTCTTCCTCACCTCATATCGCGGGGTCCGGAATTGGTCACGGGCCTTCCATTTCATCCTCGTCAAACACCCAATCGGTCTCGCAGAGTGCGGGTCCATCTCATCTCCGTCATCCCTCGGATGCCAAGTCCCCCACTATCGTTAGGCAGTCCCCGCTTTCCCTAGCTTCCATTACATCTCCTTACAATGCTGATGCTCAGCCAAAAAACTTCCACGCGCAGACGTTCAGAATACTGGGCGAGCGTCTGCGCCCGGTTCTAAAAAGTTGGAAAGACCCAGTGGAGCTTCTATGCGGCATCCCCAATCGATGGAACATGCTGCGATGTCCAGCTCAGCAAGCATTACAATGGAAGGGTCGTCAATGTCACCAGGGACACACCATTTATCGTCATCGAGGCGTTACGGTGATCCTTCCGTAGGGCGGGAAGGGGGGGATAACAGAGACCGAAGGCAAGGTCCTGTAGAGCGATAGACTCTTCCGGCATTTCGTCGGCTCATAGGTTAATTCTGATCATCATTGGTGGCATTCAGTTCTATTCATTCTGCTCACACTCCACACCACGCGTCAACCTTGTATGAAAAATACCGTTTGCAGGTTCCATTCCCGGTGTGCCGGACATGACTTTTTCGCTTTAATTTGGCGATCGCATACCCCACTAGCCTCGTTTTTTCTGAGCATCTTTCACGACACAATTACGAGATTTGTATTCTAGTAATACCACGACTCTACTAAGCCTATGCTAAACATGTCAGTAAATGTCTCTAGCGCAGATCATCGTGGTCCCATATAGTATTCCGAAACTAGTGCAGGGTGCAATCATCCTAGTCCCATACCAGCTTCCCCCGGCTATCCACAGTGGCTTGCATACCACCGCTAGTTTGTTTACCCCCTCCACGGCGTGACTGATCGATGATTTTTTCACGCTCCAAAGCACGCCTGCGTTCAGCGAGTTTTGCCAGTCGCTCGGTCTCAGCCTCAGCTTTAGCATCCTTCAACATCTGATGTTTTTTCGCATTTTGCCGCTGTTTCTTTGTCAGTGCCTGTGGAACTTGCTGTACAAGTTGCGAAGGAGTGCTCGAGGGCCGTGATACTTCTACGGCCATGTTAATTTCATGATAAAGTCCCGAAAAAAAATAAAAACAAATTACTTGAGCGACCCTTGCCTTTGACAATGCCCCATTCGCCATCGCCCTCCCCATCTGCATCGTTTAAAGTATAACTGCTGTCATCCACATCCTCGTAATCCTTCCAGGAAAATCCTGGTGCCGGCGCTTCATCGGCCCGGGGTTGGACACGCATCACACGCGCTAAACCAGGATAATCTGGGCGCTCAAGCATGCTTTACGAATAACATCACCAAGTGGTCCAATGAACATATGGGGATAATGAAGCGAAATTTGACTTACTCATCGACGGCTGTCTTCCTATGTCTGGGCAACAACCTTTCTGCCAACGTACGACGCTTATCTCCTGGGGTGCCTGCGTCTGGACCAAGAGATTCATCCTCATCCGTACGTTCGGCAATTGGAGAGTCGCCGGTTGACGGACCCACGTCACTGCTCGTCATATCCGTTGTTATCGCAAGTATTTGATTGTCTGATCCAGTATTAGCGCCTCGTGCTGTCTGACGGGTGTCTATCCGCATCCACGAGGAATCAGTGTCAAATGACGGAGAAGAAGACCGTATTGGAAGCGTGCGCAGTTCCTGTTCCGCTTTTGGAGAAAACATCTCGCTAGGCATGTCAATGTATGTTCTTGGAACATCACCGCCTGACTGCGATGCTAGGGAAGATGACTGTCGTTCAGATGCATCATCGAGACCTGACCCCGTTACTTTCTCCTTTGGCTTCTCCTTCTCCTTCTGCTTCTCCTTCTTCGTCTTCTTCTTCTTATTCGTCTTCGTCTTCGTTCCCTCGTTCGTTTTCACCTGAACACTTTGGTCGTCCGAGCTAGAGAGAACGGCGTCAAATTCACCGGGAATAACATGCGGAAATGGAACGACAGTAGGTTCAGGCACGGGATTACCATGCGCAGACGTTGCGGTGGCGGTGGTGGCGGTGGTGGTACTAGTGGCGATGATGGAGGAGGTGGTGTTGACGGGCTTCTCAGACGGCTTTGAGACGCCGGTGTTTTTCGGTAGCTGTTTCTTCTTCTTGCTTTTCGTGCCTTTTCTGCCTGTGGTTGGGTGGTCAGAGGTATTAGTACTGGGTGTGCCAGAGTTGGAGTATGTGAGGTAGCTGTATGCTGCTGCCCCTGTTATGCCAGCTGCGATGGCCCATTCGAGCGATGTATGGCTGAGCGTTGAACCCATTAGGATGGAGAGTTAGCGGTAGAGGTCCAGGGAACAATGCAATTGCCAGCTTGAGAGTTTCTGGTGGCAACCTGGGCTACCATGTGACATTCATATTAACGTACGTGTCATCTCGTCGCGTCAATAGCCGTCAACAACGCGTTGTCATGCACTCACGAAATCAGGGTCTAGGAACCTATGACAACCAACCAACATCGTTTAACTACCTCAACACCGATTATAATTAGCACATTTACATTAACATAACATAGCATGCTGTCGTTGGGTATATCGGTAGAAGTTGTATCATGAAAGCTCAGAGTATGTCGAAAAGCGTAAATTATCTGACTCAAGTTCACCACCACCAAGGTGAAGCGTTCCTCCCGCTTGCGCACTGCGCTCGAGGAGATCGTTCCAAATATCAGCCTTCTCACGCTCTGTGAGGGGCGGACGGCGGGGAGCATTGAGTTCGCGGTAATTAACAGCAGATCGAAGTTGTGAAGATGATGCGTCTCTCGACGTGGAAGTCGATGACCTTGACGACATTCGCATCTTAGCAGTAGATGCTTCACTGAGGGTACTAGGCGCTCGGAGAGATGTTCGTGGGTCTGGTTCTTCATCAGCAGTTGCAAACATAGATTGGGAAGGTGAAGGTTCACTCTCCGACAGCCCATTTGAGCGCATCGCGCCTCGAGCAAGTCGTGGTGGTGGAGAAAGTGAGGTATTTCCATCTGGAAGTAAATGAGTGTGTGCGGTTGTAGGTGGCTTCTCGATAAGCTTGTGTGTTCTGAGAGACGTTAATGAATGAATGGGGTGCGTGATCGGGATTATGTGGGTCCGTGTCGAAGTTTCCTGGTGCTCATCATCATCCTTTCCTTCTACGGTCGGCGTAACTCGCCCGGAATAACTTCGACCGCTAGAATAGCTGCACCTGCCAGAATGCGACATGGAGCCCTGATCTTTTCTGTGATCACCTGAAATCTTGTGGAGCTCCCGTGGGGGGACAATATGACGATCCCCCATACTGGGAAAACCCGGCACAGTCTCCTCCCCATATGAGGACACCGACGATCCCCTCGAGTGGGACACATGAAAGAAACTTGCCGAAGCCATTTCGGATGAATTAGGGGAAGATGAGGATGTTGCCATGCTCGGACGCGGGCCAGAGCTGGCAATATTCCTTGGCACAGATGCACTGTAAGATCTTTGTGACGTAGCCTGCCCGTCTTTGTGTGCCGTCTGGGGCCGGGGAGGGGGTACCTTGAGCAACTCTTTTGGAATGGCAGGGACAGGTGGTGCAGCTGTATCAGCGTGAAAGCGCTCGCGAAGCGCGCCCGTGCTGATCCGCTTTACGAGCTTCCAAATCTTAGAACCATCGGACTTGCTCTGCGGGTCGGTCACTGAGCGGATGTGGCCGTTACCACACACCCCTGTATCTGTGGACTGTCCGCGGTCTTTGAGACAGCGAGAAGAGCGGCGCTCTTGTAGACTTGATCGGCCATTGGAAGGGTCACGCAAGGGAGACTCGTCAGCTTTAACGCCTTCTCCTGTTGCTTTTTTCCATTTATTGGACACTCTTCTCGAGAGGCTTCCCTTCCTGGAGAGGCTTCTGCTCGGCTCGGAGTGTTGTGTTTGGGCTCGCTGTTCGGCAAGGACATGAGCGTGAAAGGACCAATTGCTGTTATCATCCGGCTCTCCTGCAGTAATTCTGTGCTCTGACTGTGTCCCATATACAGTATAGTATGGCATCGGAGAGGGCGAGTGAAGGTCATCTTCAGAACGTGCTTCCGTGGGCTGCATGGATGATTCATCATATAGCTGGGCGACAGTACTCGGGGGGAAATCTTTGGACGCAGAACCATGCACACGAGGTGAGGGCGAGGGCGAGGCAGTTATCGCCATCTGTTTTATTTCCATATCTCGCTGCATTCTTTCTTTGGCTTTTGCAGACGGCTTCCTACGAAGAACATTTCGTTGCCTTTGGCCCTTCCCCCGTGTAGGCATTGAATTGGTAGGCGTGGAAAGGTTGTCTTGGCTTACGAGTGGTATGCTGGAGGAAGGTGAAGTATTTACGCTCGTAGCAGGATCCGGATGCACGTATCCAGGTGAGAAGGGGACTGCCGAGACATCGAGTTCAGGTGGATGGGACTTGGACTTGCGAGGGGTTGTGAGCCGTGAATGGGATGAGATCGCCGAGTCTGAGTGTAGTGATAGACGGGTGGGAGACGGCAGTGCAGGTTTGCTGAGGAAGGACTTGATGCCCATAGCAACAGGGGGCTCAGGGGTCTCCAGGGTAGGGGGACTGGGTGAATTGGGCGCGGTGCGCGCACGCATAGCAGATGGGGGATATTTAGATGCACGTTTGTAAGTGACAGCGTGCATAGGGAGAAGATCAGATTCAGTGATGGATCTGGAGCGACCGCTTAGTGCCGGTGACGAAGGGGTACCGAAATATGGATGGAGTGACGTTGCAGGCACCCGATTGTCATCGAATACAGAGCGGGAGCCCCGAGGATCAGCACTGGGGCTGGCAGATTCGGACGTAAATGATGATTGTGAGTCCGTGAAGCGGCTGCTGCCGTCATGTGCGGAGGACGGGGACGTGAGAGGGCTTGACTGGGTACTGGGATTGTGAGGGGATGGGAAAGATGGATGAATGCGATCCGGGACAACATTGTCAGGCGCGTAACGGTGTCGTGAAGCGGGCCTGCGCGAGGGGGTACTTTGTTCGCGAGGTTTGGGAGAGGATGACATTGATGAGGGTATGTGTTCGTGAACAGAGGGGTTATGATGGCGTCTGACTTGATTCGCAGAATAGGAAACAGCGCGCTTGCGTGAGGTAGGGTTGTTAGAGAACATCGTACTCGTCTGTTATTGCCGATCAAATCGTGAATTGTATGAACAAGTCAAGGGTGAAGCGATCAAGATCTCTAGGAACGGTCAGACAAGCCTAGACAGGAGATAAATGAATATGAAGAAGTAGAAGTAGAACGGATACGCACATTATGCACGCCAGTTTGATGTGAGGTGGAAGAGAGAGAAGGTCGTTGAGTAGACGCCTGAAGGCTACAACAGAGGCTTGAAGCTAGAATTAGGATTACGGAAGGGCGATCCGGTATGAGCGATATGAGGCAAATTTGGTCTAGTTCGGTATATACCTGATCAGAGAGAAACTTTGAAGCAAAAAAGAGGGTTTACACGAGGAGGAAGAAGAAGAAGCTTAACGAGTGTGATTGAAAATGAAAGAATGTGGGAAGACCTGAGTCCCGTCGTCGACTAACTCCAAGTCGTCAAGCTATAAATGATGATTTATTGTTAAGGAGCGCGTAGTAAAATGTGGGTTTCAGGATGAGACTTGTCTCAGAGATGAACATACCATGGTATGGTTGACGGTAAAGCTTGAATTTAGACTTTTAAACCCTTGAATAGCGGTTAAAGCGCTCATAAGCACTCAGCCTCATCAATTCTTCCTTCTATTCCCTCCTCGAGAGATGACCAGTGAGTTAACGGTGATCACCGTTGCTTACGCTCTCCCACGCCCGTATCTAAGCGGTCTGAGACAACCCAGATACAAAAGTACTAGCTACATGCTAGTACAGTGCAGTCGCTAGCATATTCGGCTCTTAGCCCCAGCCTTCGTATCCAGGCCTTCTCCTTATAATCCCCAATCTTCCTTAGATCCTCTCATTCACACTCCCCATCATGGTTCGCACCGATATCTCTCCCAATGACCCAGCCGAAGAACATCCAACAATCGGCTTGATCGGCATGGGTGCAATGGGCGCTATGTATGCGAGGCACCTCTCCAAAGCAGGCTGGAAAAAGTACTTCATATTCGCTTATATCAACATCTCTTCATCTCACATATATATATTTGGCCTCTAGAATCAGCGTTTGTGACCTTCCCGATAAATTTGACGCCTTGAAACTTCAATACGCAGACGTCCCTGGCATAACAGTCTATCCAGATGGACACGCAGTTTCCAGAATTTCAGACTTCATCATGTACTCCGTGGAGGCCGAGTACATCGACCGTGTCGTCTCACAGTATGGCCCTTGTACGACGGTCTTCCCATACTTTCAATTTCTCCTCTCTAACCTGTCTTTCGTGCGAACTTATACCTAGCAACCAAAGTCGGCGCAATCGTCTCTGGTCAAACTTCTGTCAAAGCCCCCGAGAAGGACGCATTTGAAAAGTATCTTCCTCCGGACGTCCACATTGTGTCCCTTCATTCACTCCACGGTCCCACCGTTTCCCCAGAAGGACAACCCCTGGTGATTGCCGTTCCCTCCTACCTTATCGCTAAACCTCATTCTCTTATCTTTGACAGGTTCTCATACAGCACCGCGCTCCAGACTCCTCTCTTCACCTAGTCGAAAGCATCTTCCGTTGCTTCGGCTCACGCTTCGTATATTTGACATACGAAGACCACGACCTCGTTACCGCCAATGTTCAAGCGGTTACACACGCTGCCTTCCTCACGTACGAGCCAAGAACCCGTCACTCTTCTATGACTTCACTTCTGACTCATACTTTCATCACAGCATGGGCACAGCCTGGGCAAGCCAGCGCTCGTACCCCTGGGAACAGGGTCAATATGTCGGCGGAATTGAAACTGTCAAAGTAAACATCATGCTTCGCATTTACGCGAACAAGTGGCATGTTTATGCCGGTCTTGCCATTCTCAACCCGTCCGCACGCATCCAGATCGACCAATATGCTTCTTCTGCAACTGCCCTTTTCAAGCTCATGCTCGCAGGGGATGAAGAAGGCCTCCGCACCCGCATTTACGAGGCACGCGAACAAGTCTTCGGCTCAGTCGAAGCAGAGCGCGCACCGATTTTCCTAACTGAAGACGTCCTCGATCAGTTCACCATCGGCGGACACCCAAAGCTAAATGGCAGTCCAACAGGGACGTCCGCGCCTCCATCCAATTCGCACCTCGCACTCCTTGCGATGGTCGACTGCTGGGCCCACCTCAAGATCCAGCCTTTCTACCACCTCGACCTCGCAGCCACTCCAATATTCAGAATGTGGATCGGTGTCGCAGAGTACCTCTTTCGTTCTCCGAAACGGTTGGACACTGCTATTCATTCAGCGGTATATGATGTCACCCACCGGTCAGACGATCTCGAATTCGTTATCGCCGCTCGTGGGTGGAGCCAGTGTGTGTCGTTTGGGAGCTTGGAGTTGTATAAACGCCGGTTTTTGGAGACCGCGTCGTTCTTTGAGAGTAGGTTTGAGGAGGCGAGCGCTATTGGTTCGGAGATGATCAAGGCTATTTCGCAGAGTTAGATTTAAAGGATTTGATTG
>Ga0310811_10014535_pt1 | contig 10270 bp, 6 predicted proteins | sample YCmetagenome_FD_207642 | JGI IMG/M metagenome (GOLD analysis project Ga0310811, IMG submission 207642) | Soil microbial communities from experimental microcosm in Duke University, North Carolina, United States - YC | ecosystem: Engineered > Artificial ecosystem > Soil microcosm > Unclassified ... | reverse complement strand
CTCCTGGTCGTTCATGTTGTCGACGAAACGCCGGCCTATTCAATGACAGACATTCCATTCCCCATATCCGCATATCAGAAGGTCATGCGGGAAGCTGGTGAAAAGGTTCTTGCGGAGTGCTCCTCAACAATTCAAACCGCGGGGATCAAGTTTCAGAAGAAATGCATCGTGATCGACTCTCTGTTGAAGCGGATATGCGAGGCGATCAGCGAGGAAGCGAAGAGCTGGCCAGCCGACCTTATCGTCATCGGTACACACGGCCGCCACGGGTTTGACCGTCTTCTTCTAGGTAGCGTTGCCGAGGGCGTTATCCGGATAGCGACGAAGCCGGTGCTGATTATTCGCGGCGCGTGAGATATTTAGACGGGTGCACGCGGCCCAATTGGCAGAACTATTGAGGAATCCGTCTCCGATGCGCCGCGTCGCCCCTCGCACGGGCTCCGCCGGGTAGGATGGCTTCTCCAAAGCATTACGGCTAGCCCTTGATGCAGACGAGCGGCCGCAGACGCGCGACGCGGCTCGCTAATCCTGCCGCCTCGGCGGCCCGCACCACGGCGTTGACATCCTTGTAGGCGCCGGGTGCCTCTTCCGCGATGCCGCGCGTCGACGGGCTCCGGATCAGAACGCCATGCCCGGCCAAATCGTCTTGAATCTGCCGTCCGCTCCATTGCCGGAGCGCCGCGTGCCGTGACATCGCGCGGCCGGCGCCATGACAAGCGGAAGAAAATGCCTTCGCCTCGCTACTCGCCGTACCAGCCAGAATGTAGGAGCCGGTGCCCATGCTGCCCCCGATAAGTACTGGCTGCCCAACGTCGCGAAGCGTCGCCGGCAGGCTCGGATGGCCAGGGCCGAAGGCGCGCGTCGCGCCCTTGCGGTGGACGAATAATTCCCGCCTCTTGCCCGCGACAGTGTGCGGCTCGACTTTGCACGTATTGTGCGAGACGTCGAACAGGAGATCAAGGGTATGGCTGGGGAAGAAATGTCCGAACACGCGCCGGGCGAAATGACCGAGAATCTCGCGATTGGCTAAAGCGCAGTTGATCGCGGCGCGCATGGCACCAAGATAGCGCTGGCCAACCTCGGAATTGATCGGCGCGCAGGCAAGCTCCCGGTCCGGCAGGTCTATGCCGTGATCCTTCGCGGTGATCGCCATCTCGCGCAAGAACTCAGTGCCAATTTGATGGCCGAGCCCACGCGAGCCGCAGTGAATGGCGACGACGACGTCGTCCGCGGTCAGGCCGTAACGCTTCGCGACGGCTTCATCGAAAATCTCGGCGACCGCCTGGACTTCCAGATAATGGTTGCCGGAGCCGAGCGTGCCCATCTCGCAGCGCTGGCGCTCCTTGGCCTTGTCGGAAACGCAGTCGGGCCGCGCGCCGGTCATCGCGCCGGACTCCTCGATGCGATCGAGATCGCGCGGCTCGCCCCAGCCGCGCTTGACCGCCCAGCGCGCACCGCCCGTAAGCATCGCGTCCATGTCGACGGGGTCGAGGGAGATGGCACCGGTACTACCGAGCCCCGCTGGTATCTGATGGAAGAGCGACTCGGCGAGCGACTTTTGCACGGAGAGAATCTCGGCGACCTTCAGACCGGTCAGCATCGTGCGTACGCCGCACGAGATATCGAATCCGACGCCGCCGGCCGAAACGATGCCACCCTGCTCCGGATCGAACGCAGCAACGCCGCCGATCGGGAAGCCGTAGCCCCAGTGCGCATCCGGCATGGCATAGGACGCCTGCACGATGCCCGGCAGCATCGCGACATTCGCGGTCTGCACATAGACCTTGTCGTCCATGTCGCGGATCAGTTGCTCGTCAGCGTAGATGATTGCCGGCACGCGCATCGCGCCCTCGGGCTCGATCCGCCACGCGGTCTCATCGATGCGGGTGAAGCGGCCGGGGTCCATCGCCGCCTCACACGTCGACGACGCAAGCCGCCGACCACTCCCCATCGGCATCGGCTGCCACCTTAAGCGCCGTATAGGTCGCGCCCTTCGGCTCGCAGGCGGGCGAATGGCGGGCGACGTCAATCGGCTCGCCCCACATCGTGCCAATCAAATGGGTGCCGTGGACGCGCACGGAAAAGCGTGAGAACAACATCTTTCGCACGGCCATCTCATAGATGATGAGGTTTAGCCACTCGGCGAACAGAAGCTCCCGATCCGGCGCCTGACACTTCACCTGCACGGACACGCTCTGCTCCACCTTCGCAGTCGTGACAATGGCCGTCAGCGCCAGCGCGCCCTGCTCAAAGGCTTCTTCGATTGTCGCCCCGAAGCCGCGCACGCCGACATCGGCCTCATGCGGGAAATGCTCCCAGCCGATCCGCTGCGCGCTGCCGGCGGCGGCACTCACGGCCGCATCGCATGCTTGCCGAGGAGCTTGACCGTGCTTGCTTGCGGCCCTCTCTCACCCGCCTCCTCGACGAAGGTGACGCGAGCACCCTCCACGAGCGGCTTACCGCCGAGCACGCTGTTGCGGTGAAAGTAGATTTCGCGGCCATCGCCGGTCTCCAGGAAGCCGAACTCGCCCGATGGATCGAGGCGAGCGACGCGTGCCGTCGGCTCCGCCTCGTGCTGCTTTACCTGACCCTGCATGCGCCGCACGGCATCCTGCAACTGCCGGCGCGCATGCTTGAAGGCGTCGTTGATGGCGAATGGCAGGTCAGACTGCCGGTCGTCCTTATCCGGCGTACGGCCGGCGAGCACCTCGCGGCCGTCCGGCAGGACGAGCCGGATGTTGATCTCGTAATTGGCGATTCGGTGATGGCCGCCCGGCGCCTTGAGCACGACGCGTGCGGCGGTGATGCGGCCGGAACGCTGTTCGAGCTCCTCGACATGCCTGGCGATAATGTCGCGGACGCTCGCGTCGGCATCCATGCCCTGGAAATCGATTTCAAGCGGCGTCTGCATCGGCTGTCCTCCGGATGATCGCAGTCACGATCACCGTCCGGCCGCCGGACGCATTGATTTTCCGCAAGCGTGCAGCCTTGACATGCGTCAATGGCCGGGGCGCCGGAATTGATCATCTTCAAGCGCCGCCGCAAGCACTTAAAGAGCCCGCGACCATGCCACACAAACAGGTGCTGTTCCGCTCCGCCGCCCGCGAAAAGGTCCTGAAAGGCGCGACCCAACTCGCCGACGCCGTTCGCGTCACGCTCGGGCCGCGTTCGAAATCGGTGCTGATCGAGCGGAAATGGGGTGCGCCGCTGGTCTGCAACGATGGCGTCACCATCGCCAAGGAATTCGACCTGAAGGATCCGGAAGAGAACCTCGGCGCGCGAATGCTGCGGCAGGCGGCCGAGAAGACCGGCGACATGGTCGGCGACGGCACCTCGACGGCGACGCTCCTTGCGCATGCGATCTTCGCTGACGGCGTTCGCAACGTCGTCGCCGGCGCCAGCGCCATCGACATCAAACGCGGACTCGACCGCGCGGCGAAACGTGCGATCGAGTCGCTGAAGGCGCTGTCGCGACCGGTGAAGACGCGGCTCGAAAAAGCGCAAGTTGCGGCGATCTCCGCCCACAACGACCCGGCGATCGGCGAGCTAGTCGCCGACGCCATGGACAAAGTCGGCAGCGACGGCGTCATCACCGTCGAGGAATCCAAGACCACCGAAACCGCGCTCGATGTCGTCGAAGGCATGCAATTCGACCGGGGGTTCATCTCCCCATACTTTATTACCAACCCGGAAAAGATGGAGGCCGTCCTAGAGGACGCGCTAATCCTGATCAGCGACCACAAGATCGCGGCGCTCAAGGACATGCTGCCGCTACTTGAGCTGGTCGCCAAATCGGCGCGGCCGCTTCTGGTAGTTGCCGAGGACGTCGAGGGCGAGGCGCTGGCCACGCTCATCGTCAACCAGTTGCGCGGCGCGCTCAAGAGCTGCGCGGTCAAGGCGCCCGGCTTCGGTGACCGCCGCAAGGCGATGCTCGAAGATATCGCCGTACTCACCGGCGGCCAGGTCATCTCCGAGGATCTCGGGGTCAAGCTCGAACACGCGGCCATGACCCAGCTCGGCAAGGCCAAGCGCATCGTGATTGACAAGGACGCCACCACCGTGATCGGCGGCGAAGGAAACCGCGCCGCCATCAATGGTCGCATCGAGCAGATCAAGCGCGAGATCGACAAGGCCACCAGCGACTACGATCGCGAGAAGCTGCAGGAGCGCCTCGCTAAGCTCTCCGGCGGCGTCGCCGTCATCCGCGTCGGCGCGCCGTCCGAATCCGAGATGAAGGCGCGCAAGGAAGCGCTCGACGATGCGATCAGCGCCACCAAGGCCGCCGTCGCCGAGGGCATCGTGCCGGGCGGTGGGCTCGCGCTGTTACGCTGCATCCCGGCCGTCGCCGACGAAGAAGGGAAGTGCGACGGAGACGAGCGCACCGGCGTGCAGATTCTCAGACGCGCGCTCGAAATACCAACACGGCAGATCGCCGATAACTCTGCGGTCGATGGCGGCGTCGTGGTCGCGCGCATGATCGAGGGCAAGGGCAGCGACGGCTTCGACGCCGGGCGCAAGGTCTATGTCGACCTCATCGAGGCCGGCATCATCGATCCGACCAAGGTCGTCCGCATCGCGCTGGAGAACGCCGTCTCGGTCGCCAGCATCCTGCTTCTGACGGAGGCAACGATGACCGAGATCCCGGAGCCGGCGAAAGAGCGCACAGCCGAGCCGGAGATGGCGCTGTGATTGCCAGGCGTGCAGCCGGAGGGCCGACGTGAACGTGTCGCTCCCCGTCACCGAGACACAGGTCGCGCCTCTGCCGACGGAACGGCTCTATGCCGCCACCACCGCTGCGACGCTGAATTTCAAGACGACTGCGGAGTTGCAGCCGCTCGACGGGCTCCTCGGCCAGGACCGCGCTCGTGAAGCCATCCGGTTCGGCACCAAGGTCGACAACACGGGCTTCAATCTCTTCGTCATCGGTCCGCACGGCGCGCACATGCAAGAGGCTGTGAAGGCACTGCTCGCAAAAGAGAGCGCCAACCGTCCCTCGCCGCCGGATTGGGCCTACGTCCACAATTTCAAGGATGCGGAGCGCCCGATCGCGCTCGAACTGCCGGCCGGGCAAGCCGTGGTCTTCCACGACGCAATGCATAAGCTCATCGACGACCTGAAGTCTGCACTGCCGGCCGTGTTCCAAAGCGAAGATTACCAGACGCGACGCGGCGCGGTTGACGACGTCTTCCAGAAAAAGCAGGCCGATGCTTTCTCCGCACTCCATGACCGCGCCGCCGAGAAAGGCATCGCGGTCTTGCGGACGCCGCTCGGCTTTGCACTGGCGCCGTTGGAGAACGGCAAGGTGGTGCCCCCGGATGAGTTCGCGCAATGGCCGGAGAAGAGGCGTGAGGAGATTCGGGAGACGATTGAGGCCCTTGAAAAGGACTTGGAGCACATCGTCCATCAGATCCCGCAATGGGAGAAGGCACGCCGTGACGAGATGCGCCGCCTCAATCGTGAGACTGCCAGTTATGCCGTCAATCAGTCGATCGAGGATACGAAGGCTTCATTCAGCGCGCTGCCAAAGGTTGCCGACCACATCGACTCAGTCAGGCTCGACCTGATCGAGAATGTTGCCCTGTTCATGCTCAAGGCAGGCGACGGCGAGGACGGCTCGGAATTCGCGATGCCGGCCAGTCCGTTCGACCGCTATGAGGTCAACGTGTTCGTCGCACAGGACGGTGCCAAACCCGGCGTCCCGGTGATCGAGGAACTGCATCCGGCACTCGGCAATCTGATCGGTCGCATCGAATACCTGCCGGTGCACGGTGCACTGGTGACGAACTTTCGACTGATCAAGCCGGGCTCGGTCCACCGCGCCAATGGCGGCTATCTGCTCCTTGACGCCCGTAGCGTCCTGATGGAGCCGTTCACTTGGCCGGCGCTCAAGCGCACGCTTCGCCGGGGCGAAATCGCCATTGAGGATATTGCCCGCTTTCTCGGGTTCACCAGCACGGTATCACTGGAGCCTGACCCGATCCCTCTCAAGCTCAAGGTCGTCCTGTTCGGCGATCGCCTGCTGTATTACCTGCTCGCCGAACTAGATCCGGACGTTGCAGAGCACTTCAAGGTACTGGCCGATTTCGAGGATGACTTCCAGCGCACATCCGAGCACGAGACCATGCTCGCGCAAGCGGTGGCCATGTTGGTTCAGCGCGCTGGGCTAATGCCGCTCGATCGCGACGCAGTCGCGCTGGTCCTGGAACAATCCGCGCGCGCCGCGGACCACGCGCGCAAGTTGTCGCTGACCGTCGAGCCCATGCGCGACCTGCTGATCGAAGCGGACTTCTGTGCCCGCGAGGCTAAGCACGGCGTGACCACGCGCCCCGATGTCGAGGCGGCGGTCGAGGCACGTATCCGTCGCGCAGCACGGCTACGCGACCGCGCCCAGGAGCAAATCCTCGACCAAGTCGCGCTCATCAGTACCGAGGGCCGTCATGTCGGGCAGGTCAATGGGTTGAGCGTCATCCAGCTCGGCGGCTTTGCTTTCGGACGCCCGAGCCGCATCACTTGCCAGGTGCGGCCCGGCGGCGGCAAGGTCATCGATATCGAACGCGAGGTCGAACTCGGGGGGCCTCTGCACTCCAAGGGCGTGCTCATCCTGTCCGGTTTTCTCGCCGGCCGTTACGCGCTGGACACGCCGATGTCACTGTTCGCAAGCCTCGTCTTCGAACAATCCTACAGCGGCGTCGAGGGCGACAGCGCGTCCTCCGCCGAACTTTATGCGCTGATCTCGGCCCTCGCCGACCTTCCGCTAAGGCAGGAGCTCGCTGTGACCGGTTCGGTCAATCAGCACGGCGAGATCCAAGCGATCGGCGGCGTCAACGAGAAGGTCGAAGGCTTCTTCGATATTTGCGCCAAGCGCGGGCTCACCGGCCGGCAGGGCGTCCTTATCCCGGAAGCGAACGTGCAGCATCTAATGTTGCGTAAGGACGTGATCGCGGCCTGCGCTGCCGGCCGCTTTGCCGTGTACCCGGTCCGCACCATCGACGAGGGGCTGGCCCTGCTCACCGGCCTTCCCTCAGGCGCGCGTGACGATTCCGGCGCCTTCACGCCCGGCAGCGTCAATGCCCGCGTCGAGGAACGGCTGCGCGCCTTCGCCAAGGTCCGCCGCAACTTCGCCGGCGGGCGTGATAACGATAGCCCGCGAGGCTGAATCGTGGGAACGCCTGCGCACGGCTTCAAGCGGCTCGTGCTGGCGCTGCAGCCGGGCGCTCCCTCGGTCGATCTGCGCATCGCAACGGAGATGGCGCGGGTGTTAGATCTCGAACTGCTCGCGCTCGTGCTGGACGATCTCATCCTCACCACGGTGGCGCGCCTGCCGTTCAGCCGAGAATTCCGCGGGCCGGCTTTGGGTTGGCAACGGATGAATCCCGATCAGCTTGCATCCGATATCCAGGCGGCGACTCAAAATCTGCGCCGCAGCATCGAAGGTGCGGCGCGGGACTTGCAAGCGAACGCCCAGTTGGAAGTGATCAAAGGCCCTCTGACGGACACGATCCGCGCCGTGTCGCGCGCCGGCGACATCCTCCTGCTTGCAGAACCCGCGAGCCCGGCAGAGCGCGCGTCGGTGCAGTTCAACTGGCTCACCGAAGCGGTGCTCGGATCACCGGTGGCCGTGCTGCTGCTACCCGCGCGGCTAGCGCGGCGCAAAGGTCCGGTCGTCGCCATTGCGGCGACCGAAGACGATCCGAGCATACAGGCGGCGACGGAGATCGCGGCATTCCTTGGGGAAGATCTGGTCATCCTCGATGCCGATCATTTGGAGCACCCGCTCTCGATGCGCGAGTTCGGCGACGAAGAGCGCTTACGCGCCGAACGCATACCGGCTGCGCGCGGCGCTTTGGCCGATCCCACGCTACTCCATCACGCATTCAGGGATTTGCAGGAGCGGCTCATCGTCATGACGCGCGGGGCATTCCACGACAGGGTCGCGCCGACCGTCGCCTCGTCCAGACGAGTGCCGGTGCTGCTGATCGAGCCCGACTAGGACACGCAGCTCGTTGCGTGGAGTGCGCGAGGCGGCGAAGCGCCACACTGCTGCGTGCTCGAACGTGAAGCCGACTAGAAGGCCTCCGGCTTGACCAATTCGCCAAGGTCCGGCTCGCCGCAACGCTGCAAGATCCACTGACGCGCGTCGTCGCGCAACCTAACCACAGATGCGAAGTCGGCGTCGGACGGCGCAATCGGCGCGCCGATCTCGACCGAGATCTGCGACCGGCGGGGGAACCATTGGTCGCTCCGCAGCATGGTCCGCGTACCGCGAATGACGCCGGGCACGACCGGCAAGTTCGCTTCCGCCGCGATCTTGAAAGCGCCGAGGTAGAAGGCTGACAGGCCGGGGCGCCGCGTGAACGTACCTTCGGGGAAGAACACGATGTTGCGGCCGGTGCGCGCAGCGGCGATCACCGCCTCGGTATCTGCGATGCGACCCGTAAGATCGTAACGCTCCACGAAGAGCGCGCCGAGCCGCCGCAATAGTGCGCCGGCAAGAACCTGCCGGCCGAGCTCGCGCTTGGCCACGTAGAGTGGCTCTCCGGGTATCACCGACGCGACAACGATCGTGTCGGCGTAGCTGGCGTGATTGAAGACCAGCACGCTATTTGAGGTTGGAATCCGGTCCAATCCGATGATCGCGACTGGAGTGCCGGTCAGTCTGAGGCCGGCACGGGCGAGGCTCCTCACCACCTGCCAGCGCCAGACAAGCCGCGGTAGCAGCAAGCAGGCAATGAACGCCGCAAAGAAGCCGCAACTGACAACCGTCCACCACCAGCCGGCGTACAGCGGTTCGCCAACGCGAACGGACCAGCGTTCGGTCCGTCGACGCAAGCCACTGAGCCACAAACGAAGCAGTTGCAGCCACAACGCGCGCCGGACCGGCTCAATGCGTCCGCTCAGATATATGTCCCTGGCCGAACTGCGCCTGATCTTGCCGCTCGACGTCTTCGGCACCGTCTGCGGCGGCGCCAGCACGATTTCGTCGGGCGGCGTTCCGGCGACATCCGTGACCAATTCCTGCGCAGTCTTTTGGAGGGCGCTGCGCCGAGCCGGATCGTCTTCCAAAGTCTCGGCGAGCACGACGACGCGTTCGGTGCCGGTTCGCGGATCAGCCACGCTGAAAACCGCGACGCCACCTTTGATGACGCCGTCAAGCTTAGCGACCGCCTCCTCGACCTCCTGCGGGTAAAGGTGCCGGCCGGCGCGAATGATGATGTCCTTGACGCGGCCGGTGACGAAGACGTCGCCGCCGGCGATGTAGGCGCGGTCGCCGCTGTCGAGCCAGCCATTGTGGAAAAGCTCACGCGTCTTCGTCTCGTCGCGGAAATAGCCGCGCGTAGCCGACGGGCCTCGAAACTCCAACCTGCCCTCGCGGCGATCGCCCAGTTCGCGCCCGGCTTCGTCGACGATCCTGATCTCGTGTCCGGGCAGAGGTTGTCCGCAGGCGACGAGTTCGAGCGGACGGGGATCGTCCGCCTTGGCCGGCACGGCGGCACCGTCACGACCGAGACGCTCGCGGTCGATGCGGTCGATGACCGGTTCGCGCCCGGTCGGAGGGAAAGCGAGTCCGACCGCGCATTCGGCAAGCCCGTAGACCGGGGCCAACGCGTTCGACGGAAATCCATAGCGGCCGAAGCGTTCGCGGAAGCGTCGAACCGTCTGCGGGCTCACCGGCTCGGCGCCGTCACCGACCAGCCGCAGGCTGCTCAGATCAAGCCCCGTCAAGTTCTCCTCGGGTATCTGGTTGAGGCAGAGCTCGAAGGCAAAGTTCGGAGCGGCCGAGATCGTGGCGCGGTAGCGATGCATCGCCCAGAGCCAGCTTTCCGGCCGCACGAGAAAACTGACCGGAGGCATCGCATAGAGCGGCGCGCCGAAGTAGAGACTGCCGAGCCAGGCCCCGATCAGGCCCATATCGTGATAGAGCGGCAGCCAACTGACGAGGACGTCGTCGGAGCTCGCGCCCATCACCTTACCCATGGCGCGGATGTTGGCGAGCAGATTGCCATGGCTCAGCATGACACCTTTCGGGTTACCGGTGCTGCCAGACGTGTATTGGATGAGCGCGATAGCGTTTGCATCGCCAGTTGGCGGCAACGGAACCGGAGATCCCGACTGCAACAAGGCGACCGTGTCGACCGATACGAGGTCGTCGAGCTGAGCCCGTAACAGACCGGCGAGCCGCATACCCTCAGGCACCGTCACGAGTACGGACGTGCCAGCGTTGCGCAGGATGCCTATCTGACGCCGCAGGTGCTCCTCGAGCTGCGACAGA
>Ga0310811_10014534_pt1 | contig 10270 bp, 5 predicted proteins | sample YCmetagenome_FD_207642 | JGI IMG/M metagenome (GOLD analysis project Ga0310811, IMG submission 207642) | Soil microbial communities from experimental microcosm in Duke University, North Carolina, United States - YC | ecosystem: Engineered > Artificial ecosystem > Soil microcosm > Unclassified ... | reverse complement strand
AAAGGCATCCCCCCTCCCCCCTCACTGATCAATATATTTAAGGAGCTTCACAACGACGTCGGCATGGCGATCCCCAAACACGGAGACCTCACCCACTGGGCCGAACAGGGCGTCCTCCTCCTCAACGCATCTTTGACGGTCCGGGCCAACGAACCCATGAGCCACGCTAAAATTGGCTGGGCCGAGTTCACCGACGCCGTCATCTCCAAAGTATCGGCCCTCAAAGAGAATGTAGTATTCATGCTCTGGGGTAAATTTGCGCAGGAAAAACAAATCCTGGTCGACGCCACAAAACACCTGGTGCTCAAAGCCGCCCACCCCTCCCCCTTTTCCGCCGACAAGGGGTTCTTCGGGTGCAAGCACTTTTCCAGGGCCAACACCTGGCTGATGAGCAACGGCATCGACCCCGTCGACTGGGCGCTGTAAGGCCACCAGCCGAACCCGGCAACCAGCGGCCAGCCAACCCATCACCGACCCCCAACCAACCCAACAACCACCCCTATCCAAACCCGCCAACAAACAACTACCATGTCATCCTTCAAAAATACCTTCTGGAACATCTTCGCCCGCATCTGGGCCGTCTGGGTCATCCTGATCTTCACCATCACCATGCTGATCTTCATGATCCCCTTCCTCCTGTTCGCCTACCCCCAACCCGACCCTAAAAAAACCATCCGTTTCACATCTCTCGCGAGGGTTTGGATGGGCATCTTCCTCCCCCTCGCCGGAACCCCGCTGAGAATAAAAGGCAAGGAAAAATTCGCCAAAAACCAGGCCTACATCGTCGTCTGCAATCACAACGCGCTTATCGACGTCCCCGTCACCTCTCCCGGCATACCCGGCAAAGGCAACAAAACGATCGCCAAAATAGAAATGGCGAAGGTCCCCGTCTTCGGCCTGATGTACCGCACCGGCAGCGTGCTGGTCGACCGCAGCAGCGAATCCAGCCGCCGCGAAAGCTTTGCAAAAATGAAAGAGGCCCTCGAAATGGGCCTGCACATGTGTATCTACCCCGAAGGTACCCGCAACAAAACCTCCGAACCCCTCAAATCCTTCCACGACGGCGCCTTCCGCCTCGCCCTCAACACCGGCAAACCCATCATCCCCGGCGTCATCTTCAACAGCCGCAAGATCATGCCCACCGGCAAAACCTTCTACTTCCGCCCCCACCCCCTCTCCATGCACTTCCTCGACCCAATTCCCCCCCAACCAAACGACACCGTCGAAACCCTCAAACAACGGATATTCATAATAATGCGGGACTACTACTCCGCCAACGCCTAGCCTCCACAAACCACCCGCTCATCGCCGACGAAGCCTACCACCCGCTCATCGCCGACGAAGCCTACCACCCGCTCACCGCCGCTGCCTCCCGAACCCACTCCTCAGCAACATCCCAAAATTATCCGGCTCATTAATAATCACATTATGCTCCCTCGGACTATGCACAAACAATATCCTGTTGTTCAAAACAACCCTCTCATCAACCGCCCCCTCCTCTACCAACTCATACCCCACCCCATCCTGCCGTAACCTCACCATCATCGTATCACTCATCTTATCCGGCCCATACCCGGTATTGGTAAACCAGTGAACAAAATGATGCCCCCCATCCTCCGCCCACCGCGTATACGTGTCGAGCCGTCCATACAGCGCATCGAACAGGAATACCTCATCCACACCCACTCCCCCATGTTCCAATATATCTGCAATCACCGAATAGGCGCCACTATGCCCAGCCAGCGCAATATGCCCCGCCGAAACACCCCGCGGAACACTCCCCTGGCGGCGGCTCAACTCCAATACCACGTCGGAGACCAGCGATTTAAACATCCCATCCATTCTCATTTTTCCCCCATAACTATCCGCCGCATTCCTCGCCGCCTCCGCCAACACCAGCACCGCATTTCTTCCGGAAGCCGCAAACTGACGGGCCAGCCCGTAAAACTTCAACGCCGTATCAATACTGTTATGCCAGCCATGGAACCAGAATACCATATCCACGGGGCCACTCACCCGCAGCCCGGCCGGCACTACCAGCAACACCGAACTATCGTCGTAATGCCCCTCCCTCGGAAGAGACTTTCCATCGCCATCCACATGCCCGTGATCCCTTGCCGTATCCGGAAAACAAGTATGCGACGACGTGAAATGAAGGATCTGGTACGCCTCCTGCGCCCTAACCCCCATAAATAATACACCTGACAGATAAAAAGCAAGCAAATATTTCATGCGCATAAACATAAAACAAATTCCTTGATTTTCCCTTTCAGGCCAGTTGCATCCCTGGCTCACGCCCCTTCGCCTGAATCAGGAGCATTGCTCCTGCTCTGTTCATTTAACCACCAGTATTTTTTGCGCAAATGTCTGACCGGGACCAAAAGCATCCGGTATCTGTACAATATAAGTCCCCGATGCCAATCCGGTCACGGATAACGGCGCATCTCCCTGGAGCCTCCCACGTCGGATGACACCCCCCTTCACGTCGACGACCCGGACATCATGCAGTCCGTATGCGCCGTCCATCCGAATAGTGAACTGTCCCTGGTTGGGGTTCGGATAGAGCAACACCGACACCCCGCCCCTGCCGTTGCCCTGCACCGCCTTGATCCCCGTATAGAAATATTGCCCATCGAGGTCGTTTTGCTTCAGCCGGTAATAGGTGATGCCGCTGTAGTCATTGGTATCTATATAGGAATAATGTAGGACGGTCTGGCTGTTGCCTCCCGACGCGGCCGAAGGTACAAAGCCGGCAATAGAAAAATCGGACTCCTTATCAAGTCTTTTCTCTACATAAAACCCTTTATTATTGGATTCCATTTCCGTCTGCCATAGTAAACCCGCGTGCATCGGATCGATCCGGAAGGCTTTAAAATCGACAAGGGTCGTTGGCAAAGGCGTCGAGGTCATGCCGATACCATATTGACTAAAACTACCAATAGCATTCCTTCGGGCAAAGCCATCCGCAAGGGTACGCCCGGACCCCATATTGGGCGGCAGCACGCTATTTTCGGGCACCTCCCAGTCCTTTCCGTCCGCCGAGCCGTCCGGCCTTCTTAAGATGGCAAATGAATTGTCCTGCAAACCCGTGAAACCGTTCAGGTATAGCAACAAGTCATAGCTGCCCTGAGTAGGTTCTGCATCAGGCCTTAGATACCATACGCCGGCGTCGTTGACCATCGTAAAGGGAGTACCGTTCTCCTGGAGGACCAGCCCCGCATCCGTCCCCGGCTTCGCACCGAACGATGCTTCAATATAGCCGATATTGTTGAGGGGCGCAGCCTGCAGGTTGTCCATCACGGCAAGGTTTGCCCTTTGCCTGCCGCCCACCGGGAATAGAAAGGTCCTGGCTGAATGCCCGTCAAAACTGCGTCGCAGTACTCCATCGAACCAGCTGTATAAAAAATGAGGGTTGCTGTTATCCGCCTGTACCGCCGTGTCGGACGAAGATAACACAATGGCCTTGTAAAGACCCGTGCTGACCCTGCCTTTGGTGAGATACCACTGGTCTGCGGCGATATCCGTCGCCAGCCGGACACTGTCCGCATTCACTTCGATACGGTGAAAAGGATTGACCGACTCCAGCAACTGTTCGCCATCGCCGTTCAGGGCAACGATACCATTTCCGTAGGAATAGGGACTGTCCGTACTGTCCCGCCAGTAGGCGCTGCCCATCCTGCTCTTCAACAGCGTGATCCTGCCGTCGTTGATCAGCTGGCTGCCTTTCTCCAGCATCACTCCACCGGAAATAGTGAGAATCGCGCCATTTTCTATGGTGAGCACCGCATTTTTTTGCACCCGGACCACGTCCTGACATAGGCCGTCCATCGTCAGCCGCAACAGCAGGAAGAAGATAATGATAGCTGGTTTCATCGGGGTGTTTTTTATTGATCAATGTTTCACTTTCTGCTCTACCTGCTTTACCCTTCTTTGCATGTCTATATTCCCTCTTTGCAGCGCTTCTATCTGCTGCTGCTGCTCCTGCACCGCCTTTACCAGCGGTACCACAAAATCTTCATACCGCAATCCGTATAAGCCATCCGCCGTAGAAGGTTTGTCTACGCCGCTGAACGCGAACCCTGCCTCTGCCGCCGCCTGCTCCACATCCTGCGCAACGAACCCTGAATAGGTTGTTTGCCCATTCGCATTAATATCCGCGGTGATAGCCGCAGACACTTCCACCTTCATAGCCGCAGGCACTTCCACCTTCATAGCCGCAGGCACTTCCACCGCCACGGCCGCAGACAGCGGGTCAGCTTTCTTCCGATAAAGCCTGCCTTTGATCATGTCCATATCCAGACGGTAAGTCACGGGTTTAAGCCGAACGATAAAATCAAGGCCTTTTACATTTTCCCGTATATTCTTTTTGAAACGCCCATCGCTCAGCGTCGACCATCCCACCTGCCCTCCTATCGAATTCGTGGCGAGGTTGCCGATCCTCACCTGGTTATTATCGGTACAGGTCACCTGCTGGCCAATAGCTACACAATTTGTCAATCCACTGTTGGCAATATCGCAGTTGGCCCCCAATATAGTATTATAAAAGCCGGGATTATATCCGATGCCCGCAGCATATCCGATCGCCGTATTATAGTTTGTAACGCTCAGCTGATATAACGCCCCATAGCCGGCAGCCGTGTTGTACGAGCACGAGCCGCAAAAATATAAAGCCTGGTTGCCATAGGCAGTATTTCCATCCGAGGTCGCCACCAGCTGATTCAGCGTAGAAGCGCCGAACGCCGTATTGTCAGAACCGTCCTGTCCTGTGCCATGCATGGCATAATAACCAGTCGCTGTATTGGACTTGCCGTTATTAAAATAGAGCGCATAAGCGCCGGTCGCAGTGCACAGCGTGCCCGTACCGGCATTCTGATAAAGGGCATAACTTCCAGTGCAGGTATTTCCCCCTTCCGGATCCGAGTAGTCCAGTTCACCGGCTGATCTTCCCGTGGCCGTAAGGGAGCTGCCGGTAGTAGCACCGGTCAGGGTATGGGCGCCCAGAGCGGTATTACCTCCTGATGACCCGATTCCGCTGCCCGCCTGCGATCCGATGGCTGTATTGGCTCCTCCCGAGGTATTCGCCGATAAAGCACTATAACCCCCGGCCGTATTCCCCCTCCCTGCATCGTCATCTGCCAGCGCAGCAGCGCCAGCAGCGGTGTTCTCATAGTTTTGGTAGTCCTTTGCAGGATACAGGCCCATAGCACTGGTGCCAAGCGCGGTATTGTTGGAGCCCTGCATGTTGTTGCCGAGAGCGCCGTTACCTTTTGCCGTATTTCCTCCCTGAGTGTTGTAAGCAAGGGCCATTGGTCCGGTCGCCGTATTCAGGCTGCCGGGCGAGCTGTACAGCGAATAAAAACCTATGGCCGTATTCGCTTCCCCATAGACATTCTGCGCCAGCGCATAAAAGCCGGCGGCCACATTGCCGGCGCCGTATCTGTAGCCACTCAACGCACTATCCCCGACTGCTACAAGGACGCTGCCCGCCGAATCGCGGGCCAGCGAATTTTTTCCTATGGCGACACTGCCATAGCCTGCAGACGCAATGTTCCCCGCCCCATATCCCAGATAAGTTCTTGATTTTGCAGAATCCAGATAGCCGGCAGTAACATTATTGATACGGAAAAGCAAAGGCTTACTGTCTGTCGTCCCTACGAAGTCGGTAGCCGGGTCGGTGCCGCCATTCCCCGCGAGCTTCCAGCCAGCGGACCCCGAAGGAGTGGCAAGGGCCTGCCAGGAAGGTGCGGCAGGCGTCCCGGCATTATAGTAGAATCCTGCGCCATGATCTATCTGAAATACCAGTAGACCCGTAGCCGGCGATACGATCCCTGATAACTGGGACTGTGTCATCGAAGGGATCAGCAATCCCCGGGTCGTACTTTGAATATCCAGCTGCGCGGAAGAGTCCGGAGCAAGGGTGCCCATGCCCGCATTCTGTGCGGGGGCTACGGCAGACCAGCAACAAATACAGCAAACGAGTACTATTTTTATCATACTTTTTTGATTAAAGGAATATACTACTGGCCGAGCCTGGCCTCCAGTGCCAGTATCTTTTGCTTCAGGTCACCATTCTCTTTTTTCAGCGTCTCGATGCTCTGCTGCTGCTCCTGTATAGCTTTTACCAGCGGCACGACAAAACTTCCATAACGAAGGCTGTAATAGTCTTTGTCGTTCTTCGGCTTGTCGATACCGCAGAAATCGTAGCCTGCCTGGGCCGCAGCCGTCTCCACTTCCTGGGCCACGAACCCCGAGAAGATCCGGGCTTTCTTTTCAGCCAGTCCCGACGCCATTGCAGCATTGGACGCCGCACCCGGGCTAAAGGACTCGTTGCCGGCAAGACGGTCCATGTCGAGATTATAGGTCACAGGCCTCAGCTTCATGATAAAATCCAATCCTTTTACATTGGCATTTATGTTTTTTTTGACCCTGCCATCACTCAGCGTCGACCACCCCACCTGCCCTCCTATCGAATTGGTGGAAGCATTTCCGATCCTCGCCTGGCTGCTGGCCGTACACTGCACATTATAGCCGATGGCAATACAATTGTATAGGCCGTAAGCCGTAATATCCGACATTGCACCCAGCATCGTATTATTATATCCCATGTCATAATTTGCACCTGCCCCGTACCCGACACACGTGTTGTACTGCGAACCAGTCGTTCGGGCCAGGGCTCGCATGCCGATGGCAGTATTGTAGGCGCCATACGTGTTATTGATCATCGCCGACGAGCCCGCGGCGGTATTTTCATGACCAGTCGTGCAGGCTGCCAGAGCCTCAGCGCCATCTGCTACGTTGTTGGTCCCGCTGGTGTTGCTGTAAAGGGCCTCATGACCGGTAGCGGTGTTGGAAAAAGCATTATTGTTATACAAAGCCCTGCTGCCCGTGGCCGTGTTATACCCGCCGCTGGAATTACCGTACAGCGCATCGGCGCCGGTGCCCGTATTGTAAAGCCCCGTGGCGTTCCCCACCAAAGCGCTGGCTCCGGTAGCCGTATTATAGCTGCCGGTACTATTGGCGAAAAGTGCCTGGCTGCCGGTTGCCGTATTCGACAGTCCCGTCGTATTGCCATTCAAAGCATTGCTGCCGACCGCCGTATTGTACGAGGAAGTGTTATTGATCAGCGCGTCATTTCCGATGGCCGTGTTCTCCACGCCCGTCGAATTCGCGGCCAGTGCGCTAAAGCCCAGACCCGTATTCCGGTTTCCCGTCGTGTTGCCGAGCAACGCATAGACCCCCATAGCGGTGTTATTGATCCCGGTGGTATTGGCGCCCAGCGTACCATATCCATCGGCCGTATTCGCATACCCTGTCGTATTGGCGTACAGCGACTGATAACCCGTCGCCGAATTATAGCTTCCGGTGGTATTCGAATACAGCGCAGCATGACCGATCGCAATATTTCCCCGGCCCTCGGTATTACTGAATAAGGTATATGCGCCGATAGCGCTGTTCTGAGCACCCGTCGTATTGGAAAACAGGGCGCTGTCGCCTATAGCGATATTATACTGCCCGCCCGTATTCGAAAACAGCGTCTTGAAGCCGACGCCTAAATTGCCAAGGTTAGACGACGAAGGGTTGCCCGCTCCATATCCGAAAAAGGTTTTGGCATTCACCGAATCTATGACACCCGCATTTACATTATTGACCCTGAAGTGAAGGGGCTTGCTATCCGTCGTCCCGATAAAATCCGTTGCCGTATCAGTCCCGCTATTGCCCTTCAGCGTCCACCCATCGGATGCAGCGACCGTTTTCCAGGAGGGGGAAGCCGCTGTCCCCGCATTGTAATAAAAACCGGCGCCGTTATCCGTCTGGTAGATCAACAAACCCGTCGCCGGACCGGCAATGACATTTCGCTGCGCCTGCGTCATCCTCGGGATCAGCAATCCCCTGCTCGTGCTCGAAATATCAAGTTGGGCGGAAGGGTTCGGAGTAGACGTGCCAATGCCGATACTTTGGCCATGCGAATAGGACCAGGCTATACATGCGGTACAGACAACCAGCAGGTGTTTCTTCATAAAGAGCTGTTTTAATGAATGATAGCAAACGTTCAATTGTGGTCGCAGAAGCCGTCTGTCAAGGGAAAATGGATGGAGGTTGAGCAAGAAAGAAAATAAATGACTCAGATAAAAACCCATTCTAGTGAACGGCTGCTTCAGACCAGCCAACGGCGTCCCTGTTTTTAAATACGGCAAAGGACCACCGGCCCTGTTCTTTTTTGTATTTTTAAGTATCCGGGCTAATCCCCCGCTGCTGTTATATGCGCGGTTATACCTTTCTATCGATGTTGCTATCCGCCCTCGTCTGGGGCCGGCTGCCCGCGCAGTCCTTAAATGAAAATAATTTCACCTGCTATACCCGGGTGCAGGGCCTTTCCAATAATTCCATTTCCGGTATCGTGCAGGACTCGACGGGCTATCTTTGGATCGCCACCTACAAAGGCCTCAACAGATTTGACGGCCGGAATTTTACCAACTATTTCAGCGGATCGGCCGACCTGTCCCTGCCCGATAATATGGTCAAACAACTGAAAATACAGGGCCGGGAGATCATCGGCACCACCTACTCCGGCGCATTTGTCTATGATTCGTATACCCGGACCTGCAAGCATTTTTTTGTACCCTCCGATTCGCTGATCTTCGCCTGGACCAACAATGGGATGGAGACCGTACGGGACAATAAAGGTCATTATATATTCTCGAGCAAGACGGGGCTATACGTTTTCGATAGCACAGGTAACATCGTCACCCGCTTCGATCATTACCTTCCTTCCGATGCCCGCAGCAAAGAGCTGGACTTTGGAACCGGGCTATCCGTGCTAAGCAACGGCCTGATCCTGCAGAACAACAAACTCTTTTTCTCGACCTATGATCCCGTCCGCAACCGGATAGACACATTTTTTGGAATACACGACCCCATCTTTAAAAGGGTCCTCACCGACACCGGCGGCGAATTACGGATTTCATTCCCCGGAAAAGACGACCAGCTGTTCATCGTGAATGAAGAAAAGAACACAATCGATATCTTTGATATCCGCCTGCACCGGACGCGGTCATTTCCTATGCCTTTCAATACAGGCGCCGACATCGATGACCACAATAGCCGGCTCATTTACATTAGCGACAGCCTGCTGGCCCTCACGGGCAAGGTCAGCGGTTTTTATCTTTTCGATTATTCCGCTGCTACGCAACAGTTGAGATTGCATGGAAAAAAGTATTTTCCACAGAGACACTGCAGAACGGTGTTTCGCGACCGGGATGGACGCTTCTGGATAGGCACCGACAATGGTCTGTACAAACAAAACCTTTCCAGCCCGTTCTATAATGCCTATGACCTGGCCGAACAATGGCCCGACTTGCACAACTGCGATATCAGGGCTATCTATACCCGGCAGGACCAACTGTTCATTGGACTCCGCAACAAAGGCGGACTGCTGATGCTGGACCAATCCCACCCCGGCAAGGCCCGCCGCTTCGACTTCGGGAAATATGGCGGGGGCTGCAATACCCTGTACAATATCTTTCCCTTCAGCAGGGACACCCTATGGATAGGAACCCGCAACGGCCTGCTTTGGTTCAACACGTCTGACTACAATTTTGGCCGTGTCGTCGTACCGCCCCAGCTAAAGTGGATAGACCAGATCAATCCCATCTGCATCATCGAAGATGCCCGAAAGAATATCTGGATATCCTTCGGGAATCTCAATTCGGTCGTATACTATAGTCGCACAACCCGTCGATTCACAGATATATCGGGTCCCCAAAATCCCTTGTTGAAGATCACCTATTGCTTCAGTATGGCCACGGACAGACAGGGCAATGTATGGTTTGCCGGCGACGGGCTCTGCCGCTGGAATGCCGCCCGGCAGAGAGTGGATACGCTCATCGTATATTCCTCGGCTGCACAGGCGCTGAACAGCTATATCGCCATCCTCGACATGGACAACGACAACAACCTCTGGCTGTATTCATGGAACAACGGCATCATTCAATACGACTGTACGAATAACAGAATGTACCTCCGTAAAAAAGAGAACAATTTCTGGGATGGGGATATCATAGCAAGCTCGCCCGTGATCCACGACCATATCTGGCTGGGCATCGACAACGGCATCTCCGTTTTTGACCTGCACGACTATTCCAGCAGGTTCTATACGTATGGAGACGGCCTGCCTTCGGGCATCACCAGCCTCCGGAAAGGCAGCTGGTATGATGAGACCCGGAACATTTTTTATGTGGGGTCCGGACACCAGCTCATCAGCTTTAAACCC
>Ga0310811_10014533_pt1 | contig 10270 bp, 9 predicted proteins | sample YCmetagenome_FD_207642 | JGI IMG/M metagenome (GOLD analysis project Ga0310811, IMG submission 207642) | Soil microbial communities from experimental microcosm in Duke University, North Carolina, United States - YC | ecosystem: Engineered > Artificial ecosystem > Soil microcosm > Unclassified ... | reverse complement strand
CGTTGAAGCCGGAGCCGGCACGCATGTTCCGCATGCTCGGGCTGCATGCCGGTACCGAGATCAGCGTCGCCGCCGCGGCGGCCCTGGCCAACGTGCCGGTCGTGCGGGCGCGGCGGCTGCTCGACGTCGTGGCCAGCGGGCACCTGCTGGAAGGTGTCGGCCGCGACCGGTATCGCTTCCACGACCTGCTGCGCGTCTACTCGGCCGAGTGCGCCGCCGAGCACGACAGCCGGGCCGAGCGGATCGCCGCGGTCAGCCGGCTGCTGGACTTCTATCTGCACACCGCCAACACGGTCGACGAGATGCTGGCCCCGTTCCGGCGGCGCTCCGAGCTGCCGCCGCCCGTGCCCGGCGGGCAGCCGGCGACGTTCACCGACGGCAGTGCCGCGCTGGCCTGGTGCGAGACCGAGCTGTCCAACCTGGTCGCCGCCACCGCGCAGGCCGCCGAGCTCGGCGACACCTACCACGCCACCGGCATTCCCGGGGCCATGTGGGCGTTCTTCGCGCTGCGCACGCCGTGGCCGGAGTGGATCAGCAGCCACCAGACCGGCATCGGGGCGGCGGTCGCCGCCGGCGATCGGTACGGCGAGGTGCGGCTGCTGATCGGGCTCGGCTACTGCTACAACGAGTTGCGCCGGCACATGCAGGTGCTGGAGTGCATGGAGCGGGCGCGGGTCGTCTACGAGCCGCTGTCCGGCGGGCCGCTGGACCACGTCGTCGGCGGGGCGCTGGGCTCGGCGTACTTCTGGGCCGGGCGGGTCGACGAGGCGTTCGAGCTGACCAACCGGGCGCTGGCGGTGAGCCGGGAGAACGGCGACCGGTGGAGCGAGGCCTGGGCGTTGAGCCATCTCGGCTCGTACTGCCGGGTGTTGGGGCGGTATCAGGAGTCGGTGGCCAATTTCGACCGGGCGCTGCGGCTGTTCGTCGAGATGGACGACCGCGCCGGGGCGATCAAGGTGTACCGGGAGCTGGGCGAGGCGCACCGGCACTTCGGCAAGCTCGACCGGGCCGCCGACTGCTTCCGTGGGGCCGTGCGGCTGTTCCGGGAGTCCGGCGGCCGGCCGGGGGAGGCGTGGTCGCTGCACGAGCTGGCCAGCGTGTTGCACGAGGACGGGAAGTTGGCCGAGGCCAAGGAGTCCTGGGAACAGTCGCTGGCCATCCTCGAGCAGGTCGGCGACCATCGTGTGGAGCAGGTGCGCCGCCGGTTGGCGGCCATCGACGCGGCGGCCGGGGTGCGGCGCGCCGGTCGTTGACCGACCGGATTCACAGTGAAAACGTGACGGTTGTGGGCGGTTCTCGCCGTCCGCGAAGGTTGGCGCATGCGTCGACTCCTTGCCTGCCTGGGCATTGCCACCATGCTGGCAACTCTCGCTCCCGCAACCGCTTCCGCCGCAACCGCTGTCGACTGGCATCCGTGCGACGGCCAGCCGGCGGTGGACTGCGCGACGGTGCCTGTTCCCGTGGACTGGACCCGGCCGCACGGCCCGACCACGCCGATGGCCGTCGCCCGGCTGAAGGCGGCGAAACCGGCGCAGCGCAAGGGTGTGCTGATGGTCAATCCCGGCGGTCCGGGCGGTTCCGGCGTCAGCTACGTGGAGGCCATCGCCCACAGCGCCCGCTACCAGGCGCTGGCCGACTCGTTCGACATCGTCGGCTTCGACCCGCGCGGCGTCGGGGCCAGCGCGGATATCCGCTGTGACAGCAAGGTGCTGGCCGAGCCGGTGGAGCTGGTGCCGACGACCCGGGACCAGTACCGGAACCTGTTGGCGCACAACGACCGGGTCGCGCAGAACTGCCGGCAGTTGAACGGGCCGCTGTTCGACCACGTCGACACCGTCAGTGTGGTGCGGGACATGGACTTCCTGCGCACGCGGCTCGGCGAGGCCAAGATCAGCTACTACGGCGTCTCCTACGGCACCCAGATCGGCCAGCAGTATCTGGAGCTGTACGGACAGAATCTGCGGGCCATCGTGCTCGACTCCAATATGGACCACAGCATCGGCGCCTTCCGCTACGAGGCCACGGCCGCCCTGGCGTTCGAGAACTCGTTCAAGGACTTCGCCTCCTGGTGTGCCCGCACGACGTCGTGCTCACTTCATGACCAGGATGTGCTGGCGCTGTGGGATTCTCTCTACGCCAAGGCTTCGGCCGGCACCCTGCCCGGCGTCAAGCCGGCCGATCTCCGTGACCTCGCGTTCAGCGCCATGTACCGTCCGGCCAGCACGTGGTTCGCCCTCGCCGACTCGCTCAAGCAGTTGGCCGCCGGCACGCCCGACCTCGCGCCGCTGGCCGACACCGAGAACAACAGCTACCAGGCCATCTGGTGCTCCGACTGGACCTGGCCCAACATCGACGACTTCTCGTCGCTGAGCGCGTTGCGCGCGACCTCCGAGGCCGTCGCCCCGCACACCCACTTCTCCGCCTTCTTCGGCGACGTCACCAACTGCCTCGGCTGGACCGGGCCGCTGAACAACCCGCAGCACGTGTTGCGGGTCCGCAACGCCCCGCCGGTACTGATGACCAACGGCATCCACGACGTCGCGACCCCGTACGAGTGGGGCCTCAACGTCTCCACGCAGATCCCGACCGCCCGGCTGCTCACCTACGACGGCACCGGTCACGGCGACTACGGCAACAGCCTCTGCGCCCGTGACGCCATCAACGCCTACCTGCTCGACCTCAAGCTGCCGGCGCGCGGCACCCACTGCGCGGCGGAATGGCCGACCACCCCGCCGGCGACCTTCGCCCCGCTCACCACGCCCAAGCCCGTGCACTGAGCCGTCACAGCCGGCATTCCGTCAGCAGGTCCTGCGCCGCCGCGACATCGGCGGCGGCCAGGACCTGCTCCACCCTGGCGGCGAAATCCGGTGGGGCGCATGACAACTTGGCGGCCGAGGCGACGGCGTTCTTCTCCGTGGCCAGCCACACGCCGGCCCGGGCGTGCAGGACGTGCACCAGGCAGCCGATGCCCCGGAACAGGAAACCGGTGGCGGAGAAGCGATCGCCCCGGGCGGCCGGCACCACGGCGTTGTCGACGCTGAACCGGGCCTCGAAGCCGTACTCCCGCTCGATCGCGTCGGCCAGCGCCTGCGGATAGGGGGCGAGAGCGGACCGAACCACTTCCAGTTCTCCGTGGCGGTCGACCAGCACGACGGCGGTGGCCAGCTCGGCAAGGTAGGCGTACGAGAAGAAGCCCAGCGGATGGCCGACCTGGCGTTCGCAGCGCACGACGCCGGCCCGGGCCTGGTCGAGAATCGTGGTGACGCGGTCCAGGTCCCGCCACAGCAGATCGGTTTTCGCGCCGGGCGTGGCCAACCACGCGCCGCCGTCGACCCAGGGACCCCATTCGCCGGGCGCGGCCACGGACGATCCGGGGTACTCGGCGGCGATTTCGCGGAGAGCGGACAAGTCCATCTCACCCCGGCGGTAGACCCCGATATCGGTGTCGGAATGGGCATCGGCGGTGCCACGGGCCCGCGAGCCGCCGAGCACGACACCGACCACACCGGGGACCTCGGCGATGCGGTTGGCCAGGGCAAACAGGTCGGTCACGAGGCGCAGCCTGCCGCACCGCGAACCGACGTACCACCGCATTTTACCCTGCCCGACGACCGGATGCCGCCCGATCGGTTAAGGTGACGTGACGAAGTGGGCCGGTGGAGTTGCTCCACGTCGACCCGCTTGCCCACGGCTATTACTTTCATGTGGGTGACAGTTGTTCCGACCCCATCCCACTCGCTGCCGACGACCGTGGGCCAGTTGCGCGCCGCCGGGCACGAGCCCCGCTCCGTGAAGGCCGAGCTGCGGGACAACCTGCTCGACGCGCTGCGCGCCGGGCGCGACCCGTGGCCGGGCATCGTCGGCTTCGACCGCACGGTCCTGCCGCAGCTGGAGCGCGCGATCATCGCCGGCCACGACGTCGTGCTGCTCGGCGAGCGCGGCCAGGGCAAGACCCGCCTGCTGCGCACCCTCGCCGGCCTGCTCGACGAGTGGACGCCGGTGATCGACGGCGCCGAGCTCGCCGAGCACCCGCTCGACCCGATCAGCCCCGCCTCCCGTCGCCGCGCCGCCGAACTCGGCGACGAGCTGCCGGTGGCCTGGCTGCACCGTTCCCAGCGCTACACCGAGAAGCTGGCCACCCCCGACACCTCGGTCGGCGACCTCATCGGCGACGTCGACCCGACCAAGGTGGCCGAGGGCCGCAGCCTCGGCGACCCCGAGACCATCCACTTCGGACTGGTGCCGCGGGCCCACCGCGGCATCGTGGCCATCAACGAGCTGCCCGACCTGGCCGAGCGCATCCAGGTCTCGCTGCTCAACGTGATGGAGGAGCGCGACATCCAGATCCGCGGCTACACGCTGCGGCTGCCGCTGGACGTGCTGCTGGTGGCCACGGCCAACCCCGAGGACTACACCAACCGCGGCCGCATCATCACGCCGCTCAAGGACCGCTTCGGCGCGGAGGTGCGCACGCACTACCCGCTCGAGGTGGCCGGCGAGATCGACCTGATCCGCCAGGAGGCCCAGCTCGTCGCCGAGGTGGGCGACCACCTGGTCGAGGTGGTCGCGCGCTTCGTGCGGCACCTGCGCGAGTCGGCGTCGGTCGACCAGCGCTCCGGTGTGTCCGCCCGGTTCGCCATCGCGGCGGCCGAGACGGTCGCCGCCGCGGCGCTGCGCCGGGCCGCGCTGACCGGCGAGCCCGAGGCCGTGGCCCGTCCGGTCGACCTGGAGGCCGTGCCGTCGGTGCTGCGCGGCAAGCTGGAGTTCGAGTCCGGCGAAGAGGGCCGTGAGCACGAGATCCTGGAGCACCTGCTGCGTCGGTCGGTGGCCGACACCGCCCGCGGCAAGCTGGCCGGGCTCAACCTGCGGTCGCTGGCCGAGGCCGTGACCGACGGCCACCCGGTGGCCACCGGTGAGCGCGTGCCGGCGTCCGAGGTGCTGGCGGCGCTGCCGGAACTGCCGGTGCTGCACGAGGTCGCGGCGCGCCTTGACGTCAAGGCCGACCAGCCGGCCGGCTGGATCGCCTCGGCCGTCGAGTTCGCGCTGGAGTACCTGTACCTGAGCCGCCAGCTGGGCAAGGACGCCGACGACGAGATGACGGTCTACGGCTGATGGCCACCCCGGCACGGCGTTACCGCTACCACGAATGGCTGGGTGGCGATGATCCGCTCGCCCCGCCGCCGGATCTGCGGGCGGCGCTGGACGAGCTGGGGCGCGAGGTGATGGAGGGCTCGTCGCCGCAGGCCGCGCTGCGCGAGCTGATGCGTCGGGGCGTGCAGGGCACGCAGGGTCTTGACGACCTGACCCGCCGGGTCTGGGAGCGGCGTTCGCAGATCCAGCGCCGCAACAACCTGGACGGCACCATGCGGGAGGTGCAGCGCCTGCTCAACGAGGCCCTCACGGCCGAGCGGCGGGAGCTGTTCCCCAACCCGTCCGACGACGCGCGGTTCCGGGAGGCGCAGCTGGACGCGCTGCCGCCCGGCACCGCGGCCGCCGTCACCGAGCTGTCCAACTACGACTGGCAGTCCTCCGACGCCCGCGAGTCGTTCCGGCAGATCCAGGACCTGTTGGGCCGGGAGATGCTGGAACAGCGGTTCCAGGGCATGAAGCAGGCCATGCAGAACGCCACGCCGCAGGACGTGGAACGGATCAAGGACATGCTGTCCGATCTGAACTCGTTGCTGTCGGCGCACTCGGCGGGGCAGGACACCACCGAGCAGTTCCAGGAGTTCATGGCCAAGCACGGCGAGTTCTTCCCGGAGAACCCGCGCGACACCGACGAGCTGGCCGATCTGCTGGCGCAGCGATCGGCTGCCGCGCAACGGATGTTGAACTCGATGACCGACGAGCAGCGGGCGGAGTTGGCTGAGCTGGGCCAGCAGGCGTTCGGCGACCCGAGTCTCGGGGCGCAGCTCGACCTGCTCGACGCCCAGCTGCAGCGGTTGCGGCCGGGGGAGGACTGGACCAGCTCGGCCCGCTTCCGTGGCAAGAACCCGATGGGACTGGGCGAGGGCGCGCAGGCCATGCAGGATCTGGCCGAGCTGGACGCGTTGGCCGAGCAGCTGGCCCAGTCCTATCCGGGGGCGTCGCTGGAGGACATCGATGTCGAGTCGCTGGTGCGTCAGCTCGGGCGGGAGGCCGGCGTCGACGCCCGTCGACTGTCCGAAATGGAGCGTGCGCTGCGGCAGCAGGGTCTGCTGGAGCGGGCTGCGGACGGCAGCCTTCGGTTGACGCCCAAGGCCTTGCGGCGACTCGGGGAGACGGCGCTGCGTCAGGTCGTCGACCAGCTGCGTGGTCGCGGCGAGCGGGACAGCGACAAGGCCGGTGCGGCCGGCGAGCCGACGGGTTCCACGCGGGCCTGGGAGTTCGGCGACACCGAGCCGTGGGACGTGTCGCGGACCGTGCGCAATGCCGTGCTGCGCACCGTGTCCAGCGGTGGCGGCCCGGTGCGGCTGGCCGTCGAGGACGTCGAGATCACCGAGACCGAGCAGCGGGCCCGAGCCGCGGTCGCGCTGTGCGTGGACACCTCGTGGTCCATGGTGCAGGACGGGCGGTGGCTGCCGATGAAGCGCACCGCGTTGGCCCTGCACCAGCTGATCAGCACCCGGTTCCGCACGGATGCCTTGCAGCTCATCACGTTCGGGCGGCACGCGACCACTGTGGACATCGGCGAGCTGACCGCGCTGGAGGGCGCGTGGGAGCAGGGCACCAACCTGCACCACGCGTTGTTGTTGGCCGGCCGGCACGTTCGTCGGCATCCCGATGCGCAGCCCGTGGTACTCGTCGTGACCGACGGCGAGCCCACCGCGCACCTGGAGTCCGATGGCGAGGCGGTGTTCAACTATCCGCCGCTGGAGCGCACCTTGGGCAAGACCTTGGTCGAGGTCGATGCGTTGGCCAAGCTCGGCGCGTCCATCAGCGTGTTCCGCCTCGGCGACGAGCCGCGGCTGGCCCGCTTCGTCGACGTCATCGCCCGGCGCAGCGGCGGCCGCGTGATCGCCCCCGACCTCGACGGCCTCGGCGCCGCCGTCGTCGGCGACTACCTGCGCAACCGCCGCCGGAGTTGACGGGCCTGGCGTCCCTCGTCGAGGGGCGCCAGGCCTCGGCTCAGCGTCGGTACGCGAAGTAGAAGCTGGCGCTGGTGATCAGGCCGAGCAGGCACACCACCAGGCCGACCGCGAGCCAGACGTAGCCGGCGTCGCTGACCGTGGAGATCTCGATCGCCGTGCTGCCGCTGCTGGTCTCCACGATCTGCTCGGACTTCGAGTTGGCGATCGTGACGATCATCCAGATGCCGGCGGCCAGGAACACCGCGGCGAAGGCCAGCCACCACGAGCCGACCTTGCGGGCCCAGTCCATCCGGTCGGCGCGGACCACGCCGGGGTAGCGGCTCTGGATCGCCGCCTCCAGCGTGTGCCGGTCGGCGACCATGCCGTCGAACCGGGTCTTCTGGCCGTTGTCGAAGGACACCAGTACCCGACCACTGCCCAGCCGCCGGGACAGCGCGGTTTCCCGCAGTGGGCGGCTGCTCACCACGTCGTCGATGCTGTCCCAGGTCCAGCCGCGGACCTGCCGGGCGGTGGCGTGCACCAGACCGTGCTCACGGACCTCGAAGTACTCGTCGGAGCCGCCGCGGAACGCCCGGCCGAGCGAGATCGCCGCGATCACCAGGCCGCACAGGCCGATGCCGATCCCGACGCCGATCGTGCGGTTGGCCGCGTAGCTGACCGTGTCGTCCACGTTGACGAACAGGTAGACGCCGAGCACGCCGAAGACGGCCCCGATCGCCAGTGCGCTGAACCCCGTAACCAGGCGGCGCTTGTTGTCCACGCGGTGCTTGCTCAGCACCGTGCCGAAGTCGTCGATGGTCTCCACGCGCGGGACCATAACCGCAGTGGCTGACGCCGAGCCGCGGCCCTTGATCCACTTGTCGCAAGGGGTCAGGCGTTGTCGGTCAGCACCTCGTCCACGAACTTGTTGAGGCTGGCCATCGTCCTGGTCACGTCCTCGTCCACAGTGGACGTCTGCTTGAGGCTCGGCGTGCCCGGCTTGCGCTTGCCGCGCAGGTAGAGGCTGCAGGCCAGGTCGGCGCAGATGTAGGTGCCGACCGTGTTGCCGAGCTTGCCGGCGTTGCCGATCCGGCGGGCCGCGAACAGCGACACGTCGGCCGCCGTGTGGGTCGTCATGCACAGCGCGCAGACCGACCGCTTGAGCTGGCTCAGATGCGGGGCTGCGGCGCGCATCGCCAGGCCGACCACCTTGCCGTCGCGGGGCAGCACCAGGTACGCGTTGGCCGGCGCCTTCGGGTCGCGCCAGCCGAGGAAGTCCAGGTCGGCCCAGTCGACGTCGGCCAGCCGGCCCGGCAGGCTCAACCGGCGGGCCTCCCCCTTCGAGCAGTTCACGAAGGAGGCGCGGATGGTTGCTTCGTCGAGAGGTTCCACGGCCCGATCATGCCGCATCAGGGCAATCGGTTTTCGCAGCTCACCGCACCGCGGCCGGGCCACCAAGTCGGCCCGGTCGTACCCCGGCCGTTGCCCGAACATCCCCGGGTCGACTTCCGGCCGCGGCATGCCTTCGCGCCCGCCCGTCGTCGATGTCGATGCCGGAGTTTCGGAATTCGGGTTCTATGGGCTGATGCCGTTCAACCACAACGACTTCTACCACCCCCTGCTGTTGCGACAGGCACCCTCCGGGGCGCGGACCGCCCTGGACGTCGGCTGCGGCACCGGCAAGCTCGCCCGCCGGCTGGCCGTTCAGGGGCTGTCGGTGACCGGCGTCGACGTGTCGGCTCGGGTCCTGTCCGTGGCCCGGGCGATAGGGCCCGACAGCATCACCTACCGGCAGGAGGAGGGCCAGTCCGCGACGGGCCGGTACGACTTCATCACCTGCGTCGCCGCCCTGCACCACATGCCCGCCGACGCGCTGACCGCCCTCCGGGCGCGGCTGAATCCCGGCGGGGTGTTGGCGGTCCTGGGCCTGGGGCATCCGCGTTCGGCCGAGGAGTGGGCGCGGTGGGGCGTGCTGGGCCCGCCGGTCAACCTCGCCGCCCGCTTCGCCGTGCACGTCGGCGAGCGCCTCGGCAGCGACCCGCTGCTCCCACCGCCGCCGATCAAGGCCGAGATGCCCACCATGACCGAGATCCGCCGCGACTCGGCCGCCCGACTGCCCGGCCGCGAGATCCGCATCCTGCTCTTCTGGCGCTACCTCATGACCTACCAGGCCTGACCCGCCACGTTCGAATGTCACATGCGCGTCGTACTCGCCGCCCAGCGGCACCTCCGGACCGCATGTGACGCGGGGAGCGGGGGTGGTGGGTGGTCAGCGGAGGTGGGTGTTGAGGAAGGCGGTCGCCAGCTGCCATGCGGCGGCCGCGGCTTCGGGGTGGTGGAACATGGGGGCGACGTGGTTGTGGAAGGCGTGCCCGGCCTGTTCCTGGACGTGGATCTCGATGCCGGGGCGGCCGGCGACGGCGGCCTCGACCTGGGCGACCGACGAGCGGGGGATGTACGGGTCCTGGCCGCCGAAGTGGAACTGGAGGGGGCAGCTGATCTGGTCCAGCAGGGAGAGCTGGGACGGGACGGTGGAGCCGTAGAAGGAGACGACGGCATCCGGGTCGGCGACGGCGGCGAGGGTGTAGGCGAGGGAGCCGCCGAGGCAGAAGCCGAGGGCGCCGGCCTTGCCGGTGACCTCGGGGAGCGAACGAAGGTGGGCGAGGGCGGCGGCGACGTCGGAGACGCCGGCGGCGGGGTCGAACTCGGCGGCGACGGCCATGGAGGCGGCGAGGCCGGCCTCGTCGTGGCCGGACGACCAACCGGGGTCGGTGCGCCAGAACAGATCGGGCACGCCGACGACGAAGCCGGCGGCGGCCAGCTCGGCGGCGACGGAACGCAGGTAGGCGTCCAGGCCGAAGATCTCCTGGACCAGCACGATGGCGGGACCCTGCCCGCCGGCCGGCAGCCACAACGGCAGGTCGAAGTCGCCGACGCTGTCCACACGAGTCGTCACGAGGTGCGGTTCTACCAGCCCGACGGTCTCAGGTCGATAACGACCTGAGTCACGGGGCAACGGTAATTCCGAGGGCCCGTCTACTTGAGGTACGCCATAATGGCGCGATCGTCGCTTGGCGGCGATCGTCGAGTGCACTGAACTGTGGGGGGAACCACATGAGCGGGGCGGCGCTGGCCGTCGCGATGACGGCTGCCGTTTATCTGGTGGTCGCAATCGCGCCGGGGCTGCTTGTCGGGTACGCGTCAGGAATTCGTGGCTGGTT
>Ga0310811_10014532_pt1 | contig 10270 bp, 12 predicted proteins | sample YCmetagenome_FD_207642 | JGI IMG/M metagenome (GOLD analysis project Ga0310811, IMG submission 207642) | Soil microbial communities from experimental microcosm in Duke University, North Carolina, United States - YC | ecosystem: Engineered > Artificial ecosystem > Soil microcosm > Unclassified ... | reverse complement strand
AGTTTCAGCCATAAGGAACAACCAAAGAAATCCAAGAAGGCACCTTCAACATTAAATGAATCCAACATCACATCATCTTTGAGTCCTCCACCTGATGCTCTCACTGGTCAGCCAAATCTTCACCGTCAAGCCAGTGTTCGTACCGAAGAAGAGGAACAATCACTGTATGAGGACACTATTGTCATTGATTCAGACATTGAGTCAGTAAACTCAAAGCATGACAATGCAGAGTCACAAACAGAGTCATCAGACACAGAGCTTGGTGTGTGGCTTATTATACTAAATCAAATAATAATCATTATTTGATGTAGAGCAGCTGAAAAAAGGATGGTCCTCACCTGTGTATGCATTTTTCGAACCCATGCCAAGCATCGAGTATACTGGTGGCCGCCGTTCACATATCTTCAAGTGTATGGCCAAAGGGTGCAAGCAGCGAGTCCGTCGCTACCTCGATAAGGGAGATGCCAAGTCCACAAGTAACATGGCCAAGCATGCTAAAAACTGCTGGGGCGAGGCTGCATATCAAGCTGCACAGGGTTCTGGTACTGCAGATTCAGCACGCAAAACTGTAGTCAAAAGCATACTTCAAACAGGCTTGATAACTTCAGCATTCGAGAGAAAAGGTAAAGGGAAAGTAACCTACTCCCACAGGCAGCACACAAAGACAGAGGCCTGTGCTGAAATTGTTTGATGGGTTGCTGAGAGCTTGCGACCATTTGAAACTGTTACCAATCGTGGTTTTCAGTCACTGATGAAGACAGGAAGGCCTGAATACCATATCCCATCACCCTCGACAATCTCTCAAGATGTGAAGCTGGTTTTTGCAAATGTCAGACAGCGAATAGCACAGATGTTGCAAACTTACGATGGTGACATCAACTTCGCAACAGATGGTTGGACATCCCCAAACCACAAAGCCTTTGTGGCAATCACAGTCCATCTCAAGTATGAGGGCGAGCCACTTGCAATGCTCCTCAATATTGTGGAAGTTGCAAAATCACATTCGAGACACAACCTCGCAGAGGCATTTGCACTGGTACTATCAGATTTTGGCATTTCAGACAAAGTAAGGATTCCTACAATACTATTATACTACAATGAACTCACATCCGCAACAGATCCTTAGCATCACAGCTGACAATGCCTCAAGCAATGATACCATGATTACTGAGCTCGCAGACATGGTGGGCCACTTTGGTGGCAAAACAGCACAAACCTGCTGTTTCTTGCATGTAGTCAATCTCGTAGCCAAAAGCCTACTTAAACAATTCGACGTACCAAAGAAACAAGCTGACGAGTACCTGGGAAGCTCTGAGACGGAGCTGCGGGCCATAGCAGAAGAAATCGAGGTTGAAGATGAGGCTACCATAGCCGAAAATGGTGATGGCGATCCGAATGCTGATGACATCGATGATCTCGATGGTTGGACTGATGAGGTGGGCAACATGACAGAAGAAGAGCAGGAAGAGCTCGAGGAGAATATTCGGCCAATCAGATTTGTTCTGGTCAAAGTAAGTTCATCAACCAAAGAACACCTGCCAAGAAACTCACAGATTCAACCAGCTATGAAAACTCGCATTCAAAATTGTCCATTCATCAACCTTTCTCCTGCCTGAGTGGAAGCAAAAGCTGACAGACTTGAAGCTCGCTGTGAGGATTATGCCTTATGATGTTTTGACACGGTGGAATTCCACCTTCGACATGCTGGAGTTTGCAATCAAGTATCGGCAGGCTGTGGATGCAATGATGGACACATGAAAACTGGGATTGGGTGCGTATGAGCTGGATGATGTTGAGTGGATGTTAGCAGCACAACTGCGGGACGTTCTCATGGTATGTCACATGTCACATCACACATCACTGCAACACTAACACATTTTTTGATAGATCCTCAAGCATGCTACATTGTTCTTTTCATGTGGAACACCAAACCTTGCAATGGATCACATTGACACCGTCTTTACCAATGGCATCATCAACACAAAAACTCTTCACCCTGCCCTTCGTGCTGCCCTTCGCATTGCAAAAATAACTCTCAATAGGTACTACTCATTAATCGATGAATCTGAAACATACCGGATAGCAATGGGTATGTTTTTACTTGTTCTGTTGTTCTGTTTTTGTTTCTGAGTCTTTGCACCCCACCAGTCCTACACCCAAGCTACAAGCTAGACTACTTCACATCTGCTGGATGGCAGGACAAATGGATTTCTATGGCCCGCGATATCGTTCATCAAGTATATGAGCGCTCATAAAAATCTCGTTTGCCCACACCAGTTGCTGAGGAGGGGAGAGCAGGTACTGAAGGTGTGACAAACCAGGTGCGTCTCCTTATTTTTCTTTCTCACTATTAATTCATACACATTTGACAGGATGACCATGCTAACATTTTTGATAATTTGCCTGCTCTCGCAAAGCTGAAACGCTCACTGTCACACCACAACGAACTCAATATCTATCTCAATGCACCCACGGAGGACAACATTGACAATGTTGTCATCTGGTGGATGCAGCACCGCACTACCTATCCTTGCCTGTCGCGTATGGCTCTCGATTACCTTACCATTCCAGGTGTGCATTTTTTTTCATTTACTACTACTCTTAATGTTGTATTCATAGCTACATCTGTTGATGTTGAGCGCATTTTCTCCCGTGGTTGCTTGTTGTTGTCACGCATACGGTCTCGTCTCTCAACTCAAACCACTCGTGCACTTCTGTGTCTTGGTTGCTGGAGCCAGCTTGGGCTTGTCAAGGATAAGGATGTCTTGCCTGTTGCTCGTTTGCCAGATGTTGAGGGTGATGAAAAGGAGCTCAAGGATGGATGGGACTCAATAGTTTCATTATAGCACTACTACTTTACATGTTTTTCTTGTGGTCCGTGATTATAACACTTACTTGCTCAATACCCGTCCTTGCACCTGTACCCATTGCTACCTGTACCCGTCAATACCCGCAGGTACACAGGTACAGGTTGAGCTCTTGATACCCGCAGGTATACCCATGCTAATGCCTAATAGTGAATCACGTGTGTCAGACAGTGTTACAAGTAAAACAAACTAATATTTGATCAGAAGATACAACTTGACTAGGCAAATTTAGGTGTGATTAACGAATGTGCAATTTTACAGGTATAGATCAACACAAATGTGACTACAGGACCTGATCCTCCGCCATACCATCCAGGTTGAGTAGCCCCAGTGCATCTTGATGCTCATTGGCAAGATGATCATTTCCCTTCCGTTTCAAGGTCCTTCATAGTAGAGTCAGTATCCGAGTTGAAACAGCACCATGCATACCAGCAAAACTTACTGTACAGCTTCATAAATATCAGCCATCATGCAGTGAAACTTTCCTGGTGCATCCCTCTTCAAATCCTCGAGGAACTTGACATGAAACACATATGTCTCGCTGAATTGATTCCCTGTAAAGTTGAATTTCCCTGGTGAACCAAGCGTCTTCCAGAAAGGGCTGCATAGACCTTGAAAACAAGTGAATACAACAGAAAGTTCAGTAGAAAGGACCATACCTCTGTTGCCACGAGTGCCAGCAATGGAATGGGCATTTCAGGACGATTGCCCTTGTTGTTTGCCAGTTCAACAAAGCGTTCAGCAAACTTAACACCGATAGACTTTGCGCCAGTGAAGACTCCCTCGTATATGAGAAAGATAAGCAGGTCACCCTGGTAGGGTTTTTTGCCTATGGGTGAAGCATTGTCATTCGACTGTTGAAGAGGAGTGTTAGTTAGAGGCTCGAGATGTAGCAACAACAATGGTATGTAAAAGGGAATATTATAAGAGCGGATGATGGTGGAGCGGGCATTGCCTGCTCTCACACTGGATGAATGCTCAAGGAAGGATGGATCTTGCACTGCTACTCTACGCTGCTCTAACCCTCAGCCGGCAAACTCTGCTCCAAACATGGCCAAACACTGCTGCTGCCTCACCTGCACCCCCTAGGGTCCCTACTCCATGTGCCCCCCTCAAAAGACCAGCAGCGTCCTTGTCGCCCACTATTCTGCTTCTGGATGCGTTTCTTCAGTTTCCTCTTCTCCTTCTCCCTCCTCTTCGCTTTTGTCGTCATGGTTATCTGCTTCATTTTCTTCTTGCTCTGGTATGTCTTCTTTCCCTTGTTAATCGTCCTCTTCTCATCTGCCTCCTCTTGTTTCCCTTTCCCTTTGTTCTTACGCTAACTTTGTGCTGTTTCTAGGTATGAATGTCCATAGGCGCCTTGTGTGGAATTCTCCTGCCATGGGTTCTCCTTCTAGTGTCTCTAAACGATACAAGTTGCATAGTCTCTCTTTGATTTGGTATGGTACCAACCACTTTGGTAAGAGTTTTTGGCATGCTTCGAGAGTATTGTGTAGATTGCTGTGGAAAAATTGAACCAGTTGCCCCTCATCGAAAATAACTTCCCTTGGAGAATGGGCTAGTACCCATTTGTCGAATGTTGCTTTTCTCTTGATCGCATGACATATTGTGGCGTCATACCCATCTAGCTGTTGCTGTGCGATGTAGGCCATATGGATATTTGCGTCCGCTTGCCTCAATACTGAGGTGCTTTCTATGATGTCCGTTCTCGGAGTGTTGACTACCCAACCTATAAGAAGCTCTTTTGGTGAGAATTTTAATGCAGGTAAGATTCGATAATTGAGCGCCATTACTGCTTCATCTAAATGCTTTGGCCAGTTATTTGGTAAGGTCTCCCATGATATCTCCACATAGTCCTCTTCTCCTAGGTTAGGGGTGCATAGACGTTTGAGGACATGTAACAGTATTTTGTTAGTACCTTCGATGAGTCCGTTAATCCATGGTGAGTATGCTGCTACTATATGCGTCTTGCATGACCATCTTTCACAGAATTCTTTGACCTCTGTGTTGTGGAAGTGCCTCCCACCATCGCTCATGAACATTTCTGGGGCGATGAAGTTGCTGAAGATCTGTCCTAGGCTGTTGGTTGTCGTTCTCGCCATACCAGCGCTCTTATATTTGAACACCCATATGTGTTGTGAGAACGTATCCAGGTACACTCCTAGAGTGTGATATCCTTGTGCTTTGGGTAGTGTCAGATAGTCGCCTACCAGTAATTCGAAGGGGTGCCTGTGGGTGATTGGTTCCAATAGTGAGTGTAAATGTTGATTCCCGAAGTTTTTACACTTAGTGCATTCTGAAATAGCATCCATGATGGAGGTGTCTAGCCCAGGGCTGTATACTTTGTCTGTGAGTGTGATTTTGATCGCATCTCTCCCCCAATGTCCTCCTCTTTCATGTTGTTCTTTGGCTAGGTTCATGGCTTCTTCTTTTGTGATGCATTCTAGTCGACTTCTTGCTTGTGCTGACGTGCCTCCCCATAGTTGCCATAGCTTCTTGTCCTCAATCAGGTACTGTTGTGCTCGGTGTCGTGCCCTCTTCCGGTCTCTTAGTGGCTTTGTCGAGTCTATTTGGGCCAATGACTCAATCACTGGCTCATTGACGAATCGTTGGAGCAATCTAAAAAAGGTATTTTCATTAGTTATTTCTGTTGTGCATAGAATATTGTTAATGAGTCCACTGTTTGCTCCCCAGTCTTTGCTGACTGTCCATTCGCTACCATCTTGTAGTCCTGCGTCCCTTGGTTGTCCTTCCCATTGTCTACTTAACCCGTCCGCAATAACATTGAGTTTTCCAGGTACATGGCATACATCTACAATGTGGTGCGCTAGGATCCTGTCCCTCCATCTCGCATGCGCTGCGTTGAGGTGATCATTGAGCAATACATCTCGCAATGCTTGGCAATCCGTTTCAATCTCGACTGGGAACTCCCAAATCATACCCGAGAATTTATCTAATCTGAATTTCAGGGCTGCGAATTCTAATATGAATGGTTTGTAGTTCTGTTCAGTCTTTGATGTATGTTTTGATGTGAATGCGATGGGGAGCAGACGCTCTACCCACTTGCCTGATGGTTTTTGCTTTTGGATATGCTGACTGAGGACTGCGGCGAACCCTTCCTGACACTCGTCTGGCATTACTATGAAGTTCAACCCATTGTATCAGGGAGCTTGCAGAATTGGTCTTGATACCAATGCTGCTTTCAGATATAAAAATGCTGCGGTGTATTTAGCCTCCTATCTTTCTATGAGTTTGAAATCCCTTAGCATTTGTCTGTATGTAGCTTTTGTGAACAGCATTTTCAACAGTGCTGCTTTTACCAGATCATGTAGAGGTCCTTCCCGTTTTGTGTAACTTTGCACTAAGTCTCGGAAGTGGCTCATTAGACCAAGGAACGACTCTAAGTTGAGTGCGTCCCCTGGTTGTTCCCAATTGACAATGGCTGTGAGCTTTTCCAGGTCTGGTTGGACACCTTGTGGCTCTACCGTTGCTCCTGCAAACATTGTTTCTGTCATAAAGAGATGACACTTCATTGGGGACAATGACAGCTTCCTTTCCCTGCATCTTTGGAAGATGCGCGTTAGTTTCTCTATCATTTCCTCAAACAAATCTGCTGCGCCTCCCCCATCATCGACGAACAGTTCCATTGTTGTGTCAGCTATTAGGTCGTGTAAGTGCATAGCTGTTGTGTCTGCAAACATTGATGGTGCGCCAGTGAGACCCATCAGCATTCTTGCATACCAGAAGTACCCTCACCCTTCAACATAGAATGCTGTATATGGCCGCAATTCCTTTGGTATTTTGACAGCATAGAATCTGGATGCAAAATCAAAAACAGATACGTACTTGTAGCCACTTAGATGCTGCTGTTTAGCTCTAATGTCTCCCTGAGGCATTGGTGCTATGATGGTATGTCTGTTAACTTCATTGAAATTCTGACATATATGCCACTTTTGGGGTCCTGTAGGCTTGTTTGGTGGGTAGTCATCAACAATGTCTCGTTCTGGTAATTTGAATGCTGGTGGGTGTCCGTCCTTCATGCATTGCTCGTTTACCTTGTATTGCAGCTCTTCAAGCATAAGTCCTCCACGTTTGTGTGCTTTCTGTGCAAGGACTGTAGTTGCACAGCATTTCACTGCATCTGGAGGTGCTCTTTCGATAATGCCTGCTGCCAGCATTTCGTCAATTCGACTGTGTAGGAACTGTGTTTGGGGTGGTGTTAGTGCTCGCTGGTGGACTTGCAGTCTGAATGTTGTTCCATCTGGGATGTTGAGATGGTGCGTTGCACCTGGTACTGGGATGACTTCTGCTAATGATCCTGCGAAGATATCCGTGTATTGGGTGACCAGGGCTTCTGCTTACTGATGTTCATCTGCAGTGAGCGTATTACCGTTGAAGGTGAGGAATGATGAGTGGGAGGGGCTAGACCTGATGTGGGCTCTACAGTGCTCCTCTGGAAGTGAGATATAGCTCGTCCCAAGGGGATTGCTACTGAGAAAAGATTCCTCTATAGGAGAGGGGAGTCGTAGATTGGGCTTTGGCCTGGCTAAGGGCGTGTGAAAATGTGCTGTAAGTCGTGAAGCACGGGAAAAGCGTGAAAATATCGCGAAGTGCATTACCCTCTGAAAACGCGAAAGCGGGGCTCTCTAACTTGAGGGTAGATACTGAAGGAGAAATGGATGTGCTTCTCGAGAATATCCTCAGGCTACTCGCAGAATGCAATGATTGAATAGGAAGTCAATCGATTTTTGATGCTCAGTCCTTCTAACTAATTGTCTAAGTGATGGATGAGAAGTGAAGTAAAAACCTCCAACTATGCGCTGACATGTCAGCATGCTAAGCGAGTTCCCAGGCCTCGGAGCCGAGTAGGTAGCACTAAATGTACAAGGGTGATGTAATATAAACACATAATGAGATAAGTGAACATAAATGGGAATGCAAGGACATATATGATGTAATGTGAGTGAAACAAAGTGAAATACGCACCAATGGACCTTGGAGGATGAGGACAGGACATGCAAACGGAATGCAATGGATCCCAGGGAGGCATGCGGTAGTGCATGTCAAAGCGCAAAACACGCGAGAATGCGAAAACGCGAAATGCAAATTACATGGAAACGCAAAACGCGTGATATATGTGAAAACACGAAAACGCGAAGGTCGCCGCACTTCAACAGGTCCAGAATAAGGTCTTGCGATATGGTCTGTACACGCCCATAGAGACTTGAGTCTCTACAGTGTACTGGGTGGTATCTCAACGCCATCAAAGCGCACTGTCTTTCCCTTCACGCCGCGTTTCTGCTTGCACTTTGCAGTGACATATGCTAGTGCTTCTTGCATCAGGTTCACGGTCTTGTCTTCATTGCTTTCTTCTTCATCTGGGTGCGCAATCGTGTGTACAAACGCAGAGGACCCTACCTCGACTATGGCATCAATCTCTGAATTGGCATGGTAAAACAACCTGGCCATCATGCATTCACTCATCCTTACTTCTTGCGTAGTGTGGTTGGCATAGTATTGATCGAGTTTGTCTTTCATCAATCCACACCCAGGAATAAAGTCACCGTTGAGTAGAATGAGTTTGCACATTTCCTTGTGGATCTTGCATTTCCCCGCATCTATGTACCTTTGTCTTTCCAGACAGCGCACGAAGAAGTGTTCAATACTGCCACAGAAGGCGCAGTCATTAAAGCTAGATGCCTCACACCTATATTTGCACTTAATGACTGTCCCTGGCATAGGTGTCTGCTTGCACATGAAAGGCGCTGGAGGAGTGAGCATTGGTATTGCATCCTGCGCATTAGGCGTGGAGGTTGGCGGAGGCATGTTTGCTGGTAGTACAAACTGTCCTGTGTCATATACTTGCATGTATGGGTATGGATCTTGAGGGTAGTGATCTGGGTGCTTGATCATAAGGCGCATTTGGATAGGCGCCTTCACCTCGCTAGGGATACCTTCCATGAATATACAATTGTGCTCCACTTTTCAAATACAATCCTCATTTAGTAGCGGCTGCATGATTTTCCTAAACACGTGTAGGTAGGCACTTAGCTCCTGGCCTGAAAACATCGGCTTTTGAGTGTATTCGCATGCGAGCGCTTGTAAGTCCACAGGCATGTATTGCCTTTTCCCATCCCATCCCAGATACATCACTTTGATCTCTTTCATGAATGCATCGTAATCACTCATCTGCACTTCAGGTAAGCCTTCCCATAGTTCTCGGTCCTCACATTCAAGGTACTTAATTATTCCTTTGATCTTATCAAGCCCCTGCAGTCCTGCTCAATTCACGCATTCTTCGTATGCATCGATGAACTCGGCAAGCATGTCCGACGTCCCGTCAAATTTAGATGCGCAGTCAGTACTGCAGAAGGGCATTTCATAAGGCGTTGTAGACATGGTGGAGTGCTGTGCTATTGTAGGCGCGGAGGCGATAGGCTTTGTCGATGTAGGAGGTGTGTATGCAAAAGGCAGGTTTGAGAGGATCTTTCCTCCAGGAATTGAGTTAGGCGTGTGGGGTGTTTCAAACGACTCTTGTTTGATCTCTGGCGCATTTTGCTTGGTTGGCATAGTTATGCGCATGCATTCTATTGGCGCCTGAGGCAAAGCACTACTCTGGTCAGATAATTCAGTCAGGAGGGATAAGCTTGAAGAAATGAAAGGCAGCTCATTTGGCATATGGAAAAATGCGCTGGGCAGCTGGCTTCTTGGGTGGTCCACAGCTTCAAACTCGTCTGATGAGTCTTCCTTAGTTGAGTCTTCTGGCAAAGGCGTGATTGGCGATGCAGGTTGCAGGTGTGTGCACTCTATGAGCAATGCGTGTGGGCACGGGGGTTCAGATACGTTATGCATGCATATGGCAAGGTGGGAAGGAATAGAGGTCCTGGAAGCATGGATTCTATTGCTTTATCAAATGTGGCAATAGTGTCTTTGCGTGCTTTTCTGCAATTGTTGGGCCTGAGTACTCAACCTGTTGTCTCAGAAGTGTCCCTCGTGGTGGGCTCCAGTTGAAGGGTGAGGCTTGACTACAGAGATGAAAAGGTGATTATGGGTTTGGGGAAACTCTGCAGTAAGACCTGGGCGTGAGGTATATATTCGACCCATAGGACAGCTACTGAGAGGGAGAACCTTGGAATATGGGCAAGGGACTCTCTAGTAACGAGGAGGGGTGCTCTAAGGCGTGGGGAACACGAAAGGCATGGTATGCGTTATATTCTATACGTGCGAGTCATCGTGAGCACAGATGCATGATAATCCAATCGTATATTTGGTACTCTTAGAGCCTAACTATACAGTGGCTCAAAAAAGTGTCCCAATGTTTGTGGCTTTTCATGTAATTGCTTCATTAGGAGTCAGGGTGCGGGAATCTGACTAAGCTATAGGGAGATGTTGGACAGCCCTGC
>Ga0310811_10014531_pt1 | contig 10271 bp, 7 predicted proteins | sample YCmetagenome_FD_207642 | JGI IMG/M metagenome (GOLD analysis project Ga0310811, IMG submission 207642) | Soil microbial communities from experimental microcosm in Duke University, North Carolina, United States - YC | ecosystem: Engineered > Artificial ecosystem > Soil microcosm > Unclassified ... | reverse complement strand
TCGCGCTCGAGAAGGGCAATGCCGCCCTGCGCAAGGCGATCGCGCTGGCGCTCGTAAGCGCGATCGAGGACGGCTCCTACAAGGCGATCCTCGAGGAGTTCGGCGTCGCGAACGCGGCGGTTCCGCTGGCGCTGGTGATGAAATCCGCCGAGTAAGGCTGGGCAGTGACCAGGACAATCGCACATGGGCGCTCTCTTCACACTCCTCCCCAGCATCGCTGGGGAGGTCCCCCGTCACGCGGGGCGGAGGGCTCATGAGTCACAAGAGGCAGCGGGGCTCATGACTTATGACCCCTCCGTCGCCGTAAGACGGCGACACCTCCCCAGCGAACCTGGGGAGGAGAATGAAGTGCGCCCATGGGCAAATGCACTGGTGGCAATGACAGGAACGCCATGACCACGAACGTCGTCCCCTCGGCACCAGGCTGGCCGGGACCAAACTCCCCGGCCGAGCGCATCATCGATCCACCACATTGGGGCCGCTGGCTCGCCCTGGCCGCCGTCGTGGCGGGCCTGGCGTGGATCGCCTATCAGCTGATCACCAATCCCGGCTTCCAGTGGGACATCGTCGGGCGCTACCTGTTCGATCCCATCGTGCTGCGCGGCGTCGCCATGACCATCCAGCTCACGGTGCTGGTCATGGCGATCGGCGTGGCCGTCGGCGTCCTGGTGGCGCTGATGCGCATGTCGCGCGATCCGCTGCTCAATTTCTGCGCCCACGGCTTCGTGTGGTTCTTCCGCGGCACGCCGGTGCTGGTCCAGCTGGTGTTCTGGTACAATCTCGCGGCCCTCTTTCCCCAGCTATCGCTCGGTATCCCGTTCGGCGGCCCGAAGCTCTTCGAGGTGTCGGCGACCGTCGCCATCTCCTCCTTCACGGCGGCGCTGCTCGGGCTGGGATTGAACGAAGGCGCCTACATGGCCGAGATCATCCGGGCCGGGCTGCTGTCGATCGACGCCGGCCAGACCGAGGCGTCCAAGGCGCTCGGCCATCGGCCCTGGCAGACCTTCCGCGTCATCGTCCTGCCGCAGGCGATGAAGGCGATCGTGCCGCCGACCGGCAACCAGTTCATCGGCATGCTGAAATACACCTCGATCGCCAGCGTCGTGGCCCTGCACGAGCTGATGCACTCGGTCGAGACGATCTACAGCCGGACCTACGAGACCATGCCGCTGCTGATCGTCGCGGCGCTCTGGTATCTCTTCATGGTGAGCGTCCTCTCGGTCGTGCAGCACTTCATCGAGCGGCATTACCTCAAAGGGTGGCAGGCGGAGGTCCATGCTCCGCTGCAGGCATGACAGCCCACGCGATCCCTGCCGGCACGGCCGTTCCGCTCGTTCGCATCTCGAATGTGTGGAAGAAGCGCGGCGCCAACGTCGTGCTGAAGGGCGTCAACCTCGAGGCGCACCAGGGCACGGTGGTCTGCCTGCTCGGCCCGTCGGGCGCCGGCAAGAGCACGCTGCTGCGCTGCATCAACGCCATCGAGCTGCCCGACCGCGGCATGATCTATCTCGACGGCGTGGCGATCGGCTGCCGCCAGGAAGGCGACAATTTCATCCGCCTGTCCGAACGCGAGGTGAGCCGGCAGCGCGCCGACATCGGCATGGTGTTCCAGAACTTCAATCTCTTCCCGCACATGTCGGTGCTGGAGAACATCATCGACGCGCCGATGCGGGTGCGCGGCGAGAGCCGTGCCGCGGCGACGCAGCGGGCGCATGGCCTGCTGGGGCGGGTCGGCCTGGCGGACAAGGCCAAGGCCTACCCGCGGCACCTGTCCGGCGGCCAGCAGCAGCGCATCGCGATCGCCCGGGCGCTGGCCATGCAGCCCAAGCTGATGCTGTTCGACGAGCCGACCTCGGCGCTCGATCCGCATCTCACCGACGAGGTGCTCGACGTGATGAAGGGCTTGGCCGGCGCCGGCATGACCATGATCGTGGTGACGCACGAGGTCGCCTTCGCGCGCCAGGTCGGCGATGTCGCGGCCATCATGGCCGACGGCGTCATCATCGAGGCCGGGCCGGCGCGCGAGGTGCTGACGCGACCGCAGGATCCGCGGACGCGGAAGTTCCTGGCGAAGTCTCTGCAGGAGCATCAGGAGTAGGGGTCATGCGCAAGCAGATGCATCTCGGTTCGCTATCGCACGGTGTCGGCAGCCACGTCGCCGGCTGGCGCATGCCGGGCGCCGAGACCGAGAAGGAGAATTTCGATCTCGTCGCCCGCGCCGTCCGCACCGCCGAACGTGGAAAGTTCGATTTCGTGTTCTTCGCCGACGCCGTGAATACCGGCGCCGACGCCGCGCCGATGTTCGTCGTGCGTTTCGAGCCGCTCACCCTGCTGGGCGCCCTGTCGGTGGTCACCGACCGGATCGGGCTGGTGGCGACGGTGTCGACGACCTATTCGGAGCCGTACAACGTGGCGCGGGCGCTCGCCTCGCTCGACCATCTCAGCCGCGGACGAATCGGCTGGAACGTCGTCACCGGATCGAGCCCGGACGCCGCCGCGAACTTCTCGCGCGACAAGCATCCGCCACACGACGAGCGCTATGCCATGGCGCAGGAGTACCTCGAGGTCGTGAAGGGCCTGTGGGACAGCTGGGAGGACGGCGCACTGGTCGGCGACAAAGAGACCGGCCGGTTCATCGACACCGGCAAGCTGCACGTGCTGAACCATGTCGGCCGATACTACCAGGTCGCGGGACCGCTCAACGCCAGCCGGCCGCCGCAGGGCTATCCCGTCATCTTCCAGGCTGGCGCCTCGGATCGCGGCATGGAGCTTGCCGGCGCCACGGCGGAAGTGGTGTTCGCTTCGCAATCCTTCCAGGAGGAGGCCATCGCCTTCGCCGGCAAGCTGCGCGATTGCGCCGAGAAGGCGGGACGGCCGCGCGATTCGATCAGGATCCTGCTCGGCGTGTCACCCGTCATCGGCGACACCGAACGCGAGGCACGCGACATCATCGCCCGGCTCGGCGCCTTCGTGGATCCCGTGACGGCGATGCGCGTGCTGTCGGATCGCGTCGGCATCGATCTGTCGTCTTACGACATCGACGGGCCGCTGCCCGACCTGCCAACCTCGACCATGATGCAGGGCCACGCGCGCGTGCTGCAATCCATCGCGCGCCGCTACGACATGACCATCCGGCAACTGCGCGACTATGCGGCCGTCAGCTCCGGCCATCGCGTGCTGATCGGCACGCCGACCCAGGTCGCCGACGATCTCGAGGCCTGGTTCACGAGCGGCGCCTGCGACGGCTTCGCCATCATGACCCCCTATTCGCCGCAACCGTTCGAGCGGTTCGTCGACCAAGTCGTGCCGATCCTGGTGGAGCGTGGCCTGTTCCGGAAGGAGTACGCCGGCACGACGTTGCGTGACCATCTCGGGCTGGCGCGGCCGCCGCATCCGGCGGCGCAGCCGGCCGCTCGCTCGGCCGCCTGATCAAGGGAACGGAAGATCATGTCTCTCTACGAAGTTCTGGTCATCGTCGCCCTTGCCGCTGCCGGAGGTTATGCCTGGCACCTGTACCGTTCCGATGTCCGGTCACCAAGGACCGGAGAGACGAAGGCCGAGGGCGAGCTGATGTTCGGAAGAGCGCCGCGCACCCGCGCCGGTGACGGCAAGGCATCGGACGATCCACGGAAGTGAATCGGCTGGTCAGCGAAGTTCCATCATGCTGAAGCTACTTCGTGGCGACGCGCGTCAATCGTCCCAGGCCCTCCTCGTTCAGATCTTCGATCACGACCTCGCTTGCCTGTCCGTCCGGTCCGATCGTGAAGGTCACGCCAACGCGCCAGCCGGGCGATTCCACGAAGGGCTGATACACGAACAGGTCGCGATTGAAGTGCGCCAGCGGAAAGCGCTTGCCCGAGGGACCGAGAAGCAGGAACGGAAATCCGCCCGAGTCGATGACCTTGGCGTCGCCGACATAGTCGTTGCGGTAGTCTCCGAGGTAGGCGGATACCGGCAGCGCCGGCGCCGCCGAAGCGGGCGGCGTCGCGTAGCCAACGGCGCCTTTCATCGACGCCTTGAAGCCGGTCTCGTAAAGCGCGTTCCAATCGGCCAACCAATCCCGCGTGGCGCCGCCGGCGAACACCAAGTCGAAAAAGGTCGCGGCGATTGCTTCGGGGACTCCCGTCGGGAAGGCGTTCGACAGGACGACGATGCCCAGCTGTTCGCCGGGAAGCAGCCGGACGAAGGTGCGCGCCCCGGCGCTGAAGGCGCCGGCGTGGCTCCATTCGACGCCGTGCTCGTGATAGCCAATGGCCCAGCCGAGGCCGTAAAAGGACGGGACGCCGGACTTCGAGTCGACGCTGCGCACGATTGCCGGAACATGCACCTGTTCGAGCGCCTCCCTGGCGATCAGCGGGCGGCCGTCATGCTGGCCGTTGGCCAGCAGCAGGCGCAGCCATTGCGCGAGGTCGCGCGCGCTCGAGCTTGCGCCGCCGGCGGGCGACTGGGCATCGGCGTTGCGCCGGGTGAACGCGGCCCATGTCCCGTCGACCGGCACGTGCAGGCTGGCGCGATCGGCGCGGGCCACGAAATCGCGGTAGCGCGAGCTGGTCGCCGTCATGCCGAGCGGCACGTACAGCCGTTCCTCGGCGGCTTCCTCCCAGCCCCTGCCGGCAAATCTCGCGGCTGCGACGGCTCCCTCGGTCAGGCCGAAATTGCTGTAGGCGTAGCCATTGCGGAAGCCGTAGGCCGGCTTGGCAAGGCGCAGGCGCTGAAGGATCTCGCCCTGAGTGAAGCCCAGTTCCTCGATGTCGTTGCCGACATTGCCCGGCAGTCCGCTGCGATGGGCGAACAGGTCGCGCACCGTCACCGTCGCCGTCGCGAGCTCGTCGAACAGGGCAAAGCCCGGGTCGATGTCGCGGATGCGGCTGTCCCACGTGACCTTGCCATCGCCGACCAGCGCCGCGACGACGGTCGAAGCCAGGGGCTTGGAGACCGACGCGAGCTGGAAGACCGTGTCGACGGTGACGGGCTCCGGCTTGCCGGCCTGGCGCACACCGAAAGCGTCGAGCAGGACGACGTCGTCGCGGTGGACGATGGCGACCGAAAGTCCGGGCACGAGCTGCTTGTCCACGACCTGGTGTGCGAGCTCCTTGAGCTTCGGCACGGCTGCCAAGACCTTCTCCCGAGTCGCCATCTGTGCGAAGGCAGCCAAGGGAGCGAACAGCGACGCGGCCCCTGTGAGCACGGTTCGCCGGAACATCGATCCCTCTTGATCACGACGTTGGGTCATCAATCGATCGTAGGGCCAGTATGGGGCGACCCCAAGGCAGGTCCCCCGAGCGAAGCCGACAGGGTCTTTCGGGCTTGGTCGGTACGATCGAATCTTGTTACTGAAAGCTGGCCTGCCGCTCGGGAAGCGGCATCTCTCTTCGAGGCGTGAGGACAGGTCGGTGACAGCGCGCCAGATCGAACCCGACGAGCTCGAGCCGCTGGCGACGGGTGCGTGGATTCTCGGAGCCGGCGGTGGCGGCAACCCCTACCTCGCCTGCCTCAACCTGCGCGCGCTCTACAAGGCCGGCACACGGGTCTCGCTGCTCGATCCGATGGCGCTCAGCGACGACGACCCCGTCGCCATCATGGCGAGCGTCGGCGCCCCGCTGGTCGGCCGCGAGCGACTGTCGGATCCGCGCTTTGCGGCAAGGCCGCTGCTGGCGATGCAGGCCTACCTGAAATGCGAGTTCCGCGCCGTCATGTCGGTGGAGATCGGCGGCGCCAACGCGCTGCAGCCGCTGATGGTTGCGGCGGTGACCGGCCTGCCGGTGGTCGATGCCGATTCGATGGGGCGCGCCTTTCCCGAGGCCCAGTTGGCGAGCTTCGCCGTCGCCGACCTGCCGATGTTGCCGCTGGTGCTGTCGGACATCCGCGATACCGACGTCATCATCCCGCGCGCCGCAAACCCGGGCTGGATGTCGCGGATCGCCCGCAAGACGCTCACCGAGATGGGCGCCGTCGCGGCGACCTGCAGGGGGCCGCGGACCGGCCGCGAGATCAAGGCGCACGGCATCCTCCACAGCACGACCAAGGCCATCCGCATCGGCCGCACCGTGCACGAGGCGCGGCGCCGTCACGAGGATCCGATCGCCGCCCTGGTCGACTCCGAAGGTGGCGCGGTTTTGTTCAAGGGCAAGGTGCTGGACATCGGCCGGCGCACGACCGACAGCTTCCTGCGCGGCCGCGCCCGGCTTGAAGGCATCGACGGCGATCGCGGGTCGGTCCTCGAGCTCGAGTTCCAGAACGAGTTCGCCGCGGCGTGGCGCGACGGCGCGGTGGTCGAGACCACACCCGACATCATCTGCGTCATGGACAGCGATTGCGGCGAGGCGATCGGCGCGGAGATGATCCGCTTCGGCCAGCGGGTCAGCGTCATCGTGCTGCCGCCGCCCGAGCTCTTCCTGACACCGAGGGGGCTCGCCGCCTCGGGACCGCGCGCGTTCGGCTACGACTTCGACTACAGGACCGTGCTGGCGACGAAATCTGTCAACGCCCTGTAACCGACTCATGACGATTCACACCGAGTGAGGCACCGCGCCGCAGGCTGACGGCTTTGCTCTCCAGTCGTTCGTCCCTATCTCGCCACAATGTCTGTCGAGACTTCCGCCAAGCAATCATCAAGAGACACAGGGAAACGTTCGAGCGCGGCAGCATCGGTCGGCACGGGCTGAGCTGCCGTTCATGTATGTGCGTAAGCGTTGGGGAAGGATGCGTATGGCTCGATCGTTGAACGTCGTCCCGGTGTGCGTTCTCGGCTTGGTTCTTCTCCTGACCGCGTGCGAGGAGCCGGCCTCCGCCGACGCTCCGAAGGCGGCTCCACCCGATGTCGGCATCGTCACCGTGAAGGCGGAGCCGTTCGCCTTGACGCGCGAGCTGCCGGGCCGTGTTGCCTCGACGCGCACGGCCGATGTGCGCCCGCGTGTATCCGGCATCGTCGTCGAACGCCTGTTCGAGCAGGGCAGCGACGTCAAAGCGGGTGATCCGCTCTACCAGATCGATCCCAAGCCCTTCGAGGTCGAACTGCAGGCCAGCGAGGCCGCCCTCGAGCGGGCGAAGGCCACGCTCGAGCTTGCCGTCCAGCAGGCGACGCGCTCCGCCGCCATGTCGAAGGCACAGGCGATCTCCGCAGCGCAGCACGAGATCGCCGTGGCGACGGTGGCGCAGAGCAAGGCCGAGGTCGCGGCGCGCCAGGCCGACGTGGCGCGCGCCCGGCTCAATCTCGACTACGCGACCATCCGCGCGCCGATCAGCGGCCGGATCGGCGCGGCGCGCGCCACGGAAGGCGCGCTGGTGGTGCAGAACGACACGTCCAACCTCGCCACCATCCAGCAGCTCGATACGATCTACGCAGACTTCACCCAGTCGGTCGCCGAGCTCAACCGGCTGCGCCGCGCCATCGAGACCGGCGATCTCGAGCGGATCTCGCCCGACGCCATGAAGGTGCGCCTGGTGCTGGATGACGGCACCGCCTATGCGCACACCGGCAAGCTGCTGTTCTCGGAAGCTCGGGTCGATGCGTCGTCCGGCCAGGTGACGTTGCGCGGCGAGTTCGCCAACCCCAATCGCGAGCTGCTGCCCGGCATGTACGTGCGCGTGGTGATCGACCAGGGTGTCGACAGTGACGCGATCACCGTTCCCGAGCAGGCGGTCCAGCGCAATGGCGGCGGCGGCAGCGAGGTCTACGTCGTCAAGGACGACAATCGCATCGCCGTGCAGCCGGTGCGGCTCGGCGCGGCGCAGGACGGCCGTTGGCTGGTGGTCGAGGGCTTGAAGCCGGGCGACAGGGTGGTGGTCGACGGTTTCCAGAAGTTTGCCGCCGGCGACAGCGTCACGCCGCGCTCGGTGATCCAATCCGTGGAGGCCCCGCGGCCGCCGATGCAGACCGCGCGTTCGCGATAAGCGCAGCGCATGGCCGGCTTCTTCATCGATCGCCCGATCTTTGCCTGGGTCGTCGCTCTCTTCGTCTGCCTGATCGGCGCCCTCTCGGTCCCGCAGCTGCCGATCGCGCAGTATCCCATCATCGCGCCGCCCTCGATCTCGGTCAGCACCAGCTATCCCGGTGCGTCGCCCGAGAATCTCTACAACAGCGTGACGCGCCTGATCGAGGAGGAGCTGAACGGCGCCTCGGGCATCCTGAACTTCGAATCGGCATCCGATTCGCTGGGCCAGGTCGAGATCATCGCCAACTTCGTGCCGGGCACCGATCCCAGCCTGGCCTCGGTCGAGGTTCAGAACCGCATCAAGCGCGTCGAGGCCCGCCTGCCGCGGGCGGTGATCCAGCAGGGCATCCTGATCGAGGAAGCCTCGAGCGCGGTGCTGCAGATCATCACCCTGAGCTCGACCGACGGCAGCCTCGACGAGGTCGGGCTGGGCGACTTCCTGGTGCGCAACGTGCTGGGCGAGATCCGGCGCATTCCCGGCGTCGGCCGCGCTACCCTGTACTCGACCGAGCGGTCGCTGCGCGTCTGGATCGATCCCGCGAAGCTGGTCGGCTACAACCTCACGGCCGACGACGTCAACCGGGCGATCACCGCCCAGAATGCCCAGGTCGCCTCGGGCAGCGTCGGCGCCGAGCCGAGCAATCGCGATCAGAAGGTCGCTGCGCTGGTGCTCGTGAAGGGCCAGCTCGGCACGCCCGAGGAGTTCGGCGCCATCGTGCTGCGCGCCAACCCGGACGGCTCGACGGTGCGGCTGCGCGACGTGGCGCGGGTCGAGGTCGGCGGCATGGGCTACCAGTTCACGACCCGGCTGAACGGCAAGCCGACCGCCGGCCTGTCGGTGCTGCTGGCGCCGACCGGCAATGCGCTCGCGACCGCCAGCGCGGTCGAAGCCAAGATGAAGGAGTTGTCGCGCTTCTTCCCGGCCAACATCACCTACCAGATCCCCTACAACATCACGCCGGTGGTCGAGGCCTCGATCCAGAAGGTCGTCATGACCCTGATCGAGGCGGTGGTCCTGGTCTTCGTCGTGATGTTCCTGTTCCTGCAGAACATCCGCTACACCATCATCCCGACCATCGTCGTGCCGGTGGCGCTGCTCGGCGCCTCGGCGACGCTGCTCCTCTTTGGCTACTCGATCAACATGCTGACCCTGTTCGCCATGGTGCTGGCGATCGGCATCCTGGTCGACGACGCCATCGTCGTGGTCGAGAACGTCGAGCGGATCATGGCGGAGGAGGGTTTGTCGCCCCGCGAGGCGACGCGCAAGGCGATGTCGCAGATCACCGGCGCCATCGTCGGCATCACCCTGGTGCTGATGGCGGTGTTCCTGCCGATGGCGTTCTTTCCCGGCTCGGTCGGCATCATCTACCGCCAGTTCTCGGTGACCATCGTGGCCGCGGTCGGCTTCTCGGCGCTGATGGCCTTGTCGCTGACGCCGGCCTTGTGCGCCACGCTGCTGAAGCCGGTACCAGCCGGCCACGACCATGCCAAACGCGGACTGTTCGGCCTGTTCAATCGCGGCCTCGACTCGGTGCGCGAGCGCTATGCCGGCGCCGTCGCCTGGTCGCTGCGGCGCACCGGCCGGCTGATGGCGATCTATGGCGCGCTGCTGCTCGCCCTGGGCTGGGCCTTCGTGCGGCTGCCGGGCGGCTTCCTGCCGATCGACGACCAGGGCTTCATCACGGCCGACGTCCAGACGCCGGCAGATGCTTCGTTCAATCGCACCCAGGCGGCGGTGGAGGCCGTCGAGCGCTACCTGGCCGGCAAGCCGGGCGTCAAGGACGTGACCTTCCTGACCGGCTACAGCTTCCTCGGCCAGGGCATGAACACGGCGCAAGCCTTCATCACCCTGAAGGACTGGTCCCAACGCGGGAACAAGCAATCCGCCGCCGCCATCGTCTCCGATATCAATCGCGACCTCACCTCGATCCGCGACGCCGACGTCTCGGCCTTGCAGCCGCCGCCGATCGACAATCTCGGCAACTCGAGCGGCTTCAGCTTCCGCCTGCAGGATCGCGCCCAGAAAGGCTACACGGCGCTGAGGACGGCGAGCGAGCAGTTGATAAAGGAAGCCAATGCCAGCCCCATCCTGCGCAACGTCTACGTCGAAGGCCTGCCCGAAAGTCCGCTGGTCAATCTGATGATCGATCGCGAGAAGGCCATGGCATTCGGCGTGACCTTCGAGGACATCAACAACACGATCTCGACCAACCTCGGCTCCAACTACATCAACGACTTCCCCAATCGCGGCCGCATGCAGCGCGTCATCGTGCAAAGCGACGCCGCGGGCCGCATGCGGGCCGACGACATCCTGTCGTATTACGTCAAGAATGCCGG
>Ga0310811_10014530_pt1 | contig 10271 bp, 7 predicted proteins | sample YCmetagenome_FD_207642 | JGI IMG/M metagenome (GOLD analysis project Ga0310811, IMG submission 207642) | Soil microbial communities from experimental microcosm in Duke University, North Carolina, United States - YC | ecosystem: Engineered > Artificial ecosystem > Soil microcosm > Unclassified ... | reverse complement strand
CTCGACGGTGGTGGCCCAGACGCCGACGCCGAGCGTCAGGAAGGCAACGACCGCAACGCCTGCGATGGTATAGCGCCGGATCGAGTCACGCGCGCTGCCGGATTCGACGCTGGCGTCGCCGAGCGTGTAGCGCTGCAGGAATTCGAGCGCGGTCTTGACCGGGTCCGGCATCATGCGCTGGCACCCGCAGCTTCGTGAACGACCTTGAGCGGCAACGGCGCGCTGCGCTTGAGCACTTTCGCGAGCGTCTCCTCCTTGGGGCCGAACTCGACCTGCCGTCCCTGGTTCATGGCGAGGATCAGATCGAGGCCGGCGATGGCGCTCGGCCGGTGCGCCACGACCACGACAATGCCATTGCGTGCCCGCACTTCCACAATGGCGCGCGTGAGCGCCTCATCGCCCTCGGCGTCGAGATTCGAGTTGGGCTCGTCGAGCACGACCAGGAACGGGTCGCCGTAAAGCGCGCGAGCGAGCGCAATGCGCTGCGCCTGACCGGCGGACAGCGACGCACCCTGTTCGCCGATCCATGTTCCGTAGCCCTCGGGCATGCCGACGATCAGGTCGTGCACGCCCGCGGCTTTCGCGGCCGCGATGATCGTCTCGGAGCGCGCATCCGGCGCAAAGCGCGCAATGTTCTCCGCGATCGTTCCGGTCAGCAGCTCGACGTCCTGCGGCAGATAGCCGACATGCTGGCCGAACGCCTCGCTTGACCATTGGTCGTAGGTCGCGCCGTCGAGACAGATGCGGCCGCGCGCCGGCTGCCAGACGCCGACCAGGAGCCGCGCCAGGCTCGATTTGCCCGATCCGCTCGGCCCGATAATGCCGAGCCCGTTGCCGGCCTGGAGCACGAAATTGATGTTGCTCGCGACCAGGCGCTGCGTGCCCGGCGGCGCGGCGCACGCCCCGTCGACGGCCAGCGTCTGACTGGGCGGCGGCAGCGACAGCAGCGCCGGAGCGGCCGGGAACAGCGCGAGCAGCTGGTTGAGTGCGTGCCAGCTTTGCCGGGCCGCGGTGAAACCCTTCCAGTTGGCGATCGCAAGGTCGACCGGGGCGAGCGCGCGCGCGCTCAGGATCGAGCCGGCGATGATGATGCCGGCGGTTGCCTGCTGGTTGATCACAAGCCAGGCCCCCACCGCGAGCACGGCCGACTGCAGGAGCATGCGCAGCACTTTCGAGGTCGAGGCAAACCCGCCGGCGACGTCGCTGGTTTGCTGCTGGCTGGCGATGAATTTCCGGTTGGCCTCGCGCCAGCGCGCGCCCAGCCGGCGGTTCATGCCCATCGCAACCAGCGCTTCGGCGTTGCGCCGGCTCGTTTCGGCGAGACTGTTACGCGAGACGCCGAGCCCGATCGCCTGCTTGCTCGAGTCGCGCGTGTAGACCTCGGTCAACAGCGTGAGCGCGCACAGGATGATCGCGCCCACCAGCGCGGTGACGCCGATCAGCGGGTGGAACGCAAAGCAGATGACGAGGTAGAGCGGAATCCAGGGCAGGTCGAAGAAAGCGATCGGTCCCATGCCGGAGAGGAAGGTGCGCAAATTGTCGAGGTGGCGCAGCGCCTGCAGGCCGTCGCCGCGATTGCCCGCCTTCAGCGGCAGGCAGACCAGCGCGTCGTAGACGCGGTCGCTGATCGCCTCGTCGAGGCTGGCGCCGACCCGCACCAGGATGCGGCCGCGGATCAGATCAAGCACGCCGAGCGCGGCGTAAAGCGCGGCCGCGATCGCGATGAGCGCGACCAGGGTCGGCACGCTGTGGCTCGGCAGCACGCGGTCGTAGATCTCCAGCATGAAGATCGCGCCCGTGAGCATCAGCACATTGCTCATGCCGCTGAACACGGCGGTCGCGATGAACGCACTGCGGCAGGAAGCCAGCGCCGTGGATAGCTCGGATTGAATGTCGGATTTCGCCGCCGGAGGCGGGAGCAACTGCATGCGACGTACCAGGTCAACGCTGTCTTGCACGAATGCGCCAACGCTAGTGGGAAGCCGTTATCTTTTTCCTTACTTTACCGCCGCGTGCAGGAAACGGATCATTAACGAACGGGCAAGGACTAAGGGAAACAAGCCTTCGGCGGGCATTTGTTCAGCCCCTCGGGTTCCTGTGGAAATTGTGACCGGCGTTTTGTCGCGAAAACGGCGTAGGTTTGCTGAAGGAAGACTTTAGATTTCAGTCAAAACTCGATTAAGAGTCGAATAGCGACTCTGATCCGAATTTTTACCCTCGACCGGTACTCTGATCTCCTAAGGACGCGTTTTCCCGTTGCGCCCAGGAGAGACGTTTGCCGGCTGTCTCGTCAGTTTCCCCGTCGGGAATTTCCTATATCGATTGGCTGGAGAGCGGGCTCAAATGGGCCAGCGGTGATTTCACCTATAGCTTTCCGACCAGCGCGTCGTTTTACACCGGTTTCGGCGGCGGCGCTTATGGAAGCGGCGAGCCGTCCAACGGCTTCAAGGCCTTCACCGCCGTCCAGCAGGCGGCGACCACGTCCATCCTCAATATGTATGCGCAGGTGGCCAACGTCACCTTCACGCTGATCACCGAGTCGACGACGCAGAGCGCGACCTTGCGCTACGCGGAGTCCAATTCGCCCAGCACGGCCTGGGGCTACTATCCCTCGACCATGCCCGAGGGCGGCGACGCCTGGTTCAACAATTCCAGCCACTGGTACGACAACCCGGTGGTCGGCAATTACGCCTGGCTGACCATCATCCACGAGACCGGGCATCTGCTCGGCTTGAAGCACCCGCAGGACATCTCGGGATCGTTTGCCGCGGCGCCGGTCAGTGCGGATTCGCTCGAATACACCGTGATGAGCTATCGCTCCTATATCGGGGCGTCGACCACGCAGGGGCTCACCAACGCGACCTGGAGCTTCCCGCAGACGCTGATGATGTATGACATCTCCGCGCTGCAATACATGTACGGCGCGAACTACAACACCAACAACGGCAACACCGTCTACAAATGGAATCCCGCCACGGGGCAGGAGACCATCAATGGCGTGGCGCAGGCGGCGCCCGGCGGTAATACCATCTTCTCGACCGTCTGGGACGGCGGCGGCAGCGACACCTACGACTTCTCGAACTACACCACGAATGTCACCGTCAGCCTGCAGCCGGGAACATGGACGACGGTGTCGTCAACGCAGCTCGCCAATCTCGGCGGCGGACACTACGCGGCCGGCAACATCGCCAACGCCTATATGTTCAACAACAACCCGGCCTCGCTGATCGAGAACGCGGTCGGCGGCACCGGCGCCGACGGCATCACCGGCAACACCGCCAACAACAAGCTCACCGGCGGGGCGGGCAGCGACACGCTCGACGGCGTCAGCGGCACCGACACCGCGGTCTATTCGGGCGCCTGGAGTTCCTACCAGATCACGCAGAACGTCGACGGCAGCTGGAAGGTCGTTGATCTGCGCGCCGGCAGCCCGGACGGCACCGACACGCTCAAGAATATCGACTTCCTGCAGTTCAGCGACGTCACGGTCGCGGTCGGCGCCACGCCGCCGCCGCTCCTGCAGGCGCCGGTGATCAGCACGGTCACACCCGACACGGCAAGCCCCACCGACGGCATCACCAGTGCCAATGTCCTCACGCTCGCCGGCACGGCGCCGGCCAACGCCACCGTCAAGGTCTATGACGGGGCCAATCTGCTGGGCACGGTGGTCGCCGGCGCCAACGGCAGCTGGAGCCTCCCCACCAGCGCGCTGATCGATGGCAATCACAGCTTCACCGCGACGGCAACCGATGCCTCCGGCAACACCAGCGCGGTCTCGGCCGTGAAGACCGTCATCGTCGATACCGCAGCGCCGGTGGGCCCGACCGTCGTTTTGCAGTCGGTCGACAGCGGCGTCGCCGGCGACAACGTCACCAACGTCAAGGCCGCCTCGCTCGGCGGCGTTGCCGAAGCCAACAGCACCGTCAAGCTCTATGACGGTGGCACGCTGATCGCCACCGTCGTTGCGGGCACAAACGGCAACTGGAGCTTCACCACCACGGCGCTCACCGACGGCGTGCACAACTTCACTGGCACCGCGACCGATGCCGCCGGCAATGTTAGCGCGGCTGCTGCGCGCAACGTGACCATCGACACCGTCGCGCCCAATGCGCCCATCATCACCGGCAATGCGATCGTCAACACCAATCACGTGCAGCTCGCCGGCAGCGCGGAGGCGGGCAGCACGGTCAAGTTGCTCGACGGGTCGACCGTGCTCGGCACGACGACGGCCAATGGCAGCGGCGCCTGGAGCTTCACGACTGGCGTTCTGGCGGACGGTGTCCATGCCGTGACCGCCACGGCCACTGACGTTGCCGGCAATGCCGGCACCGCGTCGCAGGCGGTGAATGCGGTGGTCGGTACACCGGTGGCGATTGATTCCTATGGCTCGATCAGCCTGACCGCGCTCGGCAACAAATATTATTTCTTCAGCGGCGGCAGCCCCGGTCCCGCGCTGAAGTACGGCGGCGCCGATGTGGTGGCAGGGCAGTTCAGCGGCTGGAGCCCGCTCGGCGCCGAGCAGACCGCGACCGGCTACCAGGTCGCTTGGAAGAACACCAACGGCACATTTGCGGTTTGGACCACCGACAGCAGCGGCAACTACAAGTCGGATCCCGGCATTGTGTCGGGCACCAGCACCACGGTGTTGTCGGCCGAGACCACTCTGCAACAGGACCTCAACGGCGACGGCGTCATCGGCGCCACTCCGCCGCCACCGCCACCGAGCGGGACGGTGATTGAGTCCTACGGCTCGACCAGCCTGACCGCGGTCGGAACGAAATATTATTTGTACGACAGCGGCGGCACCGGCCCGGCGCTGAAGTATGGCGGCGTCGATGTGGTGGCAGGACAATTCAGCGGCTGGAGCCCGCTCGGCGCCGAGCAGACCGCGACCGGCTATCAGGTGGCCTGGAAGAACACCAACGGCACATTTGCGGTTTGGACCACCGACAGCAACGGCAACTACAAGACTGATCCCGGCATTGTGTCGGGGACCAGCTCCACTGTGATGTCGGCCGAGACCACTCTGCAGCAGGATCTCAACGGCGACGGCACCATCGGTGCCACTCTGCAGCCGCCACCGCCACCCCCGCCACCGAGCGGGACGGTGATTGAGTCCTACGGCTCGACCAGCCTGACCGCGGTCGGAACGAAATATTATTTGTACGACAGCGGCGGCACCGGCCCTGCGCTGAAGTACGGCGGCGCCGATGTGGTGGCAGGGCAGTTCAGCGGCTGGAGCCCGCTCGGCGCCGAGCAGACCGCGACCGGCTACCAGGTCGCTTGGAAGAACACCAATGGCACATTTGCGGTTTGGACCACTGACAGCAGCGGCAACTACAAGTCGGATCCCGGCATTGTGTCGGGCACCAGCACCACGGTGATGTCGACCGAGACTGTCCTGCAGCAGGATCTCAACGGCGATGGCGTCATCGGCGCCACTCCGCCACCCCCGCCACCGAGTGGGACGGTGATTGAGTCCTACGGCGTCACCAGCCTGACCGCGGTCGGCAGCAAATATTATTTGTACGACAGCGGCGGCACCGGCCCGGCGCTGAAGTACGGCGGCGCCGATGTGGTGGCAGGGCAGTTCAGCGGCTGGAGCCCGCTCGGGGCCGAGCAGACGGCGACCGGTTACCAGATGGCCTGGAAACACAGCACCGGCGTATTTTCGATTTGGACCACCGACAGCAACGGCAACTACAAGTCAGATCCCGGCATTCTGTCGGGCACCAGCGCCACGGTTAAGATGGCCGAGACCACGTTCCATCAGGATCTCAACGGCGACGGCGTCATTGGCGGCGCGGCGGCGACTCCGGCCGCGATCGTGTCGGGCACCGCCGGCAACGACACGCTCACGAGCACCGCGGCGAACGAGGTGCTGTTCGGCAACGGCGGCAACAACACGTTCGTGTTCGCCGGGAATTTCGGCAAGGACACGGTCGCCGACTTCCACGCCGCCGATGACGTGCTCCAGTTCAGCCGCACCGCCTTCACCGATTTTGCCGACGTGCTCGCGCATGCGGCGCAGGCCGGCGCCGATGTGACGCTCACCGTCGATGCGGCCCATTCGGTCACCGTGAGCAACACCATGCTGTCGCAGCTCGACCCGTACAACGTCCATCTGGTCTAGCCGCGCTGATACGAACCTGTCGGTCCTGGCCGGAGTGTGGGCATGAGCGAATGGATGGCGATGGCGCAGTGGCATGCGTGCGAAAAAATGGCCCGCCCGGGCATTGTTTTCGAGCTCAGGAATGCCGAAGGCCTGACGATGCTGTCGCTCTGCACCGCGCAGGTGCCGGCAAAACCCTTTGATTGGAAGTCACCGCCGATCATTTTCCGCGTGGTCGAAGCGCCGAGACCGCAGCGCTCGACGCCTATGCCGCCGCCGAAGGGCGGGTGAGGTTAAGGACGTGGATATCCGGCACAAGCCATTTAACGATTAAGCGGGAGCTCCACGAAAGCTTTCAGGTTGATGCGTCGCCGTGCTGCTCATCGACCAGGCGCAAAAGGTAAAGTCCGTAAGGCGACTTGCCGTATTTCGAAGCCAGCGATTTCAGCTGATCGAGGCGGATGAATTTCTTCTGCCAGGCTATTTCTTCCGGGCAGCCAATCAGCAGGCCCTGCCGGTGCTGGATCGACCGCACGAATTCGCCAGCGTCCATCAAGGAATCATGCGTGCCGGTGTCGAGCCAGGCAAAACCGCGGCCGAGCTTGACGACATTCAGCTTGCCGCGCTCGAGATAGCGGTGATTGACATCGGTGATCTCGAGCTCGCCGCGGGCCGAAGGCCGCAGCCCGGCGGCGATGTCGAGCACATCATTGGTGTAGAAGTAGAGACCGGTGACGGCCCAGTTGGATAAAAACTGCCGCGGCTTCTCGACCAGGTCGACAGGCTTTCCGACGTCATCGAACTTCACCACGCCATACTGGTTCGGCTCCTCGACGTGATAGGCGAAGATCGTGGCGGCATCCTCACGCGCGACGGCTGCTGCGAGCTCGTTGACAAGCCCGTGGCCATAAAAAATGTTGTCGCCGAGAATGAGGGCAACCCGATCGTTGCCCACGAAGTCGCGGCCGAGAATGAAGGCATGGGCGAGGCCGACCGGCTTTTCCTGGATGACGTAATTCAGCTTGATGCCCCACTGCGCGCCATCGCCCAGCAGGCGCTGATAGAACGCCAGATGTTCGCGTGTGGAAATGAGCAGAATGTCCCTGATGCCTGCCAGCATCAGCACCGAGAGCGGGTAATAGACCATCGGCTTGTCGTAGACCGGCAGCAGCTGCTTGTTGATAGCAAGTGTCGCCGGATAGAGCCGGGTGCCCGAGCCGCCGGCGAGAATGATGCCCTTCATGTCATCTGCCTCGCGGGCAAGAGCCCGTGCAAGGTTTCGGCGAGGCCGTCATGCCACGGCCGCGGCGATATTGCGAAGGCGCGTGTGATAGCGCTGCAATCGAGCCGCGTGTCGTGGGGCCGGGTTGCCGGCGTCGGATAGTCGGCGGTCGCGATCGGCACGATCTCGGGCACGCGGGATAAATGAGGCGCAGCCATCTCGACAATCGCTTTCGTCAATCCGCACCAGGTCGTCTCGCCTTTACCGCAAAAGTGGTAAAGGCCATAGGGAACATCGCCGGGCGTGGTTGCACAGAGGAGGGCGATGTCGCGGCAGGCGCGCGCAACATCACCCGCCGCGGTCGGGCAGCCGCGCTGATCATCGACAATGGTCAGCCGCTCGCGCTCGGCGGCCAAGCGCACAATCGCCTTCACGAAATTATGCCCGTGCGGGCTGTAGACCCATGAGGTGCGCAGGATCACGTGCCGCGGGTTCGCGGCGGCCACGGCCTGTTCGCCGGCCAGCTTGCTCTCGCCATACACATTGAGCGGCGCCGTGGCATCGGTCTCGACATAGGGCATTCCTTTTTTGCCGTCGAACACATAATCGGTCGAGATGTGGATCAGCGGAATGCCGTGCCGCGCGGTTTCGCCCGCCAGTGTCGCCACCGCATGAGCGTTGATCGCGAAAGCAAGCGCCCGCTCGCTCTCGGCGCGGTCCACATTGGTATAAGCGGCCGCGTTGACGACGGCGTGCCAGGGGCCGGCGGCGAGTGCATCCGCGATGGCAGCGGGCTTCGTCAGATCGAGCTCGTCGAGATCGGGCGCGACTACAATGACATCTTTCGGCTGATCGAGCGCGCGAAACTCGCTGCCCACCTGGCCGCTGCCGCCGAGAAGAAGCAAGCGCATTGTCATATGCTTTACTTTGCGCCTTTCTTTGCGAGATTCTTGGCAAGGCCGCGGCGGCGTGTTGCATCATCGGCCCGCAGCAGAGGTTCCCACCAGGCGCGGTTGTCAATGTACCATTGCACGGTAAGAGCGAGGCCGGAGTCGAAGGAATTCTTCGGCGCCCAGCCGAGCTCGGCCTTCACTTTCGCGCAGTCGATTGCGTAACGGAAGTCGTGCCCGGGGCGATCCGGGACAAAGGTGACGAGCGCGCGGTACGTCTGGCCGCCGTTGCGCGGGGCAAGGCGGTCCATCGCATCGCAGATGGCATGCACCACGTCGATGTTAGGCCGCTCGGCCTCGCCGCCGATGTTGTAGGTCTCGCCGGCGCGGCCTTTCTCCAGCACGAGCGCCAGGGCCTCGGCGTGATCCTCGACAAAAAGCCAGTCGCGAATATGGGCGCCGCGGCCGTAAACGGGGATCGGCTCGCCGGCCAGGCACTTGAGGATCGTCAGAGGGATCAGCTTCTCGACGAACTGGTGCGGCCCGTAATTGTTCGAGCAATTCGACAGCACGGCCGGCAGTCCATAAGTGTGCGCCCAGGCGCGGACAAGATGGTCGGACGCCGCCTTGGTGGCGGAATAAGGCGAGCGCGGATCGTAGCGCGTGTTTTCGGTGAAGCGGCTGCCGTCGTCGGCCAGCGCGCCGAAGACCTCGTCGGTGGAGACGTGGTGAAAGCGGAAATCGCCGGGGCGCCCGCCGCGCCTGCGCCAATGCGCGAGCGCGGTCTCGAGCAACACATAAGTGCCGACCACATTGGTGGTGATGAAGTCGGCCGGCTCGTCGATCGAGCGGTCGACATGGCTTTCCGCGGCAAGATGCATGATGGCGTCGGCATCGAAGCTGCGCAGCAGCTCGACCATCGCGCGGCGGTCGCAGATGTCGGTGCGGCTGAAACGGTAACGCGAATTATCCTGAACACTGGCCAGGGAAGCGAGATTGCCGGCATAGGTCAGTTTATCGACGACCAGCACCTCATGCGCGGTGCGGCCGATCAGGTGCCGCACCACGGCCGAGCCGATGAAGCCTGCGCCGCCGGTGACGATGATCTTCATCAGAACGTTTCCGGAGCGGCGAGCGGCGCCAGCGGCGCGCCGTCATAGGCGAAGGGGCTGTCGAAGTCTTTCAGCAAAGGAAGCAGCCGATCCCTCTCGGAGAGCGTGATGGCGCCCGCCGCGACCGGCCAGGCGATAGCGATATCGGGGTCGTCCCAGCGAATGCCGCCCTCATGGGCGGCCGCGTAGTAGCCCGACACTTTATAATTGAGGACCACGTCGTTCTCCAATGTGAGAACGCCGTGCGCAAAGCCTATCGGAATGTAAAACTGGCGGCCGGTGTCAGCCGACAGTTCCGCCGACACGTATTTCCCGAAGGTTGGCGACCCGCGGCGCACATCGACGGCGACATCGAGAGCCCGGCCGCGCAGCACGCTGATCAGCTTGGCCTGCGCGAAGGGCGGCGCCTGAAAATGCAGGCCGCGCAAAGTGCCGGCGCGTTGCGAGTATGACTGGTTGTCCTGCACGAAGCGGTCCTCGATGCCGAGCGCGCGCAGCCGCGCCTCATTATATGTCTCGGCGAACCAACCGCGCGCGTCGGGGTGGCGCTTGGGAACGATCAGGCGGGGGAGGCTCATCGCACGCAACTGCACTCATTATCAATGTGTATTGGCGTACCAGACGAATTACCCGTCGACGAATTCAAACGACTGCAATTCTGACGCGAAGTCGTGCGCGCGCACAACACGTTTTAAAGCAAATTGTCTAGCATAGGCAGCGCGCACCAGGCCGAGGGTTAATTTTCGAGGTCAACGTCTAGCCCTCAAGAAAGACGTGGATCCCTGGCTTGCGCTGCTGATCTGGATGTCGACCGGAATTCTCGAACTGATTTAGCGCATCTCCTTCTTCGGACCGCTCGGGCCGGCCCTCTCTTGTTTGACTTGCGGTGATATCGCCGGCTGCGCCTCAGCTGCCAAGCTCGACGCGCCGGTCAT
>Ga0310811_10014528_pt1 | contig 10272 bp, 8 predicted proteins | sample YCmetagenome_FD_207642 | JGI IMG/M metagenome (GOLD analysis project Ga0310811, IMG submission 207642) | Soil microbial communities from experimental microcosm in Duke University, North Carolina, United States - YC | ecosystem: Engineered > Artificial ecosystem > Soil microcosm > Unclassified ... | reverse complement strand
AAATCGAAATCGCTGTAGACTTCGCCGTGGTCAGTCCGCAGTTTCACGTTGCCTTTGAAGTCCGCCGGCAGGGTGACGTCGATGGTGCCGTTCATGCTACTGAAGGAGAGCGGCTTGTTCGGGTCCACCGCATCCATGGTGACCTTCATCGTGCCATTCATCGTGTTGGCGAGCACGGAGCCGGAGACGTTGGTTAAGGTGATCTGGCCGTTCATGCTGCTGATGTCCAATTCGCCCTTGACGCCTTCCACGTTGATTTCGCCTTGCATGGTGTTCAGTTTGAGCGAAGTGTCGGGCGGCACCGAGACCACCAGTTCGCCTCTCTGCGCCCGCTGCATGCGCACCGTCACCACGTTGTTTTCTTCTTCCACGGATAGTCCCCGCGCAGGAAGATCCAGGCGGTGCAGGCCTTCGGCCGCCTTATCCCTCTCTCGATCGCGATCGCGTTCGGGACGGCCGGAGCCGCCTCGCGCCTCTACGATCACTTCCTTGCCGGCGTAGCTCTTCACCGTGATCGACCCGCCCATCAGGTTCACGTCCACCTTACGGGGATGCGTGGTATTGCGTGCGGGTACAACCACCCGTTCGTTGGTATCCTGCGCCAGGGCGAGCGGTCCAACCATCAGGGTAAAGCCCAGTAGGGCGCTGTATCGTTTCATGGTAGTTTCCTTTTTAAAATCGGCTCTTCAGATGGCTCTCGAATGCAAGCGGATGCTGCCGTTCAGCGTGTCGAAGGACAGCTCCGGCCCGCCCTTACCCGCGCGCCCGGCCGCCACGCGGTCCGTGCGGTACACAAACTTTCCGTTGCGGCTGTCACCGGAGGCCGAGGGCAGCGGCAGCGCGGTCACATCGAAATCCGTATAAATTCCGCCGTTGAGCTTCTTGAACTTCAGGTCGGCGTTCAGTCCATTCTGGAAATAAACATCCACCGATCCGTTGAGCGTCTTGAACTGAGTGGCGCGCTCCGGATTCTTGCTGAAGGTGACTTTTACCTTGCCGTTGAGCGTGCTCACCAGGCCCGATCCCGCCACATCCTCCATCTCGATTCCGCCGTTCAGCCCGTGGATCTCGTAGTCGCCCGTCGTCTTCTTTACTTGAATGTCGCCGTGATTGACCGCTTTCAACACCAGTTCGGTGTCGTAGGGCACCTGCACGTCGAAGTCGAAGACTACGCGGTATCCGTAGTAATCGTCCCCGCGATAGTTCATGCCGTTGGCGCCGCGGAACGGCCCGTCCTCGTACAGACGGACGAAGTTGCCCTGCTGCGACATGTCCATCTTGACGTCGCGTTTGGCCTCGGCCATGGCCTCGTTCGAATCGGCATAAATGTGCTTCTCGATTGAAACCTGCACCTGCGAGCCGTTGTATCCCGTGACGTGTACGAAGCCGTGGACGTTGTCTACCAGCAGCTTCTTTCCGCCGGAGCCCGAGGCGGCGTCGAAAGTGCGCCGTATGGTCTCCTTCTCGTCGAGCTTCCAGTGATGGTCGTTCCAGTCCGCGGCCGCCAGCGGCAGGGCCGCCATTATCAGAATCGTCACAGCTCTCATCGTTCCGTCTCCATTTTGTGCAGCGCCCAGGCCGCGCGCTGCCGCACCATTTCATTCATCTGCATGTCCTTGGAAATCCGCGCCAGCTCGGGCGTCACGTTGCGCGCATTGAGTTGCACCAGCATGTCCACCAGCGCGATCTGCACCAGCGGCGAGTCCTGCCCCGGAATGGAGTTCACCATCGCCCGCGCCACCTCAGGGTCCGACGCGAACTTCTGCAATGCGTCCACCGCGGAGAGCCGTACGTTGACGTTGCTATCATGATTCACCGCCTGCAGCAGGGCATCGAGTACCTGCGGATCGGGCTGCGCGATCTTCTCGCTGTACGTCACCCCCCGCATGCGCGCACTGGGCGATTGCTGCTGCAACATGGAAAGCGCCACCATCTGGTGCAGGCTCTCCACCTGTCCGCGAAGTTGCGCCATTTCGGGATTGGCGTTGCCCGCTTGCGGGACGAGACGCCCGAACAGGATACCCGCCACCAGCAGGCCGGCCGCCATGGCGAACTGCCACACCGGCTGCACCGGGAACCACGTGGTCCGATTTTTCGTCACCACCGGCTGTGCGGCCGCGAGTCCTGCCTGGTAGGCCGCCAGCATTTCCTGGAATCGCATTTTTGCGCCGGGGTCCGGCGCAGCATCCATACCTGATTTCACGGTTTCCAGCCCTCTCCACACTGCATTGAGTTCAGCCACCTCGGTGCGGCAACTGGCGCAACCCTCGAGGTGCTCCACCAGCGCCTCGCGCGCGGTTTTGTCCAACCGCCCGGCCAGCGCCTCCGGAATCTGCTCTCGTATTCGTTCGCAATTCATGACGCTCGTTCTCCACTGAGCGCGAAAAACCGGTCGCTCAAATCCCGCATCGCCCGGTAGACGCGCACCTTCACCGTCCCCACTTCGCACTTCAAGACCGCGGCGATCTCTTCGTGCTTCAAGTCCAGGAAGCGGCTCATGATCAGCACTTCACGCTTGTCGCCCGGCATGGCGGCCAGCGCGCGGCGCAGCATCAGGGTCTCCTGCTTCTTTTGAAATTCGCGGTCCGGCGGCGTCTCCGCACCGCGGATCTCTCTCGCCTCTTCGGGCATCGCCACCTCGGGCTTCTGCTTGGTCAACTGGTCGGCATACACATTGCGCGCGATCTGGTAGAGCCAAGCCCGGAAACTGCCCCCCGGCTGATAGGTGTGGCGATACTTCAAAACCCGGAAGAAGACCTCCTGGGAGAGGTCGTCGCTCAGGGTCCGGTTGGAGGTCAGATACTGGAAGTACCGCAGAATGCCGGTGTGGTGCCGGTCGAAAAGCAGTTCCAGCTTTCCCACCTCGCCGTCGCGGACTTCGCGCATGATTTGTTCGTCTTCCACGTGTCTCCGTATCTCCCGATTTCGTAATGCAATACCACGGAAATCGAAAAAGGTTACGCGAATTCTACACCTGTGCCGATCCGGCTACAACGCGTAACCTCTGATTTTCTGCGCCATGCCATTGATTTGAGGCAAAATAGGAGGGTAGCCAACAGTTGGACGGTTTGGACCCTTTGGTGCAACTGTGGTCTCGTACCGGTCCGTGCCGGCTTTTAATCTCGATAGTTGAGGCGTACGTGAAGATTTCTCGAACTGGCTTACTTTGTCTTGTTGTACTGGGGACGTCGATGCTCGTCCACGCGCAGGCGCAGGATGCCGCGGCCGCGCCGGCAGACCAGCAGCCCGCCGCCCCACAGGCCCCCGCGCAGCAACCCCCGGCGCCCACCCAGCAGCCTCAGCAAACGCCGACCGACACCACCACCGTTCAGCCCGAATCCCGGCGTGTGAATCTACCCCCGGCGCCGCCCAAAGAGCCCGACGTGCGCATGCCCGGCGAAGCCGGTTACAACATCGGAATCACCGGCTGGCTGCCCATCGGTACGAACTATACGGATAAAGGGCACGCTGCCGATTTCACCGATCTTTCCAGGCTGCAGCTCGCCGGGAAGATGAGGCCTTCGCCCGGAGTCGAAATCGGCATCGCCGCGGGACTGCACAATAGCCTCCGCATTTCGTACTTCTCCTCCAAACAGAGCGGCACCACCATCGCGCCCAACGATCTGGTGGTCTTCAGCCAGAACTATTTCAAGGGCGATCAGCTGACCACCAACGGCAAGCTGTCCGACTACAAACTCTCCTACGAATACCTCACCTGGCCCTACCCGGTGGGCGGCCGCCACTTTCGCCTGAAGACCCTGTGGCAGGTCCAATACGTCACGATGAAAACGGTCTACGACGCGCCCATCAAGTCGGCCACTCCCGATAGCACGGGGGCGTTCACCGATTATTCCACGATCGGATCGAAATCCTATATCACGCCCGCGTTTGGATTGGGCGTACACGAATACGCGACCCGCAACTTCCGCTTAGAGGCCAACCTGTCGGGCTTCTGGCTGCCGCATCGCTTCAACCTGCTGGATAGCGATGCCAGTTTCGGATATCGCATGGGGAAGTTCGAACTGCGCGCCGGCGCCAAGGCGTTTATCTTCCGCACCTCGCCCAAGGCGGATTACTTCTATAAGGGCAACATGGGCGGCGTCTTCGTCGGCTTCCGCTGGTATTCGGACTAAAGCTTGTGGGGCACCGGGCCGACCAACCCCTCCCTCACGGTCGGGGCTCTGATCTGAGCTCCTCCCGGCGGGTGTGGCGGCGGTCGGCGATCACCTTCGAAGCGGCTCTGCCGCGTAAGGCGTGCACCTCTTCAAGCGTGAGGTTGCGCCACTTGCCGATCGGCAGGTCGCCGATCCGGACCGGCCCGATGGCGATGCGCACCAGTTTCAGCACCTTGCTTTCCACCGCTTCCAGCATGCGCCGCACCTGGCGGTTGCGCCCTTCGGTGATGGTCATCTCGAGGAACGTGTATTTCTCGCTGTCGCGCAGGCGCGTGACCACCGCCGGCCGGGTGATTCCATCGGACAGTTCCACCCCCTGCCGCAGACGCTCGATCTGCTCGTCGGTCAGCAAAGTCGATGCCTTGATCTGATAGGTCTTCGGAACTTTGTGATCGGGATTGGTGAGGCGCTCCGTGAAATCGGTATCGTTGGTGAGGATCAACAGACCGCTGGTATCGAGATCGAGCCGTCCGACTGGTGACACCCAGCCGCCCACTTCGGGCACCAGGTCATACACGGTGGGGCGGCCCTCGGGATCGCGATATGTGGTCAGGTAACCCTTGGGCTTATAGAGCAGCACGTAGGTTTTCGTGGCTGGGCGCAGAGGCTTGCCGTCCAGGGTGACGCGATCGCGATCGAGATCCACCCAATGGTCCGGGTTCTGGACTACCTTGCCGTTGACCCGGACACGGCCTGCGCCGATCCAGCTTCGCGCGTCCGTTCGAGAACCGGCGCCGGCTTTGGAAAATACTCGTTCTAAGGTCTTTATTTGTTTATTGCCGGGCGGAGGAGTTTGCTTTGCCATTTGACGCGGTACGGTAAAATAGTGTCAGTATCAATACTACAGTAGGGGAGCGGGCATAACCTGGAAACCATACTGATCCGGGGTGCGCGTTATCTGATTACGCTGCGAGGCGCCCGGGGGCCCCGCTCGGGACCCTCACTCAAAGAGCTCAACGTAATACAGGACGGCGCCCTGCTCATCCAGGATGGCATCCTGACCGAAGTGGGGCCCAGCCGGCGGCTGGAGAATCTGGCCCAGGCGCGCTACGCGGTCGAGATCAACGCCGCGGGACGGGTGGTGATGCCGGGCTTCGTCGATGCGCATACGCACCTGGCGTTTCCGCCCGCGGGCGTACGCGAAGCGGAACCCGCCGCGGCGATGCGCGCGCTGCACACTGCCACCGGCCACAGGCTCGCAGTCCGTTCACGGGCATATCTGGAAGCGATGGCCCGGCACGGCACCACGACCGTGGAGGTGAAGATCGCCTGCGGTCTGGATGGGGATGCGGAAGCCAAGCTGTTGCGTATGCTGTGGGTGTTGCGCCGCGATCCGATCGATGTGCTCTCCAGCTTTCTCTTCCGCCTGCCCAGCGAACTGAAAGGAGGCTCGTCGCAAACCACCGAGTGGGTCGCGGCCGACCTGCTGCCCAAGGTCCTGCGCCGCCGGGTGGCCAGCTTCGCCGACCTGGCTTGGGATTGCGACCCGGCCCTGCTCCCGTATTTCGACCGGTATCTGTCGGCGGCGCGAGAACTCGGGTTCGGCTGCAAGATCCATGCGGATGGAGCGGATCCCTCCGGCGCCATCGCACTGGCTGCGCGGCATAACGCGGCGAGTATCGATCACTTCGAGCATGCCAACGAGTGCCACGTCCGGCAGCTTGCCGAAGCAGGCATCATCGCCACTCTATTGCCTCGCGTTACCTTCGGGGGCGGTCCGGATCCCCCCGCGCGCGCCTTGATCGATGCCGGGGCGGCCGTCGCGCTGGGCACCAACTTCAATCCGCATGATTCGCCGGCGCTGAGTATGCAGGCGGCGGTTGCGCTGGCCTGCGGGCGGTGGGGAATGACGATCGAGGAAGCGATTTCGGCGGCGACCATCAACGGTGCTTACGCGCTCGGCTGCGCCGACAGGGTGGGATCGCTCGAACCCGGCAAGTCTGCCGACCTGGTGATCCTCAACGCCGGCCATTTACGGGATCTGGAACTCTGTCTGGGTACCAACCTGGTGCACCTTACGATGAAGGGCGGCCGGTTTATCTACAAGGAGGGGGAAGTGGGCTCTCTTCCGGCGAACGACCTGCCGTAAGCGAGAGTTGAGGACAAAAAAAAACCGGGCGGCCGAAATGGCCGCCCGGCTTTTTTGCTTTACAGGGTCAAGTTACCTCACGAACACCGATATGGTGGCACTTACCGTCTGGCCTCCAGGTCCGTACGCGGTCAAGGTGTAGACCGAGTTGGTGATCGGCCTTACCGTGAGGTTGCCGTTGGCAGGCAGGCTCTGTGACGGAAGCTCGCTGCCGATCAGAACCACCGAAGTGGCGTTCTGTGTTGTCCACGAGAGGACTACCGGGTCGCCTGCCGCGGTCGAGGTCACCGGGCTTGCGGTGAACGACGTGATCTTCACCGAGCCTACGTTGACCGTCGCATTGGCCTGTATCTGGCCCGTGGAGTTGGTCGCCGTGAGGGTGTAGGTGGTGGTAGCGGTCGGACTGACGGTGGCGCAATCGTTCGCATTGAGATTGCTTCCGACAGCCGGCTGAATGGAGATGGCGGTGGCGCCCGTCACCTGCCAGCACAGCTTGGTAGAGCTGCCCGCATCGATGGTGGTTGGGGTTGCCACGAAGACCACGACCTGGGGAACCGAACCGGTGGCCACCGTAATGGTGATCGGAGCGGTTACGGTCTTGCCGTCGGCCGAGGTCGCCGACAGCGTATAGGTGGTGGTGGTCGCCGGCGACACGGTGGTGCTGCCGTTCAGAGTGACGGCACCAACGCCGCTGATGGAAACCTGGGTCGCGCCGCTGGTGGTCCAACTGAGAGTCGATTGCTGACCCGGAGCGATGCTCAGCGGGCTGCCTTCGAAGCGGAGGATCTGCGGGTTGCCGACGCCGCCTGCGCCGCCAACCGTAACCGTCGTGGTAGCCGTCACGTTGCCCGTGGGTCCGACTGCCGTCAAGGTGTAGGTGGTGGTGGTTGTCGGGGTCACCGTGGTGGAACCGGTGGCCGCTACGGTGCCGATACCATTGTTGATGGAAACGCTGGTCGCGCCCTGCACGATCCAGGTCAACTGCGAGCTCTGGCCTGCCGCGATGCTGCTCGGGGTCGCGTCAAACCGCACTACCTGGGCCGCAGTCGCGCTGCCGGCCGTCACCCGCGTGGTTGCGGAGGAGGACAGGCCGCCGGAATCGGTTACCGTCAGTTTGAAGACGTAGGTCTGGCCGGCGGTGGCGGTGAAGGTGGTCTTTGCCGAAGTGGGAGAACCCAGCGTGACCGTGGAGCCGCCAATCTGCGACCAGGCGTACGTGAGAGCGTCGTTTTCCGGATCGTACGAAGCCGAGCCGTCCAACGTAACGGTGCCGCTGGCTACGCCAATCTGGTCGGGCCCGGCATTGGCTACTGGCGGCGAGTTGCCGACGCGCCGCGTCAGCAGTTCGTAGCGTATCCGTGGGATGTCCATCGGTACCGGAGTCTTGACCTTCTGGTATTCCTTGGGATGGATGTAGTTGCCCATCTGTAAGCCGAACACCACGCGTCCGCTGTCATTCACGTTGAGGAAGGTCTCGTTCAGCCCCGCCTCGGCGGTGAACGCGACGTGCTCATTCAAGGGTTGGACCAGTTTCAACATGCCGCCCGGAGCGTCGTCGCCGGGGCCATGACGCCGCAGGTAACCGATGTTGCCTTCGAGATAGGCATTGCCCCAGACGCCGACGAGAGCGTTCACGCCGTACTGATCGACGATCCGCGCGTAGGTCTGGGTAAACGATTGCGGCCCGAGTTGCACGCTGTTGAGCACCGCGAAGTTCTTGAAGCCCTTGGTGCCGAACAGGCCGATGCGCCCGCGCGAGAAAATGTAATCGAGCAGGAAGGCCGCCTGGCCCAAGCCGCCGGCGGACTGCATATCCTTGAAGTTGAGGTATTTGAAACTACCGAAAGCGCCGGCTTGCACGTTGCCCCAGCGGTTGACCAGACCGAGATCGAACTGGCCTTCCTGCCGGCCCGAGTAGTAGCTGTACTCGCCCTGCGCCTGCACGGCACGGGTTCCATCGCCGCCGAACGGCGAGAAGAACGCAGCGCGTCCGTTGAAATTGAAGTCGCCGGTGCGTCCGGCGCCGATGGTGGGTCCGATGTTCACGCCCACGATCGAGAATTTCTTATTGCGTTTTTGACCTTCGTCCACCGCGCCGATGGCTTCGGTGTGCGCGATCTCCTGCGTCTGCGAAGCGCTTAGCGGCTTCGGCAGAGCGTTAACCTGATCTTTCAGCGCATTCTGCTGGTTGCGCAGATCGCCTACTTCGCCGCGCAGTTTGTCGTTCTCACCCTGAAGGTTCTTCAACTGGGCGAGAATGTCGTCCAATTTATCGAGCCGCTTGAGAATTTGCGCGCAGCATTCTTCCTGCTTTTTGGCCATGTCGTCCAACTTGTCAGTTATGGACTTGATGACATCGCCGATACCGCCTTCCTTCACCACGCGGCCGCCCGCATCGCTGAGGGTCAACACGACGCGGCGGTTCATGAACCGGCCTTCCTTGGTCCGGTTGTCCACTTCGGGTGCGCGCTTGCCGTCGCCCGAAGTGCTGACCTGGTTATCGGCTACGCCGTACTTTACCAGGAACGCTTTCACGGCATCCGCCCGTTTCAGCGCGAGCTTTTCGTTGTAAGCTGCCGAACCCACATAATCCGTGTGTCCGGTGACCTTCACGCGGTAATCGCGATGCTGACTCAACAGGTCCGCCAACCGCAAAAGGCTGGGGTATCCGTCCGAAAGAATCGAAGAATTGAATTCGAAATTAATCTCTTCCCAATCGTCCTTGGTTTGACCACCCGTGTTTAGCCCCTGGGCAAACAGCGTGGAGGCCAATAAGCCTATCGCGCCTACCGCTGCTACTCTCTTCATTGCTTGTAACTCTCCTCCAAAGTTATCCTTAGTATGTGCGAGAACGATGTTGCGAATCCGGACGGCTTGACTTTGCTTCTTCACACCGTCCGCAGACTTGTACCTGAATCTCCACTTACCACAGGATACACCGGAAGTACGTTTCAACTACCACAAATCGAGAGCCTTAGTGTCCAGTACGGCGTGTTGGTCCGTACACATGCGCGTGCAAAAGATGCGACAATAATCGAGTGAGGCTGCCGGACGGGCAGTCGCTCCCGGGGCGCTTTTGGCGCCGTGGGGGAGGAAAGTCCGGTCTCCACAGGGCGGCGTGCCGGCTAACGGCCGGGCGGGTTCGCAAGGGCTCGACGGAAAGTGCCACAGAAAATATACCGCCACGCCGAAAGGCGGGGTAAGGGTGAAATGGTGCGGTAAGAGCGCACCGCGGCAGGAGTAATTCTGCCGGCAGGGAAAACCCCACGCGGAGCAAGACCAAATAGGGGAGGAGGGACGGCCCGTCCCGTTAAACTTCCGGGTAGGTCGCTAGAGCCGGTCAGTAATGGCCGGTCCAGATGAATGACTGCCGCCCGCAAGGGTACAGGAACCGGCTTACAGTCCGGCAGCTAAACGTTTTCGATCAAAAGGGGAGATACCTGAATACTTTCGTATATCCTCGCGCTTGACTAACTTCCTGGCATAACGGCCAAAGTACTCAGCAATATCTCCGCCATACTGAAAGTTGTACATAATATCGTCAAAATTTGCGGTGTGCGCCAGGCCCAGGGCATGACCAGTCTCGTGCAGGCAGGTCAAGTAGACGATGGCTTCGCGTGAGAGTCCTTCACCCGGATCGGGCCTGACATAGACATCGCCGCCGCGGGTTTCGCCATATAGTCCGGCGCGCGCACCAACCCAATAGATCTTGATGATCGCCTGGCTCTTGTCGGTGGTGCGCTGCACCCGGAGTTTGCCATCGGAGGCCTCCTGCCAGGCTTCCATGGCCCACTGCGCAAGGTCGGGATCGGTACTCTTGCATCCCATCTCCGCCGGACGCGCACAGGGTTCTACCCAATACTTGAGTCCGGCTGCATAAGTTGCGCACACGCCGGACAAGGTTATCATCAGAATGCAGATTCTTACCATATCCCCACCAGTTTCCACCACAAGGGTCCGACGCCGAGCCAGATTACGAGGTTGACCAAAGATATCAGGAATCCCAGG
>Ga0310811_10014527_pt1 | contig 10272 bp, 9 predicted proteins | sample YCmetagenome_FD_207642 | JGI IMG/M metagenome (GOLD analysis project Ga0310811, IMG submission 207642) | Soil microbial communities from experimental microcosm in Duke University, North Carolina, United States - YC | ecosystem: Engineered > Artificial ecosystem > Soil microcosm > Unclassified ... | reverse complement strand
CAAATCCCAGCGCGGCCGTTTCACCGGGCGACAGCGCCATGCCGTGCACGGCGAGCGCGCCCTCGCGTGCGAGCGTCTGCACGCTTGTGTCGGTGCGCCCCGACCCCGTGCCGCCGAAAGCGACGATCGCGTCTGCCGTGTCGGCCGCCATCGCCACCGGGAGCCCACGCCCGCTGTCATCGAGCTTCGGCGCTCCACCGAGCCGTTCGATATCCGCGGCAATGAGCCGTGCTGCCGAGGCGATAAGGCCGTTGCCGCGCAGCGGCAGGACGCGGATGCGCGGCTCGCGGACGGTCACGCGACTCAGTCCCGCAGCGGCAAAGACAGCGCTATCGGTGAGCCGCAACCGGTCGCCGGCGCGATGCAGCGGAATGGTGGCATCGGTGTCGCCGCCGGCGGGCAGCACGCCATCCCCCGGGTTCACCGTGACGAGGGCTTCGGCATGGGTCGTGCTCACCGTCACGCCGTCGAGCGGCGCGACACTGTCGGTGCCGGCCGGCATCGCCTGCCCCGCGTCAACGCGCGGCGGCGCGCGCATGAGCATGGCGGGCGAATAACCGCCGGCGCCGAGCGTCTCATCCGCGCTTACGGCCCAGCCGTCATGCAAGGCGATGGCCGTGGAAGGACGCAACGGCGCCACGGCATCATTGGCCAGCACGCGGCCGGCCGCGGCCGCGACATCGACCGTGCGTGGCGTGACCGGTTTGACCCCCATGTCGACGATGCCCAGCACATCGGCGAGCGGCGTCAGCCTTTTGATCCTCTGTATCGTGTCGGGCGCCATTTGCGCGTGCTTGACCTTCGCTCTTCCGCAGCCTTCAGTTTACTCAACAATGCGCGGAAACCGCAGCTTTTCCATACATGAAAGTGGGGAAACACGTGTTCACGACCACCAAGGACAAGGCGCTTCTCACCACGACCACCGGGGCCCTGCCCCGGCCGAGCTGGTACACGGAAAACCTGCGCGGCATTCCGCTGTCGCACGGTTTTTCGCGACTGGCCTATCGCGAGCAGCATTTCGATTGCCTCGCCTGTCACGTCGCCGCGCAACATCGGGCCGGCATCGACATCCTGGTCGATGGCGACACGCGGCTCGATGACGACGTCGCCGGGCGAAGCTGGGTGAGCTACGTGACCGAGCGCGTGGCCGGCATCGGCGTGCCCCGCGTCGAAGTGCCGCCGGCGGGCTTCATGGCCGACAAAGGTCCCGGCGACCTGATGTGGGAGGTGATCGAGACGCGGATGACGCCGCCGGTCAGCGGCAAGATCGGCGAGACGACGTTGCAGCTCGACCGCGCCTACAAGGCGATCGCGCCGATGACCGACAGGCCGGTGAAGATCGGTTCGATCTCGGCGCAGATCCTGGCGCTGATGCTGACCGACGAGCACTATAAGAACCGACTCGATCTGCTGATGGATTTGTCGGCCGCGCTCAACAAGGAATATCACGCATTGGCCGATGCCGGCGCGCCTTTGGTGCAGATCGAGGAGCCGGCGATCCATCAGGTGATCGCCGACCCGAAGCAGAGCATCAAGCCGGAGCAATGGGTCGACGCTTTCAACATCGAGGTGAAAGGCCTGCGCCAGCGCTGCGAGGTGTGGTGCCACACCTGCTGGGGCAGCCCGGCAGCGCAGCGCGTCGCCAGCAAGGACCAGTCGTACAAGGCGGCGCTGCCTTACCTGAACCAGCTTGACGTGGATGTGATCACGGTCGAAGGCGCCTTCAACAAAGGCATGGACCTCGAACACGTCGGCAGCATGATCTCCAAGGAGAAGAAGATCGCGCTCGGCGTCATCAGCCACCGCACGCTGCAAGTGGAGCGCCCAGAGGAGGTGGCGGAGTTGATCCGCAAGGCGCTGAAATACATCGAACCGGAACGGCTGATCCTCACCAGCGACTGCGGCTTCGGACGCCAGTCGATGAGCCGGATGCATGCCTTCTACAAGATGGTGGCGCTGACGCGCGGCACCAATATCGTGCGCAAGCAGCTGGGCTTGCCGGAAGCCTATATCCCGGCTACCGATCCAAAGCTGTCGATGGTGCCGCTGACCGCGTGAGAGTGCATGACCGATAAGACGATGAACCTGCGCGGGCTGAAGTGTCCCCTGCCCGCGCTGCGCGTGCGCAAGATGCTGGGAAGCTTGAAAAGCGGCGACGTCATCATCGCCGAATGCACCGATCCGCTGGCTTCGCTCGACATTCCCAACCTGCTGCGTCAGACCGGCGACACGCTGGAGGACAAAGCGGAAGCCGATGGCGTGCTGACGTTCCGGATCAGGAAGAAGTGAGCCCACGGCCGCAAGCCTTGGCCCCTCACTCCAAGCCCGTGCTCTTCGCCGCCTTGCGGAACAGCGCCGCATCGTCCGGTGAGAACTGCATCGCCTTCAGGAAATCGTCGACGCCGTAGCGCGGGCGCGTCTTGCGAACGGTCATCAGATGGGTGCGCGCCTCCTCATGCCGGCCAGCCAGCGCCAGGCAGTACGTGGCAATGCCCAGGATATGCTCATGCGCATTCGGGCGGGCGGCCGCCTTGAGCGACCAGTCCGCCGCTTGATCGAACTGACCCAGGCGCACATGCGCCATGGCGCGCGCGCCGAGCATGGCGAACAGCAGCGGATCGAACGGACTGAGGTGGCGTGAGTGATCGGAGAATTTGATCGCCGCGCCCGGATCCCCAATCTGCGAATGCACGAAAGCAAGCGTGTAGTGTCCCAGCGCGAAGTTCGGGCTGAGGTCGATCGTCTTCTCCAATTCGGCGATGGACTGGTCATGGCTGCCGCGCAGCCACAGGGCGCGGCCCATGGCCCAATGCGCGGCCGGATCGCGCTCGTCCACCATCAGGCTTTGACCGGCGGCATCGTAGGCGCGGGCGGTCTGAGCCTCACGTTCGGCCCACCCCTGGAACGCATTCTGGAAATGCACGAAGGACAAGCCCGCATAGGCGCGCGAGAAGGTCGGATCGAGTTGCACGGCCTGCTCGAAGAAATGCTGCGCCTGATCATTGTCGGCCCGGTGGAAACGATACATGTGCCAGAGGCCACGGTGATAGGCCTCCCAGGCGTCGAGTGAATTCGGCGGCTTGAGAATGGCGCGGTTGCGCTCGATGGTCTCGATTTCGGCGGCCACGGACGACACGATCCTGTTGCCGATCTCGTCGAGCACAATGAGAGCATCGCCGCGCTTGTGGTCGAACACGTCGGTCCAGACGATGCGCGCTGTGCGCGTCTCCGTCAGTTCGACGGTGACGCTGAGACGATCGCCCTCGCTGCGCCATGCACCGCCGACGACGAAATCAACATTGAGCATGCGGCCGGCATCTTCCGGGCCGATGCCGCGCTCATGCAGCGCGAAGACGGTGCCCTGCGCGATGACGAACACGCTGCGCAGCTTGGCCAGCCGCGTGATCACGTCATCGGCGAGCGCACCGGCGGATCCACCGCCAACGCTTGGTGTCGAGGAACGGTCGGCGAAGGGCATTACGGCGATGGAGGCGCGGCGCGGCGGCGCCGGCATCAGGGTGCCGTTACCATTGCTGAGGAGCGGCGCGGGCTGCGCCACGATGTGAGCGCGCGGCGTGGCGTTTCCGCGCGCGACGGCGGCGCGCCATACATCGCGCAGCGGTGCGTGGTCGAGCCCCTCGCTCTCGAACAGCTTGGCCGTCGTCGCAAGGTGCTCTTCGCCCTCGCGCAGGCGGCTGCGGCGCGCCAGCGCGTCGAGCAGCATCTCGTGCACGCGCAAATCGAATGGCGCCAGCGTCAGCCATGTTTCGAGGTACGTGAAGACTTCCTTCTCGTCCGCCTGCGCGACCATGTGTTCGAGCAGCGCCGTGTGGCAGCCGCGGAAGCGGCGGCGCTGCGCGGTCATCCACGTATCGAAGGCGGCGCTGCGCACGTCGGTGCCTTCCAGAAAATCGCCGCCGAACAGACCGATCAGCCCGCGCAATTTTTCCGGGTCATGCGTCGCAATGCCGCGCTGCATCGCGCCGGCGACCGCGGCCGCGTCAACAAAGCAGTCTGTGAGGTCGAGCCGCACGGTGTCGCCGGCCGCATCGACGCGCCGCCGCTTCGGCTCATCGAGAATGCCGCGCACCTTACTGAGACACCAGCGCAGCTCGCCGCGCGGATCATTCGGCACATCCCATAACAACTCGCAGAGCTGCGTGCGCGGAACGGCGTTCGGCGCAAGCGCGAGATAAGCAATGAGGGCGCGGACTTTGCGCGAGGCCGGCAACGCGACGGTTGCGCCGTCGCGCGACACGGTCATGGCACCGAGCATGCGGATGTGCACGGACGCCGCACCACGGCACCGCGCGGATTCCACGGCACTTCCCACGCCAGCTACCACGGTCGCCCCCATGTGTGGCCGCTACCGTTGCGGTCGATGGTCCTGGCGCTTTCAGCGCCGGCGCCGATCGCAGACCTCGCAAACCGCGAGGTAATGACCCGCGCAACATTGCACAAATGGAGAACGCTCATGGTTACCTCTGCCGCGGCGGTGAGTCAAAATCGCTCGTCCGACGCAATCGACTTTCCGGCGCTCAAGTCAAAGCAACAGGCCGCGTGGTCGTCGGGCGATTATTCCGTCGTCGGGACGACATTACAGATCGTCGGCGAGACCTTGTGTGAAGCGCTTGACTTACGCTCGGGCCAGACGGTGCTCGACGTTGCCGCCGGTAATGGCAATGCAACCCTCGCCGCGGCACGCCGCTGGTGCGACGTGACGTCGACCGACTATGTGCCGAATCTCCTGGTGCGCGGGCGCAGACGCGCCGAGGCTGAAGGTCTGATGATCGCGTTCAAGCTCGCCGACGCGGAAGCACTGCCCTTTGCCGACAACACTTTCGATGTCGTGCTGTCGACCTTCGGAGTGATGTTCACGCCACGACAGGAGAAGGCCGCGGCCGAATTGCTGCGCGTCTGCAGGCCCGGCGGCAAAATCGGCCTCGCCAATTGGACGCCTGAGGGCTTCATCGGCCAGATGTTCAAGACCATCGGCAAATACCTGCCGCCGCCGGCCGGCGCCAAATCGCCGGCGCTATGGGGCACGCGCGGAAGGCTGCTCGAACTATTCGGCTCAGCCGCCGCAATGATCCGGGCGGAGCCGCGCCACTTTGTGTTCCGCTACCGCTCGCCGGAACACTTCATCGAATTGTTCAAGACCTACTACGGGCCGATGCTGAAGGCCTTCGCCGCGCTCGATCGCGAGCGGCAGCAGGAACTGCGCAACGATCTGCTCACCTTGATCCGCGGCATGAACAAGACCGACGACAGCACCATGGCGGTGCCGAGCGAATATCTCGAAATCGTCATTACCAAGCGGTGATGATGTGCTGCCGTCCTCGCCACGTGGGGACGGCAGCAATACTCAATCCAGATGAAAGCCCTTGCCGCGCACGAACGCGCCGAAATCGGCGCGCTGAGGTTTCGCATATTGCCGCGCCTTGTCCTCCGACCAGCCATAGAAGTCGGCTTGGCCGAAGCGGTCCGGCTCACGCTGACTGCGATAGGGGCGCGTTGATGCGCGGCGCCGGTCGTAGCGCTCGACGTCACCGGCGAGATCGGTTTCCGCGAAGCGTTCCTCATGCACCGTCGTACTCAGTGGCAATCGCGGCGACAGCGCACCGCCATCCGCCGGCCAGCCGACGCACAGGCCGGCGACAGGAACCACCTTGTCCGGCAATTCCAGCATGGCGCTGATCTTGGCAGCGTGATCGCGGATGACGCTGATCGGACAACAGCCGAGTCCGACGGCATCGGCCGCGCGCAAGAACGTCGCCAGCACAATCGCAGCGTCGACGCTCGCGTTAAAGAAGAGATCGAGATGGTCGTTCGGGAACGGCTTGCCGCGCATCTGCGCGATCTGCGGAAGACGGCGACCATTGGCGAGGAAGACCAGGAACACCGGTGCGGTCGGCAGCCACGGCATCTCCGGAAGAAGCGCGCCGATCGCGTCACGCGTCGCCTTGTTACGCACGATCAGAATATCGGCCTGCTGGAGGTCACTCTTCGACGGCGCGGACAAGGCGGAGGCGCAGAGCATGCGCAGCAGGCCGGGATCGACGTCGCGGGCGAGATAGCGGCGATGTACCCGACGCGCCGCCAGGCGAGCCAACTCGTCCAGTCCGGGAAGGGCGGGGTCGACGTCAATGCGCTCGCCGAAACGCTCGGATAATGCCGCTCTGATCGCCTCGGCGGGATTGAACATCGCACGGTTCCTTCGGTGGAGGATGAGCGGTCACGCTACGCAGCCGGTGGAAATGCGCTGGGGCGGGCCCAACGCCGGGATTTCGACCTCAGTTACCCAAAGCGCACATGCTCCTACTTGAAGTTGCATGCATTTTTCCTATGATGGCTGCACGCGGTGGTTTGGGCCTGCGGGCTAACACAACGGGCAAGGCGCGTGCATTCTTACATCGTTTCCGGGCTCTCCGTCCGCAGCGAGATCGTCCTGCCGGGGTTGGCGGCGGCCGATAGCGGCCCCGCGGCGGATGTGACCATCCGTCGTGCCCTCGTGCCGGTCGCACTCGAAGGCGCCGGCGTCGGCGGGCCGACGTGGCAGCTTGCCGGCAACCGTTTCCTGCTGCGAATTCCCGAGATCGCGCGCTTTCTTCTCCGCGATGGACGTGAGATCGCGTTCGAATCGGAGACCGAGAGCGAAGCGGATATCCCGGTTTTCCTCCTCGGCTCCGTGTTTGGAATTCTCCTGCATCAGCGCAAGCAGATCGTGCTGCATGCGAGCGCCGTGCGGGTGAACGGAAAGGCCGTGCTGTTCTGCGGCGGTTCGGGCGCCGGCAAATCGACCCTGGCGGCGGCACTGGTTCAGCGCGGTTATCCCCTGGTGACGGATGATGTCTGCGCGATTTCGGTGAACGGTGCGGCGCCTCTCATGGTGCACCCCGACGGGTGCAACCTGAAACTCTGGGCGAACAGCATCGACAAGCTCGCACTCGCGGAGCAGCGCGGCGAGCGCGTGCGCAATCGATTGGAGAAGTTTTACGTCAGACCGGCCGAGGCCTCCCGCACGCCGCTGCCGCTCGGCGCGGTCTATGTGTTGCGCGAAGCGCGCCCGCCCCACTCACCGGGCATTGAGCGCCCGAACGTGGTCGATGCTGCGTTAGTGCTGCGGCGGAACGCCTACAGGCCGCTCCTCGTGCGGCGCATGGAGCAGAAGACAACCTATTTCCGCGCGGCCACGACGATCGCCAACATGGCCGGCATCTTTCACCTCAACCGAGCGTTGGATTTCGCGGTCATGCCTGACGTGCTCGGCTGGCTGGAGCGGCACTGGCGCGACACCGGCCTCATGGAGGCGAGAGCGTGACGCGCACCATCTGGCTCGCGTCCTACCCCAAGTCGGGAAACACTTGGCTCCGGATGCTGGTGGCGAACTTGTCGGCCCCGGACGACAAGCCGGCCGACATCAATGATCCGTTTGAGCGCATCGGTATCGCCAGCGAGCGCTCCCCTTTCGATTATCTGCTGCTGATCGATTCCGGTCTGCTGACGCATGACGAAATCGACCGCCTGCGGCCACGCATGTATGAGACACTTGCGCGTGACGCGGCCGATGACGAAGACGGCGGTGCTGAAGGAGCGCCGCAGGCCCGTCTCGTCAAGGTACACGACGCCTATACGCTGACGCCGAATGGCGAGCCACTGCTTGCCGGAGAGCGCGGCGCCGATGGCGCCATTCTGATCGTCCGCGACCCACGCGATGTCGCGCCATCCCTTGCCAATCACAGTCAGATCAGCATCGACGATGCGATTTCACGCATGAACGACCAAGGCGCGGCCTTTGATGCGCACACGCACTGCCAGCGCCAGCAGTTCCGGCAGAAACTGCTCGATTGGAGCGCGCACGCGGCAAGCTGGCTCACGCAAACAGACATTCCGGTGCATCTCGTTCGCTATGAAGACATGCAAGTCGACGCGGGCGGCGTGCTGCGCGCCGCGCTGGCCTTTGCCGGCCGGAATGCCACCGATGCCGCGATCGCACGCGCGGTGGACTTCGCTGATTTCAAGAAGTTGCGCGCGCAGGAACAGGTGCGTGGTTTTCGCGAAGTGCCGCGTCCGCATGCGGGCGGCACCTTCTTCCGTCGCGGCAAGGCCGGGAGCTGGCGCGAGGAGCTTAATGCGGCGCAAGTCGTGCGTATCGAGCTCGCGCATGCCCCGATGATGCGGCGCCTGGGCTACGCCTTGTCCTCGCCTGCCGATCTCGCACACACCGGATGAGGACGACGACCATGCTGGTCTGCAAGAAAGGCGATTGGCTGTCCGCGAAGGTCGGCGACGAACTGGTCATGATGAGTCCGGAAAGCGGCTATTATGTCGGCCTGAGCGAGGTCGGCGCGCGCATTTGGGAGCTGATCGACACGCCGCAGGATCTTGATTCCGTCTGCCGGCAACTGCTCGATGAATACGACATCGCGGCCGACATCTGCCGCACCGAAGTCGAAGCCTTCCTGAACGAGTTGGTGAAGCATGACGCGGTTGCGCTTGATCCGCCGCCTGCTGCGTAGATATGCGCAGATCGACAGCCGGCGCCGGGCGCTATTGGCGGAGGCAGCACTGTGCCTGCTCGCAGCACGGGCTGCCCTGATTCTCGTGCCTTTTCCTCAGTTGGCGCGGCATCTCGGCACGTTCGTGCCACCCAACGACGCAAAGGCGTTGCGGGCTCGCATGAGAGGCGCGGCCGAACACGTGCGGGTCATCGAGAACGTCGGCTGGGCGGTGACGTGCATGGCGCGCTATGTGCCGTTCAAGGCGGTGTGCCTTCCGCAAGCAATGGCAGCGCGCATTATGCTCACGCGACGTGGTGTTCGCAGCGTGATGCATTTCGGCGCAGCCAGCGATCGGAAACACCCTTTGGCCGCCCACGCCTGGCTCGATGCGGAAGGCGTAAAGGTGACCGGCTATCCTTTGGTAGCGGGGTTCACTGAGATCGCGTCCTTCGTTGAAGACCCGGATCGCGCTTGGGCGCGCCGGAGAAGCCCCTGAGCGCGATCTTCGGCATCCTACGATTTGACGGCGCGCCGGCCCTTGCGCGCGATCTGGAGCGCATGAGCGCTGCGCTGGTCCACCGCGGACCGGACGGGCACGACGTCATCGTCGACGGCTCGGTGGGGCTCGGCCACAGCCTGATGCGGGTGAACAAGGAAGACCAGTTCGAGGCGCAGCCGCTGCGCGACCGCGACGCCGATGTGACGCTGGTCGCGGACGCCCGCATCGACAATCGCGAGGACCTTGCGGACGCCTTCGGCATTGCGACACCCGAGCTTCGCGACCTGCCCGACAGCGCGCTGATCATGTGTGCCTATAAGAAATGGGGCGAGGATTGCGCCGAACACCTGATCGGCGATTTCGCTTTCGCGATATGGGATGGGCGGCTGAAGAAGCTCGTGCTTTCCCGCGACCACATGGGCCAGCGCTACGTGCACTACCACCTGGCGAGCAATTTCTTCGTCTTTGCGACCGAGACCGAAGCGTTGTGGGCGGCCGGCGTGCCCCGGAGACTGTCGGAGACGGCGATCGGCCGGCATCTTCTACTGTCACCGGCGCCCGCGAACAGTGGGACACTCTTCGAAGGCATTCGCGCCGTGCTTGGCGGCTCCATACTCACTGTCCAAGCCAATGGTATGACGTCGGATCGCCGCTATTGGAAGCCGCACGCCGACCCGGCTTTTCTCAACCGCGCCGAGAACGACTATGTCGAACGCTACCGGTCCGTCCTCACAGAAGCCGTTGAATGCCGCATCCGCCGGCTGATCGCCCCGCCGGCACTGTGCTTCAGCGCCGGCTATGACACGGCCGCGATCGCCGGCCTGTCGCGGCGCGTGTTGGAGGAACAGGGCCGCAAGCTGATCGCGTTTTCCTCCGTCATGCCGGAAGGCTATGACGGACCTTTGCCGCATGCGCGACGTTGGGTTGAACTCTGCCGGCGCGATATGCCGCACCTTGACGTGCGCTATCACGTCCGCGGCGACGAGTCGGACCTCGATGGGATCGAGGAACTATTCCGGAAAACCGGCGCGATTCCGGACCACGTTTACACAGTGCCGGATGTGCTTTTTCAGCGGGCCGCCGCGGCCGGTCCACGCTTGGTCATGGATGGCCTCGGCGGGGACGTTACGATCAACCCGCGCGGCGGGCACGCGCTGCGCCACCTGCTTCGCAGGCGCCAATTCTGGCGCTTTCTCATCGAGGCACGCGCTCAACGGCGCCTGTATAAGCGCTCCCTGCGGCAAATCCTGTTCGGCGATGTCATGCCGGAAG
>Ga0310811_10014526_pt1 | contig 10272 bp, 6 predicted proteins | sample YCmetagenome_FD_207642 | JGI IMG/M metagenome (GOLD analysis project Ga0310811, IMG submission 207642) | Soil microbial communities from experimental microcosm in Duke University, North Carolina, United States - YC | ecosystem: Engineered > Artificial ecosystem > Soil microcosm > Unclassified ... | reverse complement strand
AGGTGGAAAGCGAAGAGGCGCTGGGCAAGGCCACCACCGAACTGTTCCAGCACAGTGCGCTGCTGCTGGCGCAGGAGTTCGTCTACACCGAATTCGACTGGCGCATCGGCGTGCTCAACAACGAGGCACTTTACGCCTGCAAGTACTACATGTCGCGCGGCCACTGGCAGATCTACAACCATGGCGCGAAAGGTACGGCCAAGTCCGGCGGCTTCGAGACCATTCCCGTCAATGAAGCGCCACCCGAGGTGGTGAAGCTCGCGCTCAAGGCCACGCAGGCCGTGGGCGACGGCCTTTACGGCGTGGACCTCAAGCAGGTCGCCGACAAGCCGGTGGTGATCGAGGTGAACGACAACCCGTCGATCGACGCCGGCGTGGAAGATGCCTATCTGGGCGAAGAACTCTATGGCCGCATCATGCAGGAATTCCTGCGGCGCATGGAGCGCAAGCGGCTGGGGATCGTCGACTAGCGACGAGACTCCGTCACTGTAGGAGCGCACCCAGTGCGCGACCGCCGCGCCGCGCCGGTGCCTCTTCATTCGGTCGTCGCGCCATCGCCCGGGAGGTTCTTCGCGCACTGGGTGCGCTCCTGCAGAAAGCGAGGGGCGCGTTCCCCGCGGGAGAGTGTGAGTCATTCTTGGAGTGCCGGGGTGCCGTCCCTGCGAAGGTGCCGCCAACCGTCTAACGCACGATGTCCCCCATCGCCGCACGGTTGCCTCCCCTGTAGGAGCGCACCCAGTGCGCGACCGCGGTGTCGCGCTGCTTCCTCTTCATTGGGTTGTGGCGTCATCGCTCTGTAGGCTTTTCGCGCACGGGGTGCGCTCCTACAACGAGCGGTGAGCGCGTTCCTGCGAGAACATGGTGAGTGGGGGTTATTCCGGCAGCCCGTCCCTGGACTGCCGTCATGCGGCGCAATCCATTGCGCCGTTCCTGCGAAGGTGCCCGCCATCCCGGCCATCGCAAGACATCCCACGTCGCGGCATTCCGCGCCGCGGCATCCACTGCCAAGTGAATTCAGTTCCAGATCAACGATGCGTTGCGGCGGCGGCGCAAACGCAGCGCGCGCAGCAGCTGCTGCGGCAAGGCCGGTTCGAGCGTCAGCAACAGCACCAGTGGTGCGCCCAGCAGCCAGAACGCCGGCGTCCAGCCCAGCGCCTCCGTGCGGACGGGCACCAGGGTCGTGACCAGCAACACGGCGCCGGCCAGCAGCCATAGCAGGGCCGCGCCGAGCAGGCGTTCATGACGGGTGGCGGAGGCGTTCGGGCGCATGGGCTTGGGTCCGTGGTGTCGATGGATCAAGCCTGCCCGGTGCCCATCTCAAAACCTGCGATGGCAACCGCGACGCTGCTCCGCAGGCACCCAGATGGGCCGGTATCGCTAAAATGGGCGACCGGCTCCGCCATCGGGCGGTCGTCGAAGCCACCAGGAGTTCGCATGAGTGCAGGACAGTTCGCGGTGTTTGGCCATCCCATCAGCCATTCGCTGTCGCCGCAGATCCACCAGGCCTTCGCGCGCCAGTTCGGCCTGGAGCTGGAATACCGCACCGTCGATGCCGCGCCTGCGGATTTTGAGTCCGCCGTTCGCCGGTTTTTTGCCGCAGGCGGTCGCGGTGCCAACGTGACCCTGCCGCACAAGGCGGCAGCCTATGCGCTGGCGGATGAAGGCACCGAAGCCGCACGCCGCGCCGGCAGCGCCAATGTGCTGACCTCGCTTCCCGGTGGCCGTCTCGCCGCGCACAACACCGATGGCGACGGCATGGTGCGCGATATCGCCGAGCGCCATCAGGTCGACCTGCGTGGACACACGGCTCTGCTGCTCGGCGCGGGCGGCGCGGCGCACGGTGTTGCGTGGGCCCTGCTCGACGCCGGCGTGGAAACGCTCACCATCGTCAACCGCACGCCGGAAACAGCCGACGCGCTGGCCGATGCCATCGGCGATCCGAGCCGCGCGCATACGCGCTATTGGGAAGACTTGGCCGATCTGGGCGCGTTCGATCTGATCGTCAACGCCACGTCGGCGGGCGTGCTCGGCCGGTCGCTCGAGCTGCCCTTTGCCATCGTCGGCAATCGCGCCCTTTGCTATGACCTTTCCTACGGCAAGGCTGCCACCGATTTCCTCGCCTGGGCGCGCACGGCAGGCGCGCGCTACGCGTTCGATGGCCTCGGCATGCTGGTGGAAACCGCCGCCGACGCCTTCGAGTTGTGGCACGGCAAGCGACCGGATACCGATCCGGTATACGGCGAACTGCGCCAGCGCTACGGCTGACCGAAACCGCCGAAAATCATATCGGGACGCCACGCGGCGCTACAGATGCAGCGTGGCCGACAGCAGCATGGGCTGGTCGGTGTGCCCGTTCGGCGAGCGGAACTCGTAGATCCATCGATACTGGAATTCGATGCCGCTGCCCAACCAGCGGCTGCTCCAGCTGATCTGCGGGCCAACACCCATCGCGAGGCCGGTATTCACGTCCGAGCCCGGCGGCTTTCCCGCCGCCGGGTTGAAATCCATGTAAGGCTGCTCGATCAGGGCCGCCACGCCGCCGTAGCCCCATCCGCTGGCTTGGCGGCGCATCACCAGCGCCTCGATCCGGCCGACGGCGACATTCTGGTAACCCGCCACCGCCCGTCGCGAAAAACTGCCCAAGGCAACCACGGTCGACGCGTCGGCTTCGGACGAGGGCACCACCTTGGTGTAGGCGACCTTGGGTGTCAGCGTCCAGATGTTCGCGCTGGCTGCGATGAGGCGCGCCGTGCGCGACGGGCGATTGTTCATGCTCATCTGCATGGACACCGCGATACGATCCGTCGCGCTGATGCGATAGCTAGCCGCGAAAGGCGTGACGTCGACGACCGTCGGATCGTCGGCGTCCGACCGTCGCGGGCTATCCCATGCGGCTGGCGCCGCCATGCCTGCTGTCGATGGCGCGGCATCCGGCACGGCCATGGCCGAGGCAAAGGTCCAGCGTCCGAACGTCCTGGACGACACCTGCAGGTAGCCAGTGTTCGGGAACATGCGTGCATCGGCAACGCCCATGGCGACCAGGGTTGCCTGGGCCGATACGCTCCTTGATGACAGGGACGCCGGGGCATAGGTCACGAGCCTGGCGCCGACCATCACGCCATGCTGAGACACGACATTCGCATAAGGCAACACCGATCCGGCCGTGCCGGTTCCGTCGGCATCCTGATTGGCGGCCAACACAGGCATCGTCATGGCCAGGGCCAGCAACGACGCTGCGGCCGCCCCAAGTACGTTCGATGACATGGTGTTGCCCCCGGGAGGAGCGATCGTCAACCAACGTATTCGCGGTGACCACAGGGCGACCTTCGGACGCCGGCGGCCACGACGAACCCGGCAGACCCGTCAAAGGGTTTGCCTCACTTGCGGGCGAAACAGTCAGAGCCTTTTTATTTAGGCACCGAGCCCGTCAATCCCACGTGCATGGCGCGTGCCAGCGCGTTGAACGGTCTTCGATGGCTGATGGTGTGTCCGTCAAGGCGGGCCAAAGGTTGCGATGCAACGCGCTGACGCGCTCTTCACGCAGCCACGCCATCACGTGAAGGACGCGGCAGCGGAAAGACGTTTGGGCGTCTGATCGCAGGCAAGAAAAAGCCCCGGTTCGTGGGCGAACCGGGGCCAGGGGCGACCTCCGGAACTCAGTGTGCGGTGTAGCTGGCGAGCACCTGCACGTTGGCGAAATCCTTCACGCCAACCACCAGCACGTACCAGGAGCCGGCGGCCACGGTCGTCTGCACGATCGACTCGCTGTTGCCCGGCTTCACCGACTTGAAGTCCGCATTGCCGCCGTCGCTGGAGGGCGGGTTGGCGCGCTTGGCGAACAAGGACACGTCGCCCGTGCCGCCCATCGTGCGAATGGTGAGGTTGGTGGCGCCGCCCGGCACGTCGATGCGATAGAGGATCGCGTCACCGGCCTTGCCGCTGGCGGTGACGGCAACACCCGACGTCAACGCAATGGAAGGCGCCACCGAGTTGTAGTTCACCGCAGCGGCAATGGCCGAGTTGGCGTCGACGATACCCGCGCCGATCGGATGATCCGGCGTGTTCGGGAAATTGCGTGCGGAGTTCATCAGGGCCAGGCGGATCTGGTCCGGCGTGAGCGTGGCGTGGCCGGCCTCGTTCACCGCCTCGATCATCAGCGCGACGATGCCGCTCACGTGAGGCGTCGCCTGCGACGTGCCGGCCATGCCGCCAATCACCGCGGTGCCCTGGCCCTCGGTGGTCGCGCTCGAGTTGACCGTGGACCACACGAAGCCCGCGTCCACCTGCGTACCCGTGTTGGCGTCGTTGGCATAGATGCCGCCGCCCGGCGCGGCAACCGTGACCGTGCTGCCGTAGTTGGAATAGAACGCGCGCTTGCCGGTGATGCCGACCGACGCCACCGTGACCACGCCCGGGCAGCTGGCCGGCGTGTGGTTGGCGGCGTCCTGGCTGTCGTTGCCCGCCGCCACGACCACCGTGGCGCCACGGGAGATGGCGCCGGCGATCGCCGTGCCGCTGACGTCGCTTGCGGCGCAGGTGCCGTCACCGCCCAGGCTCATGCTGATGACCTGCGCGGGGTTTGGATTGTCGGGAATGCCGTCCACGTGTCCGCCGGAGGCCCAGGTGATCGAGTCGGCGATATCGGAGGTGTAGCCGCCGCAGTGGCCCAGCGCGCGGATCGGGATGACCTTGGCGTTGGTGGCGATGCCGTCCACACCCGTGCCGTTGTTGTTCACCGCGGCGACGTTGCCGAACACGTGGCTGCCATGCCAGCTGCTGGCCTCGCCCGCGCTGGCGTTGCCGTCCAGACACTGGGTGATGTACGGCTCGGCGTTGGTCCAGTCGCCGAGATCCCAGCCGCCGGGCACGCGTCCGTCGATGGCGCGGCCCGAGACGAGCGCGTCATTGATCATGTCGTAGCCGGCGCCGGCATAGCCCTCGTTGAGGTCGCCGTGGTGGACGACGCCGGTATCGATGATCGCCACCGTCACGCCGCTGCCGTCATAGTTGGGCCATGCCGCCGATGCACCACTGCCGCCCCAGTTGGCGTAGGACGCGGTATCGCGACCGACCTTCTCGGCGGTGCCGTTGCCCGGACGCATATGCCACTGCAGCGGGAAGTAGGTGTCATTCGGTGCGCTGCCGCCCGGGCTGGCGCTGGCGGGCGCGACATAATCCTTGACCGCATGCAGCAGCACGTCCGGCTCGACGCCGGCCACGGCAGGGTCGGCGGCAATCTGCTGCATCAGCGCGAGTGCCTCGTTGCGATTGAGCTTGCGGCTGGTGCGCACGAGGTCCGAACCGATCGCGAGCTTGCGCTTCCAGGTGATGCCCAGCGCGGCGCCAGTGGTCGCGTTGGCCGCCGCATGCAGCTGGGCGCGCGATGCCGCTGCCGTGACGTTCTGCGTAGCGGCCGTTGCGCTGCTGCGCTCGGTGGTGCCCTTGCGGTAAGTGATGATGAAGCGATCGAAGTGCGTGGTCTTCTGCATCGTCCGCGTGTTGATCTTGGCGGCGACATCTGCGGAAACCGTGGTGTCGGCGGCCTGCGCCGACGCAAAACCGATGGCCGCGGTCAGCGCGGTCAGGCAAAGAAAATTGCGTTTCATGTATATCCCCGAGTTGTTGTTCGCATGAAGCGAGGAGTGCCCGCAGGGAGCACTCCTGCCTGCCTTACCAGCTGAAGCCGCCACCCACGCCGAACGAACTCTCCGAGCCCGCCATCGACGCACCCACCGAAACGCTGGCGCGGTTGTTGTTGAACGCACGCTGGTAGCCCACCGACAGCGCCTGCTGGCCGCTGTACGAACCGGCACCCACGCCGACCCGGTTTTCGCCCGAGAGACCGGACGTATTGGCGGTCATCTGCGCCATCGCGGCACCCATCGCACCGACGCGGTCCACGCGACGGTTGACCTTGTTGAACTGGTCGCTGACCTGGTTCTTGAAGTTGCCCAGATCGGAGTTGGCGATGGCCTGGTCGGTGTACGCCTTGGCGGCATCGAGCGTTTTCTGGTCGCCGGCGTCGGCATAGGTCTTCGCCGTCGCCAGCGCATCGTTTACCTGCCCCACGTTCGCCGCATCGGTGATTGCCGCGCCGGCAGCGACGTTGGTCACCCTGCGTTGGGTCGTGGCGTTGCCCACCGACACCGTATCCGCTTCATTGGCCACGGAGCCTGCGCCCAGCGCCACGGCATTGTTGGCATTCGCGGTCACCTGCGAGCCCTGGCCGATGGCGGTGCCGGAGGCGGCGGCCACGCTGGTGTCCGCGCCCACGGCAACGGCATTCGTCGCCGCGGCCGAAATGGTGGCGTTGTTGCCCAGCGCAGTGCTGCCATCCGCACCGATGGTGGCGCCCTTGCCGATCGCGGTGTCGCGGCCGTCCGTCGCCACGCTGCCACTGCCGATGGCCATGCCATTGCCGCTGCCCGTGGGGATAGTGCTGGTCAGGCTGGTGAGCTGCTGGCTGATCGAGGTGAAGCTCGAATCCAGCGCACTCAGAGCACTGCCGATGCTGGAATAGGTGTTGCCTTGAATCAGGTAGGACGGACCATGGAAGCCGCCGGCAGTCATCGACGCGCCGCCACCCAGGGCCGATGCGAGCGCTTCACCCATGAGCTGCGCGTTGTTGGCCGAGCTTGCAATGCTTGCGCCGATGCCGGCGATGGCCTGATCCATCTGCAGCTTGTTCACGGCGTCGGTATCGGAGGAACCGGTGGCGACATGGGTGATCTGGCGCTCTGCGCCGTCGCTACCCACCGAGATCGAGTTGTCGCGATCGGTGACCGAACCCGCGCCGAGAGCTACCGAGTTCGCGTGATCTGCGGCCGCATTGGCACCGATGGCCACGGTGTTGCTCATCGTGGCCTGTGCATAAGTGCCGATGGCCACGGCGCTGTCAGCCGCCGCATAACTGGCAAAGCCCACAGCGGTGCTGAAGTCGCTAGCTGCCACCGCACCGTTGCCCACGGCCGAGCTACCCACTCCCGCCGCATAGCTGCCTGAGCCCACGGCGGTCGAATAGTCGGCATCGGCATCCGCACCAAAACCGCTCGACACCGACTGCTCACCTGCGGCGATGGCGTTGATGCCTACGGCCAGCGACTGGTTGCGGCTCGCCGAAGCGGCGGCGCCGATGGCGATGGCGTCGCTCACGTTCTGCGAGGCATCGGTGACATCGGCGTTGGGGTTGCCCGCGATGGCGCCGTTGCCGATCGCCATGTTGCGCGTGCCCATGCCGCCGCCAGCCCATGCGTTGGTGCCCACCGACATGTCGTTGGTGTACGCGGCGATCGCGTGGTGGCCGAGCGCGACGCTGTCCTGGCCATAGCCGACGGCGCTGTTGCCCACGGCCGTGGCGTTGTCGTACTGCGTTTGGCTATTGCGGCCAATGGCGACGGTGCCGTCGCCCGCGGCACGGGACTTGTAGCCAAGCGCGACGGAGCCGCCCAGCGTGTCCGTGCCGTCAGTCACCTGGCTGCCGCCGGCATACGACAGCGCACCCATCGCCGTGCTGAAGTCGCCAAAGGCGATGGAACCGCCGCCGAACGCACTGGCGGCGCGGCCGTAGGCCCAGGTCTTCTCACCACCCGGCGAAGAGCCGCGCGGGATCACGCCGTCGTTGTTGGCGTCATACCAGCCACCCACCGCGGTGGCGCCCGAACCGATCGCGTAGCTGCCGGTGCCTACCGCCACCGAGCCCGAGCCGTAGCCGATCGCCTGGCGACCGATAGCGACGGCATTGAGGCTGTTCTGCGCCAGGCCGGCACCGTAGCCGATGGCGACGCCGTATTGCGCGTTGGAGTAGGCGATGGCGTTGGCGCCAATCACGACGCTGTAGACCGATCCGCTCAACACGCCGGCTTTGTTGATGCCGTCAGTGGCCTCGGCGCCCGTGCCGATGACGATGGCGCCGGTGGAGAGACTGTCGGCATAGCCGCCGGTGCCCAGCACCACCGCATTGCCGCCCTTGGCCTGGCCACCGGTGCCCAGCACCATGGAGCCGTTGCCGGACGCCGTGCTGCCATCGCCGAGGACGATGGCATTGGTGCCCGAGGCCGTGCTGCTGGCGCCGACGACGAGCGACGACGTGCCCGAAGCATTGGCCTGGTAACCCATGGCGAGGCTGTAGTCGGTTGCCGCGTTCGCGCCCGAGCCCACCGCCACGGCGTAGCTGCCGGCCGTATTGGCGCCTGAACCCATGGCGACGTCGTCATAGCCGCCAAGGGTGGCGTTGACGGGACCGCTGGCGCTCGAGCCCGAGATCAGCACGTAGGGCGTGGTATCGGGAACCGCAGTATTGGGGCCGGTGGTGACGCTGTCGGTACCGACAAGATTGCCCTGTGTCGCCGCGAGCGATGCGCAGGTCAGCGAATCGCTCGTCGCGCCCAGGCCGCTGCCTGGCCAGTTCAGCCCGGTGCAGGCCTGGGCCAGCGGACTGAGCGCCACGCCGGCAAGCAGTACTGCGGAAGCGGCAACGCGTGATCCCGCGCTGCGGCCCTTGCCCATCCGGCTTGCCAGCTCGGACGCCACCACCACGGCGCCACGCGCGTGGCTCCAGACTTTGCTGTAGATCGTGTTCACCAGTTATCTCCCCAGGGCCGCCTGTCGGCGCTCGTACCGCGTGGATGCAATGCAGGTCCCCCCATGCATCGCAGCCCCGCGCCGGTCACGCGGCAATCAATGAAAGAAAGCGCGAGGCGCCTCCCGCTATGAAGCCGGGCGAGATTCCGCGAGCATCCCGGGCAAGTCACGCACCGATCCGCACCACGCACACAGGTCTTCCGATGCTCACGAACATCACGATTGCTCACGACGCAAAAGCACGGAAAAATGGGCTGGCAAGCTGTCGTAACCGAGGCCAGAGCCAGTGACCATTCCGGGACTACGTGCGGTGCGGGAATGGCTCGCCAAGGCACCGGTCAGCGATCCCGTCGATCGCCTCAATGCGCCTTTCATGCAGGTGCTGCTCATTGCCGTGGGCCTGGTCATCGTGCTGGTGCGTCTGTACGCGGCCGGGGTGGAACCGCAGCTCGCGCTGCTCGCCATGCAGGATGTGCGGCAGGCGATCGACCTGGGCACGGACGTGGTGATCGCGGTTTCCGCGTGGATCGGTGTGGTGCTGATCCGGCGCGGACGTTTCCGCCTGGGCATTCGCCAGTTCCTTGCCGTTGTGCTGCTGTCCGCCGCTGCCGCCTACGCGGCTACCGGCTACAGCCATTCACCGCCGGATCCCACACCCGTGTTGTTGATGGCCGTGGGCGGCATCGTGTTGGGCCGGCGGACGCTGTGGAGCATCTATGCAAGCCTGATGGGCGTGTTCGCGCTCGGGCAACTTGCGGACAACCTGTGGCTGGGCGAGCGGCGTCCTCTTGACTGGGGCGCTTACCACACGCTGCCGATGCTCATACTCGCCTACCTGCTGGTGGCGCTGATCCTGGACCAGACCATCGCGGCGCTGCGCAACACGCTGGCGCAATCCATCCAGCGCGGCGAAGCGCTCGCGCTGGGCGTGGTGTTGGGTTACGCCACGCAGCGCGAGCAACTGGCCGACCTGGGCACGCCCGCCTTGATCAACGCGCTGGAGGGCGTCGAACTGGCCGCACTGCGTGGGTTGGCCATCAGCCGCAAGTTGCTCAACTTCAGCCGGCAGGATGTCGACGGCACGCAGGTATTCGATGCGTCGCGCGCGTTGGCGGAGCTGGAGCCCATGTTGCGCCAGCTGCTGGGGCGCTACATCCAGCTCGAATGCCAGGCCTGCGCGCAGCCGTTGCCAGTGCTGCTGGATCGAGGACAGTTCGAGTTGATGGTGCTCAACATCGCCGCCAATTCGCGCGACGCCATGCCCGATGGGGGGCGCTTCTCGCTCATGCTGGAGGCGGTCACGTCGCCGGCATGCATGGAGCTCACGCTGGCCGATACTGGCACCGGCATGAATGCGGAGGTGCAGGCCAAGGTGTTCGAGCCGTTCTACACCACCAAGCCGTTCGGGCGTGGTACCGGGCTTGGCCTGTCCGTGGTCGCCAGCCTCGTGCATGCGGCGGGTGGCTCGATCGAAGTCGTCAGTCAGCCGGATCGGGGCACACGTTTCCGTATCCGCCTGCCATTGCATCCGGATGAGGCATCGGCGTCACCCGTCACGCATGCCGATCTTCAGGCGTCGCCGGCGAACAGATAACCCTGGCCGCGCGAGGTCAGCAACGGCAGCGGCTGGCCCGCCGATTCCTGCGCCTTGCGGCGCAAGCGATGGACCATCATTTCCAGGCGATGCGGATC
>Ga0310811_10014525_pt1 | contig 10273 bp, 11 predicted proteins | sample YCmetagenome_FD_207642 | JGI IMG/M metagenome (GOLD analysis project Ga0310811, IMG submission 207642) | Soil microbial communities from experimental microcosm in Duke University, North Carolina, United States - YC | ecosystem: Engineered > Artificial ecosystem > Soil microcosm > Unclassified ... | reverse complement strand
TCGACCACCGCCACCTTCATTTTCAGCTGTGCCGCGCGGATCGCCGCAACATAACCGCCTGGGCCACCGCCGACCACGATCAGGTCAAATTTCTGCTCCTCAGCCATGTCTCTGCTCCTCAGAATTTTGTGTCAGGTGCGCAAGGCCCTCCAGGGCCGCACCGGTCAAACGATATTTTTGCCATTCGGATTGCCAGGCCGCGCCCAGGCTTTGGTAGAACGCAATCGCCGGCTCGTTCCAGTCGAGCACCGACCATTCCATGCGGCCATAACCGCGCGAGGTGGCGAGTTTCCCCAGATGTGAGAAGATCGCCCTACCGACACCGCGCCGGCGGTAGCGCGGCAGGACGAACACATCCTCCACATACAGGCCAGGACGTCCCGTCCAGGTGCTGAATGTCTGGTACCAAAGGGCGAAAGCGGCGGGGACGCCGTCGCACTCGACGATCAGTGCCTCTGCCGCGGGCGCTACGCCGAACAGCGCTTCATGCAGCCGTTCGGCAGTCGCTTCCACAGCGTCCGGTTCGCGCTCGAAAGCCGCCAGGAGACGGATGAGACCGAGAATGGTCGGCACATCGTCCGGCCTGGCAGCCCGCAGCCTCACAGCATCAGGCTCAGCGGCTCTTCGATGATGGATTTCAGCGTGGCGAGGAATTCTGCGCCCAGCGCGCCATCGACGACGCGATGATCACACGAGAGCGTCACGGTCATCACCGTTGCGACGACGATGTTATCGCCCTTCACCACCGCCCGCTTTTCGCCCGCGCCCACGGCCAGGATGGCCGATTGCGGCGGATTGATGATGGCGGCGAACTCGGACACGCCGAACATGCCAAGGTTGGAGATCGAGAAGCCGCCACCCTGGAATTCCTCGGGTTTGAGCTTGCCGGCCTTGGCCCGCGCGCCCAGGTCCTTCATGCTGTTGCTGATCGCGGCCAAGCCTTGCGCGTCGGCCTTGCGGATGATCGGCGTGATCAGCCCGTCCGGAATGGCGACGGCGACGGAAATATCGACATCGTCATACTGGATGATGGCTTCCTCCGTGTAGGTGGAATTGACCATCGGGTGGCGGCGCAGTGCCACAGCGCAGGCCTTGATCACCATGTCGTTGACCGAGAGCTTGAAAGCGCCCGCACCTTCCTTCGGCGACTTCGCATTGAGTTCGGCGCGCAGTTTCAGCAGCGCGTCGAGCTCGATGTTCGTGCTCACATAGAAATGCGGCACGGTCTGCTTGGATTCGAGCAGGCGCTTGGCGATGACCTTGCGCATGGTCGAGTTCGGGATCTTCTTGTGCGGGGCGGTGATGACCGGCGCCGGCGCGGCGGCGGGCTTGGGCGCCTCGGCCGGCGCTGCGGGGGCAGCCGCCGCGGCCGGCGCGGCGCCGGCCTTATCCAGATCGGCCTTTACGATCCGGCCATTCGGGCCGGAGCCCTTGATGGTCGAAAGATCGATGCCGGCCTGCTTGGCCATGCGCTTGGCCAAAGGCGAGACGAAAATGCGCTCGCCCCTGTCTTCCCTGTTCGCCTTTTCCCTGTTCGCCGGCTGCGGCGCCGGGGCGGCTTTCTCAGCCGGCTTCGCCGGTTCAGCTTCCTTCGCCGCCGCCGGCTTCGGAGCTTCCTTCGCGTCGATGGCGCCGCCTTTGGTCTCGGTCAGAATGCCGATCACCGCGTTAACCGCCACGCCTTCGGTCTCGTCGGGCACCACGATCTTGGCCAAGAACCCTTCATCGACGGCTTCGACTTCCATCGTCGCCTTGTCGGTTTCGATTTCGGCCAGCACGTCGCCGGATTTGACCTCGTCGCCCTCTTTCTTCAGCCAGCGGGCGAGCTTGCCCTCGGTCATGGTCGGCGAGAGGGCCGGCATCAGGATGTTGGTGGACATGCTAGGCCTCCCTCAGAAGAGTTTCTTGACCGCGTCCACAACCCAGCCGGGCTGCGGCAGCGCCAGTTTTTCCAGATTGGCCGCATAGGGCATCGGCACGTCGAGCCCGGCGACGCGGACCGGCGGGGCGTCGAGCCAGTCGAAGCAATGCTCCACCACCGTCATGGCGATTTCCGAACCGATGCCGGCGAACGGCCAGCCTTCCTCGACGCTCACCACGCGGCTGGTCTTCCTCACACTGGCGGCGATGGTCTCGACATCAAGCGGGCGGATGGTGCGCAGATTGATCACCTCGGCGGAGATCCCCTGCTCGGCCAGCGCGTCCGCCGCCTTCAGCGCCACATCGACCATGATCGAGAAGGCGATGATCGTCACATCGGTGCCGGTGCGTTCGATCTTCGCCTTGCCCAGCGGCAGGACGAAATCATCGGATGTCGGGCATTCGAAACTGTGGCCGTAGAGGATCTCGTTCTCCAGGAACACCACCGGGTTCGGATCGCGGATCGCGGCGCGCAGCAGGCCCTTGGCATCGGCGGCCGACCAGGGCGCGACGACCTTCAGGCCGGGGCAATGCGCGTACCAGGAGGCGTAGCACTGGCTGTGCTGCGCGCCGACGCGGGCGGCCGCACCGTTCGGGCCGCGGAACACGATCGGGCAGCCCATCTGGCCGCCGGACATATAGAGCGTCTTGGCGGCGGAATTGATGATCTGGTCGATCGCCTGCATGGCGAAGTTGAAGGTCATGAACTCGACGATCGGCTTCAGCCCGTTCATCGCCGCCCCCACGGCCATGCCGGCGAAGCCATGCTCGGTGATCGGCGTGTCGATGACACGGCGCGGACCGAACTCGTCGAGCAGACCTTGGCTGATCTTGTACGCGCCCTGATACTGCGCGACTTCCTCACCGAGCAGGAACACGTCCTTGTCGGCGCGCATTTCCAGGGCCATCGCCTCGCGCAGCGCCTCGCGCACGGTGGTCGGCTTGGTCTCGCCCCATTCCGGCTCCTTGGCCTCTTGCGGTGTGGCCGGGACGCCCTTCGGCTGGGCCGGTGCTGCGGCCGGCGGCGTCGGCATCGGTGTCGGCTTTGCTTCCACTTTCGGCGCGGCCCCGGCACTCTCCCCCTCGGCGCCGAGCATCGCGATCACGGTGTTCACCGCCACGCCCTCGGTGCCCTCATCGACGAGGATTTTCAGCAGCTTGCCCTCATCAACCGCTTCCACTTCCATGGTGGCTTTGTCGGTCTCGATTTCGGCAATCACGTCGCCGGATTTTACCTCGTCGCCCGGGTGCTTCAGCCACTTCGCCAGCTTGCCCTCGGTCATCGTCGGCGAGAGGGCCGGCATCAGAACTTCCGTCGCCATTTAGTGCGTCTCCACCAGAATATCGGTCCACAGTTCGGCTTCGTCGGGCTCTGGCGAGGTCTGCGCGAAATCCGCGGCCTCCTGCACGCGCGCCTTCACGCCGTCATCGATCGCCTTCAGCTCAGCTTCCAACACCCCCAGCTCCTCCAGCCGCTTCCGGGCGGAATCGAGGCAGTCATGCTCGGAGCGCATCCGCTGCACCTCTTCGCGGGTGCGGTACTTCGCCGGGTCGGACATGGAATGGCCGCGATAGCGGTAAGTCTTCATCTCCAGCAGGAACGGCCCCTTGCCGGCGCGGCAATGCGCCACCGCCTGCAGCCCTGCCGCCTTCACCGCCTCGACATCCATCCCGTCGACCGAAATCCCCGGAATGCCCCAGGGCGCGCCGTTGGCCGAGAGGTCGCTCGAGGCGGAAGCGCGCTCGACGCTGGTGCCCATGCCGTAGCGGTTATTCTCGATGATGAAGACCACGGGCAGCTTCAGCAGCGCCGCCAGGTTGAAGCTTTCATAGACCTGGCCCTGGTTCGAGGCGCCCTCGCCGAAATAGGTCAGGCTGACGCGGTCGTTTTCGCGATACCAGTTGGAGAAAGCGAGCCCGGTGCCGAGGCTGACCTGCGCGCCGACAATGCCGTGCCCGCCGAAGAATCCCTTCTCCTTGCTGAACATGTGCATCGAGCCGCCCTTGCCTTTTGAGTAGCCGCCAATGCGCCCGGTGAGCTCGGCCATCACCCCCTTGGGGTCCATCTCGCAGGCCAGCATATGGCCATGATCGCGGTACGAGGTGATCACCTCGTCACCTTTGTCGATCGCCTGCTGCATGCCGACGACCACGGCCTCCTGGCCGATATAAAGGTGACAGAAGCCGGCAATCAGCCCCATGCCATAAAGCTGCCCGGCCTTCTCCTCGAAGCGGCGGATCAGCAGCATCTTGCCATAAGCATCCAGCAATTCGTCGCGGGTCATCGAATTGTCGGTTTTCCTGGCTTTTTTCGTTTTCTCTTGGGTCGCGGCCATGCAAAAGGCTCCGTTAAAAATCGACGCGTTGGCGGCTGGTATGCGCATCGCCGCGCGGGCGCGCAAGAGGCGCACTTGCCAAACTCGCCATTCCGCACTGCAACAAAATGGATTAACCACGAACTGGTTAACCCATTTTGGCCGCCTGAAACCGCCTCACGCCCAAAAAACCGAATGTTGCGAAAATGCGTCAGCGCGACATATTATGTCGCGCACTCCTCAAGAAACGCTTGTTTATAACGGTTGTTTATTTCGAACTTTTTAGCGGCGGCAGAGCAACCACAAGATCACTCGGGTTGGCCAAATTCAGCACCTCACGCGCTTGCTCATTGAGCATGTCCGGCTCGATCGATTGCGTGGACAGGTCGGCGATGCGCGTTTGCCATTGCTCGCGCAGCTGCTCCGCCTTGGCATAATCCTGCTGCGCCTGGAGCAATTGAGCGCGCTGCCCTTGCTGCGCCTGAAGCCCGTTTGTCCCATGGATCGCGTTCCAGCCGAAATACCAGGTAATGGCCAGAAAAATGGCCGGCGGCAGCAGGGCGCGGAGGCGATGTTTCAGGGCGCGGAGCATAATGGGTCCTTGAACGACGGAATGAACCAGACACAAGCGGAGTCTGTCCTACCCGCCCCGGTTTCGCAAGTATTTCCGCCAGATATCCTTATGATTCTAATGCAATTTCTTCGCCGCCATGATTTTTCCTTGGTTCCACCCTCAACTCGCCATAGTAGGACACCATATGCGAGCCATGCTGAAGGAGAGTACTCGATGAGATTGAAACTGCTGGCCATGAGTGCCGCGATGGTCGCGGCCACGGCTCTGGCGGCCCCAAACGTGATGGCCGACCCGCACGGTGATTGGCACGGCGACCACGGCGATTGGCACGGCGACCACGGTGACTGGCACGGCGACCACGGCGGCCACTGGCGGGGCGGCTGGCAAGGCCATGGCTACTGGAATGCCTACCACCATTGGGTCTGGTATCCTGGCTACGGCCCGGCCTATGGCTATTACCCGCCGCCGGCCTATTACGCCGCGCCCCCGCCCCCGCCGCCGCCCGTCTATTATGCGCCGCCGCCGGTCGTGGTTGCGCCCCCCTCGGTGGTCATCACCCCGCGCGGCGTCGGCATCACGCCGTAATTTCCACTCTCCTGCTTCTGAAACCGCCGCTCGAAAAAGCGGCGGTTTTCTTTTCTAGGCTAACAGGGCGACATGTCGGACAAAGAAAGCGGCCGCTTTTTGAAAAAAGCGGCGCAAAAACTTCTTCTACTCTGGGCCGGCGGCAGCGAAACCAGCACAACCCAAGTGAACAAAGTTTTTTTGCTTCTTTTTGTTCACAAAAAGAAGCCTTCCTTCCCCTTCGCTTAGGGCCATTTCACTTCCGGCGGCATCGACATGAGGATCGCCTCAGTATTGCCGCCGGTTTTCAGGCCGAATGTCGTGCCGCGGTCATACAACAGATTGAACTCGACATAGCGCCCTCGCCGGATGAGCTGCGCCTCGCGCTCTTCCGGCGTGAAGCTGTCACGGAAACGGCGCTCGACGATCTGCGGATAAGCCGCCAGGAACGCCTCCCCCACATCGCGGGTAAAGGCGAAATCGTCTTCCGGGCGGCCGGAGTCGAGATAGTCATAGAAAATCCCGCCGGCGCCGCGCGCCTCGCCGCGATGCGGCAAATAGAAATACTCGTCACACCATTTCTTGTATTTTTCATAATAGGTCGGATCGTGCTTGTCGCAGGCATCCCGGTACGCGGCGTGGAAGAACGCTGCATCCTCGGCCGCCGCCGCGGTGCCCGGTTGCAGCGGCGTCAAATCGCCGCCGCCACCGAACCAGCCTTTGCTGGTGACGATCATGCGCGTGTTCATATGCACCGCCGGCACTTTCGGCGAGCGCATATGCGCGACCAGGCTGATGCCCGCGGCCCAGAAACGGCCATCCGCCGCCGCGGCATGCATCTGCTTGGCGAAATCAGGCGAAAAATGCCCGTCCACGACGGAGACATTCACGCCGACCTTCTCAAAAACCTGCCCGCGCATCACGCTCATCACGCCACCGCCGCCTCCTGGGCGCTCCCAGGCCGTGCGGACGAAGCGGCCGGGCGTGCCGCCTGCCTTATCCTCAAGCGCCTCAAAGGTGGCGCAGATACGATCGCGCAGGGCGGCAAACCATGCAGCAGCCTGGGGCTTCAGCGCTTCATGCGCCAGCGGAGTAGGAGTGTCAGTCATGATCGTTTCCTTACGCCGTCGCGCGCCGGTCATCCACTCTTGAAATTCCAGCGCGTTCCCGTCATGCCTTGGAGCAACGACCATTTACGCAGGAGACGAAATGGCAGGGACGTCCGAACCAACCGACGCCGGGCTTACGTCCGAACATGATGTGGGCTCACGCCGGGATTTTCTCACAATTCTCACCGTCGCCGCCGGGGCCGTCGGCATTGCCGCCACCGTCTGGCCCTTCATCGACGCTCTGGCTCCGAATGCCGATCGCAACGCCGTCGCCCATCCGGTCATCGACGTTGCCGGCATTCAGGAAAATACCGGCATCACCGTGATGTGGGCCGGCCAGCCGATCTATATCCGCCGCCTGACCAAACAGCAGATCGCCGACAGCCAGAATGTCGTGCCGGACAGCCTGCCCGACCCGGCAAGCTATAGCGAGCGCACCAAGCCCGGTTATGGTGACATTGTGGTGGTGGTGGGGCTGAACACGGCCGCGCCCTGCCTGCTGCTGGGCAACGAGCCCTCCGAACCGCGGGGGCCGCTGGATGGCTGGATCAGCGCCTGCGACGGCAGTGTTTACGATCCGCTCGGCCGGGTGCGCCGGGGGCCGGCAAGTCGCAACCTGGCAATCCCGCCTTTCACCTTTCTCGACAAGGCGCAAATCCAGCTCGGCTAGCTGAGCTAGACCTAAAGCAATCACACGCTAACGCTCCAAGGGAGAGCATCATGGACATAGAAGCCCAAAAAGCCTGGTCCGATCGGGGATGGCCCGACCTCGCCGTCTGGCGCGCCCGTGCCGAAACGCCGTCTCTGGCGCGGGAACAGCCTTATCTCGACACGCTCCCCGCGCTCATCACCGGCACACTGCTGGTGCTCGCCGCCTCCGGCCTGGTGCTGGCCGTGTATTATAATCCTTGGGCCCCTTACGCCTCGGTCCAGTTCATCAAACGCGAGGTCAATAGCGGCTGGCTGATCCAGTCCTTCCACCAAAGCGGCACCACCATGCTGTTCGGCGCCGTCTACTTGCTCCTGTTCCGCGGGATTCTGCTGCGACTCTATAAGGGCAGTGGCGAATTCGTCTGGCTCGGCACCGTGGCGCTGGCCTCGGTACTGCTGCTCACGGGGTGGCTCGGCTATATGCTGAGCGGCGGCGCGGTCGCAGGCGCGAGCCTGAGGCAAGCCACCTTAAGCGCCGAAACCTGGCCTGGCTTACCGGGCCTGCTCGCCAGCTGGTTTTTTGGAGGACCGCACGGCCCCGGCACGCTGGCGCGCCTCGCCGTGCTGCACGCGGTACTTGGCGTGGCCGTGTTCGCGCTGGTGCTGCTGCTGCGGACGGCGCGCAAGGCGATGCTGCCTGCCCCCGGCGCCCATCCGGTCACGTTCCACCCCTATTACACCGCGCAATATTTCGTCGCCTTCACGATCTTCGCGCTAATTTTCGCGCTCTTCGCCTTTTTTGCCCCTCATTTCGGCGACAACCCTCTGAACGCCGCTCCCGCCAACCCGCTGATCATGCCCATCAACCCCACACCGCCTTGGTTCCTTGCCCCCTTGAGTGCGATACGCGTGGTGTTGCCCGGCGATGCGGGCGGCGTCATCGCCGTGCTCGCCATGCTGGGCCTGCTCTTTGCCCTTCCCTGGCTGGACCGTTCGTCCGCTCCCGCGCACCGGTCCGGCTTTTTGTACCGGCTGCTGGTGGTGGTGCTGGCGCTTGACGTCATTGCCCTGGGCTTCGCCGCCGCCTGCCGCCCGTCCGTCACCGCCGTGATTCTGCAGATCGTCTTCGCGCTCTGGTATTTTTTCCACTTCTTGGTCCTGACCCCGCTGGTCACCGCGTTGGAGGCAAAATAATGCGCCGTCTTCTGCTCACCGCTCTCCTCGCCTCCCCCCTGCTCGCCAGTTTTGTGCCGGCCCAAGCCGAGACCACGTTAAGTCCGCCGCACTTTCCGTCACAGAGTCTGCTGGGCGGCTACGACCTGGCCACTGTGCAGCGCGGCTTCCTGGTCTATCAAACCGTTTGCGCCAGCTGTCATTCGCTCAACGCGCTGCACTACCGCGACCTCGAAGCCATCGGTTTTACCGCCGAACAGGCCGGGGGCATCGCTGCCCTGGCGAACGAAAAACCCACCAGCCTGGAAGACCGTTTTAAGTCACCCCATGTCACGAGTTCCGCTTTCAGCGGCGCCACGCCGCCGGACCTCTCCAACCTTGCCGCCGAGCGTCCGAATGGTCCGCTCTATATCTATCATCTGCTCACCGGTTATGCGGCGACGCCGGCCGGCACCACGCTGCTGCCAGGGCATTTTTACGATAGCGGTTTTCCGGGCGGCCAGATCGCCATGCCACCGCCGCTGAAAGGCCATGACGTGGCCTACGCCGATGGCGTGACCACCAGCCTCCCTCAGGAGGCAGCAGATGTTTCCACCTTCCTGGCTTGGGCGGCGGACCCCAATCTGGACGCCAGGCGGCAAGTCGGCGTGCGCGCGGTGCTGTTCCTGATCTTCCTCTGCCTGCTCGCACTCGCCACCAAGCGGCGAATTTGGAGTGAGACAGTTTAGAGGAAGGCTTCACCCCGAGAGCATGATGACCTTGGATCACTCGTGCTCCAGTCGGCTTCTAGAAAAGGAAAGTGGCCGCTTTTTGAAAAAAGCGGCGCAAAAACTTTTGGCGATGCTGGGCCAATGCCGTTGTCAGCGCCAACGCCCATGGCCCAGCATCAATAAAGTTTTTTTGCTTCTTTTTGTTCACAAAAAGAAGTCTCTTCCTTCGCTTGCGGCGCCGCTTCCTCAACTAAAACTCGCTCCAATCGTTTTCTTCACCACCGGCCGATAACAAGCGACGGTCCGCCTTCTTTTGGGGCGGCAGCGCGACGACATTCGCTTTATTTGTGCTGATCTGGCGTTTCGGCGTGGTACGCGGTTTGGCCGCGTCGGCCTGTTCCTGACCAATGCGGAACTGCCCGACCAGACGCGCCAGCTCTGCGGCCTCGTCTTCCAGGCTATGGCTCGCCGCCGTCGCTTGCTCGACCATCGCCGCGTTCTGCTGCGTCACCTGGTCCATCTGGTTGACCGCCGCGTTCACCTCACCCAGCCCAGACGCCTGTTCCTTGGCGGACGCCGCCAGTTCGGTCACCAGGTTGTTCAGTTGGCTCACCTGCGTGACGATACGGCCGAGCGCCTGGCCGGTCTCGCTCACCAGCTTCACGCCACTCTCCACCTGCTGCGTCGAAGCCGAGATCAGCGCTTTGATCTCTTTCGCCGCATCGGCGGAACGCTGCGCCAGCGCCCGCACTTCGGTCGCCACCACCGCGAAGCCGCGCCCGGCATCGCCCGCGCGTGCCGCTTCCACACCGGCATTCAAGGCCAGAAGATTGGTCTGGAAGGCGATCTCGTCGATCACGCCAATGATGTTGGCAATCTGCTTGGACGAGCTTTCGATCCCGTCCATGGCCCCCACCGTCTGGCGCACCACGGCACCGGAGCGCTCGGCATCGGCCTGTGAGGTCGAGACCAGCTCCCGCGCCTCGTGGGCCACCTCAGCGGTGCGCCGCACCGTGGCGGTGATCTGATCGAGCGCCGCCGCCGTTTCCTCCAGGCTCGCCGCCTGCTGTTCGGTGCGGCGCGACAGATCATCCGAGGCCTGGGTGATTTCACTGGCGCCGCCCTGCACGCCTTGCGCATTGGTGGCGATCGAACGCATCGTTACCTGCAGCTTTTCCATCGCCGCGTTGAAATCGCCGCGCAGTTTTTCGTACTCGCTCGCGAACGTCTCGGTCAGACGGAACAGCAAGTCGCCGC